>SAMEA104315435__coassemble_657_pt1 | contig 24264 bp, 21 predicted proteins | sample SAMEA104315435__metabat2_high_PE_041 | metagenome-assembled genome bin SAMEA104315435 (sample SAMEA104315435) | gut metagenome | biome: Monkey gut; feature: monkey-associated habitat; material: faeces | place: China | collected 2013
GTGTGCAACTGCGTACACCGAAATTCAAAACCGACTATATAGGCAACACAACGGCGCTGACGGACGCCACTGCCTATAAAGGCACACCGCAAGCCCGTCTCGGACACCACAACGATGCTTTCTGCAACGGGGAACTCAATCAGGGGACCTACGAAAATGCCACAAAAGACAAAGCCTATATCGCACAAGAATGTCTATATGTACCCAACGGCGGGGAAACTAACATAGAGGCAGAGTATGCTGCAGAATACAAGAACTATGGCACGGGCGCAAAAGCCACGGCGGAGATGAAGAAACTCCACTATTCCTATCTCGGATTTGACTATGCGGAATATGCTACCGGACAATGGAAAAAAGAAACAGATGCTACGGGGATGTCGTACTACAACGTCATGGCACGTGATATGGGATACCGTTTCCAGTTGACGGAGGGCACTTTTCCTGCTACTGCCACCACAGGCGGAACAGTGAGCGTAACATTGAAAATAAAGAACACCGGCTACGCGCCACTCTACAACGAGCGACACGCCTACATCGTCCTGAAAAACGCCGACAATACTTACCGGATTCAACTACAATCCGACCCGCGCAGTTGGCGTCCCGACCAAACGACGACTATCACGGAAAATCTGACACTCCCTGCCAATATAGCCGAAGGTACCTACACTCTTTATCTCAACCTGCCTGATGCAGACAGCAGGATTGCCACAAACCCCGCCTTCTCTGTTCGCTTCGCCAACACGAATATATGGGAGCAAAGCACCGGTTACAACAAACTGAATACGCAAATAACGATTAGCAAAAACGGAGACGGAGACACCCCGCAGCCGGAAGAAAAATTCAGCATTACATTTAATGACAACCAACCGAGTCCATGGGATGCCGACAACTTTGTATTAACCGCATCCGGCACTGCTGCCGCCGAAATAGAAAAGGGGCAGACTTACATTATTCCTGCCGCTACACCGAGTGTCGGTGAAAAAAGTGAACCGGACTATATTATTTATGAGTTTGTCGGTTGGAACACCCAAAAAGACGGCACGGGGACAATGTATCAGGCCGGTGACCAAATTAGCGTAACGGGCAATACAACCCTCTACGCCCAATGGAAAGGACGGGATTTTGACATTACATACTATGCGGATAAAACGCAAAGCGAGACTTTGACACTCACGCCGAATACCTACGCCTACGACAGGGAAGTCATATTCCCTACGCCGACACGCAACGGATACGATTTTGTGGCATGGCACTCTATATGGGGTGACGGAATCGTAACAAGCACAAAGGGGGAGTGGGGGGATTTTATGATATGGGCGGAATGGAAGACGAAGGTCGGCACGAATACAGAGAATAGTACCGTTTGTCGTTCTGCCGCGAAAAGAGTGGAAAACGGGCAAATCCTTATAGAACGAAACGGGAATACCTATAATGCGATAGGAGAAAGAATAAGATAAATAAACAAAAAATCAAACATAACTATGATTAACAAGGAGAGTTTCAACAAGACCGTACAGGGCAAGCCAGTGCGTCTCTACACGCTAATCGGCAGCAACGGAATGCAAGTGCAAGTAACCAACTACGGTGCAAAGATTGTAACGTGGGTAGTAGCCGACAAAGAGGGAAACAAACGCGACATTGTGCTGGGTTTCAATACCTTAGACGAATGGCTGAACCAAGAGGTGTATTTCAACGGTATCAACGGACGTTGTGCAGGACGTATTTCCAATGCCGAGTTTACAATCGACGGCACCACGTATCACCCCACGCGTAACAGCGGTAACCACTCGCTCCACGGAGGCAACCATGGTTTCAATGACAAAGTATGGGATGTTGTCGGACAAAGTCTGCATAGCGTTACGATGCACTATCGCTCCTCCGATGGCGAGGAGGGTTTCCCCGGCAACTTGGATGTTATAGTGGAGTACTCGCTCTCGCGTGATAGTGCCCTGCATATCAACTACAAAGCCACTACCGACCAACCGACGGTGCTCAACCTGACCAATCACGCTTATTTCAACCTCAAGGGAGAGGGAGAGGGCACTATCCATGACCATACATTGCAAGTCCTTTCCGATGAGTATATCCCTTACAACGAAGAGACGCTGCCTATAGGTACGGTAGCCCCTGTGGAGGGTACACCGATGGATTTCCGCCAACCGACTTTGGTGGGAGAGCGTATCAACTTGCCTTTCTTTGCTCCGGGGCTTGGTATTGACAACGGCTGGGCATTATCCGGTTGGAACGCCAAGAAACGCAATTCCGCCCCGCAGAAAGTGGCAGTGGTAGAGGGAGGCAACCTTACGATGGAGGTATGGACGAATTTCCCATGCCTACAGGTTTACACAGGCAATTACGTGGAGAAACACGAGGGTAAATCGGGTAGAATGTATGATGTGCAGACCGCCATTTGTCTTGAGGCGGAGGATTTTCCTGATGCGGTCAATCAGCCTGCTTTCCCCACCACCGTTCTCCGCCCCGGTGAAACGTTCCGCCGCGAAACTATCTATAAGTTCATATAAGACCTGTATAAATTTTTGTAGGTCTATATCCTATGTAGGTTTATCCCTACAGGTTTATTCCTTTGATTGAATAAAAATGCTGCTTGACTGGTTGCGGTCTGGTAGCATTTTGTATATAATTCATTTTTATATTGTACAAACAAAAAAAATATCGTAACTTTGCGGTCGAATAGCAATAATGATTAAAGTTATATCTTACCGATGTTGTGTAATCCACGTATTTTCTATGTTTTTGTATAAAAATGTCGGGTGGTATGGAGGCTTTGCACGTACATAGTATTCAAGAAATATCCGTTACATACAGCACCGGCGATATGCCTGTGTTGGTCTTGTGTTCGGACAAGCAGCAGTATATCTGCAAGTATATGCGTCCTAACGCAACTATTGCATACAAGTTAGCCTGTGAGTTTATGGGTGCCACATTTGCCGGACTATGGAAGATAGACACCCCACCTTTTGCAATCATTCAAATACAGCCGACACATTGGGCGACAACAAGTGTACAACATAGTTCTTCCGCTCCTGCTATTGGTTTTCGGAAGATAGATGGCGTTATTGATATTACGCCCACCACGTTTCGGCAAACTACTACCAATCGGAACACCCTTTATCAATTGCTAAAGATTGCTTTGTTTGACTTTTGGTGTGCAAACGAAGATAGGACATACAACAATGCAAATCTGCTGTACGATATTGAGAACGACAAGTTCATATCCATTGACTATGGGGGTATATTGAACAATGTTACTTTTGACTTTCCGCTATCTCAACTAACCGAAACAGATAGTATCCTTTGTGCGGATGTGTTTGCTCATACTGCCAAAGCCGTATCTAACAAACAACTCGCCACATTGGTACAACAATTAGAAGCGGACTATCAGATGTGCATCAAACGTTGTCAAAGATATAACACTATTGCTCTCCGATTGCCCGAAGAATGGAATGTGCCTTCAAGTAAGGTATCCGGAAAGGTAAATGAACTCTTGTCCGAGCAATGGGTAGCCGCCACGTGGCATAACTTTGTAGAATGTCTAAAATCTAATAGTAACTATGGACAATAATCTTCAATATAGCATTATTTACGCTGATATTCGCCCTGAAATAAATGAGCGCCTGAGTTTGGGTATTCTCACAATAGCACAAGATAAAGTGCAGGTGATGCACTCGGAGAAGAAACTCAGCGTACTCAAGCAACTATACAGCCCAAAGGAATACAAGGTGATTGCATCTATTGTGCGTCGTGAGTTGCGTCAGATGGATACGGTGGATATGCTGCAATATCTGACGCGCTACTCCAATAATCTTATATCTTTTTCACCCATTCAAAGTATTGACAAAGCACAAACTGACATCAATGAAGAATGGCTGTATAGAAACTACATAACAAGATAAAATTGTATAGGTATAATAATCAAGTCTCTTTGTTTATGAGACTATAAACCCGATAAACACATCTTTGCTTCGTGGATGTTAAATAACGAGGTAGAAGTTCACGCAGAGGTGTGGGGTGGGCATTATGGCTTGCGCAAGCAAGCGGTGAACCCGCAAAACATCAACGTGATGGGCTTCACAGACATAATAATTGTTGAAATAATGAACACATTATTATTCGCCTCTAAAATAGGGAAAAGTACCAGTTTTGTTGGAAAACAAAAAGGTCTCTTGATAATAGGAAATGGTTTTGACTTAGACTTAAAAAGAGTTATTACTTTTGCAGATTTCTATCATAGTGATTTTTGGCCTAAAGATAAGACTTTAGAATGCCCTTTGAGTATATTTCTAGATAAAGCCAATAAAACGAACAATTGGTTTGATTTAGAAGGGGAAATTAGCAGATACGTAGATAATACTAATAATAACATCTTAAGAGATGTTCCAAAGGATTTAATATTTTACCATCAGTTAATCGATGCTATGATGGATTATGCCTCAAGCAAAACAATAGAATCAATTTCTAAGATTAAATCGTATGGTGGAAGACTAGTAAAACAGGTACCTTTTGCATATCAAGTTTTTGAAACGGTTCTGTTAAATCCATTATATCATATTTATTCATTTAATTATACAGACTTACAAGGGTTGGCACAACTTGTTTATGAGAACAATCATCAAAAATGCTCTGCTAACTTATCATCCTTATTATCGCGGAAAGTGGAATTTGTGCATGGAAGTCTTGTCCTTAAAAACATTATTATAGGCTCAGAAGATAAGGATACAGTAAAGGGATTAGAATTAATACGCAAAACGAATCAGTTACGAAATACAAAAATAATCAATGATTTAGAGAATGCAGGTATAGTAGTATTCTTTGGTCATTCGTTATCTATCGCAGATAGGTGCTATTTTAATGCATTCTTTGAATCCGTTAAAAATAAAACGAATCTGTGTCGATTGGTAATCATGATCACTTATGATGATGATAGTATGTTGCATATTAAAAACAACTTAAAGAAATTTTATGGTATAGGTTGGGAGTGTCCTACTATAAAGTATTATACAATTAAGGATTATGAAAAACAAGTAGGAATAAACCATCCGTTACAGGTATTAGAGGAAATTGAGTATTTGTCACTTTCTTGAGATATTATTCACTATAATTAACAACAATGATACACAACAATGCTATTAGAAACAGGAACATATTTTTGTATATTTTTTATTTGCCCATCTGCAAATGAATCAATCCGTATTTTTGGGGCGGAAAGTTGAAAGTTTTCGCACAAACTAATAAAGTCAACAAACAAAATTATCCTATATAGCCGCCTATGAGCAACGAGCGGTAAGACCGCATGACATACATATTTAACCAAGTGTTATAAGCCGAACTTGAGTTTTTGAAACTTCGACACTTTCAAACTCTAATTAATCTATCAAGCAAAAGCCTAAGCACTCGCGCCTACGGCGTGAGCTTTTGCGTATATATTGATAGATTAAGGTAGTCGAAGACCTCAAAAACTCAATACAAGCGACCAAAAGTCCACGCTTTGTTTTTTGTATGTCCCCATAGTAGTAGAATCCACCTAAAAAATGTTACGGATATGTTAGAAAATGTATGGACTTCGATTCTGGATTGGTTTAGTGATCGAAGTCAAAGAGCAAAATTAATGAGAGGTTTTAATAATGCAGCAAGAATAGCCTACGTACAAGGCTTGGTCCCCACATTATTAAAAGCCGAGTTTTCCAAAGGAAATAGTGAATATAAACATCAATTTTCGGATTGGTTACTACATGGTTTTCGTGTTACAGCATTTGCTGGAAAACAACTGTCAAAAAACGAACTGATTGAGATTGGTACCACAGTGTTGTCAGATGCTGTATTGGTACGACAATTAGTAGTACTTGGTTTTGATACTTTGGAAGTTCAGGGAGACATCGGAGCCTTTGGATGTATGTGGCAACTAAAAGATCATATAGCAATAGGCAACTAAAATCAGGCGTATAGGTCATTTTGCAGGCTGAGATGTGGGTAGTATGTCTCTATGGGTCATTTTGCAGGCTGAAAAAATGGTGGTATGAATTGCCTCTAAAAATCTCTCTGTTTGGGATTGCGTAGTATGCGGCTTGGGGAGCCGCGTAATAGTCTAAAAACACCATTTGTTGAGGATAAAAAAAGAAAGGAAAAATCAGTTCAACCGCTGCAAGAAAAAGCCGCTGATAAATCGTTTCCTGTTCTGTTGAGACATTCCCGTGTGATTGTTCAACGACTTTTTCAAATCCGTAAAAGTGCCTTCAATCTTGTTATTCGTATTAGGCATTCCTTCACATTCGGGACGCTGAAAAGTGAACAAGTAAGGCAGATAAAAATCAATGCTGCGTACCACTGTTCGTACCTTTCTGTGTAGGTAACAAATCCTGCCGTCCTTGTGCGTAACGCGCTTGTTTAGGAATTCCGTGTATTGCCTTTTCCATGCCGCATATTCTGCTTCAAAGCCTTCCTTTGTTTGGTGTCTCATCTTTCGCATAAGCAACATCAAATCGACAGATGCTTTCATCTTTGGATTATTGGTCAGATAGCGTCTAACTATCTGTAACATATGGAATTGGCACATCTGTATAGGATGTTTTTCAAACTCCTTGAATAGAGCCTTTTTGCCATCAATAATGATACCTCTTATCGTGTAACCGGCTGTTGTAATGGAGTCAATAGCCGTCCGATAATCTTGTGTTGTCTCACTCTTGACAAAGGCAACATATAGGGGCTTGTTTGTAGTCTCATCCAATGCCAATATCACACCCCAATTATGTCCCCAATAGGTAACATCCAAATGGACATATCCCATCTGCCCTATCAAGTCTGGCTGTGTCCAAATACATTCTATCTTGCGTAGTCTGCGTTTGATGGAGGAGGTACTTAGATGATTGTGTTCTGCCAGTTGACTAATAGTTTGTTTGCCGTTTTGGTAGGCATTCCACATTTCAGTTGTCGACAACGGAACACTACTCCGAAACTGATGTTGGCAGATGAGGCATTTGTACCATTGCACGCCTTTGCGTGTACCATTTTTCTTTGTTTTTACCGCCCCACACAAAGGGCACTTTTTCTTGTTCATTTGCGGCATTTTTAGGGGTTTTGAATGCCACAAAGATACTATATATCAGCAAAATACAAAGAATTCAGCCTGCAAAATGACCCATAGAGAGGTCTTGAAGGACGATTTTTAGTCTGAACCTTTTGAATCGTCTGCAACGCCCTATTCATCGGATATGAGACCACATCTCAGCCTGCAAAATGACCCATAGACCTAAAATCACAGAAATATGAATACTGAATTAAAAGACAGCGTATGCGCTGTAAATGACGCACTTGCACAACAAATGGACCCCACTACAAATTGGTGGATGTGGGCGGCTGTGGTAGAATTAGTAGTCATCCTATTACTTCTGCTCATAGTCATCAAACAGAAAAAGGCAAACAAAGCGGTTTTAAGTGCTAAAAGACAAAAAATAAAAGAAACTCTTGCGGAAGAAGTGGACTTTGGAAATGTTATCAATAGTTCGTTTCACGCCTCGGCACTCTATGACCAACTCATAAAGACGTATCATCCTGATCGTTTCCCCAATAATGAGGGAAAGCGAAAAATTGCGGAGGAGTTATCGGCTGAAATAGGCAAAAACAAGCACAATCTTAAAAAACTGAATGAACTCAAACAAAGAGCCGTTCAAGAACTTAATACTAACCTTTAATTACATATAGTCTTATGGATTTTACAGAACTCTCTGGAGCGTTGTTTGTTCATGCTCTAACATGCGCTGTTTTTGCGCTAATCGGAAAAAATCGTACCATCGGTTATGGTGGAGCCTTTTTACTCTGTTTCTTTCTCTCGCCTGCTATTGGAGCACTAATTGCTTCTTTTTCTGAGAAAAAGGCACCAAAATTCACGGAAGTAAAAAACGAAGATATTACGCCCAAACAAGAAAAAACAGAAGTTGGTAATACCTAAAATGTTCATACAAAAACATATGCAGATCATTCTAATTCTTCTCAAAGTGTATCACAAGAAGAACGTAGTGATAATCGTCTTATAGACATTTGGTTATTTATTATGGCAGGAATGAATTTGGTGGTAATGATTCTGGCAATTTATTCTAATGCGGAGTCTGGTATGATAACCCTATTCTTCTTTTTGGCTGTGGTATTTGCTATGCTTGGCATATTATTCTATAGTAAAGCCGATAAACAGGAACAGAAGGAAAAAGATAAACAAAAATGGAAGGATGGTGAATAATAGTAATACCATTAAACTATTAATAAACAAACGTTATGAAAAGAATAATTCTACTATTTTTTGAGGCGATATTTATGTTAGGGTTTATTTCTTGTAGTTCAAATCAGTCTTGTAAATTCAAAACTGAAGAATTATGGGACTGGTTTTATATGGATATTCCCGAGAATTTGTACCTTGATAAGAAATACTATATAGAAAATAAAATGGCTTGTTACACAGAGTATAGTAATCCGCGATCTTTCTTGACTATATTTATGGAGGATAGCGTAAACAAGAGTATTCTACTTGAACAGGTAAATGCCGACAAAGAGGGGTATACTAAACAGGGTTATTATGTGACCAATTATACAATATCGGACTCAGTAGCCAGTTTTAAGTTTGGTAAGGGTATGCTTACAGGCAAGGCTCATTATGTAATAAAAGATTTCTACGGGATATTTCATTTTGTAGTAAAATATGTAGGGATAGAAGGTTATAATATCGATGTGATCAAACATATTGCTAATTCAATTCAGTTGAGGGCTCAATTACCAGATACAGATTTGTCGTATGATCCTACTTTTGAAAACAAATATTTTTCGTTGACTTATCCTAAAGCATGGCTATATATGGAACACCCAGACGAAATGAGTGATGTTTATATAGGAGCAAATGATGAACAGTTTGGCGTAATTATTGTTCGCTTTGAGCAAGCAATGGGTTTGGTAGAGATTAATAGAGAAATATCCGATGAACTGAAAAAATTAGGTCTTACTGTGCATAGTTCTCGTCTTAAGATTGCAGGGAAAGATGGGTATAAGACTATATCCTATGGGAATTTAGGAGGTCAGAATGTTAAGTTTATAGAATACTCTTTTAAGGATGCTGATATGTTTTATGATTTGAAATTTGGTGGAGAAGCAAAAAGCGTAGATAAATATAACAAAGAGATGGAAAAAATTGTAACGTCTTTTAAGTTGAAGTAACTCATTATGGAATTATGATAGTGCACATTTGGTTTCTCTGAGGACTCACATTTAAGTGGAAAAAGTAATAATATCAAAAATACACACTATGATGAAAAAGGTGTTTTTTATAATCGTTCTGTGCATAGGTTTGTGCTCGTGTTCTGATGGACATAAGGCAGATAATGAAAATCCGATGCAATCTGACATCTCATTGGAATATATTATTCAAACGATAGAAGATACAACGCAGAGTTACTTGGATATGAAACCCGAATTGTTTGCTTTGATTGACTCAATGCAATTATACGCAGAGTCTAACCCGAATGGCAAAGTTCGGTTTGCAGCCAAGAGTTTTGCTTTGACTCTTTCGCAATTAATGATGGATACGACATTGAACTCGCCAGAAGAACTACAATTCTTTATTGACTCTGTGATGCCAAAGTTGGATGATATAATACAGACTTGGTACGTTGAGACCTCTGCTTCAACTGAAGAACCACGGAGAAAAACTATGGTGCAATACGCTATCCGTCAGGAAAATAATCATAATTATGTCACAGAGATAGACGTACATATCTTTCCTGAATGGAAACAAGTTGCATTGTATTTTCCTTATGATGCCATTGCTAATCCCAGTATTATGTTCGGAAATGAGTATTTTGAATTGGACACGATTAGTTTTCATCAGGATGATGCACTTGCCTTTGAAGGTAGGACTGATTCTACCACTATGTCAGTTCTCTTTGATGAGAGTTTGCTGGATGCAATGTTGTCGCATAGTGTTATGTTTGTAGGCTATATCAATGACAAAGAGGAAACCGGCAAAATGACAGAACGGTTTTCAGACTGTTCTATCCTACTTAGTAAATTTCAAGAACAATATTGGGAATTACAAAAGTAATCACAACACACAAACTGAATTCCGTCAATGAGGTAAAGATAGATATGAATGTTTTTAGAAAACCAACTGCCTTGTTCAACAGACCACAGGAACAGCATACAGAGAAAATAAATAGGATGATTGCCTCAACAAGAGCCTATAAACAACCGCTATTGCAGCAAGTGGACGACCAACTTTTGTTACGATTCTTCTTAAATGAAGAGGATACGCGTATTCCTCATCGGCACGAGGATATTGTGAATTTTACAGATGACGGGATAGAGATGTATCACAATTTTATTCAATGGATATTCCCGACGTCGCAACCGAGTCGCTTCAACGGAAATGCGCCCACGATAGACGGGCATTTTGCGGCTATGTTGCACGGCAATCAATGTGCGTTGCAGAACTATTGCAAGTCCTGCCGCCGCTATCTGCACTATATGGATTTTGACTGTAATGGCGATGGAAATATCTGTATATATTATGGCGACAAACCGTTCTACAGATTGCCCTATCACAATTTCCTGCGTATGACACGTATGCTGCAATCGTTGTGCGAGACAGGGCACCCGCAGTGTTCTGCCAATCTGTTCGCACAGATGATGACCATTCTGCGCACTACACCCGACCACCCGATAAGCGACACGACTATTGCTTATTGGTGGGGAACGCAGCAGAATGATAGTTGCATGAAATAGAATCAACTATCGCACTTGGGGCTATAGTTTGCTTAGGAACTTCTCTCTGTCCACTACGAACCGCAGGTGTTCGCCTTCGCCGAGCAGGGTATCGCCATGGTGGGCGGATACGTAGAAATAGAGTTTACGACCGTCTATACGGGTCAGTTCGGCGGTGGCGGACACCTCTTGTCCGATGGCAGTCGGGCGCAGGTGGCTGCTCTCTATATGCCCGCCCACGGTGGTGCTTCCCTCGGGGAGTTGGTCTTTTACCGCCATCATTGCCGCATTTTCCATCAATGCCATCATTGCCGGTGTAGCCAGTACGGGCATATCGCCCGAACCCATAGCCGCTGCTGTATGTGCTTCATCTACGATGAGCCTACCGGTGTATTTTAATCCTGTTTCCATTGTTTTATCGGTTTGTTTTGCCTGCAAAATTACAGAAAAAAAAGCAGATACACAATAAACATGCATAGTATGCACAAGAGATACAGCACAATATAAGGATAAATCACGTTGCCTTCTTTTTGCCGTAATTGCTATACGGGACTACTGACATGGTAGATTTTGCATAAATCCCGTATGTTTTTCTTTGAGCAACCGGATTGTATTTAGGTGCGCTGCGGCTTGCATATCTCAAAAAAAAGCAGTAACTTTGCAAGCAGAATTTATCATGGGGTGGTGTGCCTCCAAAGAAAACAAAGAGGATTATGGCTTCGCAAGACGAAATCAATTTGAACGCAACAGAGTATAATGATGACAACATCATTCACTTAGACGACCGTGAGCATATTCGCCGCCGTCCGGGTATGTATATCGGCAAACTCGGCGACGGTTCGCACTCGGACGACGGTATCTACGTGCTAATCAAAGAGACTATCGACAACTCAATCGACGAGTTCCGTATGGGCGAAGGAAAAGTGATTGAAGTTACGGTGGAGAACGGCAGTGTGCGTGTGCGGGACTACGGGCGCGGTATTCCATTAGGTAAGATGGTGGAAGCCGTTTCGCTGCTCAATACGGGCGGCAAATACGATACCAAGGCGTTTAAGAAATCGGTTGGTTTGAACGGAGTGGGTACCAAGGCGGTGAATGCCCTGTCGATGGAGTTTAGTGTGCAGTCGTTTCGCGACGGGAAGACGCGCAAAGCGGTATTTCACCAAGGGCATCTTGTGAGCGATACCGATGTGCAGGAATATACGGGTACGGAGAAACGCGGTACGTGCATCGAGTTCACGCCCGACAACTCGCGCGGCCTATTTGAGAATTATCAATTCCGAGACGATTATATAGAGGAGATGATGCGCAACTATGCGTATCTGAACACGGGTTTGGTGTTGATCTATAACGGCAAAAAGTTCAGTTCGAAGAACGGGTTGCTCGACCTGCTGACGGAGAACATGACCACCGAGCCTCTATATCCGATTATTCACCTCAAAGGCGAGGATATAGAGATTGCGCTGACGCATACCAACCAGTCGGGGGAGGAGTATCATTCGTTTGTCAACGGACAGCATACCATTCAGGGTGGTACCCACCAAGCGGCTTTCCGCGAGGCCATCGGGCGCACGGTCAAGGAGTTCTTCAATAAGAATATGGATATGACCGACATCCGCAATGGTGTAGTCGGGGCAATAGCCATCAATGTAGAGGAGCCGGTGTTTGAGAGCCAGACAAAAGTTAAACTCGGCTCAAAGGACATGTCGCCCACCGGCGGGTTGTCGGTCAGTAAGTTTGTGAATGACTTTGTAAAGCAGCAACTGGACAACTACCTGCATAAGCACCCGGAGATAACAGAGGTGATGCTGCAGAAGATACAGGACTCGGAGAAAGAACGCAAAGCCATTGCCGGAATCACCAAGGCGGCACGCGAGCGGTCGAAGAAGAACCTGCTCAACAATCCTAAACTGCGGGATTGCCAGGTGCATTTCAATGATACCAAGCCTGTGAAGTCGGCAAAGAATGCTGACGATGATCTGCGGCAGGATAGTTGTATCTTTATTACGGAGGGTCTTTCGGCGTCGGGTTCTATCACCAAGAGCCGCGATGTACGCACGCAGGCGGTGTTCTCGTTGCGCGGCAAACCGCTCAACTCCTACGGGTTGAGCAAGTCTGTTGTGTATGAGAACGAGGAGTTCAACTGCCTGCAATCGGCGTTGAATATTGAGGACGGTTTGGATGAACTGCGCTACAACAAAGTGATTATCGCTACCGATGCGGATGTGGACGGAATGCATATCCGTCTGCTGATGCTTACGTTTTTCCTGCAGTTCTTCCCGGACCTTGTCAAGAAAGGGCATGTATATATATTGCAGACGCCGCTTTTCCGCGTCAAGGACAAGCAACAAGTGCGCTACTGCTACACGGAGGAGGAACGTCTGCGGGCGATAGACGAGATAAAGAACCCCGAGATAACCCGATTCAAAGGTTTGGGAGAGATTTCGCCTGATGAGTTCAAGGGCTTTATCGGGAAGGAGATGCGTCTCGACCAAGTGTCGCTCCGCAAAGAGGACGCTGTGGGCGACTTGCTGGCGTACTACATGGGTAAGAATACCGCCGAGCGGCAGAACTTTATTATCAACAATCTGGTCATTGAAGAAGATGATGTAGAATAATAGTTAAAAGCGGAGAGTTGATAGTTGGAAGAAGTAGAGAGTGTGGAGACGATGCGGGACGCATCGTTAAGTAGGGGAGTAGTATGTACAAAACCATTAAAATTTTCCACTTACAAACTTCTTTTAACTCTAAACCATCAACTCTGAAACTTCTATCAACTTTAAACTATCAACTAACTTGGAAGCCTTAATTCCCCTTATATTATTCGTGCTTTTAGGCATCGGGATACTGATTGCCTTTGAGATACGTGCCCGCAGAGATGCCAAAGAAGGCAGAACACCCGAACCGGAGAAGAACGTAGCAGACGGTGAGTGCTGCGGGCAGCACTTGGTTTGCGAGCGCGAGACGCTCCTGCAGACCAATGCCAAGATAGAGTATTACGACGACGAGGAGTTGGACGCTTTGTCCGGTATTCCTGCCGAACAATATACCCCTGCACAATGCGAACAGATACAGGAGGTGTTCGATACGCTGCAGGAAAAAGATGTGGCGGGGTGGGTGCGCAGTCTGCAACTGCGCAATATCGAACTGCCTGCCGAAGTGCGCGAGGAAGCACTGCTGATTGTCCGTGAACGGAGAAAACAATAAGAGAGATTATGCGAGTGATTATTTTAGGTACGGCATGGCCCTACAGGGGCGGACTGGCAGCGTTCAACGAAAGGCTGGCGCGGCAGTTTATGGCAGAGGGACACGAGGTGGAGATACTGACTTTCACTATGCAGTATCCGGATTTCCTTTTCCCCGGCAAGACGCAGTATTCGGACGATCCGCGACCCAAGGACCTGAAGATTACACGTGTGATGAACTCGGTGAACCCTGTTTCCTGGGTACGCACGGGACGGATGATACGCAGGAAAAGAGCCGATTTGCTGGTGGTGAAATTCTGGATTCCGCTGATGGCTCCCTGTTTGGGGACGATAGCGCGTATCGCCCGCAAGGGCGGTACTACAATGGTGTCGGTGTTGGACAACGTGATACCGCATGAACCGCATTTTTGGGACAAGTGGTTTATCCGTTATTTCATCGGCAGTGCGGACAGGTTTGTGGCTATGTCTGACAGCGTGCGTACCGACTGCAGGAAATTTATCAGCCGCAAGCACCCGCAACCGATTACGCTCTGCCCGCATCCGCTGTATGATAATTTCGGGGCACCGATACCCAAAGACGAGGCGCGGAAACAATTAGGGTTGGACAAAGACGCTGTTTGTCTGTTGTTTTTCGGCTTTATACGTGATTATAAGGGGCTGGATTTGCTGATGAGAGCATACGCAGACCCTCGCTTTGCGGGGGGAAAAGTGCAATTGGTGGTAGCGGGCGAGTTTTATAACAACGGGGCGCAATACACCGATTTGGAACAGCAACTCGGCTTGCAGGGGCGGATAGCGTGGCATACCGGTTTCATCCCCGATGATCAGGTGCGTGTCTATTTCTCGGCAGCCGACCTGATTGTACAACCCTATAAGACAGCCACACAGAGCGGCGTGACGCAGATAGCCTACCATTTCTGCAAACCGATGCTGGTAACGAATGTGGGCGGGTTAGCGGAGATAGTGCCGGACGGAAAAGTGGGATATGTAACCGCTGTAGAACCGAAAGCCATTGCCGACGCCATTCTCGATTTCTGTGAGCGGGGAGATTCGGAGTGTTTCCGCACAGGCATAGAAGAAGAGAAGCGGAAATATGCGTGGTCGAGAATGACGGAAGCGATAATGAATAAGAATTAAGAGATACTATGATAATTCGCAGCAAAGCCCCATTACGATTAGGATTGGCGGGCGGCGGAACCGATGTGTCGCCCTACTCGGATTTATACGGAGGTGCTATCCTGAATGCCACTATTTCGCTCTATGCCTACACGACCATAGAGCCGTTGGACAACGGGAAGATACAATTTTCGTCGCCTGATGCAAACATAGAGGAGGTGTATGACAGCCGTGAGGTGTTGGATACGGACGGATACTTTGTGCTTGCCAAGGGGGTGTATAACCGCATTGTACGCGATTTTACGCATCAGCCGCTCTCGTTCCGCATAACGAGCCATGTAGATTCTCCGGCGGGTAGCGGACTGGGTACCAGCAGTACGTTGGTGGTCAGTATATTGGGTGCGTTTGCCGAATGGCTCAAACTGCCGCTCGGAGAGTACGATATGGCACGCCTGGCGTACGAGATAGAACGTATCGACTTAGGTATGGCGGGGGGAAAACAAGACCAGTATGCGGCTACTTTCGGCGGGTTCAACTACATGCAGTTCTTGCAAGACGACAAGGTGATTGTCAATCCGCTGCGTATCCGGCAACGCTATCAGGATGAACTGGCACACAACCTGTTGCTCTATTATACCGAGACCAGCCATGTGAGTGCAAAGATTATTGAGGGACAGATAAAGAACGTAAAGGCGAATAATACCTCCTCGATAGAGGCGATGCACCGGCTCAAACAACAGGCGGTGCAGATGAAAGAGGCATTGTTGCAGGGTAATATCGACGGCATAGGGGAGATACTCAATTTCGGTTGGGAGCAGAAGAAAAAGACGGCGCACGACATCTCCAACCCGCTGTTGGAAAATATCTATGACACGGCTATTGCAGCGGGGGCAACGGGCGGCAAGGTGAGCGGTGCCGGTGGCGGAGGATTCATGTTCTTCTACTGCCCGGATACCAGCCGATACAATGTAGAGAAGGCCCTGCAAGGGAAATTCGCAGGTCAGGTGAAACGATATGAATTTACACAAGAAGGACTGAGGACATGGACACTATAACCCGCTCTATAGCAGACAGTATTGCCGCCAAGCAGGCGATGCTGAATAATCCGGAGTTGCTGCAGATCATACAGCAGGTGGCAGACACGATGATTACCGCTTTGCGCAACGGTAACCGTATCCTGTGGTGCGGCAACGGAGGCAGTGCGGCGGACGCACAGCACCTTGCGGCAGAGTTGTCGGGACGGTTCTACTATGACCGGCCGCCGCTTAATTCGGAGGCGTTGCATTGCAACACATCGTACCTGACAGCGGTGGCGAATGATTACGGCTACGACCTGATCTATTCGCGTATGATTGACGGGGCGTGCAAGAAAGGCGATGTGCTGGTAGGTATATCCACTTCGGGCAACTCAAAGAATATACTGAACGCTTTCCGTAAGGCAAAAGAGTTGGGTGTTACTACGGTGGCGATGACCGGCAAGACTGGGGGCGAGATGCGGCAGGTGGCGGACTATCTGCTCAATGTGCCGTCGTCGGACACTCCGCGTATTCAGGAGTCGCATATTATGCTGGGGCATATTATTTGTGAGATAGTAGAGTCGCAGATGTTTCCCAAGGTATGATGTTCAGTGAGGTGGTCATATTGGCCGGCGGGTTTGGTACACGGTTAAGCCACGTGTTGGGCAATGTACCCAAACCGATGGCACCTGTGTATGGCAAGCCGTTTCTGACCTACCTGCTCCGGCGATTGGAGGAGGCGGGAGCAAAGCATATCATTCTGGCTACGGGTTACAGGCACGAGGTGATAGAACGCTATTTCGGATCGCGGTACAGGTCGATGCAAATCTCGTATTCGCACGAGGAAAGGCCGCTCTTTACGGGCGGGGCTGTCTTGCAGGCAAGCCGTATGGTGCGAGGGGATGATTTTCTCGTGCTGAACGGAGACACGCTGTTCGATATTGATTTTGACGCTCTGTGTACATTCCACAGGACACATTCTTCCGCTGTCAGTCTTGCTCTGCGCGAGGTGGACGACACGGCACGTTACGGAGCAGTACGGACAGACGGTGACAGCGTGGTTGCCTTTCAAGAAAAAGATGCCAGTGCGGGCGCAGGGGTGATCAACGGCGGTGTTTATGCCATACGACGCGACTGGTTGCAAGGGCTGAATATGCCCGAGAAATTTTCTTTTGAAAAAGCGGTGTTGCAAGCAATGGTCGGCACACGATGTTTCTACGGTATGGCGTTTAGTGATTACTTTATTGACATCGGTGTGCCTGAAGATTACTATCGTGCGCAGCGGGAGTTTGCGGGGATGTTTCCTGCCGACACCAACTTGTTTCTGGACAGGGACGGGGTTCTTAACCGCCGTATAGTGGGCGATTATGTGCGCTGTTGGCAGCAGTGGGAGTGGCTAAAAGGCGCCAAAGAGACGGTAGCAGTGCTGTCAAGGCGGTTTGTGCATACGTTTATTGTCAGCAATCAGCAGGGTATAGGCAAGGGGTTGTTCTCTATGGGGGACGCAGACGATATTCATCGGCACGTGCTGGCGGAGGTGGAAGCCGCCGGCGGACACATACACCATATATATATATGTCCGGATTTGAAAGATAGCGGGAGCGAAAACCGCAAACCCGCTATCGGTATGGCGTTGCAGGCGTGCGCAGATTACCCCGGTGTGCAACTGACAGACAGCGTGATGATAGGCGACAGCGTGAGCGATATGCTGTTCGGCCGGCAGGCGGGTATGCGCTGTATCTATCTGACTAACGGCGAACTTGTTCCCGAGGAGGTACGCGACTATACCGATTTGGTGTGTATAGACCTTGCCGATGCATCGGCACTTTTCACCTGAAAAAAAACAATGATTTAGGAATATCCTATGAATCTATGTTGCGGACAATGTATCTTGCATTGTTAGTGTTCCGGTTGTTCTTGTGATTGCATAAAGTGTATAGATATTTATTATCTGTTGCAAAAGGGTGGAAAAAATGTTAAAAATATATCTTTTTGCCACTCTATTTTGCTTCGCTCTTGTGTATTTGCTACATTGTGGTTAAACCTGATATTTATCATGGAAGTGTAACATTCTATGATTCTATTAGTGGCAATGTTACCATCCCGTTTGCGTTGGAACTTCGTTATAATTCCTATGTCATTGCACAGCGTTGGAACGACGTTTTGGCAATCCGCAACTATGAGCATAATGGCAATTTCAATTTCTCTGATTTCCAGTGGTATAAGGATGGTGTGCCTATCCCCGGTGCTATGCAGTCTTATTATTATGCGGAAGAGAAGTTGGACCCCGATGCTGAATATACAGCGCTCGTTACCCGCCGGGAAGATGGTGTTTCGTTGTTTGTTTGTAGTGTCAAACCTGTCGTTGTCGTGTCCACTGACAAACCCGATATACCCACTCTCGTCCCCCCTAATCAACCTATGACTATCGCGAACAAGAAAAAACCTTTTAATGGTATAGCGTGTTGGTTTACTCCTGCAGGAGTGAATGTCCGAACACAACATATATCGGACGGTTTTGGGGTTGTTTCTCCAAACCAATCCGGTATATATATACTAACTATAGTTTTGGAAGATACAGATCCTGCATATACTAATTATCTTGTTTTGGTCAAGTAACTTTACATCCCATATCTTATTAATAGCAAAGCAGTCTATAGATTAGGATAGGCTGCTTTGTTACGTCCTTATAACTATACTAACTATAGGTAGATAATCTTGGCAACAAAGCCTTGGATACCGGATTCGCCAGCCGTTAGATGAGTATTGCTATCAATGGTGATTTGGTTGCAGACGCTCGGCGTTTGGATACCTATCGTGTGCCACTGACTTGCTCCATACTATTGAAGTTACCGATGGACATATTAATGTGGTTTTCACTTCTATTGAAGGCGCAACGATTCTCAACGCCATCAAGATAGAACAAGTGAAATATCCAAACCGGAGTTCTTTGACATATTGTAAAATAGCACAATAGTTCAAAAGGATAGAAGAAACCTACAAATTGTGGTGAGGCTATTGTGTGAACAGGCGAAAAGGGGTACCTTTGCAGAAACTAATTTTGCAAAAGTATGATGATTAGAAAAGTATATCTCGTTATTCTGTGCTTGTGTGTACTCGGTTTGCCTGTTGTGGCACAAACGATTCGTCCGTGGGAGCGGAATGGTATGCGCGATACGTATAAGTTGTTTGTGCGCCATACATGGAATGTGACTGATGCCGTGGATGAGACGTCGGGGTATAGCCGTCGTCAATATGTATATTCCGACTCGGTGTATATTCCGCAAACGCTTGATAGTAAGCGGTTTACACTCTCTGTGGGGGCAGCCGACCAAGAGGCGTGGGTGTATGTAAACGGTAACTCAGTGGGCTATCATGCAGGTGGTTATACTGCATTTGCGTGGGATATTACCCGCTATTGCCATGTGGGTGAGATGAACTATGTGCGTATTGTGGTCAGCAATGAATATAATGCAGAGATTCCGCCTCTGTCAGCGGACTTCACGTTCTTTGGCGGATTATATCGCGATGTGGTACTGACAGCCACATCGCCTTTGCATTTTTCGACAACACACTATGCCACGCGGGGTGTATATGTTTACACTCCGTCGGTTTCTACAGAGCAAGCCACGGTACGTGTGGAAGCATTGGTAGAGGGCAAAGGCAGAGTGGAGTGGTCTGTCAGCGGGCATGGCTGTTCGAAGACGGTTCAATCGCGGGTTAAACACGGCAAGGCGGTGGCGGAACTGAGTATTCCGAATCCTGCTCTGTGGACGCCCGATACTCCGAATCTCTATACAGTGTGTGCGCGGTTATATGATAGTCAAGGCAGATTGCAGGATGAAGTGGTGGAGTCGTTTGGTTTGCGTTGGTACGGCTTTGGCGAGGACGGACTATTTTACCTCAATGGTGTGAAGACAAAACTTATAGGTAGCAGTCGTCACCAATGCTACAAGGGTGTAGGTAATGCGTTGCCCGATTCGCTGCAACGTAAAGATATTGAGTTGATTAAGGCGATGGGGGCAAACTTCCTCCGTGTGGCACACTACCCGCAAGGCGAGTATATTATGCACTTGTGCGACAGTATCGGTTTGCTTTGCTCGGTGGAGATTCCGCTCGTAAATGCCATTACCGAGACGGAAACTTTTGCACATCATTGTATCGAAATGGTTGATGAGATGGTGTGGCAGAATCGTAATCACCCATCGGTGGTTATGTGGGCGTATAGCAATGAGATACTGCTGCGTCCGCCGTTTAGGAATGACAGTATTCGGCACGATTTGTATTGCCGCCATACTGCTGCGTTGTGCCAACAACTGAATACGCACCTCAAGGCATTAGACCCTGCGCGTCCGACCATGATTGTGCTGCACGACAACTTCAAAGAGTATAATCGGTACGGTTTCCCCCAAGCCGCCGATGTGGTAGGACTGAATATCTATAGTGGTTGGTATTCGGGGGTATTCTCCGGACTGGATAAGAGTGTGGAGCGTGTACATCAGGAATTACCTCATAAGCCGTTGTTACTCACAGAGTTCGGTGCTGACTGCGACCCGCGTATCCGCACAATGTATCCGCAACGATTCGACTATTCGATGGACTATGCATTGCTTTTTCACCGGCATTATCTGTCGTTTGTATTGCAGTGTGAATATCTTGCGGGGGGGGCGGTATGGAACTATAATGATTTCCATTCCGAAGCACGCTTGGGTGCTCTACCTCACTACAACTGCAAGGGATTGGTCACTTCTGACAGGCAGCGAAAACTGACCTATTTCTATTATCAGTCGGTGTTGCGTCATGACAGTGTGGGGGTACAGGCGGCAGATACACTGACAAAGATGCTGCAAATGCCTGAACCTCAGTCGCTTCCCCTGCGTGTGAATATGGGGAGTCGTTGTTTCTTTACCGACGACAGTGCGCATGTTTGGCAGCCGGAGCAGGCTTACACACAGGGCAGTTGGGGCTATGTGGGAGGTGAAGCGTTTACCAAGAAGACAAAGTACGGGCAGTTGCCTGCTGCCGATGTGGACATACTCGGTACTGACCAAGACCCGCTATATCAGACTGCGCGTGTAGGCGTGGAGATGTTTCGTGCCGATGTGCCTGCGGGACAGTATCGCGTGGTGTTACACTTTGCCGAATTGGAGAGTCGAGAAAAAGAACAGATGTCGGTGTATAACCTTGGTAATGAGGTCATTGATACCGATTTCCGCGGCAGAGAGATGGTTGTTAGGGTGCAAGATTTGTCCGGCGATACTATCAATCTGACTCGTCAATATGGCAGGTATCGTGCAGTGGAATTGCACTATACGGTGGAGGCGCAAGACGGGATTGTTATCCGATTTGAGTCGTTGAAAGGAGAGACACTGCTGAATGGTATAGAAATTATGAATTGAGAGATTTGCGATAGGCTGAGGGCGTTGTTCCGTAGCGTTTGCTGAAACAACGTATGAAATAACTGACGGTATTGTAGCCCGCAAGGTCTGCTATCTCGGCAACAGATTTCTCCGGTGCTTCTTTGAGAAGGTTGGTGGCTTTCTGTAGTCGCATATCCGAAATGAGTTCGTTGGGTGTTTTACCTACGGCTTCTTGTAGTTTGTTGTAGAGTCCGGTTCGGCTCATACACATTTCCCGTGCCAACTTGTTGATGTCGAAGTCGGAGTCATTGAGGTGTGCTTCGATGATGGTCTGTATCTGCGTAACAAACAGAAAGCGTTCATTCTGCAAGCGTTCCTGCATTTTGCGCAGTTGCTCGTTTTTCTGTGCTATCTGTCTTTCTTGTTCGGCTAATCGCAGTTTGGCTTTTCGCATGGTGCGGCGTAGGATATACAAGCCCAAAATAAGCACGGCGATACCGGCGAGAGATATAAACAGTGTCTTTGCCCACCATGTTTCGTACCAATGTGGTTGTACGATGATATGCAGCAGATATGTATCGCCGATGGAATCGGTGAGGTGAAAATTGTATTCTGCCGGCTCCAAGTTGGTATAGGTGGCACTCTGCGCACTGGACGCCGGTATGGTTTGGGCATCGAATCCTTCTAATCGGTAATAGAGTTGCGGGCGTAGGATATTGCTATAGGTGCTACTCCCGAAATGTATCGTCAGCACTTTTTCGTCGGGCAGAAGTAGCAATGTGTCCAACATAGGCAGGCTCCGAGTAAGGGTGCGTACCTCTCCATTTTGGTTTCGTATGGTTATTTCGGTGGGAAAGACGTGCATTTTCTCTCGGAGGGACATCACTTCTTCGGTGCGGAAACAACACATACCGTCTATACCTCCGACAAAGACGGTACCATGTTGGTCTTCGTACAGACTTTGTTCGGTGAGTATCTCAAGCGGAAATCCTGTCTTGGCATTTAGGTGCTGGACGGTTTTTCCATCGGGGGAGATGAGTGTGAGCCCCATAGAAGTGGCGATGATATAGTGTTGCGGTGTGGTGAGAATATCTATCACGCTATGGCTGTCCAAGCAGGTGTTGAGTTGCGGGTGCGGCATCCATGTATCTGACTGAGTATCAAAGGATAATATGCCGTCGATAGTGCCTGCGATAAGATTGCCGTCAAGGTCAGAACTGAACACGTGTACCGGTTTGGAAATAGGGTAGGTGGTGAGCAAGTGGTTGGTTATATGATAGGCATAGGTGGTGTGTTGGCGTGCGAACCAGAGTGTGGAGCCATGCAAATAGAGGTGTGATAACTCGCCGGACACAGGCAGTGAGTCTAAGGTTTGGAATTGTCCTGTTGCCCTGTTGAGCAGTCCGATTCCGCGCTCGGTAGAGAAGAAGAGGGTATCGCCATAGGCTACCAATTGTCGCACGCGGTTGTCGGGCAGGAAACCCTGTTCGGCGGTGAAACGTCGGATTTGCTTGGTGCGCGTATCCATCGTGACAAGTCCTCCCTGGTGCGTACCCATATATATAAGGTGTCGCGGTTGGTCTAAATAGAGCGACTTGATAGCGTGTTCGGGTGTAGTGCGGTCGATGTGAATATGCTCGATAGTACCATTGGGCAGAATCCGATTGAGTCCTCCGCCGTTGGTGGCGACATAGACAATACCCTGCGAGTCGGCAACAATGCTGTTCACGATGGGATAACTGAGCGCGCGTTGGCTGTCGGAGTTTGCACCGTAGTAGGTATAGACGTCATGGCGCGGGTTGTAGAGATGTATCGCGCCGAAGAAACTGCCAATCCACAATGTGCCTTGCTCGTCACAGGTGATGGCGCGCACAGAGAAAGGATAGTTGTCGGAAGTGGTGTAGTTGAATGGTGTGCAGCGAAGGTCGGTACCTGCGATGTGAATGAGTCCGCTATATGTACCTGCCCAATAGTTGCCATCTTGGTCTTCGATGATGGTTCGCACGTCGGTAGATTGTATGATGTGTCGTCGTTCACCCGTAGGTTGGAGACACCAAAGTCCGTCGGCGCGTGAACACAGCCACAGATTTTGACGGCTGTCGCGGTATATATGTACGACCGATGGTATGTTGATGTGTTGCAAGAGTGTTCCCGACGTGTTGTAGATACCTACTTGGTCTTTGGTGGACACAATGATTTGTTCTGCCGACTCGTAGAGTGCGATGGGTTTGGGCAGTGGAAACAGCGTGGAGAGTGTGTCGTGGTGGTAGGCGAAGAGTGTATCCCGTGCGGCGATGAGGAAACGCCCATAGCCGTAGATGAGTGCTTGTGCTTGCGCAGAATCAACTACGCTGATTTGCTCTGTGGCAAGAGACAGGTGGAGAACGCTACTGCCACTACGGAAGAGAATATGTCCGTTGTGGTCTCCGCAGACGGTGTGAATATAATTGTTGGTAATGGGGAGATTGGTATTTTCATCCCCGCGAAATATGCGACAGTTGTTGCCTGCTATACAGTTGAGTCCGTCACGAGTAGCCACCCACATGCGTCCGTACTCATCCTGGTAGAATGCATTGATGCTATAGTGGGATAATCCATCGGCTACACCAAAGCGCTCCAACGTTGCAGAAGTGGCAAACGAGAGCAGGGAGAAAAAACAAAGACAGGTAAGAAATAGGTGTTTCATAATAGCAAAATCGTACAGCAGTAAGAACGGTATTTGCCTGCAAAATTAGTGTAATTTTATGGAATATGCAAAAACGTATGCAAATGGCTACAAAACAAGATATTAAGTTGTTCGGGCAAATAGCG
>SAMEA104315435__coassemble_669_pt1 | contig 23454 bp, 11 predicted proteins | sample SAMEA104315435__metabat2_high_PE_041 | metagenome-assembled genome bin SAMEA104315435 (sample SAMEA104315435) | gut metagenome | biome: Monkey gut; feature: monkey-associated habitat; material: faeces | place: China | collected 2013
CTATGGCGGCTACCGAGCAACCTGCTGCATTATATACGATCGGCGGTGTATTGGTACGAAAATCGACCAACGGCAGGAGTATATCTGCGGCGGGGCTGCCTGTGGGGGGGTATATCCTGCGCATAGGAAATATGAGTACGAAGATTGTACACTATTAAACCGGTAATCTTTTGAAATTGCTGCTTTTATATCTGTCGTTTCTCAGTGCGCTCGTGTCAGACGCACACTATACCTCGTCCGAAGCGGTATATGGCGATGTGTTTGAGGAAGTGCGGAGTATGGATGCCGTGCCGTCTTTTAGGAGCGTCAATACGTGTGCCACGGCGTTTGGTGTATCTATGGAATCCTATATTTCTACACCTGCTTGTCAGACCGCCCCAATGACGGTGGCGAACGGGACTATCCGAACGATTGCTGTGGATGTAGATAATGGTACGCTTGCTGCCGTGCAGCCATTGTATGTCATGCAGTATGTCGCACCACAGGCACAACCTGTCCGCCGTTCGCCGGGTGTACCGAGCCGCGCTCCGATAGGCGAGGCGCTGTGTCCGCTGTTTCTGTGCGCTGCAATCTATGTGCTGCATATACGCAATAGAAAGCACTTATCCTAAACCTATCCACCCGACATCCACCTGACTTTTGTATATAATTTCTATTATTCTGTTTTCGGGAATTGGTTGGGTGAGAAACCGAACTTCTTGCGGAAGAGGGTGGAGAAGTATTTTGGGTCGTTGAAACCGACGGAATATGCCAGTTCGGAGATACGAATGGTACGATCTTTCTCCAACATTATGTAGGCGGTACGCAGACGGATATCGTTGGTGAAACCGGATGGGGTGAGCCCGGTCAGGGTCTTGAGTTTTTCCGCCAAGGTACTGCGTGATATATTCATTTCGTTGCTGAACTCGCTCAAACCAAACTCGGCATCATCGATATGACTATGGACGCAATCTATAGCCTGTTGGAGGAATTGTTGGTCGATAGAGGTATAGTTCATTTTCTCGACATCGAAAACCAATTGGTGGCGATAGTCGATGGTCTGTTTCTGCTGTTTCTGGAGCAGGTTTGCAATTATGGCGTCAAGCACCTGAATATCGAAAGGCTTGGTCAAATAGGCATCTGCGCCCATTTTATAACCGACAACCTGATCTTCGGCGTTTTGCTTTGCAGTAAGCAGAATGACGGGGATATGGCTGTATTCGAGCGTCTGTTTGAGTATGGCACAGAAGTCGTAACCGTTCATCCCATCCATGACGATGTCGGAGATGATGAGCGATATAGTATGGTCGGTTTGGAGGATTTTTAGTGCCTCCTCGGCGGACGAAGCGGTGGTTACCCGATAGGTATGGGCGAGATGTTGTCGGATGATATAGACGAGGTCTTCGTTGTCATCAACCAAGAGGATATGTGTCTTCTGTGGGGTTGTTTCCTCTTGTGGTTCGTCCGACCGGGTAGATATGGTGAAGGTAGGTGTGTTGACTGCTTCAGGATGGATAATGAGGGGCTTGTGGTTGTCGGTTTCCGACTCCAGGTATTCCTCACGGCAGATAGGCAACAGGATGATAAATGTAGAGCCTTCATCGGGAATGCTATCCACGAATATCTGCCCGTGATGGAGATCAACAAGGTTCTTAACCAATGCCAGGCCGATACCTGAACCAATGGTGTGGTGTTGACGGTATTCGCCGTCGTAGAAACGCTTGAACATATTTTTCTTTGCTTCTTCAGTCATTCCGCAACCCGTATCCATTACTTTGAGTTCCAGTGTATTGCCGCCATTGCATATGCCGAGGGTAACGCACACTGTGCCGTTTGGACGATTGTATTTGAAGGCATTGGAAAGCAAGTTATATAGTATTTTGTCGAGTTTATCGGAGTCGAAATATCCAATGATAGGTTGCTTCGGTTGATTGCACGAGAAAGTAAGTCCCTGCTTATGTGCCAATGGGGCAAACGCCGATACGCATTGTGCGACAAACTGCGATATATTGCCTTCTGCCACTTTGAGTCGCAAGTTGCCGCTTTCGGCTTTGCGGAACTCGAGTATCTGCTGTATAAGACGCATTAGGCGTGTAGCATTGACAGAGATAAGGTCGTACTCTTGTGTTTCAACGCTGTCGGTGCCTTTCTGTTGTTTCAGTTCGTCCACGGCAGCGATAATGATAGAGAGTGGAGTGAGTAACTCGTGTGTGATATTGGTAAAGAATTGTAACTTGGCTTGTGTCAGTTCTTCAGCCTGTCGTTTCTCGAGGTCTTTCTTGTGTACCTCCTGTTCCATACGAATACGGTGTACCGACATCAATAATATTAGCAACAGCAGTCCGATGGCAGCGATGGTATAGAGTGAGTATGCCCACCATGTGCGCCATGGAGCCGGCAGAATACATATTTCAAGTGGGAACTCTCGTTCTGTCCAACTATTGCCGGCATAGGACGCACGCACACGGAAACGATAGGTGCCGGAAGGTAGGTTGTTGTAGTAGGCAAAGCGGTGTTGCGCGTCCACATAGTTGAAATCGTGGTCGTACTCCTCAAGCATATACGCATATCGGTTGTTCTGCGGATTCCGGTGGTTGAGCAGTGCAAAATCGATGGTGAAATTGTTTTGCAGGTGGGTGAGTGTTACGCGGTGTGCCGCATCGATGGCTTCGGTAGTTATCTTGGTGACGTCGGCGGGCGAGAGTTCGCGCAATGAATGGTTGTAAATGCGGAAGTCGGTGAGTGCCAAATGAGCGGGAGTATATACTTCGTGTGTTTCAACAGCATCAATACGGCTCACACCGTTGGCTCCTCCCAAGACGATACTACCTTTGGCAGAAGGCGAATAGCAGTTGCGGTGGAAACAATCGTCCAACAGACCATCCTCGCAGGTAAAGATATTCATATACTCTGTGGTGTGGCTGTCGGTTGGTTTGATAGCAAAGACCCCTTTGTTGGTAGCGAGCCAGATATTTTGTTTATGGTCTTCCCAGATCGCGTTGACTACATAGTCGCTGTAGAAACGGAATGATTCGTAGTTGCATGGTTCAAAGGCTTGGGTCGTTTCGTTGAAAAGGAGCAATCCTGCCTCTGTACCTATCCAAACACGGTCTTTAGAGTCAATAAATACACATTCGCCGCCCGCAACCGGCAGAGTGTAGTGGCGGAGCGAGAATCGCCCGTTAGGAGTGGAGGTTGCAAAATAAACTCCATCAGTACGAGAAGTAATATAGATATTTTCTTGTCTGTCGCAGGCAATGGCGGATATGTTGCTTTGCGGCATGGGTGTCTGTCCGTCAGCCAACATACTATTGACGGGCGTGTAGCCGTTTTCGGTAAGGCAACCTGCATCAGCACGTGTGGCAAGCCAGAGTTTCCCGTGGTGGTCGGTGGTAACATAGTTGATGAATTCGTCCACCATATCTCTTTTTATATTTTCATTGTACATTTTTGTGTACGGTTTGGCAACTTGTGTTTGTGAGTTGTATAATATCAATCCGCCCTCAGTCGCAAAATAGAGTTCACCTGTTTGTTCGTGTTTACCGATATAGGTAGTGCGGCGCAGGTTTTTGAAACCTGCTAAAGCGGGTATGTCTTTGTATGAATAGTACCGACCGGTGCGGATATTGTATTGAATAAGGCCGTATCCCGCCAATGCCAACCAGAAGACCGGCTGTGAGTCATCTTCATAGATACTATTGATAGAGGCCGTACCATATTTTTTCCTGATAGAATAGAGCGGGTCGTTGCTTACTTGCCGGTTGTAGAGATTGATACCGAACAGCCCGCCTCCGTAAGAACCGAGGTAGAGCATATCTTGTGTGGCAAGCAGGGCATTTATCTCGTTATACGGCAGAGCATTGTTTTCTAATGCGGGAGCAAAGTTGATAAATTCCGTTCCTTTCTTTTCTTCTACCATCAGACTCAGACCGGCACGCGAACCTATCCAAATGTTGCCCGATACGGGTTCCTGGGCAATGCAGTAAACAATGTTGTCCAATAGTGAGGTTGGGTCCTTTTCTATATGCTCAAAGCATTGATAGGGTTGCCCCTGCATATCATACGGCGTAGTGAGCAGTATAAGTCCGTTTCCAAATGTGCCGACCCAAAGACGGTTGGTTTTATCGAGAAAGAGCGTGTGCGAAGAGCGCAAAGCAGGGATCTTATCGTAGCGGTAAAGTCGTCGTTTGTTGAGGTCGTATCGCATTAGTCCGTTGGACCATGTACCAATGTAGAGTTGCCCTTGTCTGTCGAGCAGGAGTGTCTTCATATCCACTGCGGGTATGCCCCATTCATCGCCGGTACAATGTATGGTGCTGTCGGTGGCGGTATTGTGGACGTACAAACCTGTATTGGTGGCGATATACAGGTTTTCGTTTGAGGCGTTAACTATGGCTTCAATACGACTATAGCAGAGTGTCGGAAAATCAATTTTAGAGATAGTGCCTTTGCGCTTATCCAGTACAAAGAGTCCGTTATTGGTACCTACCCACAGGCGCTGATGATTGTCTTCGCATAAGGCACTGCACATTCCGCTGAGCAACTGCTCCGATCCCCGGTAGCGGAAAGAGAGGTAGGTGTATCCGTCGTAGCGTACCAATCCGTTGTTGGTGCTTATCCAGATAAATCCGTCACTATCTTTATAAAGTTTGCGTACCTCGTTGGTAGGCAGTATGTTGGTGGACGGTATCGGGCGAAAATGCCAAGTGGTGTTGGCACAATAGGCAGACATTATTGTCGCCCATATTATCATGAGTAGAAAGGTAAGTGTTTTTCTCATAGCATTGTATAAGGTGGTGCAAAGGTATACAAAAAATATCGGTTATGCAACAATTGTGCTTATTCATATTGTAGAAATGCTTGGCTCATTGCTGCTATACGTTTGCGAAGAAAATCCGCCATTAAAACGACTTGTGTATCGTAATTGATATGGGTTTGTCCCCAGCGGATAGCATTCTCTTCTTGCGAGTAGCGCAGGAGATAGGCTTGGTTGTAGATGTATTGGTCGATGTCTTGCAAAAGAGGCTCTATCTCTCGCCAACGTGCGGCATACATACTGCAGAATACAGGGTCTTTGAGAAACGAGCAGAAGAATTTGCTTCCCGGCTCGTATGTGTTATAGGCATTGAGCATTAGTTTGGAGGAACCGATAAAATACCGGAAATCGGACCCCTGATAGCCAAATCCCCAATCGAAGTCCCACGGAGGTCCAATGTGAAGAACATCAGTCTGATTGATACGATAGGCAAAAACGGACTTGGGGTGGCATAGTTCTCCATTTTTGACCACCTCGTTTAGCAACATATATTGTATGACCGATTCCACATCTATCAGTTGTGCATAGTCGGTGTATGCGGGAGTGCTACTGAGTATATCTTCCAACGAATTGACTATATGCAGTACGCTATTGAGGGCAGTTGGGGTCTCTGGGGCTTTCAGCATTACGGGCAGAGCAAAAATGCGGGAGTGTTTCTTGTAGGTCTCGTCATAGTTAGAGTCAAACTCGGCAAGGAAACCGCCTGCAAGTGTGTCTGCAGGGATACGGTTCGGTTTGACTTGTAAGGCTTCGGTTAAGACGTACGAACCACAGTAGCGGCGATTGATGAATACCTCTACAGGTTGCGTATGGTTGGTATATGGTATCTCCATACGGCGGGATGCCTCCAATGCTACGGTATTGCAGAGTAGGGTGGGGTCGAGAGCGTTCGCCAACAGCACCCATACTTTGGCCGGCTGCATACCGAAAAGCGGGGCTTTCTTGTCTAATTTGAGGCGATAGGGTTTCTTATTCAGCCACCATGTACTATTACCTCGTCCGCGTATATAGGCGCGTTGCTGTAAGTATGGCAGGCTGTCCCCCGGGGTGTAGATGTCAACTGAAGCACGGCTGTATTCGGTCTTGCTTGTTATACCTTTTCCATTGTCGGTTCGGATATCCAAAACAGGCAATTCTGTGCTTTGCGGGCAGCGCAGTTCAATGGTGTAGTTGCGGTATGTGTTATCTTTGCGTATTTGACAAGTAATCTGTCTTCGGGAGAAATCTATCGGTGTGATGGCGGTGATAATTTCCTGATTATTTGCGAAGGCATTGCCATCGGCAAAGAATACCGGAATAAGCCGGTGTATGGAATCGATCCATTCCTGAGTGTGGTAGTAGAAAGTCTGTGTTGTGCTGTCGAAATGGAAAACGATGTTTTCGCGCAGAGATGGATTGTCTGCCTTGGAGAGAATAAAATCCGTTAACAGGTTCTCTTGGCTTTCTATCATATCGGGTTGCGGCTCTGTGATGTCGGGTGATTGGCACGCGGAGAGCAACAGACATATACCGGCGGCAAAGAGGGCTGTGTGCTTGCGTATCATAGTGCAATGGTTACGATGGAGAGTTTTGGGAGGGTAACGAGCAGTTTGCCGTTACGTATGTGCATATCGCGGAAATCGCAGAGCGACAGATTGTCAGGGTGGTCAAACGTGTTGTGCGCCTGCGGGGTATCGGCGTGCAATATGCGGGCGGACAGGCGCTGCTTGTCGGCAGGGATACCGTTCAGGTCGATCTCCACCTGTTCGGCTTTGTCTGGCGATGTGTTAGCAAGCGATATGTGGAGTTGTCCGTTCCGGTCGCGCGACGCGGTGGCACTCACTTGCGGTACGGCAGCATTGGCTCCGCTTGCAGCGCACATCTCTGCCGTTTGGGTTTGAAGGGTGATAGCCTGGGCATTTTGGTGCACTTTGTACATACTGAAGACATGGTAGGTCGGGGTTAGGAGCATACTGTCGCCGCGGGTCAGAATCATCGTCTGCAGCACATTCACCACCTGGGCGATATTGGTCATCCCCACGCGGTAGATGTAGCGGTGGAAAGTGTTGAGCGACAGGGCTGCCACCATAGCATCGCGCATAGTGTTCTGTTGGAATAGGTGTCCGGGGATAGTGCCTGGTTCTTCGTCGAACCACGTGCCCCATTCATCCACGAGAAGGCGCACACGGCGTTGCGGGTCGTATTCGTCCATGATGTCGCAGTGACGCTTCAATACGGGTTCGATACCGAGACACTTGCCGAGTGTCCACCAATAGTCGTCCTTGTCAAATTGTGTGGCACTGCCTTTGCTGCCTTCCCAACCGAGGACTGTATAATAATGGAGCGAGAGTCCGTTCATACGCTGCCCCACGCGCTGCATCATCACTTCAGTCCAGTGGTAATCATAGTCGCTGGCACCGGAGGCAATCTTGTAGAGTGTGTTGCCGCTGAAAGAACGTGTATATTCGGCATAGCGGCGATAGAGGTCAGCGTAGTATTCGGGGCGCATCTGTCCGCCACAACCCCAACTCTCGTTACCGATACCGATATAATGTACGTTCCACGCCTTGTCGCGCCCGTTTTGGCGGCGGAGGTTCGCCATAGGCGCATCATCGTTGGAGGTCATATACTCCATCCATTCCGCCGCTTCGCGCGGTGTGCCGCTGCCTACGTTCATACTCACGTAGGGTTCGCAGCCGAGTAGTTCGCAGAGGTTCAGAAACTCGTGCGTGCCGAAGGAGTTGTCTTCGGTAGTGCCGCCCCAGTAGGTGTTCACCATACGCGGACGTTGACTGCGCGGACCGATGCCATCGCGCCAATAATAGTCATCAGCAAAGCAGCCACCCGGCCAGCGAAGCACGGGTATATGCAGGTTTTGGAGCGCAGCGAGTACATCGTTGCGATAGCCCTGTGTGTTGGGTATGGGCGAGTCTTCGCCCACCCATATACCGCCGTAGATACAACTGCCGAGGTGTTCGGCAAACTGTCCGTATATCTCGGCGGGGATGGTGTCTGTGGCTTGGTCGGGGAGCAGGGTGATACGGGTGTCGGCATAGAGCGAACCGCCCACCCATAAGGCTCCAGCGAGAAACAATGTCTTGCGCAGAGTGATGGAAAAGGTATTTTTCATAGATATTGGTTTGTTGCAGTTGATTGCAAAGATACACATTCTTTTCTGCTCTGCCAAACGTTCTGATTGTTTCCTGCTCAATTTCGACCTTTTGTGGAAATAATTCGACTTGTTTCAGACTATAAGACAGAGTGAGGAAGCGGACAACAACGTCCGATGCTGGTTGTATCACCCTACCACTACCCTACCACTCCTTTTGCTTATACTGCTTTTGTACCTGTTTTTTGCAGTATAGCAAATATGAATGGGCGGCTAAACGCCCGCTATCCTATCGAGAATCACCTATTGTTGCTATACAGATGATAAGGTGAGGGGGGGGACGTGAACGGGAAGTTATGTACACTATTCTATCTCTTTCGACCTTTTTCGGAAATAGTTCGACGTGCGGTTGCATAAATAGGGTGTATCTTTGCACCACAAAAATCGAATACTATGAAAAAGGTCTCTTTCTTTTCGTTTCTTTTGGCGAATACCCTTTGGGTAAACACCTTATGTGCTGCTGTGGCGGCACCGTGGCAGACTGCGGACGTGAATCAAATCAACCGTTTGCCGGCTCGGGCGGATTTTTTTGCATACGAGTCGACGGAGAAAGCCGTAGCGCAAGACCCTGCCGAGTCGGAGCGTTATCTGTCGCTCAACGGCACGTGGCGTTTCCGCTGGAGCCGTCATCTTTCGCAACGTCCGACCGATTTCTATACACCGGGATATGATGACAGTGCGTGGGACGAGATACAGGTGCCTTCGTGCCAAGAGTTGGCTGGTTACGGCAAGCCTTTCTACCGCAATATCGGGTATGTATGGATGGAACAGTTTGAGAACAATCCGCCCCTTGTACCCGAGCAGAACAACCATATAGGTTCCTATCGCCGCCGTTTTACGTTGCCTGCCGATTGGAAAGGGCAGGATGTGTTCCTGTGCGTGGGATCGGCTACATCAAATGTGCAGGTGTGGGTGAACGGCAAAGCGGTCGGTTATAGCGAGGACAGCAAGACGCAGGCGCATTTTGACATTACCCAATATGTACACGCAGGCGATAATATAGTGGCATTGCAGGTGATGCGTTGGTGCGACGGGTCGTATGTGGAAGATCAGGATTTCTGGCGACTGAGCGGACTGAGCCGCGATGTATATGTCTATTCCCGTCCCCAGACACGTATAGAGGATGTTTTTATCGGGCAGGATTTGACGAATAATTATCAAGACGGACTTTTCTCTGCCGAATTGGTACTTAAGAATGCCAACGGTTGCAACCTTACCTATTCGCTTGTTTCCGTTGAAGGCGAGACGTTACTCAATAGGACAGAGCGCGTGAAAGGCAACCGCCTGACTATTGCGCCGGTGGTGCTGCCGGATATACGCCCTTGGTCGGCAGAGGAGCCGAACCTGTACCGTTTGACAATAGTGCTGACCGACAAACAGGGCAGGACTGCAGAGGCAATTTGCCAGGAGGTAGGTTTCCGCCACGTGGGGATTGCAAATAACCAAGTTCTTTTCAACGGACAGCCAATACTCATCAAGGGCGTGAACCGTCACGAACTCGACCCGCTGACAGGCTATGTGGTATCGCGCGAGCGCATGGAGCAGGACGTAAGACTGATGAAGCAGTTTAATTTCAATGCCGTGCGCACGTGTCACTATCCGGACGATCCGTACTGGTACACACTTTGCGACCGCTATGGGTTGTATATGGTGGCGGAAGCCAACATAGAGGCACACGGTATGGGCTATGAGGAGAAGGCTATTGCCAAGAACCCCGCTTATCGCGCAACGATATTGGAGCGCAACCGGACGAATGTGGAACTGAACAAAAACCACCCCTCTATTATCATATGGTCGTTGGGCAACGAGTCGGGCGACGGGAAGAACTTCGAGGACGCCTATCGTTGGGTAAAACAGCGCGACAAGTCGCGCCTTGTGCAGTACGAACAGGCATGGACTCGTGAGCATACCGACATCTTCTGCCCGATGTATTACGACTATGATCACACGGATTCTTTTGCACAGCACCCTACCAAGCCGATGATACAATGCGAGTATGCCCATGCAATGGGTAATTCGTTGGGCGGTTTCCGCGAATATTGGGATTTGTATCGCAAGTATCCTGCTTTGCAGGGCGGCTTTATCTGGGATTTTGTAGATCAGGCACTTTGGACCCAATCCCCCGACGGACACTGGTTCTTTGCATACCAGGGTGATTTTGAACCTGCTTTACATTCCGACCACAACTTTAACTGCAACGGACTTTTTGCCCCCGACCGTACGCCCAATCCGCACGCCTACGAGGCAAAGTATATCCAGCAGAATATATGGACATCGATGCTCGATTCGCTGATGGGCAAAGTGGAGATTTACAATGAGAATTTCTTTGTATCCATAGCGGATATCCGCCTTGAATGGACAATTATCGCAGACGGCGAAACGGTACTTTCGGGTGTGGTGGACAGCCTGCCGATTGCTCCGCAGGAGCGCAAAGAATATACATTGTTTGAGGGCGTGAACATGCCTAAAGACAAGGAGTGTTTTCTCAATGTATCCTATTGCAACCGCACCGGTGAGGAGGTCGCCAAACAACAATTCCTCTTACATGCCCACGCACAGAGTGTCTGCACGGAGACAGCACAGAATGGCACAACCGCCGAGACAACCGGTACTTACATTTTGCAGTCGGGGACTACTACCTACATATTCAGCAAACTGACCGGCTGGCTGATTCAGGTTATGGATGGCAGTACTCCGCTGCTGATGCCGGAAACGGCTATGCAACCCTCGCTGTGGCGTGCGCCGACCGACAATGACTATGGGGCAGGTTTGCAAGAGAAATACGCTGTATGGCGCAACCCCGGCTGGCAGTTGCAGAGCCTGCGTGTGGCGGACGGGCAAGCCGAGGCGGAATATACCTATATGGATGCGCGACTGACGATGCATTATACGCTGATGGCAGACGGAACATTGCAAGTAATGGAACATTTGTACAAGGCGGGTATGCCAAATTTGTTCCGCTTCGGTATGGAGATGCGTCTTGCGTCGCAGTATGACCTGCTGACCTATTACGGTCGTGGACCGGAGGAGAACTATGCTGACCGTCATTTCTCTACGCTTGTAGGCAGATATACCGCTTCGGTGCATGAGCAGTATTATCCATATATCCGTCCGCAGGAGACGGGCAACCATACCGATATGCGCTATATGCATGTGCATAACCGTGTCGGACGCGGTTTGCAGGTGGTAGCCGCACAGCCGTTCTCGGCTTCCGCACTCCGCTATACCGATACCGACTTGGACGACGGTATGCGCAAGACCGACCGTCAAAGCCATGGTTTGCTGGTACGTGAGCAACCGTTTACCACTCTGCATATCGACCTCATACAACAGGGGCTGGGCTGTATTGACTCCTGGCAGAGTATTCCCCGCTCCGAGTACCTGCTCTCCGCCGACGAGTACACGTTCACATTCAATCTCCGTGTGAAATAATTATATGTTTATACCGCCGATTATATGTTATACGGCAGGGTTTTGAGTATTTCAACCTTTTTTGGAAATAGTTAAACCAATATTTTGTGCCTTTGTCGTACTTTTGCAGTCGAAATCGAGAGTGCACCTCTGCTATCGAGAATCGGAATTGTCTAATACAAAAACAAGTATACCTAAACAATGAAAAAACCATTCCTTAAGTCGATGTTCTTTTCCATCGTAACCGTATTTGCAGCCGTTCTAACGGCTTGTGAACCAGTGCCTTCCACCCTCCCCGATGAGGGTAAAAAGAATGATTCTATTGCGCTCGAAGTGCAGTATGTCGGCAAGAATGAGATTACTGCCAAAGTGTTCATCCAGTCCGCTTCGGACGTTAGTTTTGCGTATGTACACTATACTGCAGAAAACAATCCGGAAGAGTCCAATATGGAGATGCTTTCGGACAATGTGGCAGGTGAGCACTCCGTTACGCTCAAAAATCTCAGCAACAACACTACTTATCTATTAACTGCTTATGCCACTCTCGGCAACGGCAATGAGATTAAAACCGGAACCGTGTCGGCTACCACGGGTGCGCCTGTACGTATAGAATTTGTAGAGAAAACCGAGAACAGCATTACTGTTCGCGTGAATGTGGCTTCAACCGCCCAAATCTACACCAAGGGTCTTACCTACAAGGTGCGTTCTGCCACTACGCCGGCAAAGGATGTGCTTCTGCCGAGTGAGACTACCACCGAATATAAGATAGAGGGCTTGGACGCTTTTACCACCTATCAGATTCAGGGGTATGCTGTTCTCGAAGGCAACAACGAGGCTGTGAAGAGCGATGTACTCGAAGTGCAGACTGGTTCCGTTGCTATGGATGGCGAATACCAACTCGTTTTTGCCGAGGAGTTCAACCAGGACAACGAGGACTTGACCAAAGTGTGGACGTTTGAGGAAGGCTCCAAGATCCGTAACAACGAGAATCAGTTCTATAGCAAGAGCAAGGAAAATGCCTTTACCAAAGACGGCTACTTGCATATTGTGGCTCGTCGCGACCATTTGGGTTCGGACGGCAGGACACACTCTTATACTTCGGCTTCACTGACGACTTCCAAATCATTTGTTTACTGCTATGGTATCGTGGAGTGCCGTGCGAAGATTCCGACAGGCGGCGGTATGTGGCCGGCTATCTGGCAAGTGGGCAATATGTTCGATTGGCCGCAGAACGGAGAATTGGATATTATGGAGTACTATCGTGAGGGTATTCTTGCCAATGCCGCATGGGGCGGCACCCAAGCCTGGTCGCCTGTGTGGGCCAGCAGCAAAACTCCGATGAGTCATTTTGAGGCAAAGAATCCCAACTGGCGCAACGAGTTCCATACGTGGAAATTGGAGTGGACGGAGGAATATCTCAAGATATTCTTGGATGACGAACTGCTTAACGAGATTGATGTAAACAAGACGTTCAACCGCGGTTACAAAGGTGACTACGAGAACCCCTATCGCTACCGTTGCGAGGGCTTCGGACATTATCTCTGGCTCAACCTTGCTATCGGCGGTAACAATGGCGGCACGATCGACAATTCGCTCTTTCCTGCCGAGTACCTGATTGACTATATCCGCGTTTACCAACGCACCCGTCTTCCGCAAGATAAATAACTGAAGTTTCGCAAGTGAAATATGGTGTCAGTTTATTAAACTATTTTATTCAACAAAAAAGGTTTTGAAGTTTGTGTAACTCACAAAAAATGAGTATCTTTACAGTGCAAAATGAAGACAAAACAAAAACTTCAAAACCATGCGCAAAGATACAACAATTATTTCAGATTTGCGAACTTTTTTCACAAAAAATGACGCTGACCATGCAATTTATAGCCTAATGGAGGTAATGGAACGCATACATATACAGCCAAAACAGATCGGTATGGCTAAAAAAGCAAATTGCAAGTTTACCCCCTTGCAGGTGCTCAACCTACTCATCGTTTTCCCATTCTTTACGGTAAAGAATGCCTATCGTTACTCCGGTTCATCGTTGAATAAGTTGTTCCGTTGTGAAAAAGATATGTTCTATCGTTTTGTAAACAATGGCAATATCAAGTGGCGCAAGTTGCTTTATGTTCTGAATATGCAGTTGTTGCAAAAAATCTCCAAAGAAACGACCTCTCCTTCGGGGCAGCCTACCTGCTTGATTATTGACGATACCGATGCCCCTAAAAGCGGAATGAAAGCAGAACTCGTGGGTAAGATATGGTCTCATGTTCAGCAGAAGAGCATTCTCGGTTACAAGTGCCTTACTATGATGTTGTTCGATGGTGTCAGTCAACAATTCCTCGATTTTTCGCTTCATGGCGAGTAGGGTAAGAACAAGACCAAACGGCAAGGTCTTACCGAAAAACAGCAAAAGGCTCGCCTGAGCAAAGACCATACAGGACAGGTCGTGAGTGAGCGTATCGGTGAGTATTGGATGAAAAAGACAGACAGAGCCATCGAGATGGTTAGGTATGCCATTAAAGTGGGCATCCGTTTCGACTATCTGCTCGTTGACAGTTGGTTTACCAATACGCAGTTAGTACGCTTTATAAAGAGCAGGCATATCAAGTGTAACTTATTGGGAATGATTAAGTTAGGCAAGACAAAATATACAACCGAGTTCGGAAAAATGAATGCTCAACAAATCATCAAACATCAACAAGAAGCGAAGGCGTGCAAACGCAGTCGAAAACTCCGCTACACATATTGCACAATGGATGTACAATTAGACGGCATGCCTGTCCGACTATTCTTCTGCAAACGAAGAAACGGGAAATGGAATGGATTGTTAACTACCGATATGTCGCTGGATTTTTTGGAAGCCTATAGACTGTACGCAAGGCGTTGGACGACCGAGGTGGCATACAAGGATTGCAAGACTTTATTGAACTTTGGCAAGTATCAGTCGCGCTATTTTGCGGCTCAGATAGCAGAGTTTACTTTGACTATGATGCAGTACAATATCCTTTGTTTGATGAAGAGGTTTGAGGCATACGAAACCATCGGCGGGCTTTTTGCGGAGGTTACCAAGGATACGCTTGAATTATCCGTTGTGGATAAAATCTGGGCGGCTATTGTGGATATTTTACTAGATGTGGCAGAGCGTTACTCCATTGACGAGACACTATTGCTCACCGATTATATCAACAGAAACCACACCGGGCAAATGCTAATAAAGTTGCAACCTTATGCACAAATAAGTTGATTTTATGCACTTGCGAAACTTCAGTAAATAACAATGCACAATGCGTAATGCATAATGCACAATGAATACAATAAACAAACTAATAAACCACAAAACTTTATTTAATCATGAAAAAATCATTTTTTTCTGCAGGCGTGAAGGCTATGTTCTTCGGCTTGGCAACAGTTGCAATGGTGGCTATGCCATCTTGTAAAGAGCGCAACACTCCCGATGGTGGAGAGGATAACAATGGAGGCAACACAGGCGAGGTAGTTAACTTGACTATTGATCCTGTTCAGGTTGAAGTATTGGTAGGCGAAACCGCTGAAGTAAAAATTACTGCCGGTAATGGCGGTTACGAGGTTATCTCGGCTGATGCTGCCATCGCTACGGCTACAATAGAAGGCGAAGTAGTTACAGTCAAGGGCGTGAAAGCAGGTGCTACGGTAATCACCGTAAAGGACGCACAGAAGAAGGCTGCTGCGCTCAAGGTTACCGTTACCAACTCTGGCAAGAACAACATCAACACCGATTGCACCTACACCATCACTTCTACCTCCAAAGAGTATGGCTATCAGCACGACTCTTGGGGCAACAAGTGGGATGAGTACTATGGTCCCAAGACTTGGACGGGCACCTATATCTGCACCAAACGCGACTTCGACAACAACAAACCTTGCGCTATTCTCTTCAAGGGAAGTGCTAAATCGGAGGCTGCCGAGTTCTTCGAGGCTGTGGCTGCAGATACCAAGATTGATGATCCGGACAATGTATTTGTAACTTCGGGTATCGGTTACGAGGGCAAGACCGAGTACGGACACGCTGCTGTGGCTCTGCTTCTGACAGATCAAGACGATCCTGCTCACCCGGGCTGCAAAGTGATGAAGGTGATCGCAAGTTGTATTTCCGGTTATCTCGGATGGGAGAACGGCAAATATACCTCTACTCCGGGTATTGCCTGGTACAACCCCGCAGACGGCAGTTTCACTGTCAGCGAGAGCAAAGGACACCTGGCATGGGAAGGCAACGGCAAACCGTTCGAGTTGTGCGTAGACCGTACCTACACTCCTGAGAAGTAATGACTATAATTATCCGTTGGCGGTTTGCCACGCCGACGGATAATTAAGACAAAGAACAAAGAATAAAGGACAAAGCAAAAGGATTAACGTTTCTTTTTCTTTAATTTCCTTTATTTCTCTCGCGCCGCAACGCAGGCGCGTGGGACAACATAGAAAACACAACATTAAACCATAAAACACATGAAAAAGTTATTCTTCTGTATGGCTGCAGCCGCTCTCTCGTGCGGTATGATGCAAGCCGAGACCATTGCTGTCAATAGCGAGGTTACGGATACTATTAAGATTTCAGCAGCAGGCACGTACACTCTCGAGGGCGACGGCACACGTTGCAAAATGCCGGTTGTTGTAAACGCTGACATTGCTGATACTGTATTTGTTACAGCGAAAAATGCAAACATTCTCCCTGAAGCAAATGGCAGTGCGATGAACATCGGCGCAAACTCGGTGGTGATACTGAATGTGAAAGGTGCCAACGCTTTCAAAGGCGGCAAGAACGGCTGCGGTATTGAGGCGGCAGGCGACCTGATTATCAATGCAACGGTTGCCGATACCTTGGATTGTAAGGGTGCCGGTCGTTCTGCGGCTATCGGCACTACCAAAGATACTCCTGCAGGCGGAAATATCACTATCAACGGTGGCGTTATTTATGCACAAAGCGGTAGTGAATCGGCTGCTATCGGTGCCAGCAACGCAGGTCGTCTGGGTAACATCACGATCAACGGCGGACAGATTTATGCTACCGGCGGTGCATATTCATCGGCTATTGGTGCGGCATATTGCAGCAAGGGTGCATCCGTTATCACTATCAATGGCGGTATGGTAGAAGCAAGAGCAGGTGAGCATAGTTCAAATCGTTCTATCGGCAAAGGCAATAAAACCCATAGCGGTTCCGTAGATATCGTCGTAATGGGCGGTTCCATTATGGCCAAGGGTAGCAAAGGTGAGATGGACGGTGTGATTGAGGAAGCCACCAATGGTACTGAGGCAGTTATGCCGTTGGTTCTTACTTTGCCCGAAGCATCCTCTGTATTGGTTACCGAAGGATATGTTGGTAATGTAACATTGGGTGCAGACTACGGTATCAAGGATGTTTATACCGATGCCGAAGGCAAACTCTATTTCTATCTGCCTGAGAATGCAAAAGACGCAGAGGCTGTTATCAATGGTGTAAAGGTTCAAGAAGGCGAGGCTCCCTCAACTCCTGACAAACCGGATCAGCCTAACCAACAGGGCGACACCACCACGATCCTTGTCAATAGCACTGTTACGAAGACTGTCAACATTGCCGCTGCGGGCACTTATATTCTCCAAGGTGACGGTACTGTTTGCACTTTCCCTGTTATTGTGGCTACCAAGTTGGGTGATATAAATATCATATTGGATGGTGTAACCGTAGAGGTAACGGGTGCTAAGGACGCAGGTGTCAGCGCAATGCTCGTCGGCGAAGGCACCAACGCCACTATTGCTTTCAAGGGTTTCAACTCGCTCAAGAGTACCTGCGATCCCGGTTGCGGTTTGGAGGCAAAGGGCAATGTTATTCTCAATGGTGAAGACAATGCCGAATTGCATTGTACTGCCAAAGGTTGGGCGGCTGCTATAGGCAGTACTCCGCGTCCGAAGAGCAAAGTGATGGCATCGGGTGATATTACTATCAACAGCGGTATGATCTATGCCAACGCCGAGTGGGAGTCTCCTGCTATCGGTGCTGCAGTAGATTGTGATGCACACAATATCACCATCAACGGTGGACAGATTGAGGCTAAGGGTGGTGCCCAAGGTGCAGGTATCGGTACCGGTTACTCGCAATGGGGACAATCCAAAGGCAAAGGCACGATCACTATCAATGGCGGTACTATCGTGGCTGCTGCAGGTACGAACGAGTCTTTGTGGGGCGCTGATGACGGTCTGGTTCCGCTGGGCGTAGTAAAAGGCGATAAGGCTTCTATGAATATCGTAGTTACGGGTGGTTCTGTCAAGGCTTGCCGTTCCGACATGTCGGATTTCCCGGCTCCTATTGCTGCCAAAGATGCTGCAGGTACCGACCTTACATTGTTCAAAGCACACATGCAGGGTGCTACCGAGCCTATGCTTATTACTGAAGGTCATATCGGCGACATCGTTCTCGGTACCAATTATGGCATCAAGGATGTTTATACTGATGCAGCAGGTTATGTGTATTTCTATCTGCCCGCACAGCCTGCTGATGTAGAGGTCGTTCTCAACGGCAAGAAGCCTGAGAACCCTGGAATGGCTATCGACGAGGTAATGGATAATGCAACCGCTCCCGTTAAGGTGATGTACAACGGCGTACTCTATATTGTACGCGACGGTGTAATGTACACGGTTACCGGCGCAGTAGTTCACTAAACATATATTTGCTCGGAGGCGTTGGTTCGCCTCCGGGTATCAAAGAGAAAGTAATTGATTGGTTAGTATTGGTATTAAAATTTAGTTGATTAGTAATTAGTTAGTGGTATAAGTCTGCCGCAAGGTACAAATCCGATTGTGTTGTTTTTTGATTTCATTTTTTTAACGACAGACCCGCTAAAGATTATTAACGACCTAAAGGACTTTAACGACCTTAATGTCCTTAAAGACCCTACAAACACGCTATGAATAAATTAACCGTAAAAATCAAAGCCCTGCTTTCGGTGGCGATAGTAGCCACCCTGACCGCCTGCGCGGAGGATAAAACTCTTGTGCGCAACGGCGAATTGTGGTACGACGATGCGGGGGAGATTATCAATGCCCATGGCGGAGGTATCCTCACCTACGACGACACGTATTACTGGTTCGGCGAGGCAAAAAACGACTCCAATAGTCTTGCTTTGCATGGCGTGAGTTGCTATTCTTCGCGCGACCTCCGTACTTGGCACAACGAGGGTATTGCCCTGCCCGTTTCCGACAACGAACAATCCGATATAGCCTCCGGCTGTATAGTAGAGCGACCAAAGGTAATCTACAACGCACTGACCGGCAAGTTTGTGATGTTTTTTCATCTCGAACTGCGTGGTCACGGCTACAACGCAGCCCGCACGGGTATTGCCGTGAGCGATACGCCGACCGGTCCATATACTTTTATCCGTTCACTCCGACCGAATGCCAACCTATTGCCTGAAAACCTAAACCTTATTCTTGATTCGGAGGAGTGGCTACGCACTGCGTCCGACCTGCAACCATGGTCGGAGCAGTGGGTAGCGGCGGTCAAAGACGGTATGTTTACCTATCGCGATCTCTCTTCGGGACAAATGTCGCGCGATATGACGCTTTATGTCGATGCCGACGGACGTGCCTATCATATCTATTCTTCGGAGGAGAACCTGACCCTGCAAATCGCTTGTCTTACAGACGATTATACCGACTATACCGGTCGTTATGTCCGTGTAGCCCCTGCAGGGCATAACGAAGCCCCTGCGCTGTTCCGCCACAAAGGGAAGTACTATATGATTACCTCGGGTTGTACGGGCTGGGCACCCAATGCGGCACGTCTCTTGGTGGCTGATTCTATTATGGGGGAATGGACACTATTGGGGAATCCATGCCGTGGTGCGGATGCCGAACTGACATATCATAGTCAGAGTACTTTCATCCTGCCTGTTGCGGATAAAAAAGGCAATGAGCGTTTTATCTTTATGGCAGACCGCTGGAAGCCCGAGCAGCACACCCATAGTACCTACGTATGGCTGCCTGTCCGTTTCGACGAAAACGGCATTCCCTACCTGAGGTGGCAAGACAACAGGCAGGAGTAATGCACAATGCGTAATGAAAAGTAAGGTGGATATAAGGTGGATATAAGGAGGATAGTCGTTTTTTAATTACGCATTACGCATTACAAATTACGCATTATCCTATAACCTTCCTATAACGATCCTATAACAAATTCAACGTAAAAATAATTAACGCTTAATTACACGATAATTAACGTTTTCGGGAATATGAAACATCTTTTTACAACATTCCTATGCTTATGCGCGTCTGTAGTGATGTTCGCACAGGTCAGTGGTACAGTCGTGGATTCGCAAGGTGAACCGATTATCGGTGCGGCTGTTCAGGTCAAAGGCACTACAATAGGTACAATTACCGATTTTGATGGTAATTTTACTATTGATGCCGCCAAGAATGCCACTTTGGTGGTCAGTTATCTCGGTTATACCTCGCAGGAAATTCCTCTGCAAGGCAAGACGACCGTCAAAGTAACCCTCAAAGAGGACACACAGAACCTCGACGAGGTCGTGGTGGTCGGTTATGGTACACAGAAGAAAGTGAACCTGACGGGTGCTGTCGGTGTGGCTTCGGCTGAGGCTATCGAGTCGCGTCCGGTGGTGAATGCCGCACAGGCGTTGCAGGGCGTTATTCCCGGTTTGCAGATTACCAACAACACGGGTAGTATGGAGAAAACCGCCAAAATCAACATCCGTGGTACTGCCACTATCGGCGAGGGATCAAGCGGTAGCCCGCTTGTCCTGATTGACGGTATGGAGGGCGACCTCAACTCCATCAACCCGCAGGATATAGAGAATATCTCCGTGCTGAAAGATGCTGCGGCTTCGTCTATCTATGGTTCGCGTGCGCCGTTCGGTGTGATTTTGGTTACCACCAAGAACGGTAAGGCAGGCAAGACGCAGATCAACTACAACAACAACTTCCGTTGGGGTACGCCTATCGTCAAGATGCACCAAATGGACTCCTACACCTTTGCCCAATACTACAACGAGGCGGCACGCAATACCGCCAACGATATGAACGCCATCGAGTTTACCGATGAGACCATCCAGCGTATCTTGGACTACCAACAGGGCAAGATAACCACCGTTCTGCCTCTCCCCGAGAGCGGAACACAGTGGCAAAACCCGTTCTACACCGCCAATGCCAACAACGACTGGTACGACATATTCTTCAAAGATTACAATTTCTCGCAGGAACATAACCTCTCCGCCAACGGCGGTAATGAGAAAGTAAACTACTATGTGTCGCTCAACTATATGAAACAGGAGGGGCTGCTCAACCTCGGCGAGGAGAACCTGCAGCGTTTCAGCGGTACAGGCAAACTGAATGCCAACCTCACCGACTGGCTCAAGATCGGCTATAGCGCACGTTTTATCCGCGAGGACTATACCAAGCCGTCGGCTATGAACGACGGTCTCTATGAGAACCTCGCTCGCCAGAACTGGCCGAATCTCCCGCTCTATGACAACAACGGCAACCTTTATTCCGATGTATGGCCCGGTCGCGATTTCTTGCAGGGAGGGCAGTACGACAAGATAACCGACAACCTCTACCAGCAACTTTCGCTCACTTTTGAGCCGCTCAAGAACTGGCTCATCATCGGCGATTTCAACTATCGTCTCCGTTCGCAGGATATCAAGTCCTACTCGCTTGCTACCTACAACTGCGACATCCATGGGCAGCCTGTCGGCAAGGACATCGCCACAACCTCCGTCTCGGAGCAGCGTTATCGGGAAGATTACATTATCGCCAACCTCCGCACTACATACAACTTCAGCGTGGACGACTCGCACAATTTCGGCTTTATGCTCGGTGCACAGGCAGAGAACCTTTGGCAAAAGCAGTATGGCGTTACGGCTTACGGACTTATCTCGCCTGACCATCCGGAGATAGACCTGACTACGGGGTTGGTGTGGAACTCGGGTACACAGCAATGGGAGAAGAAAGAACTCTCGCCTTATGGTGGCCGCAACTCGTGGAGTACTGCCGGTTTCTTCGGGCGTTTCAACTATGACTACCTCGGGCGTTACCTCCTGGAGGCGAACCTCCGCTACGACGGTACGTCCCGCTACCGCGGCAAACTGCGCTGGAACCTCTATCCATCTGTATCGCTCGGTTGGAACATCGCCAAGGAAGCCTTTATGGAACCCTACGAGCATACGGTCAGCACGCTCAAGATACGTGGTTCGTATGGCGAACTCGGCAACCAAAATACCAACGGTTGGTATCCGACCTATCTGACTTTCTCGCCTACCGTCAATGGCGGCGCATGGCTCCAGAATGGACAGAAAACCACTACCATCGGAGTCCCGACCGCTATCACTACCGAACTGACATGGGAAAAGGTGCGCAACTGGAACGTCGGTCTCGATTGGGCACTGCTCGACAACCGTCTTACGGGTTCGTTCGACTACTATACCCGTTACACCATCGATATGATGGGCGCTTCGGTCGAACTGCCGTCTATCCTCGGTTATACCCCGCCCAAAACCAACAATACCGACCTCAAAACCTATGGTTGGGAGTTCGAAATCGCTTGGCAGGACCGACTTCGCAACGGTTTTACCTATAGCGCGAAGTTCCTCCTCTCCGATGCTCAGACAGTGGTTACCCGCTACCCGAGCAATACCACGGGCTCTATCGACCAATACATAGCCGGTGAGAAAATCGGTAATATCTGGGGGTACGAGACGGTGGGTATCGCGCAGTCGCAAGAGCAGATGAATGCCCACCTCGACCATTTGGACGAGAACTACTTCAACCACAACGGTTATTTCCCCTCCGAATCCCGTCAGGGGCAATCCGCCCTCGGTTCGGGCTGGGGCGCAGGTGATATTATGTATGCCGACCTCGACGGCGATGGGCGTATCTCCGCAGGCGAACGCACGATGCAGAACCACGGCGACCTGAAACTCTTGGGCAACAACACTCCGCGTTACCAGTTCGGTATCGACCTCAACGCCGCATGGTATGGTGTGGACCTGCGTATATTCTTCCAAGGTGTGATGAAGCGCGACTACTGGCAGGGTTCGTCCTATTTCTGGGGTGCCAACACCGACGATACATGGTCGGCTGCCCTGACCCAGCACCTCGATTTCTGGCGCGACGAGAACTCGCTCCTCGTGCAACAGGGTATTATGGAGGCGAACACCGATGCCTACTATCCACGTCCCTCGTTTGATAGAGGAGGCAAGTACGGCCGTAACCACCAGCCGCAGTCGCGTTACATGCAGAATGCCGCCTATATCCGTCTCAAGAACCTGCAGATCGGTTATACTTTCCCCGACAAATGGATGAGTAAAGCCCATATCGAGAAATTCCGTCTCTATTTCTCGGCAGAGAATATTTGGACGGGTACCTCGCTCGTCAAGATGTTCGACCCCGAGACCCTTGACGGCGGTAACTACAACCTCGAGAAGGACTGGCGTACCCTCAACAACGGTAATGCCTACCCTCTCTCCATGCAACTTTCCTGCGGTCTGAGCATCACGTTCTGACAGGGTTAATGTTTTGCGTTTTTTTACTCTATAAATCGTAATAGCAAATGAAAACAACAATAAAAACTTTGGCTTATGGTATGGTGCTGAGTGTGAGTGCATTGCTCCTCTCGGGTTGCAACGAATGGCTCACCAAGGAGCCGCTTTCGTCTATCACACCGGAACAGTATTTCAATACCGAGGCGGCTGTCCTATCTTTCGTGGACGGACGCTACACCGATTTTCTCCCCGGACATGGCGGTTGGTCAAGCACCACAGGTTGGGACTATGGGCGTTTTGCTGCCGATGCCACTTCCGACAACCAGATTAGTGCTGCCGGACCGGGTGACAAGTTCCTCGGCTTGTGGCTTGTGCCGCAGACAGGCGGGGGCTACGACTTCAGCAATATCTACAAGTGCAACTGGTTCTTCTCGCAGGTACTCGACCGCTACAATGCGGGCGAAATCAGCGGCGTGAAGGAGAATATCGACCACTATATCGGCGAGATGTATTTCCTTTGTGCGTACGGCTATTTCGACAAACTGCAGGCTTTCGGTGACTATCCAATCGTTACCGTGCCGCTTCAGGATTCCAAAGAA
>SAMEA104315435__coassemble_670_pt1 | contig 23438 bp, 20 predicted proteins | sample SAMEA104315435__metabat2_high_PE_041 | metagenome-assembled genome bin SAMEA104315435 (sample SAMEA104315435) | gut metagenome | biome: Monkey gut; feature: monkey-associated habitat; material: faeces | place: China | collected 2013
AGGGAGTTACGTTGCTCAACTCGCATAAGTTCCACCTCGTTCCCACGCGTGTGCAGAACCTTATCATCGATGGTATCACTATCCACTGCCCGTGGTGGGCACAGAATGGCGACGCTATGGACCCGGGAAACATACAGACCGGACTCATTGTCAATTGCAACATCAGTTGTGGAGACGACGGTATATGTATGAAAGGTGGCGTAGGTCAGAAAGGTGTGGACGCAGGTCCCCAATCCGACATTCTCATTATGAACGACACCGTCTATCGCGCTCACGGTGGGTTTGTTATCGGTTCTGAGTTCTCCGGCGGTATGCAACGCATTGTTGTTCGCAACTGTGTCTTCGACGGTACCGACATTGGCTTCCGCTTCAAATCTGCTCCGGGACGAGGAGGTTGGTGCAAGGATATCTATTGTGTGGACAATGTGGTGCGTAATATCCGCGAAGATGTCATACATATCGAATCCGGATATGCCGACCGTGGCGCAGGAGTCAGTGCCACCGACAAGGACAAAAAAGACGCTTTCTTCCCCGATTGGAGCAATATCACTTTCCGAAATATCAATGGCGCAGTGGCAGAAAACGTGGTCAATATACAGGGACTGAAAGGTATGCCCGTACACGACTTGGTATTCGAGGGCATAACCATCTACGGAGTAACCGGCACGGGTGTCAAGTTGGACTATGCCGAGAACCTCTTATTCAAAAATTGTAACTTCCGCACACGCGCAGGCTACGAGTTTGATATAAAGCACGCCGGCAATATCATCTACAACGGCAAAGACCCATTGGCGGAATAAAAAAACGTCCATTTCCTGTAATTCACCCCCTTATTTCCCATCTTCGGAGAGAAATAAGGGGGTGTTTGCGAAAAATTACACACTTTGTGTCAATATATCTTTGTCTATATGATATATTTCCCCTACTTTTGCACCGTCTTTTCAGAGGACACTATACAATCGGATAATTTTACATTAACCACATAAAAAACAAAACAGATTATGAAGAAATTCTTCTTTTTCGCCGCTGCCCTCGTTGCAGCAGCAACCATCAACGCACAAACCTACGATTTGACTGCGATGGATATCGCCGAGAGTGATATTACCGTTACCAACGGAACTATTACGAAAAATGACGCTAAAGCCTATTTTGAAGTAAAGAACACAGCAGGCGAAACCGTAGAAATGAGCATTAAGCAGTTGCCTAATGTTAAGTTTTCGTACAAAAACAGTGCTGTAAAAACCGCTTTCAAAGTATATTACAATGCAGAAGGCAAAAGCGGCAATGGCAAAATCCAAATGGATGGTAACCAACGTGATGTAACTATCAATAATCTATCAATAGGTACTATTGTTACATTGACAGTTTGCTCAAAGGGTGATACCGGAGCACAATTTGCTAAGAGCGAAAAGGGGGATGCATTTACCGGATGTGTTGCTGTTGATCCCAGTGCAGTGGGTATAGGAACGGCTCTCCCCGGAAAAACAGCAGAAGCAGGCAATACCTATGATATCAAGGTTCAAGCCGCTGCATCAACCATCACAATCCGTGAGACAGTAGGTGGTTATATCTTGAAATCGCTGACCATTGGTGGTGGAACCGCAATTGACAACACTGCTGTAGAGGCAAAGGCTACCAAATATATGGAGAATGGTGCTCTTGTTATCGTTAAGAACGGCGTTAAATACAACGCACTCGGCGCTGTTATTGAATAAATAAGAAACACACATAGTTGAAAAACGCTCGGTCTCAAAAAGACTGAGCGTTTTTTATACTCTTGTTTTCTATTACTCTTTTGTTAACCGCTGTACAGAGAATATCTATAGGGTCATAAGAAAGGGACCGTCTGCACTTGTCAGATAGTCCCGTCCCAATATAAAAAAAAGAGGATTGTCTCACGACAACCCAATCTTTTTACTTAACCTTAAATCTAATACCATGAAAAACACGATGCAAAGGTACGGCATATTTTTGATATAACCAAATAATTTGCAAGAAAAATATGTTTTACAGCATATTTTTGCGCATTTTGCGAGGTATAGTTTGCAAAAATAAGGGTATAATTAATCCAATTAGCCCGGTAAGTCTCATTGGACATATGCGTCCAACCTGTATGGCACAAATAGCACTCGGAAACTACAAAAGTAAAAAAGTTTCCGTTTTTTGTAGCAAATATAGGGTTGTGGCACACTTATTGCAAAAGGAACAATGCAATCATTGGAATATGGAATGATATAGTAAACTCAAACAGAGATGTCGGACAAACAAAAAGAAAATATAGTACAGTTTGCGGTCGAAAAGATGTGCAAGGTTGGGATACGGTCGGTGAGCATAGACGATATATGCCGCGAATTGGGTATCTCTAAAAAGACATTCTATGTTTATTTTGAGTCAAAAGACCAATTGGTGCGCGAAATGCTGACGCTGCACGAGCAAAAATTGGAATGTAAAATGTTGCGTGAAGTGGAGGGCAAAGACATTATGTTGGTTTTGCAGGAATGGGGCAAGATGGCGCGGCGAACCGAAAAAGACTTTGAGCAACCGCCTCCTATAGTGTACGATTTGCAAAAGTACTACCCGAACCTCTATGTGCAACACAAAGAGCATCTGTGCGAGATGATGTATCGAAACCTGATACCGTTCATACAGAAAGGACAAAGTTTGGGAGTCTTTCGCAAGGAATTGGATGCCGACATCACGGCGCAACTATTCGCTTTCGCGCATTATTGTATGATGGAGACCATACAAAACTATCCCAAGCGCAGGGGCGAGATGGTGAAAATAGCCAAGCAGGGCATAGATGTGATGATACAAGGCATACTCGCCACGCCGTCAGTGCCTCAGAATGAGGAAGATACGAAAGGCGACACGACAAACCCGGAAATAGATAATTCTAATAATATAAAATAAACAATGAAAAAAATAGTTTCTATTATGGCTCTTGCGTTACTGATTAGCGCAAACACTGTAGCAGAAGACCATGTGATGGCTGCCACCAAGAAAGCGCCCAAACGTGATGTGCCGGCAGAACTGAGTCTCAGTGTGGAAGAAGCCCAAGACTATGCCGTAAAAGCCAACCGCACGTTGCGCAACGCCGACTTGGCAGTACAGCAGGCATACGCACAACGCTGGCAGACCATCGCGGCGATGTTGCCGCAGGCAGACGCATCGTGGAGTTATAGTTCAATGTGTGGCTATGAGATGGAGTTCAGCGGCATGAAGATTGCTATGCCTGACTATTCGACAACGGGTGTGAAAGCCTCTATCGGTATCAACGGACAATCCGTGGTGGGTGCGGTATTGAATACCATCGCGATTGATATGCAGAAGATTGCTTTGGAGCAGTCGGAAGATGACCTCCGCGCGAATGTCAAGACTTCGTATGCCTCGGTATTGGTGTTGCAAGACGTGGTTGCGTTGCTTGATTCGTCGTTGCAGAACGTGGAGAAATTGGCAGAGATGACCCAACGCTCGGTAGATGTAGGTGCCGCAGAGCAAACCACCGCCGACCAGATTATGGTGCGTGTGAACACTCTCCGCAACAATATCAATTCCAACAAACGTTCTATCTTGTTGGCGCAAAACTCACTCAAGGTATTGCTTGATGTGCCTGTCGGGACCCAACTGACGCTCACCTCCACGCTCGATGATATGCTGTCGGCAGAGGCTGTGCTCAACCTGCTGGGTGAGGATTTTATCCTGCAAAACAACCTTAACTATCAGTCGCTTGCGAAAAATGTCGATTTGGCAAAAGCCAATGTACACATGGCAAGTTGGGCATACGGTCCGACGGTGGCTGTGGGCTATCAATATAGCAAGCAACACTATTATGCCGATGGCGGTATGCGTATGACCCCTCCTAACGCCGTAAGCGTCAGTGTATCAATGCCTCTGTGGTCGTCCGGCAAGCGTGCAGCGGGTGTGGTTGAGAAAAAGATTGCTCTCGAATCGGCGCGTAACACATTGGCAGAGACCACCGACAACCTCGGTATTCAAAACCAACAGTTGCGTTTCAACCTGCAAAATGCCTACGAAACCTATATGGTGGAGAAAGAGAATATGGATGTTACGCAACGCGTGTTCCAATCTACCACCAACAAGTACAACTACGGTGCTACCTCCAACCTCGAGTTGGTGAATGCCAGCAACGATGTCATCTCGGCACAATCGACCTACGTACAGGCGGTGTTGACTCTGGTCAATGCAGAAGTAGAACTACAGAAATTTCTGAATAATTAAAAGGTATCACGAATTTGTTAAATCGTAAATTTGTCAACATAAAGATATGAAAAAAGGATTTATTATGGCAACCGCCGTATTGGTTTTGGTAGGTTGCGGAAAGAAGGAAGTCACCACTGCTGCTAATGATAAGGCAGGAGAGCGCACCGAGGTGGTATCATTGACTACCCTCCATACGCGCGAGATACAACGCGAGATAACGCTTTCGTCGAACCTGATGGGGTACGAGACCGTGAATATCGCCCCCTCGCTGACCGGAAAGATAGAGCATATCTATGTGGAAGTGGGCGACAAGGTAAGAAAAGGCAGCGACTTGGTACGTATGGACCAGCAGCAATACAAAACGTCTAAACTCACGATTGCCAACCTCGAAACCGAGATGGCGCGTATGGACGGTTTGATTCAGACGGGGTCGGTATCGCAACAGCAATACGACCAGACCAAACTCTCCCTCGACCAGACCAAAGAGAATTTTGCTTTCTTGGAGAAGAACACCTACGTGAAGGCACCTTTCTCCGGCGTCATCAGCGCGAAGAACTATGAGGACGGTGAACTCTACAGCGGGCAGCCTATCTTGGTCCTGACGCAGGTGGAGAAACTGAAAACCTTAGTGGCTATTCCTGAGTCGTACATCCCGCAAGTAAAGCCGGGTATGCGTCTGACCTTGCGTTCTGAGGTTTATCCCGACAAGACGTTCCCCGCATTCATCGAAGTGGTTTATCCTACGGTGGACGCCTCTAGCCACACGTTCCAAGTCAAAGTGGTAGTGAACAACCACGAGGGACTTTTGCGTCCGGGTATGTATGTTACCACCACCCTCGGTTTGGGCAAAGCAACCGTCATCACCGCGCCCTATTCGACAGTGCTGAAGTTGATAGGTGCCAACGACCGTTATGTATTTATCAACAACAACGGATATGCTCAGCGCGTCAGCGTGGAGATGGGACAACGTTTCGGCGATGATGTAGAGATTTCGGCACCCGAGATTGTAGATGGTGTAGAACTCGTTACGCAAGGTGAGTCGCGCTTGGTGGACGGCGTAAAGATTACGACGAACACCACTGCCGACGGCGAATAAATAGAATGTGTAGATGTGTAATTCGGGAAATTGTGCATTTCGTTTACACATCTGAAAAGGTACAAATTTACAAATTGAACAAATATGGCTATTTATAAATCAGCGGTCCAAAAGCCTGTAACCACCGCCCTACTCTTTGTGGCAGTGATTATCATAGGTATTTTCTGCTATGTGCAGTTGCCTATCGACCAATTTCCGGAGATGGACCCTCCGTATATCACAGTGATGACCACCTACCCGGGTGCATCGGCTTCGGAAGTGGAAACAAACGTAACCAAGGTGATGGAGAACTCCTTGAACTCGGTGGACCACCTCAAGGAAATTACCTCCAAGTCGAAAGATAACATCTCGCAAGTAACGCTTGAGTTTGAGTGGGGTACCAACCTCGATGAGATTATCAACGATGTGCGAACGTATGTGGACTTGGTGAAGGACAACCTGCCTGATGGTTGCTCCAACCCGATTATCTTGCGTTTGTCCACCTCAATGATGCCTGTCATCCAATACTCCGTTACTGCCAAAGAGTCTTATCCTGCTTTGGATAAGATGCTTGACGACGAGATTATTCCGCAACTGAACCGTGTGGACGGAATAGGAAACCTGACCGTTTCGGGTGCGCCGGACAGATATGTGTATGTCTATCTCGACCAACAGAAATTGGACGCCTACGGACTGACGGTGGAGAATGTGGGTAATGTCATCTCAGCCAACAACCTGAATATGTCGTCGGGTACGGTGAAGTTGCAGAAAGAGCAGTACCAGATGGAGGTGCGCTCGGAGTTTGCCGAGTCGTCGGAAATCAACAACCTTGTCGTTACCACCACTGCCGACGGGCGTCAGGTATATGTCCGCGACATCGCCACAGTGAAAGATACCATCAAAGAACTCTCGCTGGACGAGAAAACCGACGGTATCGAGTGCGCACGACTTATGGTTACCAAACAAACGGGTGCCAACACCGTGCAAATCTGTAAGGATGTGCGCAAAGAGATTGCCAGGATACAGAAGACGTTGCCGTCTGATGTACAATTCAAACTCATCTACGACTCGTCGGAGAACATCAACAACTCTATCAATTCTCTGAAAGAGTCTATCGGCTATGCCTTGATTTTCGTGGTACTCGTTGTGCTGTTCTTCCTCGGACGCTGGCGTGCCACATTGATTATCGCACTGACTATTCCTATCTCATTGATAGTGGCGTTTATCTATCTGAGGTTGGTAGGTTCGTCGCTCAATATCATTTCTCTCTGTTCGCTCACTGTGGCTATTGGTATGGTGGTGGACGATGCCATTGTGGTATTGGAGAACATCACCAAGCACGTGGACCGTGGTGAGAATCCACGCGAGGCGGCTATCTATGCCACCAACGAGGTGTGGGTCAGCGTTATTGCCACCACGCTGGTATTGGCTGCCGTGTTCATTCCTCTGACCACTCTGACCGGTATGGCGGGTGTGCTATTCAAAGAATTGGGTTGGATTGTAACTATCGTAACCGCCACTTCTACTCTCATCGCTATCTCGCTCACGCCTATGTTGGCAAGCAAGTTGCTCAAACCGCGCAAAGTGCATGTGGACGCAAACGGTACGCTGATTGACGATGAGAAAAACAAACAATCGTGGTACGACCGCACCGTGGTGCGTGGGTTGGACTGGATTGACGAGAAGTATTCCAAAGGCTTGGGCTGGTGCTTGAAGCACAAGTTGGTAACGTTTGGCGTTCTGCTGGGCTTGTTTGTACTCTCTCTGGTTCCGGCTATTACGGGACAGATTGGTACCGACTTTATGCAACAGCAAGATAACGGACGTATGTCGGTTTCTATTAAGTTGCAACGTGGTACACGTATCGAGGAGACATTGAAGACTGCCCGTGCGTTGGAAGCACGTTTCACCGAGTTGGTGCCTGAGATTCAGTTGATTAGTACATCTGCAGGTAGCAACGACGATGGTGGTATGTCGGCTATGTTTACTTCCACAATGAACAACACCATCTCGATGACTATCCGCTGCAGCAAGAAATATGAGCGTAATCGTAGCATATTTGATATTGCGGAGGTGATTCGTCAAGAGATTGCACGCTATCCGGAAATTATTGATTGTCAAGTAAGTATCGGTGGCGGTGGTGGTACAAACTCCAACTCGGTAGATGTGGAGATTTACGGCTACGATTTCGACCAGACTTCGCTCTTGGCAGAGCAGATTCAAGCCAAGTGTAACCACGAGGTGAAAGGTGCCCGCGATGCTACTATCTCGCGTGATGATGAGCGACCAGAAATCAAGATTACGGTGGATAAAGAGAAAGCCACCCGCCTTGGTCTTACCCCCGCCACTATCTCTACCTACCTGCGCAACCGTGTGAATGGTATGGCGTGCGGCTACCTCAAGGAGGACGGTTCGGAGTACAACATCCTTTGCCGTCTGCAAGAATCTGACCGCAACACGATTCAGAAAATCGAAGACCTGACCATTCCTACACCGGCAGGCAAGCAAGTAAAACTATCGGAGGTATGCTCTATCGGCGAATACTGGACACCGCCTACCATCGAGCGTAAAACGCGTCAGCGTATCGTTACCGTCTCTATCACGCCGTACAACATCCCGTTGGGCGAGTTGGCAAGCAATATCCAAACGCAAGTGATTGACCAACTGGATATTCCGCAAGGTGTAACTATCCGTTTGGCAGGTGATTACGAAGACCAACAGGAGACTTTCGGGAAGATGGGATTGTTAGGTGCATTGATTATTCTGCTGGTATATATCGTGATGGCTTCGCAGTTCGAATCGTTCATCAAGCCGTTTGTTATCATGTTCACCATTCCTTTCGCTCTCTCGGGTGTGATTATGGCATTGTGGATGACAGGACGTTCTTTGGATATGATTGGTGCACTGGGTCTGATTATGTTGGTGGGTATCGTGGTGAAGAACGGTATTGTGCTGATAGACTATATCGACCTGTTGCGTGAGCGTGGAATCGAACTGAATCAGGCTGTTGTGATGGCAGGACGCAGTCGTATGCGACCCGTGCTGATGACCGCTTTCACCACTATACTCGGTATGGTACCTATGGCAATGTCCAATGGAGAAGGTAGCGAGATGTGGCAACCTATGGGTGTGGTAGTTATCGGTGGTTTGTTGGTATCTACGTTGCTGACTTTCTTCATGGTACCGACACTCTACGCAGCAGTGAGCCGTCGCGGTGAGAGAGACAAAGTGAGTCGTGTGCGCAAGAACTTTATCTTTATGGATATCAAGGTGAAGAAAGAGCAAGAACCCGCTTTGGAGAACACAAAAGCCACCGTATTCCCCGAAACCACTCCCACCGAAATAAACAAATAACTCATAATTCATAAATTCTTAATTCATAATTAGAATGAAGTCTGTAATGATTATATTCAACCAAGCCAACACCGAGCGTGTAGAGTATATGCTCGATATGCTGGAGATTCGTGGTTTCACATTCTTTGAGCAGGTGCAAGGTCGTGGAAGCCACGATGGCGACCCGCGTCGAGGAACCCACGCTTGGCCGGAGATGAACTCCTGCGTCATCACCATAGTGGAAGACGAGAAAGTTTCGCCGCTCCTCGAGGCTGTCGAAAAACTGGATATGCGTAACAAAGAAGTGGGTGTCCGTGCCTTCGTGTGGAACATCGAAGCCACCGTATAATACCGCTATGTAGAAATATCTATCTGAATATCCCGAAGAGGCTGTCTGACAAATATAGTCCGGCAGCCTTTTTTTGTTGTAATCCTCTGATTGCGAAGCAGTTGGTTCATCAGCCTAACAAACAGGCGAAAAAACGTATGTGTAACTACTTGAAATACAAGCAAAAACAGCCCAATCACATACGAATCACATACGAATCACATACAAACACCATAGAACTGACGGCATAATGGTACAGAGAGTCCTTTTTACGCAACAAGCAATGCTATATATGACAGATTATCAGTATATTATATGCCATTTTGGCGCAATAATTGGACAAAATGGCATATCGCGGATATTGGCACAAAAGTTGAAATATATAGGGCAAATGCTTGGGATGAGTGAAGCAAAAAGGGGGTACAAGCCCCAGAGTTGCTTACCACCGCAGACACTAAACAATAACTATTAAATTTTACTACTATGCTACCATCAAGAAGAAATGACCAGAATTGGTTACCGAGTATGTTCAATGACTTTTTTAGTGAGGAATGGCCTCTAATGCACAATACCAATGCTGCAACTCCTGCAATCAACGTGCTGGAAGACGACAAGGCTTACCACGTAGAAGTAGCGGCTCCGGGTATGACAAAAGACGATTTCTCTATTCACGTAAACGACCAAGACGAGTTGGTTATACTCGTGGAGAAGAAAGAGGAGAAGAACGACAAGGACTGCAACTGCGAGAAGAAAGAGGAGAAAAAGTGCAACTGCAAGTATCTGCGGCACGAGTTTTCCTATAGTCGCTTCGAGCAATCGCTATTGCTGCCGGACAATGTGAACAAAGACGAGATTTCGGCAAAGGTAAACGACGGTATTCTGCGTATCGAGTTGCCTAAATTGGATCCGACCGTGAAGAAGAATCCGAGCCGTATCATAGATATCCAATAAGAGGGACTAATCAACACTAACTATGAAGAGGAAGCGGGGGAGCAAAAATCTCCCGCTTTTTTTGTGTCAAAAAAGCAAAATATCAGGTTTTTGGCAAATAATTTGTAAGAATCAAAAAAAAGCAGTACCTTTGCGGTCCACTATGGCGTGCAGCCATACATATATGACACAGAAATTAAATTGATTAACTACTATGTATATTTTTCTAACAATCCTTATCGTTATTGCAGCCATATTGCTGACTCTGTTGGTACTTGTGCAGAACAGCAAGGGTGGCGGATTGGCAAACAGTTTCGCAGGGGGGAACCAAGTGATGGGTGCCCCAAAGACGGCTGATTTCTTAGAGAAAGCCAGTTGGACACTTATCGCAATCATCGTGGTATTGAGTATTGCGGCAGTAGGTTTCAGCAAGGGCAAACAGCACCAGGACGCAGGCGAGAGCCAAATCACGAAACAAGTGGAAGAGGCTGCCGACGCAATGCAACAGACCGCTGCTCCCGCTTCTGCTGATTTCAACACAGAAAGCAGTAACGCAACAGACGAACCTGCAAAGTAAGTTCTGACTTACGCAAAAAACAACAAGGGCTGCCTACCATTTTGTAAGCAGCCCCTTGTTTTATTGTATCACCACTTGTTCTATAGGTTGTTTCTTTTCTTTATCCAACGCCGCCTTTTGGTACTTCACTGTGCGGAAATTGATTCTATTGAGGTCTATACACCGGATAGTGGCATTGTACATGGTGCGGTAATAAATACGTTTGCCTTGCAGGTCGCACGCAATCGTCCACTGGGTAGCACTCGGTATATCCGCCACCGTCTGACCCTCTGCAAACTGTACACCTATAGGAATATCAAAATTGTTGAGGATATGAAAAGCCTCCGTTACCGTCTCTTCCGCAGAAGCCAATTTGGGTGCCGAAGCCTGGAAGAAAGCCGCGCGCACAAAGCGTGACGGCGGAGTCATATCGCCGGGAATACCGTGCAACCCGCCGCCCCCGCCGAAGGCGGTAAGCGTCAAATCGCCCACCCTGCGTGTGTTGATAGTGCCGGTGGAGAGATTGATATAATTGTTCAAGTTGGTCAGATGCCACTCAAATCCGGGCGCATTGGTCAGCACTCCCAGCGTATTCTCATAGAAGTGCGCCTGCCCGTCTGTTATCTCTATCACCATCTGTCGCCCGCCCGGCTCTGTAACCCGCCAATGGACAGTAGAACTGCGGGGGTCTATCCCCACCACGTGTATCAACGGCAAAGCGGTTTTCACCTCATCGACGCTCTTGAAACTGCTCAAAATCCACGCCACCAACTGGAAGTCGCTAATAGTCTGCGCTTTTAGTGCCTCGTCATACGCCTCATACTGCCCATAAGCAGGAAAATAGAACAAACCCGCCTCCAAACCCGCTTCGTTCATTCCGTTCATTACGAACTCCGGTTGCTCCACCGTCAATCCCACATAGCCGTATTTGGCTGTAAAACGTTTGCCGGTCTGTGTCCCATCGGGCAGGAAAGACTGTTGTTTATGCCCTCGCGGCACCACCACATACCCGCTATGCAGTGCCTCCGCCGCCCACTCGATAGTGCGTGCCGTTACCACATCGCCTTGCTGTGTATGCAAGGTAATACCCGTACATGCTTGTACACCCGACCAATTCGCAAAAGCGGCAAACAGGGCTATGCCCCAAAGAAGAAAGATACGTTTCATAACAAAAGAATTTAGAGGTTAATCTATTGGCATACGAACTCATATTCGTATATATCTAAACCGCGACAAATATAGTGCCATTATTCCGCAAATTTCTAATTTTATATTCTTTTCTTACCCAACGATCATAAAATAAAAAAGACCGCCCAACATAAGTAGAGCGGTCTTTTTTTACCAAAACACAAGACTGTCAGCGAATCATATCATCACCAAAGAACGGTTGCAAGGCTGCGGGAATACGAATTCCCTCTTCGGTCTGGTTGTTCTCCAAGAGGGCAGCCACAATACGCGGCAACGCCAGTGCGGAGCCATTTAATGTATGCGCGATAGCCACTTTTTTGTCGGCAGTGCTACGATAGCGGCAGTGGAGACGGTTTGCCTGATAGGTATCAAAATTGGAAGTAGAGGAGACCTCCAGCCAGCGGTGCTGTGCCTCGGAATAGACCTCAAAGTCGTAACAGATAGCAGCAGTAAACGACATATCTCCCCCCGACAGGCGCAAGATACGATATGGCAACTCCAACTTCTTGAGCAAGCCCTCCACGTGGCTGAGCATTTCCTTATGGCTCAGATCGCTGTGTTCGGGCGTATCGATACGCACAATCTCAATCTTCGAAAACTCGTGCAGACGGTTCAGCCCGCGCACATCCTTACCGTACGATCCTGCCTCACGGCGGAAACACTCGGTGTATGCGCAATTCTTGATAGGCAGTTTGTCCTCATCGATGATCACATCACGATAGAGATTGGTTACAGGCACCTCTGCCGTAGGAATCAAGTACAAGTCATCTACCTCACAGTGATACATTTGTCCCTCTTTATCAGGCAGTTGCCCTGTTCCGTAGCCACTGGCTTGATTGACAACAGTAGGGGGCATAATCTCGGTATAGCCAGCCTTGTTGGCCTCAGCAAGGAAGAAATTGATGAGTGCGCGTTGCAGACGTGCGCCCTGACCGATATATACAGGGAAGCCGGCACCGGAAATCTTCACACCGAGGTCAAAATCAATCAAGTTATATTTCTTTGCCAACTCCCAATGCGGCAGTTTAGCATTAGCGGGTTCGGGATTTTCCTCCGCAGGCCAATCGCGCAAAGCAATCGACGCTCCCTCAGCAGAGAAAGCCAAAGCGTTGTCCTGCTCCAATACTTTCAAACGCGCGCCGGTGGTGAACCCGCCCACTTTTACGGCAAGGTTATCTTCTGCACTCGCGCCCTGCGGCACAATCTCATAAGGTACATTCGGGATAGTGAGCAGCAAGTCGCGTTGTGCATTCTCGGCTTTTGCCATCTGCTCATCGTAGGCGGCAATATCTTGTTTTAGCGTTCCCGTTTGCCTCTTGGCTTGCTCGGCTTCGTCTTTCTTCCCCTGCGCCATCAGCATACCGATGGACTTCGAAATCTTGTTCATCTCGGCAGCGGCAGCATCTTTTTTCTGCTGTGCTGTTTTGCGCTCAGTATCCAAAGCAATAACCTGCTCAACGGCATTGCGTGCACCGTCGAAATGTTTTTTCTCCAATCCGGCGATTACTTTCTCTTTATCGTCGTAGATTTGTTTAAGTGTTAGCATATATATTATACTTCGTGTTATTTGGTTCGCTGCGCTCACGTTGGCGGCTCACCAGGTGAGCGTTGGTGGCTTCGCGTTGGTGGTTAATACGTTGCGTGGTGCAGTATTCCTTGTTAAAAACAGATTTCTCCTGCCGAATTGCCGAAGCAATCGGTAGGAGAAATCAAAATACACCTGTTTCTCTCGCCGATTAAGCCTCTGCTATCGGCTGGATAGAGACGTAGGATTTATTGTTTTTCTTGCGGCGGAATGTAACAACACCATCTACCAAAGCATAGAGGGTATGATCACTACCCATGCCCATGTTCTCACCGGGGTTGTGTACAGTACCGCGCTGGCGTACGATGATATTGCCTGCTTTAGCAAATTGTCCGCCCCAGACTTTTACGCCAAGTCGTTTGCTTTCTGATTCACGGCCGTTCTTCGAACTACCGACACCTTTCTTATGTGCCATAATCTCTGTTCCTTTCTTTTAAGCAATAACGATTTCTTTAACTACGACATTCGTCAAGTCCTGACGATGACCGTTCAATTTACGATAGCCTTTGCGACGTTTCTTGTGGAAAACCAAGATTTTCTCACCGCGGCACTCGTTGTCGAGCACTTCGCATACTACCTTTGCTCCCTCTACGTACGGAGCACCTACAGCAATGTTACCGTCGTTATCAACGAGCAACACATTGTCGAACACAACCTCGGCACCTTTCTCCACGGTGTTCATACGGTTGATGAACAACTTTTTGCCAGCCTCTACTTTGAATTGCTGGCCTTTCATTTCTACAATTGCGTACATTATCACAATTTTATTAAATTACATCGTGCAGGGCGGCTTGATAGGTCCTTCGCGCTGCTAATAAAGCACCGTTGTGCCTTGGTTTCATACGCTGCCTATGGCGACTTTCTAAGCCCTAACCCGAAAAAGCGTGCAAAGTTACGACTTTTTATTGATATATACAAATTTACACCTCATTAAAATACAAGAATTTGTCATTAACCTGCATTTTCTCAACCGATTACACTCGCTTAGCAGTAATACAGGTCGGTTTATTTCCCAATCGGGCGGCTATCACATACCACTCGCCTCCATCGCGTACCTTCAGTTTCTTTTTCAGTTGGTCAGGCGTAAGAGGATAGTTGCGGGTTATGATATTGCATTGACGCAAAGGTTCATCGGGTGTACATACCTTCCACACGCGCCCCGGAAAGTTCACAATCAACTCATCTGATGTATATAGGTGGGTATTGGGCGATAACTTGGCTATTCCATAATATTCACTCACGTAATTGTACAATCCGGCTTTGAGTACAGCGGCATTAGGTTCGTAGATATAACACCGAATATCACTTGCCATTGCAGGTATCGCACGTTGCTCGGCATCATGGCTGACAGACAACGACTTGTAAGTTTCCCCCGCCTGCCATTGGGCAGGCAAATCCACAGCGGTCAATTGCCTGTGGCTATAAGCAGAAGATAGCAATAGAACCTCTTTTACCTCATTCTCCACCTCCACTACATAAGTATCCCATACCATAGCAGACAAAGCACGCAGAGCCGCAGTAATATCAAGCATCGGGCTGAGTTTGAATAGCAACACTTTTGCTTTTTGTTGCAAAAGCGGCAAAAGCGTTACCACATTGGGTTCACAATCCTCCAAACGGAACACTTTCCCGCCATTACGGTTGCGCCGTGCAGGATCCACAAAGAGCAGGTCGCATGGCGTCATATCCGCCAAGTAGGACTCGGCTTCTGCATTATGTATCCGTATATTAGGCGCATACCGCCCGAAATTATGTGCGGCAATGCGGCACAACTCCTCATTCCGCTCTATATAGTCCACCCGACTGAAAATCTGTCCGAAGAAATATGAATCCACACCATAACCTCCCGTTAGATCGGTGCAAAACACATCCGGTTTTTGCAACAACCGGTGTGTAGAGGCAAGCATGGTTTTGTAGCGTGCAGTAGCCTCAGAAGAGCATTGTTCGCACGACAATCGAACGGGATACCACCAATCGTCCAAATTAGCAAACACCGGCAGTTTACGGGCGGTACGCTGTCGTCCGTCCACCTGCTGCAACATAAAACGAAAGTCAGCATCCGACATATCCGGATACCTGTTTCGTTGCAATGCCAATTGTTCTACATCTATCATACCCAATGCGTTCTCGGAATAGTAGCGCAAAGGTACACAAATTCTACAGATTGTACAAATCCGGTTATAAATTTATTGTCAGAAGATAACATCCGGACATTATTGAATACTGATAAACAAATTCTATGGTGCAAGATAGAATCTGTTTATCAGACAATCGCTGCTATTTTATAAGAGACTACTCCACTTGCATGGAGCGGCGGATGGCAAGTTCCATGCCGCGGATTTCTGCGAGTTCGCGGAGACGACCAAGGAGGGTGTACCCCGGGTTGGTGCGTTTGCCTTGGGCAAGGTCGTCGCAGATACAATGTCCGTGGTCGGGACGAAGAGGAATAGCACAGCCGCGTTGTTGCTCCACCTCGTGCATGGCGCAGAGAAACGCATAGGTATCGAGGTCGCCCTCAAACGTCCATTTCTCATAGAAATCGCCTTCCGGCGTCTGACTGACAGCGCGCAGGTGGACGAAGTTGATACGGTCGCCGAAACGACGCATCATACCTATCAAATCGTGTTTTCCCGCTCCTCCGAAAGAGCCTGTACAGAGACAGAGTCCGTTGCTTCTGTTGGGGACAGCGTCTATGAGGGCTTGAAAATCGTCCGCCGATGACAGGACACGGGGCAAACCGAGAATCGGCATCGGGGGGTCGTCAGGGTGAATGACCAACGCTATCCCCGCCTCGTCTGCCACAGGACAAACCTCGCCCAAGAAGAAGATAAGGTTTGCACGCAGGCGCGAAGCATCGATGTTCTTATAACGCAAGAGTTGCGCACGGAACTGCTCCAATGCGAATGACTCTTCCGAACCCGGAAGACCCATAATCATTGTGCGTGTGAGACGCTGCTTATCCTCCTCGCTCATTTGCTCGTAACGGGCGCGGGCGCGGGCTTTTTCGTCGTCGGTATATTCGGATTCCGCTCCCTCGCGACGGAGAATATACAAGTCGAAAGCGATATATGCCGCCTTCTCGAACATCAGTCCGTGGCTTCCGTCGGGAAAGATATAGTCGAGATTCGTACGCGTCCAATCGAGAACGGGCATAAAATTGTAGGTAACCATACGGATACCACACTCGCCCAGATTACGGAGGGTCTGTTTGTAGTTTTGTATATAGGCGAGATAGTCTCCCTCTTGTGTTTTGATATGCTCATGTACGGGTACAGACTCCACACCCGTCCATTCCAAACCTGCCGCCTCTATTTCGGTTTTACGGCGTTGTATCTCTTCTATGCTCCACACCTCGCCATTAGGAATATGATGCAGAGCGGTAATAACACCTGTGGCGCCGGCCATGCGAATATCCGCCAAACTGACGGGGTCGTTGGGCCCGTACCAACGCATTGTTTGAATCATTTTGTCAGCAATTTATGCTAATTATGAATTATGAATTAAGAGACATAGTATGGTATAGTATCAGTAATCACCCACTAATCACCTACTCTTGTCAGGTAGATGTCATAGGGGAATCAGATAGAGAAGATATCGAAGCCACCGTCCACAACGCTCAAGGCACCAGTAACGAAAGATGATGCCTCGGAGATGAGATAGTGGATGGTACCACAGAGTTCTTCAGGTTCGGCGAAACGTCCGGCAGGAGTATGGCGAATGACATCCTCTCCGCGCGGTGTGAGCGAGCCGTCAGGGTTGGTGAGCAATGCACGGTTCTGGTTGGTAATCAAGAAGCCCGGCACGATAGCATTGACACGGATACGCGGACTGAACTTCTGCGCCATCTCGGTAGCCATATACTTGGTATAACTTGCGATAGCCGACTTAGCACAGCCGTATCCGAAGACGCGGGTGAGAGGACGCAGTGCCGACTCGGAACAGAAATTGACAACAGCCCCTTCTTTCTTCTCGCAGAGGACAGAGCCGAGTACTTTGGTGGGCAGGATAGTGCCAAAAAGGTTTAGTTCGACCACCTTGCGGATAGCATCGTCCGAGGCATCGAGGAAGGTCTTATCGGGAGCGATATTGGCTGCAGCCATATTGCCTCCTGCCGCATTCAAGAGAACGTCGATAGTGCCAAAGCGTGCCAATATATCGCGCTTGTTCTGCTCTAAAATATCTGCGTCCAAGACATTGGTTTTGAGGAACATAGCCGGTGTGATAGCACTCAGTTGCGCCTCGAAATCCCTGCCTGCTTCCTCGTTCATATCGAGGATAACCATGTGCGCGCCCTGCTCTGCGAGATAGAGCGCAATCGTCCGTCCAAGGACACCGCAACCGCCCGTGAGGACAACGACCTTGCCTTTGATATCAAAAAGATTTTTCATTGTTATGAAGAAATATAAAAACGTTAATTATCGTGTAATTAGTCGTTAATTTTTACTTGATGATTTTTTTGCCGTTGAGAATGTAAGTTCCTGCGGGAAGAATATCAAGATTTGTGCCAACGTAGGTACCGAAAAGGGTATAGATACGGTTGTCGGGTTCGGCGACAGCCGTATTGATGGCTGTCGGGTTCTCGGGTTCGGTTTTCTTCGAGTGGATGGTGATACTCTTCAGATAGAAGCGTTGGTTTGCTGCCGTGGTTTGATTGATGCGAACGGTTGTTACCACGCCTGCGGGTTTCCATACACAATCCTCAAATACTTTGTTGCCTGCGAAGAGAGGGAAAGCAGCGGTATCTTCAGTGAGTACATTGATTGCTTTGAAACCGTCTGCACCTTCCGAAGCGCCATACATTGCGGCTGAGAACACAATCGAGTCCACCTCGGTAGGGGTAGCAAGGGTGAAGGCTAATATACCTTTTTTAGACGATGTACCGAATTTTGCACCACAACCTTGACGAGCAGGGGCAACATTATCGCGTGTATTTATCAAGTTGACATACTCCGTTGCGTCTGCACCAAAGATAGTCTCAACGGATTTTACATAGTTACTGCCACCATCTTTATTCGCATCTGTATTTTCCACAAAAGTGAGTGTATATGACTGGGCAAAAGCCATTGAACTGAGCAGCGTTGCTGCTACAAAAAAGAGATTTTTTTTCATGAGATTGTTATTTAATGATTTGTTTATGATTTACGATATAGCACCCTGATGCGAGAGCATGAACATCATTGCCGACATACATTCCCAACAGGTTGTAGATTCGACCATCGTTCCCATTGCCCGTTACAGAAGGGTTGGCATTTGGGAAATCGGCATAGACATGTTCGATTATCTTGTCCGCAAAGCGTTTTCCCAACAGACGTACACTCGGGGCATCGAAATGGATATTGTCGCCCATTAGCGATGTGCCTTCGGTCTCGATATAGTCCGCATGAGTGATATAGGAACTGACTTTCTGCACCACTTCTTCGTTGAACCGGTCGAAATCGCTCCGCTCGCTCAATTCACCCAAGATAAACCATGTGTCGCCCAGTTCCAAATCGGAACGCAGGTTGTTGACCATAGCGGTTAACTTGCTTTTGTAGTCGGCGAAATCATCTTTCAGTCCTGCTGAATTGTCGGCAGACCCTTGGTGCCAAATGATGGCGCGGATAGTGCCATATCGTTGTGCCAGACGCGCACGTTTGACAGTGGCATCGTAGTTGCTTTTGCCCTGCTCGTACCACAATTTGATGGACGAACCACCCTGCGCATTGACTACAAACCCAAATGGTTTCTGCAATGAGTCGCGCAAAGCCAAAGCACACGTATAATGCGGCCCCATACCTTGTACACTCAAGTCCTTGCGGATATTGGAGTACTTATTCATCGGATTGCTACTCACCTCCATATATCCGGCGGGCGTAAGCAGATAGACATTCTCCATAGGCTCTGTAGCATCGGCATAGGGTGCCCGCCCCGCCATATTCGATTGTCCGATAGCCAAGATAATATCCAACTCGGGCAACACCTCGAATGTGAGGTGATAGGTGGTAGTATGCTTTCCGTCGGCGGAGGTACAAGTGATGGCAGTGCCCTCGGTTTTCCATGTAGCAATCGTATCCAACGGTATTGCCGTCAGCATGGGATTGGCGGTGGCGGTATAAGGCAGCAACACCGTGTAAGTCAGGCTGTCTTTGTGGAAAAACTCCAGTTTCTCACCATCCATATAAATCATGCTCAGACGCGATTCGGCGGAGTCGTGTACCGTCTCAGTCGTCTCACGCTCAGCGGGTTTTGCTCCCTACGGACTATAGACAATCAGTTCCGGCGCAAAGCCACTACTATGTTCCTTGGAGTGGAACTCCACCACTACCGCCTCTCCGTTGGCGTCCTTCACTACTTTCTTTTCACGCAGGCGGAAACTGAGCAGATTCTTGGCAGCGGCAGTGGAGTCCTGCACATAGGTTGCCAACTCGTTGCTACTCCATTCTATCCACCCCTGAGCGTGTGCCTCGTCTTGGGCAAATGCGGCGGAAGCCAACAAGTTCGTCATATCCTCACCGACCTTATCTTTGCAGTTCAGGAATGTAACATCGTCTTCCGCCCACGTATTCAACGCCACCGGATAGAGGTCGAATTGGTGTATGTTCGTTCCGTCTTCACCCCACCCATTGGTATAAAGGCGCAGTTTGACAGAATCCACCTCGGTAGGCACTTGCGAGATATCGAATTTGAGGTATGTGATACGACGATATTGCGAACCTGCAGTAGAATGATACGTCTTCAGCAAGTCCTCCATTCCGCGGATATCACCATTTTTATAGGTATAGACGTCGTCCGTCGGAGTGAGACGAAAGACTTGTTCGGCAGCGTTGATTACTCCCGCAACCAACAGAGTGAAAAATACTATCTGATATTTTTTCATACGATTAACGATGTTTGTTAGGCATAGGCACGCCGAAAAGGGTGTACTTGGTGCCTGCACGAAGGATATAGACTTGTCCGTTCTCTATGATTTTGTTGGCGGGCAAAACCGTGGTTGTTTGTTCCACTGCTTCCGGCAGCGCATGTTCGCCCCAGAAAGTAAGTACCAACTGTGGTTGGGCAGACGCTTCACGCGAATAGAAGGACACAGCGTCGTTGGTTTTGGTGAGCGCATGCAGTTTGAACGACGGTGTTTCGGCGTGGTCAATCACCCAACGCGTAACATCAAACGTGTACACACTGTCCGCCACGAAAGCGTGTTTATAGGATGCCAAACGGTTGTAGGCACTCTTCCAACTTGCGTTGGCAGCACGTTGTGCGCCTGTGAGAGTCTCGTCCCAAGCGGAGTCCTCCACCCCCGAAACAAGCAGATTATGCGGTTCGCCGTCGGTGGTGGCACACACGAGACGCAACTCGGCTTTCTTGAGGTATGGTATCAGCGACTCCACCTGCGAGAGGTCGAAACGCAAGAAAGATTCGCGGCGTTGGTTCTCCGTGCCATAATAGCGCACCAGAAGTGTCGGTTCGTTTCCGTGGGTGTCTTCCTGTTTTGCACCAAGCGTAATATATGTATCGGCAGTAGGCGAAAACGCACACTCACTCTGCACGTCCTGCGGGCAACGCGAAGTGCCGTCAAAGAAGTCTATCAGCCTATATACCTGCGAGTTAAGTTCCTCCATATAGCGGGTCATATCGGTGTATTCCTCGCGCTTGGCAGAAACCATTCCTTTGTTGGAATTGTTATTGTCCATAAAGCGGAAATACTGCCAACCGACAAAACACGGATTATGCAACAGTTGCAGGCATGTATTCTGATACCAACGTCCACGGTCGGTCTGATTGTTGACATACCATCCTGCGCCCTCCTGCGTTCCCGAAGCAAAATGAATATCCTTGATATAGAACTCGGTTACGAGACACGGGTGGTCGTTTGTCCATGTCGTGCGTGCAATCTGATTATCAGGGCAGAAATAGTCGTAGAAATTTACCGACGTAACATCGCAGTACTTATGCGACATATCCACCACACCTTGTATGCTGCGTGGCACACCATGCAGACGACTCCCCAGAATCAAGTGGCAGGTATCGACAGCACGTATCGCCCTCGTAACCACACTATAATAATGCTCTGCGAGATAGACGGCATACGCCTCTTTCTGTGCTTTCGTAGCCTTGCCCTGTGCGGCTTGTGTCATATCAACACCATTGCGCTCCGCCCATACGACAGTACTGTCATAAGTCGGGTCGCCTGCCGAAAGGGTAGAGGCTACCAATGCCAACTGACGATCGTTGAAAGGCAGTTCATTATCTGTGAAATAACCGAGAAGGTCGCGCTCATGGCTATAAGGAGAGAGATTCTCCTTGGCTTTTGTGTTGCAGAACGTCTCAAACTCAGGGTCAAGCACCAACAGATAATTGGTGTTGCTCTTGATATTATCGGGCGTAGCGTAATAGTTGTGGCGCACTTGACGATACGAGGCATAGAAATTATAGCGACGCGTGTAAGACATCTGCCCATAGTTCCAAAGATTATTGCTATTCTTGGTCTGTGATTCAGAAGCAATAAAGTTGCCCGTTCCGTTAAACCCGTTGCGGCGAAGTATATCGTAGTCATCTTGGAGGGCATTGGCATCCAGACTCGTTACCGCCATATTGATTCCTGCGTATCCGTCGGGGTCGATGAGCCACCAGCGATTATCTATCTTCGCCACATGATAATAGCCCGTCGAGTCTGCACGCAAATAAGCGCATGCCCCCGTGCGCGTAAAATCGGACGAAGCGTCATCAACGGGAGCATAGCCCGTGAGCGAAGAGACAAGGTCTATCTTATAGCTCCCCCAGCCCCCGTTGTACGAACTCTTGGCATTGAGTGTAGCGGCAGAGAGTGTCCCTGCCAATGCTACGCCCAAAAACAAACATGCGCTTATCTTGCCATTCATAGTTATAACTCTGTTCCGAGAATACTATATGTGTTGTTACCGCGACGGATAATCAGTTGCCCGTTCTCGATAGTCTTAGTGGCTTTCGTGCCGGTGCGAGTATTGTGGATAGCCGTCTGTTTGCCTACCACATCTTCCCATGTATAACCTACGCGAATACCATCGAGGATATAAGGCGCAATCGAATTGGCTTTGCCCGGCTCGCCGCCACGGAGGTAGAAACCGCGCAAGGAACCCATCTCTTTACCTTTGCTCGACAGACGATAAGCGTCCTTCCCATTGGGGTCTTTCTGATAGAGACTTGCTTCGGTAGGTTCTGCGCCCAGAGCAGGATTGATATAGAGCCACATCTCGTCGTCGTAGTTGCCTTTTTCCTCCTCAGCGGTAGCACCGTTGATTTTGCCCACATGATATTTCATCACTACCAGATACGTTTGGTCGAAGGTGAAATACGGTTCTTTCTCAGGGTCGGTCCATACAGCCGTGGCGTCCGACGATTTATTGATGCCGAAAGCCACCTCCTGACCGGTAAAAGCATCGCCCGTTACTTCATCCACTGCCTCTACCGATGCATACAGACGACCGGCAAAGTTGCTTGAGTTGGCAGCAGGCTCCATCTTGATAGCCATGAAATAATCAGGGCTGGCAAAATTCACTTCCTGCTTGGGGAACTGAATCATAAAAGCGATATAGATAGTGGTGTCATTGGTAATACCATGTCCCCAGTTTTTGAAAACGGACTGTCCCGACTGTGATTGCGGGGTAAAAAGCAAGGCATTGCCCATCCCCGAACCGGCATATCCGTCATATGTCAAGGGCGCGTCGGTAATAGTGAAACGGGTAAGTCCCGAATTTTTGTTTGCTACCGAACTCCAACCTGTTACGCCGTCAAAGTTATCGGCAGACGTTATGGTATCAGAGATAAGTCTGCTACCTGCTTCGTACTCAAAATACTCCTCAAGAAGTAAGTCTTGAGCATTGATACTCAGTGCCATAAGGGCTACTGAAGCCAAAAAGAAAATCTTTTTCATAATATTATATTTTTATGTGTTATATTTGTGTCTGCGAGGTTAGTTACGTTGCCCTCTGATTCACAATTATCAATACCCCGGATTCTGCGGGAAAGTATGCATAATATCGCGTTGAGCCTGTGGTATCGGCCAACGGTTGTGAAACTCGCTGACATTGTTACGGATAATCGTGTCGCAGTTCAGTTCGCGATTGAAACGCTCGCTATAGACATACTCGCCGCCATGTTTCTGCACTTGTTTCACCAACATTTTTTCGCGCTTGAGGAAGTTCCAACGGTCGCCTTCCATCGCCAATTCACGTGCCTGCTCGTCGGCAAGCATATCAATGGTAATCGG
>SAMEA104315435__coassemble_671_pt1 | contig 23255 bp, 17 predicted proteins | sample SAMEA104315435__metabat2_high_PE_041 | metagenome-assembled genome bin SAMEA104315435 (sample SAMEA104315435) | gut metagenome | biome: Monkey gut; feature: monkey-associated habitat; material: faeces | place: China | collected 2013
CCGTAGCCGAACTGCTCAAGAATACGCCTGTCAAGGTGGCTGCAGAGAATTGCGCTGACCATGAGAAAGGTGCTTACACGGGCGAGGTTAGTGCCGAAATGGTTAAATCAACGGGTGCTGAATATTGCATTCTCGGTCACTCGGAGCGCCGTGCTTACTATCACGAGGACTATGCTATCCTCAAAGAGAAAGTGCGTTTGGCTCTTGCTAACGGTCTGAAGGTTATCTTCTGCATCGGCGAGGTGAAAGAGGAGCGCGAAGCGGGCAAGCAGAATGAGGTCGTTAAGGCACAGTTGGAAGGCTCTGTCTTCAATCTCACCGCAGAGGAGTGGAAAAATATCACTCTCGCTTATGAACCAGTTTGGGCTATCGGAACCGGTCTGACCGCTACTCCCGCACAGGCACAAGAGATGCACGCGTATCTCCGTTCGTTGGTGGCAGCGCAGTATGGTCAGGCAGTGGCAGACGATACCACTATCCTCTATGGTGGCAGTTGCAACGACAAGAACGCTGCAGAGTTGTTCGCCAACCCCGATGTAGATGGCGGTCTGATTGGCGGTGCCGCCCTCGTAGCCGAGAAATTCCTCGCTATCATCAATGCCCGCTAATTCATAATTCATAATTAGGAGTATGTTCCTTATTCCCCTTCGCGGTTTTACACCGCAGATTGGTAAGGATTGCTTTATAGCCCCAAATGCAACCATCGTCGGTGATACTGTCATCGGCGACGGTTGTTCCATTTGGTTCAATGCAGTCCTGCGTGGCGATGTCAATTCTATTCGCCTTGGCAACCATGTAAATATACAGGACGGATCCGTTCTCCACACGCTTTATCAGAAATCCACTATCGAGATTGGCGACTATGTCTCTGTCGGACACAATGTAACCATTCATGGTGCGCATATCAGGGACTATGCCCTCATCGGTATGGGAGCCACGCTGCTTGATGATGTCGAGGTCGGCGAAGGGGCTATCGTGGCTGCGGGAGCGTTGGTACTCAAAGGCACAAAGATTGGAGCATACGAAGTGTGGGGCGGTATGCCGGCTAAGTTTATCAAGAAAGCCGAAGCCGCACAAACCAACGAGATCAATCGTAAGATTGCCCACAACTATGCAATGTATGCGTCGTGGTACCAACAGCCGGAGTCTGCTGAAGTTGCTTCGCTGGCTGACCCGACAGAGAATATCAACCACAAACAAACCATGTACAAACGTATTCTTCTCAAACTTTCGGGCGAGAGTCTCATGGGGCAAAAAGGCTATGGTATTGATGAGCAACGCCTTGCTGCCTATGCCCGTCAGATTAAACAGATTGCCGACCTTGGTGTGCAGATAGGTATTGTCATCGGTGGCGGTAATATCTTCCGCGGTCTGAGTGGCAGCCAAAAAGGGTTCGACCGTGTCAAAGGCGACCAAATGGGTATGCTGGCTACGGTCATCAACTCGCTCGCACTTCAATCCGCCCTCGAATCTATGGGGCAGAAAGTGCGTGTCCTTACTTCTGTTCGTATGGAACCCGTAGGCGAGTACTACAATAAGGCAAAGGCTCTCCGTCTTCTCGACAAAGGTAATATCGTTATCGTCGCAGGCGGAACAGGCAACCCCTATTTCACCACCGACACCGCTTCCGCACTTCGTGCTATCGAACTCGAAGCCGACATTATGTTCAAAGGGACCCGCGTGGACGGTATCTACACCGCTGACCCAGAGAAAGACCCTTCGGCAACCAAATACGACGAAATCACGTATGATGATATCCTGGCTAAAGGACTGAAGATTATGGACTTGACGGCTATCACTATGTGCCGCGAGAACCAAATGCCCATCTACGTATTCGATATGGATACCGATGGGAATCTCCTCAAAGTTATCTCCGGTCAAACTATCGGAACACTTGTAAAGCCATAGAATCTCTAAAAATAATAGATATCCTGGATACCTTAAAAAAACAATACAACAATGATTGAACCTTCAAAAATCCAAGCAGACGCAGAGGAACTGATGCAGTCTGCCATTTTGTTCTTAGACGATGCTTTGGCACATATCCGTGCCGGTAAAGCCAGTGCGCGTATTCTCGACCCTGTACGTGTGGACTACTACGGTTCGATGTCGCCGCTCGCCAACGTGGCTACCGTTACCACCCCCGATGCACGCACCATTCAGATTCAACCATGGGAGAAAAAAATGCTCGGCGAGATTGAGCGTGCTATTATCAACTCCAATATCGGACTCGCACCCAACAACAACGGTGAGTGCATTCGTCTGATTCTGCCGCCGCTTACCGAGGAACGTCGTCAGCAACTCGCCAAGCAGTGCAAAGGCGAAGCCGAGAATGCCAAAGTATCGGTGCGCAATGCACGACGCGACGCTTTCGAAACCCTCAAAAAGCAAATCAAAGAGGGATTACCCGAAGACGCTGAGAAAGACGCAGAGGAGAAAGTGCAAAAACTGCACGACAAGTACATCCGTCAGATTGATGATCTCTACGCCAAGAAAGAAAAAGACATTATGACCGTCTGATTTCTTTCCCGATAATCCCCATAGCAACTCCTTTATAAGAGTGGGTGATTAGTGGGTGATTAGTGGGTGATTAGTGGGTGATTGTGCATAGGATACCACACTTATCCCGTATCATTGGTGCATTGTGTATGATGCATTGTGTATTTAGCGGGCAAATCTATGGTGCTCATACCATAGATTTGCCCGCTATGGGTGTTCCGGTAATCAATTATTCCCCTGAGACCAACTGGCTGTTCGGTGCTGCCGCACAAGGTTATTTCCGTCTCTCTGACCAACAGCGCACCTCTATCGTGCAATTAGATGGTGCCTATTCGCTTCGCCGGCAGTGGTATATCAATGTGCAGGGAACCCTTTATTTCGGAGGTAAGACTCCGTGGCAACTCTCTTTCCGGGGAGGTTATCGCGATTATCCCGACACCTACTACTCCCGCGGCAATTGCAACACCGCCTGGAACGACCTTTCTCGGCAAGGTACAGCCTACAACTCTCGGCGCGGCTATCTCTACCTGCAGCCACTTCTCGCCCTTCCCCGTCATTGGTATGTCGGACCGTTGTTTGACTATAGGCAGGAGCATACCGACATTGCACCCGATATGCTTATGTGGGGGCTTGGGGGTGCCTTGCAATACGACACGCGTGACATTACTTACTATCCTCATAGCGGTATCTTTTTCAAGTTCACAGCCACCCACTACGACCACTTAATCGGTTCTACCGCACGCCTCACATACCTGCAAGCCGACCTTAGGCAGTTCGTACCTATTTATAAAGAACTCCTTTTTGCATGGCAGTTTCGTACCGACTGGGCTCTCGCAACCAACGGCGCAGCGGCGGTTCCTTTCCAGATGCTCCCCACACTTGGCGGGCAGGACTTGCTTCGCGGCATACCGCGCAATATGTTCCGTGACAATGCAATGATTGCGCTCCAAGGTGAATTGCGGATTCCCGTTTGGCGTTTTATTCACGCTACTGCTTTTGCGGGTATAGGCGATGTGTACAATACCGCTCGTTGGCAATGGGCAATGCCCAAGGTGGGGTATGGCCTCGGTCTGCGCATCGGTATCAACCGTGCCAAGGTGAATATCCGTTTCGACCTCGCCCGCAATAATATATACAAGGAGTGGAATACGTGGCGCAGTTACTCTTTTTATCTTACCGCCACCGAAGCCTTTTAACCAATTATGAATGAAGAATTTGGAATTATGAATAATGCACCCCTGAAGATACTGGTTGTAGCGGCGGATAAGGGCAATCATTTTACGCCTTTTGTCGAAGAACAGATAGAGGCTTTGCAGCAAAAAGGTGTTGTGGTAGAGCGGTTTGGTGTACGACGCAAAGGCGCTGTCGGCTATATGCGTGAGATTCCGCGCCTGTGCCGTACGATACGTAGGGTGCGACCGGATCTTATCCATGCTCACTATGGCTTGAGCGGACTTTTAGCAGGACTCTCCGCCTCTATTTACAAATGTACAAATTTACAAATTCGCAATGTCCCCTATGTGGTAACTACCTATCATGGTAGCGACATCAACGAACCGAAAGTGTTGCGGCTTTCGGGCTTGGCAATGCGACTCTCTGCATGGAATATCTTTGTTTCCCAACGCAATGTGGAGATTGCCACAAAGGCATACTCTATTGCGAATTATTCGCTCATTCCGTGTGGAGTTAACTTAACCGATGACCAACTCCTCTCTCGCGAAGATGCACGCAAGCAATGTACAATGCCGGATGCGCAATGCGTATTGGGGCAACCTATGGTATTGTTTGCCGGCGCATTTGACAATGCGGTGAAAGATGCTCCCCTGGCACAACAATCGATCGCTATATTAAATACTGAAATTCTCCTCTCTGATGGGAAACAGGGGGGGCGTGTGTCCTTGGTGGAATTGCGCGGTTATTCGCGTTCCGAGGTCAATCGCCTGATGTGTGCTGCCGATTGTCTGCTGCTTACCAGCCTTCGCGAGGGAAGTCCGCAAGTAGTCAAAGAGGCTATGGCGTGCGGGTGTCCTATCGTCTCGGTGGATGTGGGCGATGTCAGGGAACGGATACAAGATATAGACGGTTGCTTTGTTGCCAATACACGTTCTCCGCAGGAATTAGCTGGGTTGCTTTCCAAAGCCCTGCAATACAAAGGCAAAACCGCAGGCAGGCAATATATAGTCTCCCACGGATTGGATAATGTGCATATTGCAGACCGGTTGATAGAGATATATCAACGTATTCTCAATAGACGGAACTAATTTTCCGGTTTATTAATTAGCATTTGGCAGTTGTGGCAATCGAATGTGAGTGCCACAATTGTGTTGTTGCGTAGTCGCAAATAGCGCGGTTCGTTGTGCATTGGCGACTGCTTGCGGCAATGCCCCATTTCGTGTAAAAGACAATAGCGGCAAGTCATTAGCGGATACGTCGTATCGCGCTGTACGGCTTGCATAGTACGCAGCATAGCCTCCTTTTCTACCTCTCTTGGGACACGATGATCGGGGACGGGGCGATGTATGCGTTGCAGGTGTTCAATCAGATGTTGTACTGCCACTCGCCGCCATTCGTTGAGTTTCCCTATCGGAATGAAATAGGGTGCGGACAATATCTCTACGCTTTGCGCTACAAAGGGTGTATCACCTAATTTGGCAAGTTGGGTACGGATGGTCTCCAATGCCCGTTCTGTATTTTTTGCAGGTTCATGCGGATAATCGAAGGTACATTCCGTTTCGCCGGCACGGATAGCAAATCCGTTGTCTGTTTCCGCAAAAACAATATCAATCGGTATATGCCGCTCGGCGTGCAAAGAGCGGACAAACTCTGTATCGAGATTGCGATAAAGGGCAGTCCTTTTGCCTTTTAGCAGAGGCAAAACGGCTGTTGTATTCGGAAAAACAGTACTGCCTTCTATGCGGTTTACAGCAAAGCCCCGGTCTCCAAAGCATAGCCCGTCTCCATTGTGCAGCGTAATATCTTTTGCCAATCGAACCCGTAGGGCATAGCCCGTTGTTTCTACTACTTCACCTATATATTCGCCTGTTGATTTGGGTGTCTGCCAATTAGCCATGGCGGGTGTGCGCCCATGCAGGAAATAGTCTGTTCCGCCGCGGTGAAAAGTTTTGGCGGGAGAAGGAGAAAACGTAAATCTGTAAATCGGTAAATTTGCAGATGGGCAAATGGTATCTATTTTCTGCCGGTAGTAAGCCGTAAGGTTGGTTACATAGTCTGCATCTTTGAGCCGCCCCTCAATCTTAAAGGTGGTAACGCCTGCATCTATCAGTTCCTTAAGATAAGTAGATCTGTCCATATCGTGCAGCGAGAGTAAATATCGCTGGTGAATAGGCTGTCCGTTTTTGTCGCGTATCTCTTGCATATCTGCGTCTAACAGGTCATATTGCATACGGCACATTTGCGAGCAGCAACCGCGGTTTGCACTGCGCCCCGTGAGTACTTCGCTCATATAGCATTTGCCGGAATACGATACACATAAAGCCCCATGTACAAATGCTTCCAACTCGATAGGTGTCTCATTGTGTGCCGCCGAATAATTCATTACGGCATCGTGTATGGCGCGTATCTCCTCTATGCCGAGTTCACGTGCCAGGACCACACGGCGAAAGCCCAACTGCTGCAAACGGATAACCTGTTCCGGTGTACGGTTGTCGCATTGGGTGGAGGCGTGCAAACGGATAGGCGGCATATCAAAATCAAGTAGGTGTAGGTCTTGTATAATCAGTGCGTCCACACCTGTCTGATATAGTTTGTGCGCCAACGCCACAGCATCGGCGTATTCGTCTTCGCGGAGTAGGGTATTGAGTGTAACCAAGACCTTTACACCATAGATGTGGGCATAGTCTGTCAATGCCTGCAAATCCTGTATTGAGTTGCCTGCCGCCTGTCGTGCGCCGAACTTCGGAGCACCTATGTATATAGCATCTGCTCCCGCCTGAATAGCGGCTTGGGCAACGGTAATATCCCGTGCAGGGGAGAGTAGGGTGATGTCCGGTTTGTAGGGAGTCTTCATATCATATTTTTCCCGTTTGCAAAGTTCGCCAAAATTACACTATTTATTTGTCCACAAGTCAATGTTTTATAGCAGTCGTGGACAAATAAGAAACATTAAACAAACAAATCATTTAATGTTATGACACGTTGGAATGCACTCGAATAGGTACCATATTTTACACCGAATGTAGTAACCAATGTCATTTGCACACTATACTTTTTAGGTATTTGCTCAGTTATACAAGTTCTCCGTTGGCGCAGGGTTGCATCGTATGTCTGAGTAACGGTAAATTCATCGGATACAAATTTCATTTCACAGACATTCACCACCCTATCCTGCCTGGACAAAATCAGGTCTATTTGCATACCCGATTGCACATCCGTACCACGCATTGCCCATGCTGATTGTTCTGTAGCAACTCCTTCAATACCTAATGCGCGCTTTATTTGGGCTATATGAACCAAGCATATTTCCTCAAAAGCAATACCCCGCCAACTATTCAGCGCAGGAAGGTTTTGATTATTCTGCCAGTAATGTTCATCACGTTTTTTGCCTTCTATATGCTGCAAATAAAACCGGCAGAACGGGTCTATCAGTCTGTACAGACACACACGCTTATTTTCGCCAAATGGATGATAGGATTCTATAAAATCACTTTGTTCCAAGGCACGCAGTATCTGCGTAAGACCTGCTCCTGTTGGAATATGTGTATTAACCGATATTTCTTCGCGCGAGAAACCGATATGTTTGGTATTCAGCAGACGCACTACCGCCTTGTAATTTTCCGGTTGAGAAAAGAGAGAATGAAACAAACGGTCAAATTCGTCCTTCAGCGGGGCTTTTTTATTGAAAAACAAGTTGTCTATATTCTGTGCAATACTCATACCGGCAGCCACATAGTTGAGATAATAAGGTATCCCCCCTACAGCCATATAGAGTTCCGCAATATCATACCGGCTTGCGTGGATACCGTGCTGCGTGAGCAGTTCTTCCGTTTCGCGCAATGTAAAAGGGCAGAGTTGCACTTCTGCGGTTATCCGGTTGTACAAACCGCCATACGCGTTAATCAGTTTGTTTTTAATCCATGCCGTTGCGCTACCGCAAACGATCAACATCAAGTTGTGTTGCCCTGCCCCCCAACTATTCCAAAAGAACTCAAATGCGGAAACAAACTGCGAACGAGGCGTATCCAACCAAGGCATTTCGTCAATAAACACGACCAGTTTCTCTGTTGAGGAACGCTGTTCCAACAATTCCCGAAGATAATCGAATGCTGCAAACCAATCTTTGGGCGGTTCTGAGTGGAAAGATCCATATCTCTCCAAAGAGGCACCAAAAGCCTGCAATTGGAGAGCCAATAAGTTCGTATTTTTCATACCTACGGGCGATATACCTGTATGGTAGAATGCAAATTCATTTCCAAAAGTCTCACGTATTAAAAACGTTTTCCCAACACGACGTCGTCCGTAAACCGCTACTAATTGCGCCTCATCACGCCGATAGATTGTTTTTAACAATTCCGTTTCTTGCTGTCTTCCGATGATTGTTGCCATACACTTTTACCCTGTAAATGATGCTGCAAAGGTACGACTTTTTTACTATTAATCCAAATGTATATTCATTTTTTATTGCTTATTTATCCACGAACTTGTATTTAATACTATATATGGATAAATAAAACAGTACTATATGTCCGTTATTGGTTTTTTTGTATATTTTTGGACAAATAAAAGAATAAAATAAGTATATTCTGGTGATAAATGCTGGGTGTGCAAAATTACACATAAATCTCTATATCTGCAAATTTTGCCCTGCCTTAAAAATACGCTTTTACACGCTTCTCGTTGTCGTGTCGTTGCCGTGTCGTTGCCGTCTTTTTAATGTTTTTTAGCGCGATTAACTTGTGAGAGGGGAGCAATCTTGGAAGCAGAGCGAGGACAGAAATTCGCGTGGTGATGAACGCCACAAACCAGTGCTTTGCGAATTTCTGTCCCCGAATGGAGAATAGACAAGGGAGCATTAAAAACAAACGGCAGCAAGACAGACAAGGCGCGATGAAAGGCATCGCGGGGGGGAGGGTGACGGTATACCGTGCCCACTGCGGAACGATTGCTTTGCGAGAGAGGGGATATGGTTGGGTGTATGAATAAAGGGATAAAAAAGAGAGACTGCCTAACACAAGTTGTTAGACAGTCTCATTGATGATAGGATTAGCGTACTATCCGAAAGATAGTTGCTATCTTATGTGTGGTTTTGATTGATTACTCAATAGTACCTTTGTTTGCGTTGAAGTCCAAAGTAACTTTGGCACCTGCGGCAGCAGCAACTGCTCCTTGCTCTTCACCAGCGGCACGGAACACAATCTTACCATCGTAGATGTTGAACTCAGATTGCCACCAGTTGCCGTCGTTACCAGGGATCTTAGCATACATACGGAGGTTGCCGGCTGCGGTAGTAGTAGCCACAAGAGTTTTCTCTGCTACCTCAAACGGATTCTTTCCTTCGTCCCAATTGCCGAAGCAGTCGCCCATACCATACACCTCTGCAGGCATAACGGTAATTTTATCACCCTTCAGGTCAACAATGATAGTATAGATACCATCAGCCTCTACTTGGTTGTTTTCAGGAGTGATGAAACCTTCATTTGTGCCAAGTTTTGTGAAGTCGCCATTCCAAGCCTTAGTAGCGCAGAACTTAAACTGAGTATCTTTAGTCATATAACGGATAGTCCAGAACATACCTGCATGGCTATGAACAGGAGTCAAATCTACAACCCCTTCAGATTCCCATTCCCAATTACCAAAATCGTTACCAATCATATACATAGTGGTTGGCATACTGCTCTCTTGAGTCAATTCTACGGTCATAGAATAACTATCTTTTGTTTCTGCCGATGTTTCAGAAGCCTTGTAAGTCAAAGTGATGGTGTAAAGACCTGCTTTTTCTACTTTGATATTGTCGCCACCGGGAACACAATCAGCACCAAGGTTGGTATTAGCCTTCACAAGGTTTGCAATATCCAAGTTGATTTTCCAAGCGTCATTGTGAGCGAATTTGAATTCACCACCGGCAGCAAGTTCTTGGTCTTTCCAAGTCCATGTGATAGCACCATCTTTTTCGCTCTTCTCGCCAGCGGTCCATCCCCAACTATTCATACCGCCGCGTACACCCCACTCAACGGGAACAACAATGCACTGCGCACCACCTACGTCAGAAAGGTTGCCATCTTCGTTGAAATCGAGAACGATGTGATAGAGAGCCTTCTCGGTAACTTTGAACTTGGTATTAGCAGCCAAAAAACCTTTGTAACCGGCAATCTCGTGATTATCAGTAACTATCAGGCTATCACCATACTCCAAAGCAGAACCATAACGATCTGCGTTAGCACCTTTCTTGTTAACGAACTCATACTCTTTGTTAGCCTCAAGTACGACATACTTCTCATACATACCGGTACGAGTAGATTGATCAACCTCATTGATACCCTGGTCCATTGCATTGGCAGCAACGAGTTCTTCACCGGCAACAGATACATAGAAACCATTAGGAAGATCATTCAAGTTAGGTTGGTTCTTGCCTTTTTCTTTGCAGGATGTTAATCCTACAGCCGCAACAGCAAGTGCCATTGCAAAAAATCCAAATTTCTTCATAATAATAATGAATTAAAAGTTTGTTGATTAAATTGTTTATTGACTTATATACGTATTCTCTATTTTTAATAACCGGGGTTTTGTGTCCAAATTTTCTTTCCTGTCTCCGGATCCACAACAGCCTTCTGAAGTACGCTATATGGAATCGGGAACCAACGACGCGTTTCCGATGTATTCTTTACGTACTGAATTTTCTCAAATTGACCGAAACGAATCAAATCGCGACGGCGTGCGTTCTCCCAACTCAATTCACGTCCGCGCTCTGCCAATATACCTTTGTTCAAATCGGTAGAAAGAGCCGTGAAAGCATCCGGATAAGCCGCATCGAAAGCAGCCACAGGGTCAGCAGAATAAGCAAAAGTACGCTTCTTGATGTCGTTGATACCCGAATCTTCGATACCGGGAGCATTGTCTTTTCCGCCACGGAGCAAAGCCTCTTTCTTCATCAAGAGAACATCAGCCAAACGGAACAGGACAAAATCGTTCTCCATATATTTGTATTTGCCTTCCTTATCGAGTTCGTATTTGTACATACGCGCTCCATCACGGCGATCAGCGTTGTCCAACGACTCTACATCGGTGTGGATGTCGATAGGCTCATTGTCGGTATCGAGCATCACATTGCCCTTCTCGTCGCAGAGCGGACCTAAGAACCAGCCCCAACGGTGGGTATCCATCGTACCCTTGCCCTCATATCCGGCACCACGCACATCGTGGTCGTTGAAGAGGGTCATAAACTGCGGGCGTGCGCAGAAACCATTCCAGCAGTCGAGTTGCATGCCGTAGCGTTGTTGGAACTTATAGTGCAGCGAGAGGAACTCGATACGCAGTTTGTTCTTGCAAGAATACTCATCACGCTCGGGGTAAGTAGAGATAAGTCCGTCCTCAACGATAGTAAAGATATTCTCACGGCTGCCTGCATTGTCAATCAGATAGTTGGTGAAATAGTCAGACTCGATGATGTACGAACCGGACTCGATCACCTTGTTGGCGCAACGAACGGCATTGGTGTAGAAATCTTCTGTAGATTGGATATTGATACCTACTTCCTCCAGCGGTTTGGAGCCTTTCTTCCCATTGTGTACATCGCAAGTACGCTCAGCCGCCATCACATTCTCGGGCGTGCAGCCGAATGACTCGGCATTGAGGTAAAGTTTAGCCAAAAGTGTGTAAGCAAAGCCCTGCGTACAACGCCCTGCGTATTGGGTGCGGTTGGCGTCGGTAACTACTGCCATATTGGGAGCATTGCGCTCGAGGGTAGAAACCAAGTGTGCCCAAACGACCTGCGGTTCGAGAAGAGCCTCATTGCGGTCGGAATAGTCCTCCATATAGGGGATACGACCAAATGAATCGAATAGTAGATAGTAGTAGTAGGAACGAAGCACCTCCAACTCACCAACAAACTTAGCATATACCTCGGGGGACATATTCTCCTCGTTCATATAGAGTGTCTCGAGCAGGTTGTTGCAAAGCACCGAACCCGAAACGGTACAGTTCCATATATTCTTGAAAGCCTCGCCATACGCATTCCATTCGTGGGTATTGAGGTATTTCCAATAGCCGCCGTCGTTCCAGTCGCCACCTTTACGAATAGGGCAAAGTCCCTCATCGGCAGTAAGGGTGTTCACACCCCAATAGCCCCAGTGGTCGTGCATAAAACGGAGGTCGGCATACGCCTGTCCTACCAAAGACACGACATTCTCTTCATTTTTGAGCATCGCATCGGTGGTCTGTTTTCCGAAATTCTCCTCTTCAAGCATATTGCAAGAGGTAAAAAGCATCGGCAGTGCCAGTGCGCTCACAAGCGCATATTTGATTACATTTTTCATTTTCTTACAATGGTATAAGTTTAGAACAGATTGAGGTTAACACCAAAGAGGAACGAAGCCGTCTTAGGATAGAAGTTGTTGATATCCAAGCCCGGATAGTCGATGCACGAAGTATTGATTTCTGGATCTTGACCGGAGTATGCCGTAATGGTGAACAGGTTTTGTCCTGTAGCATAGAGGCGCAACGAACGAGCATACTTATTCTCTTTGAAACGGAAAGTATAACCGATAGTGATGTTGTCGCACTTGAGATACGAGCCAATAGTCAGAGAAGTGGTTGTAGTCGGCAAATACTGCACCGCCGTTCTTCTCAGGGCCGGTACCCGAAAGCACATCTTTCGCAAAGAAGTTGTAGTTGGTTTGGGTATCGGTGCCATCGGGAGTGTACATAAATCGGCTGGCATTCAGCACCTTATTACCAATAACGCCACGAAGGAATATGGTAATATCGAGGTCGCGCCAACGCACGGTATTGTTCCAACCATAGGTAACGGCAGGTTGTGCAGAACCGAGGAACTGTTTGTCTGCAGTGGTCGGCTTAGTAGTAGGTCCGCCGTATTGGTCTTCGTAAACCCACTCGCCTTTGCTATTGTGTCCCAAGAATTTATATCCGTACCACTGACCTACAATACCGCCCTCTTTGAGGACTTGAGTGTAGGAGTCTGATCCGTTGAACTTATTGCCATACAAGTTGCCTTGAGGGGATTCGGAGTAGTTGAAACCTTTGTCCGGGTCGGAGAGTTTGGTAATCTTGTTTTGGTTCCAAGCGAGCGTCAGTCCGCTAGTCCAAGTCCAATCTCTGGTCTTAACAGGCATGCCCGTGATAGCCAATTCGACACCGTAGGACAGCATCTCTCCGGCATTAGCCAAGAGTGTGGTATATTGGTACGGAGGAGTAGGTACCTCGTAGTACCACAGCAGGTCTTTTGTATTGCGGACATAACCTTCGAGGCTACCGCTCAAGCGATTATCGAAGAAAGCATAGTCGATACCAAGGTTATACTCATATTTCTTCTCCCATTTCAAGTCGGGATTGACATTCTGTTTAACTTTGTAGGTAGCCGTAGGTTGCCCATTGTAGTCGAAGACATCTGACTCTTCAAGCAAAGCCACCGACATAAGGCTCTGACCGACATTGTTACCCGTAACACCGAAACCGGCACGGAGTTTGAGTTCGTTACACCAATCGGCATCGCTCATAAAGTCCTCGCCCTTGATGCGCCAACCTGCGCTGATGGCAGGGAAGTAGCCCCATTTGTTATTAGTACCGAAACGGCTGGAACCCTCTGCACGGAGAGAAACAGACAACAAATAACGCTCGTCATAGTTGTAGTTGATACGTGCGAAAGCAGCCGCCAAAGCGTTGGCATTACGCCACGAACTTACAGTTAAGTATTTTCTGGATTTGTCTCCTTCGCCAATAGAATAGTATTTGATAGACGGCATCACGAAACCTTTATTGGAAGCCTGCATACCATCATCCATAAAGTGCTGATACGAGAAACCTGCCACAGCCACAAGATTATGTCCGTTCCAACTGCCCGCATAGTCGATAGTAGCCTCGTAGAGTTGGTTGAGGTTCATATCGAACTTACGATATGCCCAGTCGCTCGATTCTGCTTTGTTGGGGTCGGTGATTTTGTTGTTGTAGTTGTAGGAGCGATTATCTCCCTCCTCGATAGCAGCGAAGGCATTGATTTTCAATCCGGGTACAGCCTTGATATCGACAGTAGCCTTGATAGAACCACGGAAATAGTTGCCATCTTGATAGTCCTCACGCGCGTTCATATACTCTACGGGGTTGTACTGACCGGAGTTGCCGGGGATATAGTACGAACCATCCTCGTTGTAAACCGGCATAGTCGGGTTCAACTGTGATGCCATCGTAAAATCAGCAGCAGAGTACTGATTCTTGTAGTGCATATAGGTGAAGTCATATTGCAGACGCAACCAGCCATTAAGTGCTTTCTGGTCGGCAGCCAACTTAGCCACAATCTCGTTACGACCATTGTTCTTGGCAATACCCTGCGCATCTTTGTAGTTGATAGAAGCGCGGTAGTTAAAATTGCGGTGTGCGCCGGTAATAGCCACATTGTGGTTGTGCGTAATAGCGGCTTGGCGAGCCAACTCAGCCGTCCAATCGGTAGTAGCACCTTGGTCGATACCTGCCATCTTTCCGCCCGTAGCGGCTTTAAGCGAGCGGAATTGCTCTGCATTGGCCATACCCGTGTGGCTGTTGATCCACGCTACATTCACATAGCCCGAATACTCTAATTGTGTCTCCACTTTATCGCCATTGCCGGTACCGCGTTTGGTGGTGATAAGAATCACACCATTTGTACCACGCGTACCATAGATAGCCGCAGCGGAACCGTCTTTCAAAACGTCCATCGAAGCAATTTCTTCGGGAGCGATATTGTCGATGTTGCTTGTAGGCACACCGTCCACAATATAAAGAGGCGAAGAACCGGTACCTTGTCCCAACGTAGAGAAACCACGAATTTGGATATTATAACCGGTGCTGGTCGGGTCGCTGGTTGTGCGACTGATATTCAAACCGGCTACTTTACCTTGCAACAGACCAACGGGGTTGGATTTTACACCTGCGTTGAAGTCTTCTGCTTTCACTGAAGCCACCGAACCGGTAACTTCTTTCTTTTTCTGTGAGCCGTAACCGATGGCTACCACTTCCTGAATCTGATAGGTGTCCTCGGCAAGGCGAACTATCATACCTTGTTTAGCAGGGAGCGTTTGTGCAGAAAAACCCATGTAACTGAATTGCAACTGTGTGCCTTCGGCTACATTGAGCGTAAACTTACCGTCAAAATCGGTGATACTACCCGTAGTAGTGCCCACTTCGAGAACGCTGGCACCAATAATCGGTTCACCTGTCGATGCTTCCAAAACAGTACCTGAAATCTGTGCCGACAATGAAGCACTACATAGTAGCCACGCCGACAACACTCCAAATACGAGTAAATTGTGTCTCATCGTAAAAGATTGATTTGTTTATTAGTTAGTTGTTATAAGTTGTTATAAATTGTAGTAGTCGTGTAGTAGCGGAAAAGTGAGCGTTTTTCGTCACACGCGGTATTCGCTTTACCAAGCATTTACCACTCGTTGTCTATATTTCCTCTATATTTTCCGCTCCAAACTTGTCGCACAAAAACGACCATGTTTTATCAGCGTGCAAAAGTAGTGCTTTTAATTCACATACGCAAATTTTTCCACAAAAAAAACATATAAAATGATACATTTCGAAACGTTTCTATGTTTAACAATACATAAAACACCCATACCCCGTATTCCTATAAAAAATATGTGTATCTTCCAACTTCTAAAAATCTTCTATATCTTGGAAAAAAGTTAGATTAACGTGAGTTCGATATAAAAAAACAAGGTAGCATTAGGGTAGCATCAAAGTATAGAAAAGGTAGCATTAGGGTAGTATCAAAGTATAGAGAAGGTAGCATTAGGATAGTATCAAAGTATTACGAAAGTATTCATATCTATCGGTTATGTATCGGTTATCTTATACGCAGGTCGCGGTGAGGGTATGGGACAGCCGGGAGAATTTTAGCAAGGGATAGGCAAGGGATAGAGAGGGTGAAAAAGAGGTATAAAAAGATGTGAGTAGTAGGGTAGTGGTAGGGGGATAGACTGTATATATGAGCAACAAAAACGATTCGCAATAAATATCTTATATTGAACTCACGTTAGATTATTGCCCCACACTATAGAGTGCAACCATAATGTTATGGTCCGGTTTCCTGTGCAGAGAGCAACAATCCTGTTTTTATGTTTCAAGATCCGTACAAACCGACATTTATTGCACATATCGGATATTTTCTCTATCTTTGCGGCAAATTATTTGATGCTATGAATATACCTATAAAGCCTATGAATAAATGCTGCCCGCGGTGCGGAGCAGCGTTTGTGTGTACCCACAATGCTTTGTGCCAATGTGTCGGCATTTCTTTGTCAGTTCGCGCACGAACCTATATGCAAATGCACTATCCGGACCAATGTCTCTGCCGCCAATGCCTACAAGATATCAGTGAGCGATTGGCAGACTGATATTGCCAAATAAACTTTACAATTTTATAATCGGTATAAAATCATGTGGGTTTTAACCTAACTTGGCATATATTTTGTACGTATTTAAGTTAATATAAGTTTGAGGTGAATGACTTCGAATTGTCTATTAGTCCGTTTTTTATAATTTATTATTTGGAATAACGAAATATTTGATTCTATGTCTTACAAACAAGTTCTTTGTGTGTTGCTGTTTCTTTCTACGGCACTAAACACCTTTGCTGCTGACAAATTCAATGTGGGAGATTTGTATTACAGCATTATATCGGAGGAAAACAAAACTGTTAAAGTGGAAGCACAAACCTCCCAAATAGGTACAGACAATTACGCAAACCTAACAAATTGTATCATTCCTTCTACTATTCAGTACAATAACACAACCTATTCTGTAACGGAGATTGCATATAATGCATTCAATAATGCACCGAACTTGACATCCGTTACCATTCCCGTTTCGATAACCAAGATTGAGGATGTAGGCTTTATGCCGGAATGGAATGCTTTCTATAATTCTCTTAAACTGAATAGTTTTCAGGTGTCTTCAGAGAACGGAAACTATACAAGTATGGATGGTGTATTGTTTACTAAAGATAAGAAAACGCTTATCTCGTACCCAACCACAAAAGAGGGTACAAAGTATGAGATTCCTGAGGGGGTTGAAAAGATAGGTACATTCGCTTTTAACGGATGTTCATTTTCGGAGGTGGTTCTTCCTTCTACTCTAACTCTACTATGTTCCTCTGCATTCCATAATTGTTCAAAGGTAACAACCATAGTTTGCTATGCTACCACACCTCCTGCGGAAACCTATGGTTGGACTTTTGCTTATACGGCTCAAGAACTGTTGTATGTACCCAAAGATGCAGTACAGGCGTACAAAGATAGTGAGTTGTGGGGAAATTTCAAAGATATATTGCCAATCCCGAATAGTATTGTTGTCTTAGACGAAAGCAACGATAAGACTTCAGCACAACTACAAACCATGGCTGGAAAAACCGTTGATGCTCAACTCAATCGCTCTTTTGTAGTCGATGGGGCGTGGTACACGCTTTGTTTGCCTTTTGCGCTGACGGCAGACGAGGTTGCCGAGTCATTCGGGCAATGCGAACTGATGAAACTCGACCACTCGCAAAAGCAGAGCGAGGACTTGCTCTATATTCATTTCAATACTGCCACCGCAGTCGAGGCGGGTACTCCTTATTTATTCCGTCCTGCGAGTACTATTAATTCGCCTGTCTTTAAGGGAGTTACTATCAATATGCAGGCTGCTACCGTGCTGGCTCCTGCTGATGGCTTGGTCTCTATGACAGGCACCTATTCGCCTATGCAAGTGCCTGACGGCAAATGGTATCTCGGTCCGAACAACACACTCTATCAACCGCAGCAGGGTACGGTGAATACCAAAGGTTTCCGTGCATACTTTACGTTGGCTTCCTCGTTAGGCAACAAAGTGCGTGCGCGTGTGGTAATGAACGGACAGATTAGTACGGATTTCGACCTCATCACCACCGATACCGCTACAGCACGGAAAGTAATAGAAGACGGTCAGGTTTATATAGTTCGCAATGGCGTGAAATACAACCTGCAGGGACAAAAAATTGCACAATAACCTATAAACAGATACAGCTTATGAAACAATATATTGCACCCTCTACGGAGGTAACCCGTTACGAATCAGAGTCAATTCTCTATTCAGTCAGCAGCAATGCCGGCATTGGTATAGGCGGTTATGGTAACTATGACCCGCGATAACACATTGATAGAATAATAGAATAACGAACCGGGCTGTCTCTCTGAATGAGACAGCCCGGTTTATTTATAAAAAAGGGAAAACGTCTTTGGAACATATAGTTCCTTACCAATTTATCCATTAACGGCTTAATGAGGTCTAATTATATGTTTCTAAAAAATGACGTCTGATTAACGGAGAGCCCTATCAACGGATGAAACTTGTTCGTTGGCGTGGTTCCGGTTGCGGTCGGTCTTCGGGGCACATACCGCGTAGCATCCACGCCATATTGCGAGCGAGAGTACGCATCGTCTGCAATCCCTCAAGGTCTTGTGCGGCTTCTCCTTTGGCGGCTCCGTGGACGCTGTTCCAGTACTGCGAGGGCACAACGGGCATATTGTTGATAGTGAAATACTTGTTCAGGCGGTCGAAGGTGGCACTTGCTCCGCCTCGGCGGCAAACAGTCACGGCGGCTGCAGGTTTGTATGCCAAGAGCGAACCGCTCGAGTAGAACAATCTGTCCAATAGGGCGCAGAGCGAACCGTTAGGTCCGGCATAATAGACCGGTGAACCGACAATCAGTCCGTCGATACCTGTCTCCAAAATCTCATGCAGGCGGTCGTACACCTCATCGGAAAAGACGCAACGTCCTTTCTCTACACACCCGCCGCAGGCGATACACCCGCGCATAGGTTGCGTACCGATCTGTACCGTAACGGTTTCTATACCTTCTGCTTGCAAGGTTTTTTCTACCTCAGCCAGCGCAATACTTGTGTTTCCGTGTAGTCGCGGGCTGCCGTTTATCAACAAAACTCTCATCTCTTAACTTTTATCTTGAAAACTTCTCTAAACACTAAACTCTCAACCCTTGACTTCATTTACCAATTCCATACCCTCTACAAAATCTTTTACATTTTGGAGCGTGGTAGTAGCGATATTGGTCAATGCCTCGCGCGTGAAGAACGCCTGGTGGGAGGTGAGCAACACATTATTGAAACTGAGCAGGCGTGCCAAGGTGTCGTCCTCGATGATGTTGTCGGATATGTCTTCGTAGAAATAGCCTCCCTCTTCCTCATATACGTCCAAAGCGGCACAGCCGATATGGCGGCTTTTCAACCCTTGTATCAGTGCCTCGGTATCGATCAGTCCGCCGCGACCTGTATTGACAATCATCACACCCTGTTTCATCTTGCTGATGGCTTCGGTGTTAATCATATAGTGGTTCTCGGGTGTAAGCGGGCAATGGAGCGAAATGATGTTCGCTTCACGGAGAAGTGTGTCAAAATCTACGTATTCCAATCCGTATTTTCCGGCGAAAGCATAATCAGGGTAGGGGTCGTACCCGAGAATGCGCATACCGAAACCTTGTAGCAGTTCGATTAACACTTTTGCAATTTTCCCGGTGCCGATGATACCGATAGTCTTGCCAAATAGATCAAACCCCATCAATCCTTGCAGCGAGAAATTGCCATCGCGTGTACGGGTAACGGCACGCGGTATATGGCGGTTGGCAGAAAGGATCAGCCCGAGTGTGAACTCGGCAATGGCGTGCGGCGAATAGGCGGGTACACGTACGACACGAATGCCCGCTTGACGTGCTGCGGCCAAGTCCACGTTATTGAAACCCGCACAGCGCAGCGCAATCAGTTTTACACCCAAACGCCCCATCTCGGCAATGATGTCCGCAGTGAGCGGGTCGTTGACAAAGACGCACACCGCAGTGGCTCCTTGTACGAGTAGCACGTTATCCATGGTAGGGTGCGCCTTGTAGTATTTCAGTTCAAAACCGAAACGCTTGTTACCATCAGCGTCTAAATAGTCGTTTACCGTGCAGAACGTCTCTTGGTCGTACTTCTTGGTGCCGAAAAATGCTATTCGTGTCATAAATGAGTATTTTTATGGTTCAACAATCTATGGGCTAACATCAGGGTAACCTCAGGGTAAGGTCAGGGAAAATGTACTACTTGTTGATAGTGAGCAATTGGTCCTCCATCAGGTAAACCTGTTCAAGAGGTACACCATGGTCAACCAGCAATTGTCTGTCGGGTCGGAACAGGGCGAAAAATGCCTTTGCCGACTTGCATATCGAGCGTGCCTGGCGATAGTTCTCGTACGCCATCAAACGGTCGCCACGGACAAAACAGCAGTGGGCATAGTTGATATAGTCTATCGGGGTGGGCTGCTCTTCCACAAGATGGTTGGCAAGCCATTGTTCGGCTACTTCCAAATCGTCCCATAGTAGGTCCATTTTGCCGATAGAAAGGTATGTGAGTTGTATGCGGCGCAGGTTCTCCGGGTCTTCGCCCACAATGATATTATAGACCCACGTATCGGGGAACATGCTAACCAAGCCCGCCATATATTCCCGCTCGCTGTCAGGCATCCATGATTCGATAGAGGCTAATTTGCGCTTCGGGTCATCGTTCTCGTCGATACCTAATACCTCACGGAGTGTATCCGGCATATCGTCTGCATTGAGTTCGCCTTTTGCCATCAGGTCTCGGATATTCACTTTGCTGGAGCGGATCAGTGCACAGAGTGTATCTATAGCCAACGACGAATCGGTGTCGATGGCGGCGGCAAAGGCATCTTCGATAGCGGGGAAATAGTCGATACGCACATCGTAGTGTGCCAGCAGCAGGATGACGCTGCCCAAGGCTTGGCTGACAATCACTTGATTTTCAGATCCTATTGCCTCAATCAGCAGCAGAATCGCTTCTTCGGAGAAACATTCGCGCAGGTTGGACGACAGGGCGGCAATCGCCAGAAGAGCCATTGTGGAATGTTCCTTATCCTGCAACTGTGTACGAATCCAATCGAAGTCCTCGGTCTGCATCTGTACGCAGGAAGAGAAATAGCGCATTACGCTCTGCGGGTTGCTGCCGTTGAAGCCGTGCATCTCGGGCGACAATCCGCGCCGGATTCGCATCTCGGCATAGATGTCATCCTCCAACCGATATGCTTCCCCGGTCATTTCGTCCAAGAGACGGTCGCGATTGATGTCGTCCATTGTGAGATAATAGTCGAAGAGGCGTTGGTAGTTCTGTTCCAGTTGGTCAATCCTATCCGCATAGACCGCCATACCCAATTCGGCTCCCCATTGGCGCAAGATGACCAAACCATGATGCAACATCCGTTCGCCCAAGGCACGCTCCAAGGTATTTACCTGCGAGGACAAATCGTTTTTATCTTTCTTTTCCATAGTTTATTCGTCATTTAGGGAGCGCAATGCGCAGCGTATCTCGGTTTGTATCTCGTCGGAATTGGGTACCAATGGCAACCGGAGACAGTTGGAGATAATGCCTTGTGCCGCGAGTACGGTTTTTATTCCCGAAGGGTTGCCCTCTGCAAAAAGCAGGTGTACCATCTGCGCATAGCGGGCTTGTAATGCGGAGTCTTTGTTGTATATGATTTTGCGGAAATCAGCGGGGAAAGCGTTGCTTGCGACAGAAATCAGTCCTGCAGCACCTGCTTCCATCAGTTGGCAGGCGATACCGTCATCGCCCGAGATAACCAGAAAGTCGGACGGTGCTTGGCGCAAGAGGTGCTCTATCTGGGGTACGTTGCCGCTCGCCTCCTTGATACCGCATACCTTGTCAAGGTGTGCGGAATGGATACGGAGAGCCGTCTCGGGGGTGATGTTTACGCCCGTACGCCCAGGTACGTTATACAAGAGTACGGGTATAGGCGATGCTTCGGCTATGGCGCAGAAATGCCGGTATATACCCTCTTGCGAAGGTTTGTTGTAGTAGGGGCAAACCGACAGGACAGCCGTGAAATGTGCAGTGAGAACGGGTGCGAGACGGTGCAGTTCTTTCACCACGTGTGCGGTGCAGTTGCCGCCCACACCCAATACCAACGGCAAGCGCCCAGCCACCTTACTGACGATAAAATCGCGTACAGCGGTCTTTTCTTCGTCGGTCAGCGTGGCGGCTTCGCCGGTGGTACCGAGTACCACAATATAATCGGTGTCGCCGGAGAGTTGGATATCCAACAGGCGTTCCAATGCATCATAATCGACACTCGAATCGTCCTTAAATGGTGTGATGAGTGCAGTGCCGAGACCGTACAAGTCGGTCAGTGCACGATTGTATCTTTCGCGAAAGTCAGTCATTGCTTCGTATGGTTTCTATATAATGTATTATTTGCCGGAATACAAATTCCGTATCGGTGTTATCGGTCTGAATAAGCATATTGTGTATGCCGTCTTCGTCCTTCGGGGATAGTTTCCTGCCTGCCTTAAACCTGGCATTGGTGCAAAAGGCAAGGTAGCGCATAGGCAACAGCGGACGCTTTGTCAGATCGATAAGCAGGTCGACAGGTTTGGCTAATCGGTCCATTACATCTTTGTGCGGACGCCCGAAAAGGGAAAAATCTTTGCGGCAGAATACCAATCCTTGCCCTGTTCTTTCCGAACCGTCGGCGTAGGTAATCAGTTGTACGGTCTTGCCTGTGTTTTCCAATTGTCCGGAGCAGTCCGCAAGGGCTAAAGCCTCTTGGTCATCCGTTGCGGCTTCTGCCAATATACATATATTTCGCACTTTCTCCCAATTCGGGAAACCGCTTTGTTTTTGCGGGTGTTTGCGGATATAGCGTTCAAAAAGTCTTTCTTTCAGGCTCATACGTTCTCTCCTATCATTTCTAAAAACTCATTCTCATTCAGCAATCGAACACCGAGTGCTTCTGCTTTTTTCAGTTTCTCGGGACCCATATTTTCGCCGGCGAGTATAAAAGATGTTTTCTTGCTTACGCTGCCTACGTTTTTTCCGCCGTGGGCTTCGATAAGGGCTTTGTATTCATCGCGACTATGGCGTGCAAACGTTCCCGATATAACGATAGACAGCCCCGTCAGTTTGTCTGAGGCAGGCGTTGTATCTTCGGCGGACTCCATTTGCAGACCGGCAGCACGCAAACGGCTGACAATCTCCCTATTGCGTTCGTCGGCAAAATAGGCGATGATGTTGTCGGCTATCTGGTCGCCCACATCTTCTACAGCCGTCAGTTGGTCGTGTGTAGCCGTCATCAACAGGTCGATATTCCGGAAACGGCGGGCAATCTTTTTTGCTGTTGTCTCGCCCACCATACGTATGCCGAGAGCGAACAGCACACGCGCCCAAGGTACCAGTTTCGAGGTTTCTATACCATTGAGAATGTTTTGTGCCGACTTTTGTCCGAGGCGTTCCTGCTGTGCCAACTCGCTGAGTGTCAAATCATATATGTCAGCAATGTTGTGCAATAAACCTTGCTCGTAGAGTAGGGCAATGGTTTCTTCGCCGAGTCCGTCAATGTTCATTGCGCGTCGCGAAACAAAATGTTCCATCTTGCCTTTGATCTGTGGCGGGCAGGTCATTTCGTTGGGGCAACGCCATGCCGCTTCGCCCTCTACACGTACCAAGGGTGTGCCACAGGCAGGACAGACTCCCCCAACCCCCTCAAAGAGGGGG
>SAMEA104315435__coassemble_679_pt1 | contig 22997 bp, 21 predicted proteins | sample SAMEA104315435__metabat2_high_PE_041 | metagenome-assembled genome bin SAMEA104315435 (sample SAMEA104315435) | gut metagenome | biome: Monkey gut; feature: monkey-associated habitat; material: faeces | place: China | collected 2013
CGGGCAGAAGAAGTCCGGTTTTATGGAACGCTTGGAGAAGATGCAGCGTGAGCAACAACGTATGGCACGCGAAAACGCCAAAGCACAAGCCAAGAAAATGCGATGAAACATCTGATGATACTGACAGCCCTTTGCTCATTGAGCATGGGGCTGTTTGCTGAAACAACAGCGACAAACAGCGACAAGGGGCTGACATCTGACAGCATAACAATCAAACCTCGCTACACGTTTGGCGATTTTTTTGATGCGTTGGATTTGCCGACCGTTTTGGGCGCAGGTATCACGCCCAATGGTATTGAGGGAGCGACCTTCAATTCTTCTATGCGTCTCGGTTGGCGGCACCACAAGAGTTACGGAACATTTGCGTTTATATCATTCGACACCCACAGCAATACGTATGATTCACTATGCGTGGCAGGCACCAATGTCCGCACGGGCGAGGTGTGGTATTACGAAATAGGTATGGGCGTAGGGTACAGGATTCCGTTGGTAAAAGATATACGCGGGTTCTATGCACAGCCCTATTTCAATCATTGGGATTTCTTTGTATCGGTTGAGCCGGGCGTATCTATTCCGTATGTCAAAACGGTGGTTCCATTGGATGGTACGGGCGATGCTTACCAACTCAAAGACAAGTTCTCCGCAGTCCCCACCCTGCGTTTTGCCGCAGGCGTGGAATGGTTCATAGTGCATAACTTCGGCGTCTTTGCCGAAGCGGCATATATTCAACACCTTACGCCGACTGTTATTGAGCAGGCAGCCATCGACAAAGGGTTGATAAAAGCCCCATCGGGACCAATTGTCCTGTCGATAGGTCTGTCGTTGTTCTTCAACTAAGACACCTACAAAAATAGAGACTGCCGGAACATATCCGATAGTCTCTATTTTTTATAAAAAGTGCCGCACAGCATCTTGCTCGAGAAAACTCCTAAGAATAGGATTTGAGGTGTGTCCTTCCCTTTGTAATCCGACTACCTCCACCGCTCTCTGACTTGCGTCAGGTCATCGCAGGCGAGTATCGGCACGCCATCGGTCAGACATTTACCTCGGTTAATTGTATTTGTTGAGTTTTCCGGTCTCTGTGCTATACGGCACTGATTCAATTTGTAATGCTCAAATTCCTTTTATTTCTCCCACATCGCGGCAACATGTGTGTAGGAAACTTCCTTTAATCCCGCGTATGCCAAGCCAAAGTAAACACCACACGGTGGGTCTGCGTGCGCATATCGTAGGGCGTGGCTAACTGGTGCGCATAGAGATTGATACCTTGCAACCCCAACTGGTATGCTGCTTGTGCTACAAAAACCTTGCCACGATAGCCCAGTCCCAAACTGATATATTGTGTACGGCGTATATTTTGGAAATAGGTATCCGTACGCACAGCATTATAGGCGTGTTCCACCAAGTCATCTTGCTTGCGGAACGATGATTCATACACATAGCCCGCATTGATAAACAGATTGTTGATAGGCACTATCTCCAAACCCGCACGCAAACTATGCACATCATTCATATTCTTTTGGTGCTGATAGTCGTACTGGAACGAGAGCAGGCCATATTGCTTTATCTGGAAAGCCATACTCACACTACTGCGCAACGGCATACGGAAACCCGACACGGAAGTGGAGTTGGTAGGTGTACCGCTTGTACGCAAAGAATCGGTGGTCGCACTCAGTGTACCGCTATTGCCCACCGAAAGCGTACTGGCGGTAGGCGTTTGAATGGAAGCCCCCAAGCGCAAGCACTCCACCGGGCGATAGATGATACCAAACGCCCCGTTCACGCCGATACCCGACATCGTCAAATCGGTTTTGTTCAGCAGGCCGCCACCCTCGCCGAATGTCTCAGAGTACTCTGCCGTCTGGCTATATGAGAACGAAAGCATACGTATGCCCGCACCGAGATAGACACGATTGGAGATATTCATACCCCAATCCAGTCCATACTGGTTAGCATACCCATACTCACGAATACGAAGCGAGTTGCTGAGCGTCTCCCCCTCCAACAGCACAGTTGTCCATTGGTTTCCTCCGACCTCGGTCGGATTGATCAGATACGTATCATATCCTTGGCAACTGAGCCAACCCACATTCACATCATTCCAACGCCCCGCAGACTGCAAAGCCTTCTCTTGCAAACCGTTGGTATTCAAGCAAATCACATCCGCCAGCGAAGTCGTTTGCCCTGTAGCCGTTGCCGCAAAAGAGCGATTGAACGTGCGCAAACGAGAATAGGAAAACATAAAATTATTGTAAATCACGCCACGTTCCTTATAGGGGTCTCCAAATGCAAATACCCACGAGGCTTGCGGTGCCACAAAATAATTGTTCTTTTTCCAATCCGCTCCTGCCTGATGCGTCCTATCATATCGCTCGTCAAAGGAAATCATCACCTCCATACGGCGGTATAGCCCCAATCCGGCAGGATTATCCTTTACTGCCGACGGGTCGCCTCCAATAGCCGTCATTGCGCCGCCCATACCCACATAACGCGCCGTACCGGTGAGTTCCTGCTCACTGAGACGCTGCGTATCTTGTGCAGAGAGGGCTGTAGCACTCACCACACAAAGCAAAAGGGCTATATGACAAATGGGTTTCATATTTATCGGCGTTTGATGACTGCTTTTATTATGGTTGCATCGTTCCTTGTAACGGAATCCTCGATAAAAGTAATCTCCGTTTGCCTATAATCAACAGACGTATTGGTAGATTCCTGGTATTCAGCCGTTTCTTCGTTGTCGGGCAACTGCACGGTTTGCGTCCTATGCGGTGTATCCCAATAGTACACATCGTCCACATAGTCGTCCGCACGAGCAGACAATGCCAACCCGGCAACTACCACCAACAAAGCCGCTATGTATCGATATTGTTTCACCAACTTTCTATGATTATAGATTATATATCTTTATATTCTGCGAAAACCGATAATCTGACGAACATCCTCCAGCGTTTTTTCAGCACGTTCCGATGCACGTTCAGCGCCCAGCCTCAATACTTTTGCAAGGTACTCATCATCGTTCTGATAAGCCACAATCTTCTCACGAATAGGCGCACAAAATGCGTTGATGTCTTGCGCCAACTGTTTCTTCATATCGCCGTAGCGAATCGCCATATTGTTATATCGGTCGTTGAAGTAGTCGTAGGTCTGCTTATCCGACACCAATTCCATCAGGGTAAACAGGTTTTGTATTACCTCGGGTTTCTCCTGATTGAGCATTGTGGGTCCCGCATCGGTAACGGCACGCATTACTTTCTTGCGAATAACCTCCTCACTATCACACAGATAGATACAGTTTCCTTCCGACTTGCCCATTTTTCCGCTGCCATCCAAACCAGGTACTTTCACCGCTTTGGCATTAAAATAAAACGATTCCGGTTCCTTGAAATAGTCCACATCATATATACGATTGAAACGACGAGCGAACAGACGCGCCATCTCCATATTCTGCTCTTGATCCTTGCCCACAGGCACTTTGTCTGCCTTGTGCATCAGAATGTCAGCAGCCATCAAAGTAGGGTAAGTCAGCAGACCTGCGTTCACATTATCCGGCTGCTTACGCGCCTTATCCTTAAACGACGTAACGCGCTCCAACTCACCAAGATAGGCGTTCATATTCAGATAGAGATACAATTCCAAGACCTGCTTTACATCCGATTGTACATAAATCGGTGCTATCTCCGGATTGATACCGCAAGCAAGGTACTCGCACAAAATCGTCCTTGCCGAATTGCGGATGTTTTCGGGTTTGGGGTGCGTAGTGAGAGAGTGCCAATCTGCAATAAAGAACATACAATCATACTCATTTTGCATTTGTACGAAACTCTTTACTGCACCGAAATAATTACCCAAATGCAGGTTTCCGGTAGGACGGATGCCACTAATCACTCTTTCCATTTTTATATTTCTATCGTTCTATTATTCTATAATTATCATTCTATACTCCTATTCCTCCACCCCTATCGGCAGGGTGCGGTTGATACGCTGGTCAAGCGAAGTCAGTGTCTCGGTATTTGCCACGCCGGGAATCTCCTGTATCTTCGAGTTGAGCAATTCCATCAGGTGCTGGTCATCTTTTGCATACAATTTGATGAGCATCGAGTAAGCCCCCAGCGTAAACTGCGACTCTACAATCTCCGGTATCTTCTCCAACTCTGCACTCACCGACTTGTACATAGATGCCTTGGTCAGCATTATGCCCACATACACGCACAACTGATAGCCCAACATCTTCGGATTTACCTGATAACCGGAGCCTACAATCACTCCGTTATCAAACATTTTCTGTACGCGCTGATGCACAGCCGCACGACTCACTCCGCACATCTCCGCCACCTCTTTGAAAGGAATGCGTGCATTCTGTGTAATCACACTCAGGATCTTTCGATCCAAATCGTCTATTTTTTCCATAACTGTTTGATGTATTGCCTATTCTATTCAAAAATCGTACCTGATTGTAACAAGAATACCGATTTTCCCTGCAAAATTACTTTTTTTTTTGCACACCCACAAGTTTTTTAGTACTTTTGCATATCTGTTTATGGAAAAATGACACTCAACGATTACATAGAGTCCCACACCTCACCGGAAAATGACGCTTTGGCGTTCATCACCCACGATACCAACGTCAATATTCTCAACTCCCATATGCTATCGGGGCAAGTGCAAGGGCGTCTGCTCTCGCTGCTAAGCAAAATGGTTCACCCTAATCGCATACTCGAGTTAGGCACATTTACCGGTTACTCCGCCCTCTGTTTGGCAGAGGGGTTACCCGACGAAGGCAAACTGCTCACCCTTGAACATAACGACGAACTCGAGGATACCATTCGCCGCAACTTGTCGCTATCACCTCTCGGAGAAAAAATTGAATTACGCATCGGCGACGCCAAAGAGATACTCCCTACCCTGCAAGGCAGTCTTTTTGACCTTGTTTTTATAGATGCCGACAAACGTGAATACTGCACCTATCTCGACCTTGTCTATTCTCTTGTACCCGTAGGCGGCTGGCTCATTGCGGACAACACCCTTTGGGACGGGCATATCATCGACCACGCCTACGACAAGGATAAACAGACTCTCGGACTGCGTGCTTTCAACGACCATTTGGCACAGGACCCGCGTTTTGAACAAGTCATCCTCCCTGTCCGTGACGGACTGACTATCATCCATAAAATCCGGTAGATTTTTCTCCGTATTCCATACCCATTAGTCCACCTTGCAACCGTATCCGGCTGCAAGGCATTTCTTTTCTCCAGAAAACAAACGAAAAAACGGCTCCCCATTCCCATGGAGAGCCGTCGCAAAATAAATCAAAACCAATTTCTAATCACTCCTCATCTGCATTCGCAGCAGCATATTCTTTGAGAAGTTTATCCTGAACGTCTGCCGGTACGAGTTCGTAGTCTTTGAACTTCATCGTAAATGTTGCACGACCGCCGGTGAGTGAACTGAGCGTAGTGGAATAAGAGGTCAGTTCTTTCAGAGGCACTTCGGCGTGCAGACAGGTAAAGTTCTTCTCTGTCTCCATACCCAGTACCATACCGCGACGCCCTGTGATATCCGACATCACATCGCCCACAAGTTCATTCGGCACAAGCACTTCGACCTCATAGATAGGCTCCAACACCTTCGGGTTGGCATTGCGGAACGCCTCGGCAAAGGCATGGCGGCCTGCCAAGCGGAACGAGATTTCGTTGGAATCTACAGGGTGCATCTTGCCGTCATATACAATCACACGCACATCGCGGGCATACGAACCTGTCAGCGGGCCTTGCTCCATACGGTCCATGATACCCTTGAGGATAGCGGGGATAAAGCGTGCCTCGATAGCACCGCCCACGATAGAATTGATAAGTACCAACTTACCACCCCACTCCAACGGCACTTCCTGCGTGTCTTTGACAGTGATACGATATTCCTGATTGCCGAATTTATACACTTCCTTCACAGGTACACCATCCTCGTATGGCTCTACAATCAAGTGAACTTCACCGAATTGTCCCGAACCACCGGATTGTTTCTTGTGGCGATAGTCGGCACGCGCAGCCTTTGTGATAGTCTCGCGATACGGAATCTTCGGTTCCTCGAACACCACTTGCATCTTCTCGTTGTTCTCCAGACGCCATTTCAGGGTACGGAGGTGAAACTCGCCCTGACCGGAAACAATCATCTGTCTCAACTCTTTCGACTGCTCTACCATCCATGTCGGATCTTCCTCATGCATACGGGTAAGCAAAGCCGCCAATTTCTCGTTATCTGCCTCGTTTACAGGGCGGATAGCACGACGGAAACGCGGTTGCGGGTACTCTATCTTCGCATAATGCAGATCACAATCTTTTGCATTGAGGGTATTTCCCGTACGAGTATCTTTCAGTTTCACGGTAGCCGCGATATCGCCCGCTGCGACCTCGTCCACCGGTATACGGTTGGCTCCCGCCACCATATAGAGTTGCGAGATACGTTCCTTGCCGCCTCGGTCCATATTCAGCAGGTCATCGCCCGCTTTGACTGTCCCTTGCATTACGCGGAAATAGTTCACCTCGCCGATATGCGGCTCCACCGAAGTCTTGAATACATACAGACTGGTCGGCTTCGTCGGGTCCGGACTGATACCCTCGCCCTCGAGGGTCGGATACTTGAAGTTCGCAGGTTCGGGTGCCATGGTCAACAAGAAGTCCATCAAACGACGAATACCCATATCTTTCAGTGCGCTGGTGCAGATAACGGGGTACATCGACCCGTCGGCATAGACGGAGCGCAAGCCGTGCATAATCTCCTCGTCGGTCAAACCCTCGGAGAGGAATTTGTCAAGCAGCGTCTCATCTGCCTCGGCAGCCTGTTCTTGCAGTTGCTGACGCATTTCTGCTACGCGCTCTTGGTGTTCTGCCGGAATCTCTTTCTCCTCAGGAACACCGCCATCGGGCCCCCAAACAAGCATTTTGCCCTTGAGCACATCTATCGCCGCATTGAAACCTGTGCCGGCGTTAACAGGATATTGTATAAGGGTGCACTTGTTACCGAAATTCTCTTTCAGTTGTGCAAACGTATGTTCAAAGTCAGCGTCCGGGTGGTCGCATTTGTTGATAACGAATGCCAAAGGTTTTTTGGCTTTCTCCACCAGACGGAAATTATTTTGGGTACCTACTTCGATACCGTTGTTTGCGGTCAGCACAATCAGTGCCGAACCTACCATTTGCAATGCTGCTACCGTACCGCCACAAAAATCATCCGAACCGGCGCAGTCAATAATGTTCAGTTTCTTCCCTTGAAACTCGATGTTACAAACCGTCGAGAAAACCGAGTATCCGTACTCTTTCTCTACGGGGAAATAATCGCATACGGTCGATTGCGCTTCAATCGAACCACGACGTTTGATCACACCACTCTCATAAAGCATAGCCTCCATCAGAGTGGTTTTACCCGATCCGCTACCGCCCAACATAGCGATATTCTTGATCTCGTTTGCTTGATAAACTTTAGCCATAATTGTGTTTTTTATAAGGTATTTATAGCAAGAACACCCCCCGGTACCTTCAGACGGGTTTCGTTGCCCCAAGACAAGCAACTACCAAACCGCAACAATGTTCTCGTTTGCAAAGGTACAACAAAAACTAAAAATATGCAAGCAAAAAATGCAAATCATGTTGCAGAGCATATTTTTAGTATGTAATAAAGAGTCAGGTGGATATAAAGAGGATATCAACAAGAGGATATCAAGAGGATATAAGTAGAACATAAGGAAAATATCAGAAAAATACAAGATCTGTTTTTTGAGCGTATATATCAATTGCCATATAATGGATAAGAGACACTCCATCGCAGGAATATAACACTCTGATACGCAACAAAAAAAGGCTGTCTAACCCAAGCGGTCAGGCAGCCCTATAAACAGATATTCGTATAAAACACTTATTCTCCTTTAAGGAGCGGGGAATGTGAATCCATCGTAAGAAACAACACCATTCTTTACAATATCAGCGGACAGAGGAATATTCTCGCCATTAGCCCAAGTTTGGTTTTCTCTCTCTTGTACAAATACTTTGAAGCAGAAATAATCAGGAACATTGTCCTCATATTCATAAACTACGGCTTTGTCATCTTCGCTTACCTTTGTCATAACACGCTTGCTATTTCCCCATTCTTGCTCATAAAAACTACCGGTCAGCACTACATCACCTGCAGGAATAGGATTATTAAGCGTAATCTGGAACTTGTATGCGCCTTGGTCTGCAAATACGACACTCGGATCAACAGACCAACCTTTTACCTCAAAGTAAGTAACTGCATTCTCCTCTGCCATTTTCTGATTATCTTTATTGAAATCAGCATCGTCAGCAGGCTCATTGTCAGTCATAACGCGCATTCCGGTAGGTTCTACAGCCCATGCGGTATATTCACTGCCATCTGCCTTTTTGCAAATAGGCACGAACTTAAACTCCAAACTTGCATCAAAATCAACCGTGATTTGCCACCAAGTTTTGGTCCCTTCTACACGAGCAAGGCGATACGACGAATGATCTGCTGCGTCTTGAAGATGTGTCCAAGAACAATCAGAGAAACCACCTATAACCCATACACCATTAACGGTGTTTTCGGGAACACGGACAGCAATAGTTGCTTTTCCTGCACCCGGCGCAGCAATAATAGGTCTCTCCAAGCAAGGGCTTGTCTTCCATGCTTTTACATCAACAAAAACAACGGTATTTTCTTTGAGTTCAGTAAGTTTAACCTCACCACCGTTTTCAGTGGCGTCAATAGTACCCTCGCCACTAACAATCGTTACATTGGGTTCTTCTCCTTCTACATTCATACCCCATTGATTTCCCCAATCCGCAGTTCCATCTTCTGCCAAGGCAACTACCTTAACAGCAATACCCGGATTTGCAGGAAGAGTAACTTTGTACCAAGTTTCAGTACCTTCTACAGGGTCAAACGGTTTCTTTTTATCTCCGGGAACCCAATCGTCAGAACCATCTTCGTTGGTAGCAGCACCAACAGCAATCATACCATTGCAAGTACCTTGAGGAGCATGTACAGCGACAATCACTTTATCGGCACCGGGGGCAGCAATAATAGGTTTTTCTAATTCAGGGACAAACGTGATACTATCCAAATTAGCAAGCGTGCTTTTGCCATTTTGCCAAAGATACATTTGCGCCATACTGCTCATACTGATAAGGAGTGCGCAAACAAGAAGTGATAATTGTTTCATGATGTTTATTGTTTTATAAATTTAACAACTGTTGTATTGATTTGCAATAAGTATGTCCCTTGCGAAAGATGAGAAACTTGCAAGGTAGCGGTATTTCCCTGCGCAGTGGCAGTCTCAAGCAGTTTGCCATCGCGGGTATAGACACGCAACGTTGCTCCATCCTCCAAACCACTGACAATCAGATGGTCTGCAGTGGGATTAGGATATACTCGAAGAAGGTTGTCAGACACTTCCGAAGCAGCGAGAGGTATCTTAGATTCACCAAAAACTATCTTTTGGGTTTGATTTTGTGCTTCCTTGCCTAATACAACGCCCTCTCTATCCATAAGATAGACGGAGTCGTTGGCAAAAGTCAGTTTCCCGACTTGTGCAAAGGCAAACGTAAGGTCTTTTCCCGAAAGCCTTTCAATGGTAATAGACGAGCCGGAATGGTCCGTTGTTTGCGCAATGGCGACTATCGATAGGCAAATCGCCATAATTGTGTAAAAAATCTTTCTCATAATCAAATGTTTTATGGATTTAGATTGCAAAGATATTACTTTTTTTGCACTTGTGCAATTTTTTATAAAAAAAGAATATTATTTTGAATTATGAGAATTATGAGAATTACCTGGGATCCAATAGACCTGTTTTTTTGAGCGTATGGGTCATTTTGCAGGTTTTTTTGGGGAAAAAATGGTGTTATAAATTGCCCCTAAGAATCTCTCTGTTTGGGATTGCGTAGCATACGGCTTGGGGAGTCGCGTAATAGTCCCCAAATACTATTTGTTGCATAATAAGACGAGCAAATACAATTCATAATTCAATTATCTTGCTTCAGCAATCCCGTGCAATTCATAATTCTTCATTCATAATTCATAATTATCTTAAACGCCGTACACATAGCGATGTATTGTGCGTATGATGTCTGCAGCATCCTTTTCGGGTTGCAAACCGGGCGTTGCCATCAGGCGCATGGGCAGGCTCTCGCCCCCTACCCTGTAAGCAGGTTGTGTATAGGGAATATCGCTCCAGATAATCATTCCGTTGCGTTTGTAGAAACCGATACGGCGGGTACTCATCTCATCCTCCGGCATTTCCACCTCGAGTACAAACGGGCGTGCGATGTGTGCCAAAACGGCTTGGAAGATTTGCCTGCCATATCCGCAGTTGCGCAAAGCGGGGTCTGTAGCAAAATGTTCGCCATAGCAGAATGTTCCGAAGTCCCAATAGGTCAGAAAACCGGTCGGCACACCCTCCTCGTTTTCCGCCAGCACGCAGTGGAACACAGGATTTGTATCCGTATTCACCCGTTGCGCCTCCGTATCGCGCCTTTCCGCCTCGGGAAACGCCTCTATCCACAACCTTTCCACAAACGCATACTCCGCAGCATCCTTACTTCCAATCTCTCTCAATCGTATCATAAAAAAGAGTTATTTTATTTGCAAAGATACTGAAAATGGTCCACATACACAAAATATATCCGTACAATCCACCCGTTTTGCAAAATAGGAGTTGGCAATTTGCATTTTTCGGCAATGAACATTTGTGCAAGTCGGGAAAAAGCAGTAATTTTGCACCCGATTTGAGTGAAGAGGAATATCGGGAGAATAATACAGAATGCGTTTTTCCACCTTATAGGTGCATGGAAATGACTCTTGAAGAGGGAGTTCGTAGCCCGTCCGTCCGCGTGAGCGATTGAATGAGGTTATAGTCGTGGTAAAAAGCGAACATGTACAGAAGCCTATCTATACCATAGATGGGCTTCTTTTTGTGTCAAGACCTTCCCTGACCGAGGACCTCCCCCTACCCCTCCTTCAAAGGAGGGGCTATCGAGTTCTATTAATCAACCGTTAATTTGTTACAAACCTCATAATTAGATATTAAACTAAACAAATCGTATGAATAAAAAGGTATTTATCTGTATTGCCTTGGCGGCGGGTGCATTGAGCGCATGCCACAGAGGCGAACAAGGACAAGAAGAACAAGTGGCGCACAACAAGACTATGGTGGTGCAGGCGCAAGACTGCGTAGTGAAGGAAAATTATCCAGCCTCCATTCGCGGACGGCAGGACATAGCCATTATGCCGCAAGTAAGTGGTACGCTGACCCAACTCTGCGTGGTTGAGGGAGAACGCGTGCGCAAGGGGCAGGTGCTGTTCGTCATCGACCAAGTGCCGTACCGCGCATCGTTGGAAACCGCCGAAGCCAACGTAGAAGTGGCTAAATCAAGCGTTGCTACGGCGGAATTGGTGTATCAATCGAAACAACAACTCTATGCTGACAGCGTCATCTCGGCCTTTGATTTACAGACGGCGAAGAATAGTTATCTGAGTGCCAAGGCGGGTTTGGCACAGGCGAATGCCGCTCTGGTCATTGCGCAGAACAACCTAAACTACACCGAGGTAAAAAGCCCGAGCGATGGCGTAGTAGGCACGCTGCCTTTCCGCGTAGGCGCATTGGTATCACCGCAGATGCCTACGCCGCTGACCACCGTGAGCGACAACTCGGTGATGTATGTTTATTTCTCGATGACCGAGAACCAATGGCTTTCCCTTGCGCGTCGGTATGGCAGCAAGGACGCTGCCCTGAAGAATATGCCTACGGTGGAGTTGGTGCTGAACGACGGCAGCCAATACAGCGAAGATGGCAAGATAGAGACCGTGTCGGGTGTGATTGACCAAGCCACGGGTACCGTGAGTGTGCGGGCTACGTTTGGTAACAAGAACGGTCTGCTTACTTCGGGCGGTGCAGGAAACATTGTCCTCACCAAGCCGCAGCAGGGTGCGCTTCTCATTCCGCGTACCGCCACTTATGAGATACAGGACAAAGTGTTTGTCTATCGTGTAGCAGACGGCAAAACGCTTGCTACTCAAGTGGTTGTCAGCCGAATGAACGGCGGCAAAGAGTACATTGTTGAAAATGGTCTCCACGCCGGCGACACCATCGTTACCGAAGGCGTAGCATTACTAAAAGAAGGAGTACGAATAATTAATAATTAAGAATTAACAATTAATATGTCTATCGGGCACATCAGGCTTATTAGCCCAATTAGCCCAATTCGACTTATTTATATCAATCTATGAACGTAAAAACTTTTGTGGAGCGACCGGTGCTGTCGGCAGTTATATCGATTGTCATTGCGCTGCTGGGTATCATCGGCCTCAAGACGCTCCCTATTGAACAATATCCAGACATTGCACCGCCGACGGTGATGGTGATGACACAGTACTACGGCGCGAGTGCCGAGACGGTTCAGAAAGCCGTGATTGCCCCATTGGAGGAGGCGATCAACGGTGTCGAGAATATGACCTATATGACCTCCACGGCTACCAACACGGGTTCGGCGGAGATATATGTCTATTTCAAGCAAGGTACCGACCCCGATATGGCTGCGGTGAATGTGCAGAACAAAATTTCGTCGGCAACGGCGCAACTGCCCGCAGAAGTCAAGACGGTGGGCGTACAAGCCTTTAAGCGACAAACCAGTATGTTGCAGATTTTCACCGTTTCATCGCCGGATGACTCATACGATGCCAATTTCCTAAGCAACTATATCTATATCAATATCAAGCCCGAACTGCTCCGTATTCAAGGTGTCGGGCAGTTGGTAGTCTTGGGCGGAAACTACTCTATGCGTGTATGGATGAAACCCGACGTGATGGCGCAATATAAGTTAGTGCCAAGCGATGTAACGGCGGCACTTGCCGAGCAAAACATCGAGTCAGCGACGGGTACGATAGGCGAACACTCGGCGGAGGCGTACCAATATACGATGAAGTACAAGGGGCGTTTACAGACTCCCGAGGAGTTCGGTAATATCATTATCCGCTCCACCGCCGACGGCGAAGTCTTGCGGCTGAGCGACATTGCCGACATCGAGTTAGGCGAAGAGAGTTACGGCTTCAATGGACGCCAGAACGGGCATCCGGGTGTCCAATGTATGGTTTTTCAAACGGCAGGTTCCAACGCCACCGAGGTGAACAACCAGATTGACGCCTTGTTGGCTGATGTGCAAGCGCATGCGCCTAAAGATGTGAAGATTACACAGATGATGTCCACTAACGATTTCCTCTATGCCTCTATCCACAATGTAATAAAGACGCTTATCGAGGCCGTACTGCTCGTTATTCTTATCGTACTGCTTTTCCTGCAGGATTGGCGTTCGACGCTTATTCCATTTGTCAGTATCATCGTCTCGCTCATCGGTACGTTTGCTTTTATGGTGATGGCGGGCTTCTCTATCAACCTCATCACGCTCTTTGCCCTCGTGCTGGTCATCGGTACGGTGGTGGACGACTCAATCGTGGTCGTCGAGGCTGTGCACAGCCGTTTCGATGCCGGCTACAGAAACCCGTTCCAGGCCACGGTATATGGTACCAAAGATGTAGCGGTAGCAATCATCACCTCATCGCTTGTGTTTATGGCGGTGTTTATCCCTATCAGTTTTATCGGCGGCACCAGCGGTGTCTTCTATCGCCAATTCGGTCTGACGATGGCAGTGGCGGTAGGTATATCCGCACTTAATGCACTCACCACCTGCCCTGCACTCTGTGCGCTGCTATTGCGTCCCAAGGAAACCAACATTAACAACCTCCGCGGCTACAAGCGTTGGCGTTTCCTTTTCTCGGACAAGTGGAACCGCGGTTTTGACCGTCTCACTGCGTGGTATCAGCGTGGTGCCGCACATTTTGTCAAACATCCGTGGATGTCGTTTGTAACGGCGGCTTTGGGCGTTGTACTGATGGTATTCCTTATGCATAGTACAAAGACGAGTCTTGTGCCGGAAGAGGACCTCGGCACGGTGATGATAAATATCGACACCCCTCCCGGAAGTTCCCTTGCTACCACCGACGGCATTATGCGCGAGATAGAGAACCGCCTGATGACCATCCCTGAGGTAGCGGAACTGAACAGCACAGCGGGCTACGGACTAATCTCCGGTGAGTCGAGTGCGGCAGGTAACATCATTATGAAACTCAAGCCGTGGGACGAACGCCCCTGGGAGGAGCAATCCATCGGTGCCGTAATAGGCAAAGTCTATGCCCTCACTGCCGACATCAAGGATGCCACCGTCTTCGCTATGGCACCGGCACAAATTGCGGGTTATGGCACCGGGAACGCATTGGATATCAACCTTGAAGACAAGGTAGGCGGCGATATGCACCAGTTCTACGACTATGCACAGCAATTTATCGGTGCACTCAACGGGCGCCCCGAAATCAGTATGGCTTTTACTTCTTTCAACCTCAATTTCCCGCAATGGGAGGTGAGTGTCGATGCCGCCAAATGCCAGCGCTCGGGTATCACCGCCAACGAGGTACTCGCCTGCCTGTCGGGCTACTACGGCGGGCAGTATGTCAGCGATTTCAACCGTTTCGGCAAAGTGTACAAGGTACAGATTATGGGCGATCCCAGACAGCGTATGGACGAGCGCAGTCTTGACAACACGTTTGTGCGTCTCCATAGCGGCGAGATGGCACCGCTCTCGCAGTTTGTCTCTCTCCGCCGTGTCTATGGTGCCGACAAACTGACGCGTTTTAACCTCTACAACTCCATTGCGGTCAGCGCGATGCCTGCCGACGGTTATTCGTCGGGCGATGCCATCAAGGCAGTTAAAGAAGTGGCAGCGCAGGTACTTCCTGCACAATATGCGGTTGATTACGGCGGCATTACACGCGAAGAAAGCCAGTCGAGCAACAGCACCACAGCGGTTATTTTCCTTATCTGTATTGTCTTTATCTACCTCATACTCTCGGCGTTGTACGAGTCCTTCCGCCTGCCGTTGGCGATTATTATCGCCGTGCCCGTGGGGTTGATGGGGTCGTTCCTGCTGACCAAGATATGCGGTCTCGAGAACAACATCTACCTTCAAACGGGTGTCATCATGCTTATCACCGAGTATGCAACCGAGCGTCGCAAGGCGGGCAAGAGTCTGCAAGATGCGGCTATCGACGCAGCAGGCGCACGTCTGCGCCCGATTATGATGACCATTCTCACGCTAATCTTCGGTATGCTCCCGATGGTGGCGGCTATGGGTGTGGGTGCGAACGGTAACCGCAGTCTCGGTACGGGCGTGGTCGGCGGCAGTATTGTCGGTACGCTGGCTTTGCTTTTCCTCGTGCCGTCGCTATTTGTGATTTTCCAACACTTAGACGAGAAACGCCGCAAGAACCGCCGCACGGAATAGCAAAAAGTGCGTTTTGTTAAGATTTCAGCCACGTGCAATCTCATTTCCATCCATATATAAAAGTAAGGTGGATGTCAGGAGGATGTCAGGTGGATAGGCTACCCTTACGCACCTTTCAAAAAGTATCAATTATTAAGATTTCAGAAATGAACAATATACGAAAACAAAGCACATTTGTCTTTATTCTTTATTCCTTACTCCTTATTCCGCTGTCAAGTTGCGGTATCTATGGCAAGTACCATCCCGTACAGGACATCGATTCCGCCTTCTATGGCGACCTGTCTCTGTCCGACACCGCGCAGAGCCTCAGCAACCTCTCGTGGGACGCACTATTCACCGACCCGCTCCTGCAAGCCCTTATCCGTCAGGCACTCGACAGCAACCTCGACCTACGTATCGCGCACGAGCATGTTCTGCAAGCCGAGGCGTCTCTCCGCGGGGCTCAACTTGCCTATCTGCCTTCTATCAGTCTTGCTCCTCAAGGAGGTTTCTCGCCGCAGTATGGTATCCGACAGGGCACCTACGACCTTGTTGCCTCAGCCTCATGGGAGATAGACATCTTCGGTCGGACGCTCAACTCGCTCCGTGGCGCGAAAGCCGCCAAGCAGCAGGCTCTCGACTATGAGCAAGCCGCCCGCTGCGGACTCATCGCCGGCGTGGCAAATGCCTACTATACGCTTCTGATGCTCGATGCGCAGTTGCAGACTGCAGAGGAGAACGAACAGACGTGGGCAAAGACCATCCACACCATCCGACGTATGAAAGAGGCGGGTATGGCAGACGAAGCAGCGGTTACGCAGATGGAAGCCACCTACTATTCCATACAAACGATGGTGCTGGACTCCCGTCAGCAGATACGCCAGACCGAGAACGCACTCTGTCTCATGCTTGGCACCACCTACCGCCCTATAAACCGCAGCACACTTGATGCACAGGTCTTGCCGCAGAACATCGAGGTGGGAGTACCCGCACAACTGCTCTACAACCGCCCCGACGTGCGCGCCGCGCAGCAGAATATGGCGCGTGCTTTCTATGCCGCCAACCTCTCCCGCAGCAATTGTCTGCCCTCGCTCAACCTGAGCGGGATGTTCGGCTGGACGAACCACGATTATGTACAGGTGTTCAACCCCGCACAGATGGTCAGCAACTTAGCAGCAAGTTTAGTCGTCCCGCTCTTCAACTCGGGGCGCAACATTGCACAGGTGAAAATGGCAAAGTCGCAGCAACAGGAAGCCCTACTCACTTTTACGCAGACGATACTCTCGGCGGGCAACGAGGTGAACGATGCTCTCCACGCTTATCAAACGGCATACGCCAAGTGCGAACTCTACGACAAGCAGGTCGATGCACTCAGCCGTGCACAACGCGCCACCACGCTCAAGATGCAATACGGCAGCACCACCTATCTCGAAGTCCTGACTGCCCAGAACAGCCTTCTCACTGCTGAGTTTACCCGTATCAGCAACCGTATGGTTCTCCTCCAATCTCTCGTATCACTTTACCACTCCCTCGGTGGCGGCAACGAGTATTAATCCAGCCTTCCCTTAGCACGTCCCCGCGGCTAATGAACAGAAATCGCGGGGACGTGTGCCAAGGGAGAGAAACCATCCAATCAAAAATCGCGTGTGGTCAATTCCACGATGATGCGGAGTATGCGTTTGCTGAAGGAAGTATATCTATTCTAATAAATATATCCTCATCTGACATAACTACTCCGCAAAATGTCTGTTGGTATTTCCCGATTCATCTGTCGCAAGATAGATACTCTTTATTACCGATAACGGCAAGAAAGTACTAAATTCAGTATATTTTTTCGGATATTGTAGCCTACACCCTTTTCCCCAAGGCATAGGCTTCTTGCAGTTTGGCGTTTCCGACGATGGTACGTGGTGCATCTACCCCTCCGCAGAACACTGTGCCGGCGAGACGACTTTTAGGATAGCAGTCTATCCACCCAGTCAGACCGGCAATTGCGCGTGTTGGCACGTCGGGTTCGTTATCCGCTGCGGTGGTGAGCATATAGACATCTCGGAACTGATAATCAAGCGAATACATTGCGTTCATACGGTCAATCAGTACTTTCATCTGTCCGCTCATCTCATAGTAGTAAACAGGTGTCGCCCAACAGACCACATCGGCTTGTAGAACACGTTGCATGATATCATTGGCATCATCATGGATAGTACATTTGCCTAATTTTTGACAAGCAAGGCACCCCTTGCAGAATGCAATATCCTTTCCCGCAAGACTAATTTTCTCCACTTGGTGTCCTGCGGCTAATGCGCCTTCTGCAAACATATCGGCAAGCATCTCACTATTGGAGCCAACCCGAAGGCTGGTAGATATAACAATTACTTTTTTCATAAAATACAAAGTATCCGAATCTTGTTTGAAAGGTCATAAACGATTGTATATTTCGTCCGACACTGCTTCCAACCATTCGTTGGAGGTGGTGTCGGCGACGTTTATATGTGTGGCAATATGTTGAAACCACGCATCTTTCTGTGCCCCGTGCCAGTGTTTCACGCCTTCCGGAATGTCGATAATATCTCCCGTCTGTAGTGCAATAGCAGGTTTCCCCCATTCTTGATACCACCCTTTCCCCGCAACGCAGATGAGTATTTGACGCGCCCCGTGGTGGATATGCCAATTGTTGCGACACCCGGGCTCAAATGTTACGTTGTTCATCGGCAGAACACTCTGTTCCCCCTCGCCGAGGTTCTTGGGCACAAGCGGTGCGAGATAACTGTTTCCTACAAAATACCGTGCATAGGCAGTATTGGCCGAGCCTTTCGGAAACGCCAATTCGGAGATACTGTCGCCTTGTGTTTCATCGTCCGCCCAGATTTCTTTGGCTTGATTAAATGCCGCCCAAGCCTTTGGCCAACCGGCATAGAACGCAATATGCGTGATTATCTCGGCTATCTCTGTGCGGGTGATACCATTCTTTTTCGCCTCGCGCAGGTGGTAATTCAGGGAGTTGTCGGTTATGCCCTGACTGATAAGCGAGGTGAGCGTTACGAGACTACGGTCGCGGAGCGAGAGCAGGTCGTTTCTGCTCCATACTTCGCCAAACAAAACATCATCGTTCAGATGTGCAAATTCGGGTGCAAATTCCCCCAACTGTGTGCGACCGGCAGTTTGTACTATTTTTTGTTGTGCCATAGCAGATATGGAAATTAGAATGAATAGAAATAAAATAATCTTCTTGTGCATAATGAGTTGTGTTTTTTATACAACGTCTATTGCTTTGTCTATTTGTGGGGTATCTCCTTCTATTCGCCTTGTCGTAGTATTGGCGTGATGTCGGCGTTTGCAGCGTGGCTGCCTTGTATGGCGGTACCTTTGGTAATAGTAGCGTTCGGACAAAGACGGCGCAGGTCAGATACGCTGTTGCCCAATCCGCTACCTTCGTGGGTGGAAAATGGCACAATCTTCTTGCCGCGCAACCCATCGTGTGCTTCGATAAAAGTAAATACACACATCGGGAAAGTCCCCCACCAGATGGGGTAGTCCAAGTAGATGATGTCGTATCCGCTCAAATCAATATCGCCCGCATATTCAGGGCGTGCATCCTGTTGCAATTCGGTTTGTGCCACCTCGGTGCAGCGCGAATAATCATCGGGGTATGCCACTTCGGGGACAATCTCAAACAGGTCTGCGCCCGTCTCGGCTTGAATCCGTTGTGCACCACTTTCGTATTACCGACAGGGAGATTCTCAATGCCTCCGTTCACATAATTATTCCCGCTGCGCGAGAAAAATATCACAATACTTTTCATCGATGTTTGTTCTGTTTTTATTTCGTTGGTTTTGGCACACGAGGTCAGCGAAAGCACAACCATCAGCGCGGTCAGAAATGTCTGTTTCATAATGTGATGGATTGTAAATTTGAGTGATACCTATGCCATTTTTCGATACTCGGTAGGTGTTTTGCCGGTCTGGGCTTTGAAGAATCGCACAAAATGTTGCGGATATTCAAAACCGAGTCGTTGGCTAATCTGTGTAATGCTGAGCAGGTCATCCGACAGCAGTTGTTGTGCGGCGCGGAGTAGGCGTGCATTGATAAAATCTTTCGCATTCTTGCCGGTCTCGGTCTTTACCAATTCGCCGAAATACTTCGCCGAGTAGCAACATTTGTCGGCAAAATAGGCTACCGACGGCAGTCCCTCTTGTTCCGCGCGGCTTGAGATATATTGGTCCAACAGGTCAGAAAACTTCTTCACAACCGTGTGGTTTATCTCCTCGCGTGTTACAAACTGCCGGTCATAGAAGCGCAGGCAGTAGTTCAGCAGTAGTTCTATATTGCTGACAATCAGTTCGCGAGTATGTTTGTCGATGTTGTGGTGCAACTCCTGTTGAATCATCGACAGCACTTCGCGAAATATCTCTATCTCGGCAACGGAGAGGTGCAATGCCTCGTTTGAGGTGTAGTCGAAGAACTCATATCGGCTTATGTTTCTGCCCAACGACGTGCGGTTGATTAGGTCGGGGTGGAACACCAAACCTGTCCATTTGGGGTACATCACATCGGGGGTGGGTTCCACATGAATCATCTGCCCGGGTGCGAAACCGGTTACGGTCATCTCGTCGAAATCATACGCGGTGCGACCATACGACAACTTGCATCCTTTGTTTTCTTTCAGGAAAAGCGCATACAATCCATAGTGATAGGTTGCCTCTTCCAAGGCACTCTCGCGGTCGAAATGTACCACGCTCACCAATGGGTGAAAAGTCTCAAACCCATACCATTCGTTGAATGCTTGCACGATGTTAAAATAAACCTCTTTCATATCTTTGTGTTTTGCAGGTGTGCGAACACCCGATTAAGCAATTATGCGTAAAATATCTTCCGCTATCTGTTCATCAAGCAGACGGTTGTCGGCAAGCAACTGATGTAGGTCGAAGCGGTCGTATAGGTCTTTTTTTATTCCGCCCACCAGCACTTTCATGTCCGATGTACCATAGTAGGCGGCTATGCGTTCTCCAAACCCGCCGTCTTTGCTGCCGTCCTCCAAGGTTACCACCAACCGATGTTTGCTTTTTAGCCAGTCCAGAGTATCTGTATCCACTGCGTTGAGGTAGCGCGGATTGATAAGTGTGGCATGCACTCCCTTGTCTGCAAGCAAGCGCACCACGTTTTCGCCTTTCTGATAGAACGAGCCGGCAGCAATAATCGCCACTTGTTCGCCCTCGCGCGTTGTTTTGTAGTGTGGCTCATAGTCATACACACTATCCACCGTCTCCGTGGTGTGGTTCACTCCGTTGCCGGGTACGCGGATAGCAATCGGCTTCCGGTCCTGCAAAATTGCCCAACGCAACATCGCAAAATACTCCTCGCAACTCGTCGGTGCCAGATAAATCAGTCCGGGAATACTGCAAAGCATCGGTATGTCAAACAAACAGATATGTGTAATATCGTTCATCGTTCCCGCACCGCCCCACATCACATTGATAACCGCGGGGTTGGCATTGATACACAGGTCTTGCGCAATCTGGTCGTAGGTGCGTTGAATAAAGGTGCTGAATACCGTCCACACGGGGCGCAGCCCGCCTTTTGCCATACCGGAAATCATCGCCACTGCCTGTTCTTCGGCTATGCCCATATCCAAATACTGTTCACCGGCTTCTGCCCGTTTTGCGGGGGTAAATCCACCGGCGGAGGGAGTGCCTGCCGTTACGGCAATCAGGCCCTTGTCGTGCTTCATCTCGCGGAGCATCCAATCGCTGAACAGTTGCTCATAGGTCTCCTGCGCAGGTGTTGCAGGACGCTGCCCGTCTGCTCTGTCAAACGGTGCGCTATAGTGCCAAGCCTCTTTGTCCTCTACCGCTGGCGCAAAACCGTGTCCTTTCTCGGTGTGGATATGCACTACCGTCGGTCGGGTGGTATCTTTCACGCTGCGAAATACATCTACCAATTTTGCTACGTTGTTACCCTCTTCCAAATATACATACTCAAATCCCCACGCCTTAAACCAATTGTGCGCACATCTCCCGCCGCTTTCGCGCAAGGCACGCAGGTTCTTGTAGATACCACCGTGATTCTCCGCGATAGACATCTCATTGTCGTTCACCACAATAATTATGCCCGTACCAAGTTCCGATGCCTCGTCCAATCCCTCAAAAGCCTCGCCGCCCGATAGAGAACCGTCGCCAATGATGGCAATGATGTTTTCATCGCTACCATGAATATCGCGGGCTTTCTGCAAACCGGTGGCAAGCGAGATAGATGTGGAGGTGTGTCCCACCTCGAAATTGTCATATATGGGACTCTCGTTGGGCGACGAGTAGCCGCTGATGGCGTTCATGGCATCAGTATCGCCCAGGAAACCGGCAGCGCGACCGGTTAGCACTTTGTGCGGGTAGCATTGGTGGCTGACATCGAACACCAATTTGTCTTTGGGTGCGTCAAATACATAGTGCAATGCCACGGTGGCTTCCACAAAACCGAGGTTCGGACCCACATGCCCGCCGTGCATACTCACACGACGCAAAACAGCACTGCGAACCTCATCGGCAACCACATTCAAGGCGGTAATGTCCAATTTCTTTAAGTCTGCCGGCGACTGAATTTTCTCAATGTACATAAAACAACGTAATTAAATAAGTGATTAAAACCGTGTTGAAGTATTTTTTTTTACGCTGCAAAATTACTGCTTTCCGGTGGAATAACCAATACCTCTAATTCCGAACATATTACCCGAATTACGGAAAGTACAGACGGAGGTGAGGGGGGGGGCGGAAGACGACTTTGTCATCAGAAGCGGTGCGACCACTGATGGCTGCCAAAGGGTCGCTCAAGAGTATCTTTTCCCTTGCTTGAAAGTATTTAGAAAGTATTCATATGTATCGGTTATGTATCGGTTATCCTATACGCAGGTTGCGGAAAAGACAGCACAAAGACACGACAAAATTTCGGGATATTTTCAGGATATTTTCAGGATATTTTCGGGATATACAAGACCTTTCCCCAAAAGAGTCCCCATACCCCTGACCGAGGTGGGGAGATATTAGGAGGCGGGCAATGGTATTGCCCTGCCAAGAGACAATACTGTGTACTTTATCGGCGATGGTATTGCCGGCTAAGAGACAATACTCCGATTCCTATCCAAGAATATTGTGATTCCTATAGTTACTAAATGAAAACTATGCTTTTTTTATATACAACCATAATACTGCACAAAAAAGAGACTGCCCAACCATACTTGTCAGGCAGCCTCTTTTGCTGTTGAAGATAAATAATCGCTTAGTATGCGTTCATCTGTGCATTGACGGTGGTGTTCACAAAGTCGGCAAACTCCTGCACGGTCATCTGTCCTTTGTCCTCAGCACCCTGTTGGCGGACGCTCACAAGACCTTGCTCTGCCTCTTTCTCGCCCACAACCAACATAAACGGAATACGTTTCAACTCGTTGTCGCGAATCTTACGCCCGAGTTTCTCATTGCGGTCGTCCACAACTACGCGAACATCCTGAGCCTCAAGCATTTCCTTCACTTTCCATGCGTACTCGTTGCTCTTCTCCGAGATAGGCAATACCACAGCCTGGTCGGGTGTGAGCCACAGCGGGAACTTGCCGGCGGTATGCTCAATCAGCACTGCCACAAAGCGTTCCATGCTTCC
>SAMEA104315435__coassemble_684_pt1 | contig 22770 bp, 16 predicted proteins | sample SAMEA104315435__metabat2_high_PE_041 | metagenome-assembled genome bin SAMEA104315435 (sample SAMEA104315435) | gut metagenome | biome: Monkey gut; feature: monkey-associated habitat; material: faeces | place: China | collected 2013
CCCGTTCATTCTGCCGAGGAACTCTACAAGACCTGCAACGTCGTTTCGCTGCACATCCCTGCTACCGCAGAGACCAAGCAGAGTATCAACTACGCTCTTTTGTCTCAGATGCCGAAGGGTGCAATCTTGGTGAATACCGCCCGCAAAGAGGTCATCAACGAGGACGAGTTGATTCAACTCATGCAGGAGCGTGCTGACTTCAAGTACGTTACGGACATCATGCCCGCAGCGGATATGAAGTTCAAGACCTTGTTTGAGGGACGTTATTTCGCTACTCCTAAGAAGATGGGCGCCCAAACCGCCGAAGCGAACATCAACGCTGGCATCGCCGCCGCAAACCAAATCGTTGATTTCTTCACCACCGGCAACACCCGCTTCCAGGTAAACAAATAAGTTCTCGTGCCTTAGCCACGAATTGGCATACTCAAAAGACTATCTCGCATCAAGGGGTGGTCTTTTTTGTATTCCACTTGTGCATATTATAAAAATGTATTATCTTTGTGGACAAATAGGAAAGCAATAACCGACTAAAGTGTTAATTTATGGCAGATACGATTATAGAAACGGACAAGCAGCGGGAGCGGAGGATTTATCGTGTTACCATATTGGGTAGCGTGGTGAATGTGGTGTTGTTGGCGTTTAAGTTCTTGGCGGGGGTGTTGGGACATTCGGCGGCGATGATTGCCGATGCTGTACATTCGCTCAGCGATTTTCTCACAGACATCGTGGTGCTGGTGTTTATCAAAATCAGCAATCGTCCTGCCGACCACGACCACGACTATGGGCATGGCAAGTATGAGACATTGGCCACTTTCTGTATCGGTTTGGCCTTGCTGGTTGTAGGAGGTATGATTGCTGCAAATGGTGTGGAAAAGATTCTGCGTGTGGTGCACGGTGAGCAGTTACCGGAACCGGGGTGGATTGCTTTCTGGGCGGCGATAGTAAGTATTGTGCTAAAAGAAATCACGTATCAGGTTACGGCGCGTGTGGGCAAACAGGTTCATTCGGATGCCGTGGTGGCGAATGCATGGCACCATCGCTCGGATGCGTTCTCGTCTATCGGTACGGCACTCGGTATCGGCGGTGCCATTATATTAGGGCAGAAATGGACTATTCTTGATCCTATTGCTGCGCTGATAGTCAGCATTTTAATCATTGTGATGGCGGCAAAATTGGTGTATGGTGCAATAGGGGAGTTCTTGGAGAAAAGTCTGCCAGATGAAGTAGAAAAACAAATCATCGATATCGTTAACGAAGATAGTGCTATGACAGAACTGCACCATCTTCGTACGCGTAGCGTGGGGAACCATTATGCCATAGAGATGCACCTGCGTATGCCCGGTGATACACCATTGTACGTGGCGCATCAACACGCCACTGACCTCGAACGCCGCTTGAAAAAACAATTTGGTGAGCAAACGCATGTCGGTATACATATCGAACCGACCAAGGTAAATGGCGTCTATACTATTCCTACAAAGTAGCAGTATATGACCTATGCGTATTGAGACAATATCCTAACAACTCGGTATGATCTCGTTATCCTCTCGTTGCCGTCTTTTTTCTGTAATCGAAACTATGGATTAACTTATGGTTGGTGGAGGCAGGATTTCCAGCAACGGAGTCATAACAAACGGGCGGAGATGCATAAGCGGGTGGGGGAGAGTGAGGTCGGGAGTTTGGATGGAAAGAGAGTGTCCCTGCGGAGTGATATAGAGCAGCATATCGATGTCTATGAGACGATCATGATAGTGTCCGTGCTGCGATTTGTGAGTGCGCCCGAGGGTGCGCTCTATTTGTTGTGTGGTGCATAGAACTTCTGAAGGACACATTGGAGTGAAGAAAGAGGCGCAGATATTGCAAAACGAATGGGGCGATTGGAATCCCCATGGCTCGGAATAGAAAAAAGCAGACCGACGGATAGGAGACCCTATGTGTTGCTCAAGCATTTGCAACGCATTATGGATGTTTTGCTCACGATTGCCGAGATTGCTGCCAAGAGAGAAATATACGACGGCCTTCCCGTTTTCTATTGGATGAGGTGAGTACAATTTAGTTTGGCAGATTGTTTGTTGTGACTTCGGTTACCACATTGAGCAGATGATTGGAAGCGTCCACAAAGGGGTGATAGAGAACGGAGGATTTCACGATTTCCGTCTTGCCGAAGCACCCGAATTGACGGTCAATCCGGTCGGCGAGAAATACCACTATCAAGACTACCAACGCCCATTTGGCAATGCCGAATAGTCCTCCGCCTAATCGATTGAGAAAACCGAGATGGATAGCACGGAGCAGTTTCGAGAGCAAGCGACCGAGGATATTCAGCACAATAGCGATACCCAAGAACAATAGGGCGTATGCAATCACATCGCACACACCTGCAGGCCATTCGGTTTGCAGCAATAGCCACGCGGAGAAACGCGCCCCCCACAAACGTGCACCCACCACGCCTATCACCACTGCCAATATGGCAATGAGTTCGGTTATCAGTCCACGCATCAGACCTCTGATGAGTCCGATGAGCAACGGCAAAAGGAGTAAGGCATCGAGCCAATTCATTTCGTTGGAACAAAAATAAGGTACAATGGAGAAAGAATGAAACCGGGACAAAGAACCCATATTGTTTAGTTCATTGCTCTTTGTCCCGATTTCTTTTGTTTTTACTCGGCAGGAGTAGTTTCCTCTTTCGGAGCGGTGTACTCTTTGGGTATCCACTCTTCGCCGGTCTCAGTGTTGAACATCACAATATCGTTCAGCGGGTTGCTGTTGCCGATGTTGATGTTACGTGGGGTAATCGACCAATCGTATTTGTCATGCGCATAGCGTGCGTTATCGCGGAATTGACCGAGAATACCGGTAATGGTACCCTTGTATTTTACGCAATCGGCTATACCCGAAGCGTTGGCACCGGGAATATAGAAATGGGAGAATTTGCTATATTCCGAACTGCCGACAAGGGTCTCATTGGTCCCGTCGGAGATAACACGGCTTTGCGGGAAACCGATGTTGTTGGTTGTCGGAGCAAAGACATTGGCATAACTATCCGTTTCCGGGTCGCCAGTGGTGCAGTCGGTCAGTGTGCCTTGGTTCTCGTATTTCCCCGTAAACCACACGTTTTTGAGTACAACCAAACGTCCGTCCATTGTCCGCATTTGTTTCTCATCGTTGAGATTGATGAAGTCGGCAATAGTGATGGTGTCGTACTGCAGTTTTGATTGGTCGGGTACACCAAGCATTGTTACCGCATTGCGGAAAATGGCATTCGGAATACGCCCGGGAGCCCAACCTACTTTCTGCGTAGCGTTTTGTGCATAGATATTGTTGTTGTATGCCGGTACACAGAGTTGCGGTTGGTCACCATACCGTCCGATGCACAGACCATTGCAACGGATGAGTATCTCCTGTCCGAGTTGGTACATACCGCCTACCGAACCGAGATCTACTGACACACGCAAGTTCTGCTGTTTGCCGTCAATCACTTGTTGGATAACCAACGACTTATAAAAATTGCCTCCGTAGTCATCGGTTGTAACACGTCCGCGGATATAGATACCGGCACCGTGGGTAGGCAGGGTATCAAGCGAGAATAGGTAGATACCGTCTCCATTGGTAGCACGGGTACGATATTGCGATGTATCGCTCCAGAAATTACCTTGTTCGGTCATATAGGTGTCCACAAACTCATTGAGTGTGTAGAGATGATATTCTGCATCGCGCAAGCGAATAATACTATCCACATTCGTGCTCTTGATGAATACATCATCTTCGGTTATGGCACGCGGTTCGCAAGAGGTGAATAGGGCAGTTGCCGTAGCGGCAAACAGAGCGGCTATATAATAGATTTTACGTTGCATACTGATTAGAATTTATAGGTTACACTCAAGAAGAAGTTCATGCCCCATGCGTAGTAATACTTGCTCGGGAATTTCCACGCATTAGGCGAGATAACCGAGTTCTCGTTATCGCCCACACCTTGGCGCGTGTAGCGCGGGAGACGTGCCTGCTGGTAGCCGCCCGTCTTGAAGTGGGTGTTGTTGGTAAGATTGGTAACAGACAGGTTGACAGACAACGACTGACGGTTCTTCAGATAAATCAGTTTACCCACGCTGGCATCAATGATGAAGCGGTTGAGCGGGTTGGTGGCTGCCAACGACTCTTGCATAGAGAGGATATTGTATGGATAGCGCAGTACGGGTACCCCATTGGCGTCCAATACCGCATTAGCGGGGAATGAACCGTCGCCTGTTACAACAGCGGCTTTACCGTCGGTAGTCTCAATGGCGTTGGCATAACTGTCTCCATACCAACCGTTTACAGGCGTGCCGTCGGCACGTACACCCGTGTAGAGTCCTTTCATACGGCGCGACGGAGCAACGTCGAGGAAGTTCCAGTCGTAGTAACTAACCGTTACATCGGCAAACCACATCTTCGGGTGGAAGAACGATAGTTTGAGGCTGGCATTTACTTGCGGACCGGTTGCCACACGAATGCCATTGAGCAGCACTTCGTCTTGCAATTCGAATACCGACTTACCATCTTTGTCTTCTGCCAATGCCATACCGTTTTCGGCAGAAGTGATAGCCGTAGCATTGCTTGTATAGCGATAGTCGCCCACGCTGGCTGCACCGGTAAGAGTAAAATACGTACCGAGTTTCACAGCAGCGGCTGCTTCGATACCCATGTGACGGCGGTCAATGCCGGTCAGGGCTTGATTGACAAACGTACGTGCCTCGTCATCATAGTAGCCGTTCAGTTCGCTTCCGTCCCAAAACTGGGTAAAGAAACCTGTGATACGACCACGAACAACGGGGAAATTGAACTCATAGGATAGGTCGCCACCCACTACTTTTTCGCTGGCTGCGTAGAAATCTTTGAGGTTCTTAGCCTGGTCATGGGTGTAGATAGTCTCGATAGCGCGATCGTGAACACGCTGCGAGATGTAGGCATTGCGTGCCAACGGAGCGCGTGTTTCCGCCAGTGCATTGATCTTCAGTTTATTGCGTCCGTCAATTTTATAGGTTGCGCCTATCTTAAAAGCAGGGTCAACAAAATGGTGCGCTTGTCCCATATAGGTGGTACCTGCTTTCAGACTTCCGGCTTGTGCTTGTGCGATAATCTCATCGGCTTGTCGTCCCAAGTAGAGATTTGCCAAATCCGGATTGAGTTGCGAGAGATACCATGCACGACCGTTGATCATATTGGTGGTACGCTGCATAGAAGAGTAGGTCAGTTGCAGGGCATAGTAGAAGTCCACTTCATTGAATGTCCACTCGTTTTGCGCCCACAATTTGGCTGTTCCCATATTGATACGGTAGTCATAGCCGAACCGGTCGCCGTAGTGCTTCACATCGTTGTAGTCGGAAGCGATGTCGTTTTTCTTTACATTGGCGATGTCAGTTTGCGAAAGACCGGCGTTGGTAGCCAACTCTTTGATATCACGGTCGGCAAACGGGTCAACGTCAATCCATTGGTTACCACCGAGCAGGTCATCCACGGTCTTGTAGTGGATACCTTGCGAGAACTTGCCTTCCAAACCGGCGGTAATCTTCAGATGGTCGAACTGTGTATTTACATAGTTGATGTTCGCCATAGCCTCCTGGATATTGTTGTGGCGGCGTTCCAGCAGGTAGCGTGCCGAACCATTCGGATTGGTGTAGTTATTCGCGATATTCGAAGCGTAGATATTGTCCCAGTCTATTTGTGTGGTTTTGTTGTCGCGACTTTGCCACAGGTCAACTAACGCATTGTATTGCTGTGCATTGATACTCGGACCGATGATGTTGCCGTCGTGTGCCACTTGTCCAATCCCCATCCCGAGCCCATTCATGTCAGCCCCGATGAAGTTTCCGTACTGATAGTGTCCGCCATTGGGACCATAGAGTTGTTCCGAGTTGGAGTCGGCAATCTGTCCGTCCCAAAGGAATGAAGGCAGATTGCGATAGTAATCCGGACGTGGGTCTGGTGCATTGTAGAACGTGAGTGCCGAGTTGCTGTAGAAACTATAGTGATAACCGACTGCAAACTTTATCTTGTTGTAGTCGTCAATCTTCAGGTCATAATTCAAGATTGCCGTCGGGTCATACGATTTTACGATACGCGAGTTGCGCACCTTGCCGTTCTGGTAGCCCCAATAGGGGTTGTAGTTGTTATGCCCCCACGAGGTCTTGTTGTAGGCATTGGTTAGGTCGTACACCTCTTGGGTAACGGCAGCCGATTGTCCGCGCTCGGTAGGTGCGCCGAAAGTGATGATAGATAGTTTGTCACCGTTGTTGAATTTCTTTTCAGCCGAGAAGAAATAGCCCAACGAATAGTACTTGATACCCTCACCGATAGTACCTTTCTGGTCGATATACGGGGAGAAACGAAATGCCATTTGTCCGATAAAAGACCAACCGTTAGCGAGGGGGCCGCTGGCATAGGTGGCATTGACGCGGCCTTTGTAGTTGCGGTTGGTGCCGGCAACGCCCACTTTCCAGCCCTGTGCATAGCGCGAAGCGTCCATCAGATAGTTGGTCGATGTTCCGAGACCGCCAAAGGCAAAATTGGTTGCCTCAATCGGGTTAAGTACCTCTTTGTTACGGCTGGCATCATTCAAACCGCCCATAGACGAGAAATTGAACTGACCACGCTCGGCAGAGTTGAAATTGATGCCGTTGATGTAGGTCTGCTCATAGGTTTGGTCGTAACCACGCTTGCGGTAACGGGCTGTGGACCAAGCAAATGAGGTGGTAGAATTGAATACGTCATTACTTGCCGAAGAAGCCGATGCTTGTGCCTGCGATTTACCCTCATCATCGTTGAGATCTTCGTCTGCAATGTTGAGGAGTATCTCCTCTTGCGCATCGCGTGCAAAATCGCGTTGCAAGCGGATAGGCTCCATTTTCAAGTTCTGATTCTCTTGCAGAAGCACCAGTTCGATAGTGGCGATATAGCCGTCTGCCTCTACAATTACCTCTTCGTCCATCGGTTCCAAATAGAGTAGGGCAAACTCACCCGCTCCGTTGGTGGTGGTAGAGATGTTCTGGTTAGCCAGAGTAACCTTTGCACCGACGATAGGGGTGTTGCCCGCTTCGTCAACAACGGTTCCTCGCAGTGATGTCTGTGCCATCATACCCACAGAGAGCAGGAGGACAAACAACATAGAAAAGACTTTTCTCATAAATAGTTGTTTTGGTGTGTATTAGATTAGAATTCTGCTGTTTTCGGAGTACGTGGGAAAGGAATGACGTCGCGGATATTCTGCATTCCCGTAACGAAGAGCATCAATCGCTCGAAGCCTAAACCGAAACCGGCATGCGGTGCTGCGCCGAAACGGCGGGTATCGAGATACCACCACATATCCTTCATCGGGATTTGTCGACGCTCGATCTCTGCGTTTAGTTTGTCGAGACTCTCTTCGCGTACCGAACCGCCGATGATTTCGCCAATCTGCGGGAAGAGCACATCGGTGCCTTGCACGGTCTTGTCGTCTCCGTTGATCTTCATATAGAACGCCTTGATATCTTTCGGGTAGTCGGTCATGATGACAGGTTTGCCGAAATGCTCCTCTACCAAGAAACGCTCATGCTCGGAACAAAGGTCGTCGCCCCAATTGCAAGGGAACTCGAATTTCTTGCCGTTTTTCATTGCTTCTTGTAGGATATTCACGCCCTCGGTATAGGTCAGGCGCACAAACTCGGTGTTGATAACCGATTCGAGGCGGGCAATCAGACCCTTATCTACAAACTGATTGAGGAACTCAAGGTCGTCTTTGCAGTGCTCCAAAGCCCAGCGCACGCAATACTTGATAAAGTCCTCTTCAAGGTCCATCAGTTCATCTTTCTGAATGAAAGCCACTTCCGGTTCTATCATCCAAAACTCTGCCAAGTGGCGCGGGGTGTTGGAGTTTTCGGCACGGAAAGTCGGACCAAAGGTGTAGATCTTCCCGAGTGCCATGGCTGCCAATTCGCCCTCCAACTGACCGCTCACGGTTAGCGAAGTCTGTTTGCCGAAGAAGTCATCGGAGTAATCAATTTTGCCATTCTCGTCATATTTCAGGTTGTAGAGGTTCTTTGTCGTTACTTGGAACATCTGACCGGCACCCTCACAATCGGAGGCCGTGATTAGAGGCGTATGGAAGTAGAAATAGCCGTGCTCGTGGAAATAGGTATGGATAGCCATTGCCATATTGTGGCGGATACGGAACACTGCTCCGAAGGTGTTGGTGCGCGGACGCAAATGGGCGATGGTACGGAGATATTCCATACTGAGTCCTTTTTTCTGAAGCGGATATTTCTCGGGATCGGCTGTGCCATAGATCTCGAGAGCGGTGAGTTGAATTTCAACCGATTGCCCCGCACCCTGACTTTCTACCAGGGTTCCGGTGGCGGAGATACAAGCCCCCGTGGTAACGGGCTTTAGTTGCTCTTCGGAGAACTTGGACAAGTCCGCTACAATCTGAATGTTTTTAATAGTAGAGCCGTCGTTTAGGGCAATAAACGACACATTTTTGTTTCCGCGACGACTTCTTACCCAACCACGGACATTGATTTCCTGTCCAAAGTCGGTGCGCTTCAGCGCATCAATGATTACTGTTCTTTGCATTATGTTGTTGTTTTCAATTTACTATGTTCGGACGAGGCTATCCTCAAAAAAGTCCTATGTTTTTAATTACGCATTGTCAAAACGGTGCTTCTTCAAAATCGCCGAGCGAATTGGCATTGGCGGACGCTCCGTCGGGACTCATACTGTTCATTTTCGACTGGAAACTCTGGTATCCGCCGTCGCCGGGTGCCGGTGCGGGCGGTATGCCGTAATCGCCGTCTGGTGCCGCTTCGTCCTCGTTTTGGAATTTCGCGAACTTGGAGCGGAAACGCAGGAACACCTCGTCGGTGGCACCGCTACGGTGCTTGGCGATAATGATTTCCGCCAGTCCGCGCAAGTCTTTGCCCGTTTTTTCGTCGTTGTAGAAGTGGTAGTACTCGGGGCGGTGAATAAAGCAAACCATATCGGCATCCTGCTCTATGGCACCCGATTCGCGCAGGTCGCTCAACTGCGGTTTCTTTCCCTCGTTGCCCTGACGCGACTCTACACCGCGGTTCAATTGGCTGAGGGCGATAATCGGTATATCCAACTCCTTGGCAAGCCCTTTCAGGTTGCGGGAGATGATACTGATTTCCTGCTCGCGGCTGCCGAAACTCATACCCTGTGCGTTCATCAGTTGCAGGTAGTCGATGATGATCATCCGTACATCATGTTCGCGCACGAGTTTGCGCGCTTTGGAGCGCAATTCGAACACCGAGAGCGACGGCGTATCGTCTATGTACAGCGGTGCACCGTATAGTTCGTTGATCTTGGTGTTGAGACGGGCTTTGTCGTCTTTGGTCAGACGACCGGTCTTGATCTTGTCGCCCTCTATCTCGCACACGTTCATAATCAGACGGTTCACCAACTGCACGTTGGACATCTCGAGCGAGAACATCGCCACGGGAATATGGTAATTGACTGCTATGTTTTTTGCCATCGAAAGCACGAAGGCGGTCTTACCCATTGCCGGTCTGGCGGCGAGAATCACAAGGTCGGATTTCTGCCAACCCGCTGTAACCTTGTCCAGTACGCCGAACCCGGACGGAATACCCGATATGTTGCTGTCGTTTTTCTCCGCCTCGGTCATACGGCGCAACGCCTCTGCCACTACGGGGTCGATCTGCGTAACATCGCGTTTCTGTGCACGCTGCCCGATCTCGAATACGCCCGCTTCGGCGCGATTCATCAGGTCTTCGATGTCCTGTGTCTCGTCGTACCCCGCCTCCTCTATCTCGGCGGCAAGGTGTATGAGGTCGCGTGCGGTCGCCTTTTGGGCAATGATCTGCGCATGGTAGCGCAGGTGGGCGGTAGAAGCCACACGGCGGGTGAGCTCGGTCAGGTTGTACAGTCCGCCGGCCTCCTCTATAGTACCCATACTCTTCAGTTTCTCAGCCACCGAAAGAGAATCAATCGGTTGGTCTTTGGAAGCCAAGGCGCGTATCGCCTCAAAGATAATACGGTTTTGGTCTTTGTAGAACGATTCGGGGGTAAGCAGGTCAGCCACGGTGCCATATGCCTCTTTCTCAATCATCAGTGCACCCAGCACCGAATCCTCCAATTCGGGGGCTTGTGGGGGCAATTTGCCCATTTCGTTTGCACCTACTTTGGTGGGGACAGAGGTGCTGCGTCTGCGTGTATTTTTAGTGGTTTCTGCCATATTCGGTCAGTAGGTTGTGCGCAGCGACAAAACTGCTTATTTCGTTGTTTAGTACTTGTTTTTCGGCTTGTTCGATAAATCGCTCCATGCGTTCGTTTTTGTAGAATCCGTCTAACAGGGCTTGGTTGATGGTTTCGTACATCCAGTATTTTGCCTGCTCGGTGCGGTGCCGCTCAAAATAGCCGTTGGTACGGACAAAATCGATAAACTCTTCGATGTTCTTCCATACATCCGCTACGCCCGTATGCTCCACCGAGGAGCAGCATATCGCATCGGGTTTCCATCCCGACTCGGATGGGGGAAAGAGTGCCAATGCGTTGCGGAAACTCACGCGCGCGGCGTGCGCACGTTCTATATTATTGCCATCGCATTTGTTGATGGCGATACCATCCGCCATCTCCATAATACCACGTTTGATACCTTGCAACTCATCGCCCGTGCCGGTTACCTGCAGGAGCAGGAAATAGTCCACCATCGAATGGGCAGCGGTTTCTGATTGCCCGACACCCACCGTTTCCACAAGGATAGTGTCGAATCCGGCGGCTTCGCAGAGAACGATGGTCTCGCGTGTCTTGCGTGCCACACCGCCCAACGAACCTGCCGATGGACTGGGGCGGATAAACGCATTCGCTGCGGCAGATAGTTCGTTCATACGCGTTTTATCGCCGAGGATACTGCCTTTGCTTCGCTCGCTGGACGGGTCTATTGCCAAGACGGCAAGGTGCTTGCCCTGATTGCAGAGTTCGGTTCCCAATGCCTCTATAAAAGTCGATTTCCCGGCACCCGGTACGCCCGTGATGCCTACGCGAATGGAGTTTCCCGAATAGGGCAAACACATCTCAATCACTTTTTGGGCGATGGCTTGGTCAGACAAGAGACTGCTCTCGACCAGCGTTACCGCCTGACCGAGAATGGACGCATCGCCGCGACGGATGCCCTCGAAATACTCTTCGGCACTCAATGTGCGCTTTTTGCGGCGAAAGGTGGCATACGGATTAACGCTGGGGAGATTTTCCACCCCGGCGTTAACCGTTAGACCTTTGTATTGTTGCTCGTTTTCAGGATGATGCATAGTTCAATTGACAATTTGTAATTTGTAATGTGTAATTCCTTACATAAACGTTCTGACTAATGACACATTACAAATTAAAAATTAACAAATTAAAAATTATTTTACTGTCCACGTGAGGTTCACGGTGTGACGGGGATGGTTCGGGTCGTTGGTGATAACCAGAATCTGGCGTGCATACTTGCCTGGTTCCATCGGCTTGCCGTTCTCCATTGTATTGATGTCCACTTTGATAGTAGCGGCTTTCGGGCTGGCTTTTACGGCTTTGGGTGCTGTGCAAACCACGTTTTCGTCGCTGCTGTACACGCGGTGGATAGCCAGGGCGTTAGTACCGCTGTTCTTGAGGCTGATGTTGGCTTTCAGATGTCTGCCGGCAGCCACGGTGCCAAGGTCAAACTGGGTATCCATATCCATAATCGGAGCCTGCTGACGTTGTGCGGGAGTCAGAGCCGAGAAATCTTCTACTACATCGGCACGGAGTGTAATCTTATAGTCGTCGGTAAGTTGCTTTTGTCCGTTTACTACCACGTAGGCATAGAGCGTGTTCGGACCGTAGGTCTTGCAAACTTTTGCATCGAAGATGAACACCAATTTGCCTGTCTGTGTGGCTTTTACGGGACTGAGAGTAACCTGATGAAGCAGATAATTGTCTTGGTCGCGGGTTGCCAATTCCACGGTGATGTCTTGTTGTGTGAGATTAGCATATTCGATTTCGCGGGTTACGCTTTCGCCTTTTTTGATAGTTCCGAAATCAATCGTTTTCGATTTCAGGCTCAGTTCGCCCATCTTTACAGCATATTGGTTGATGGGTTTGGCTGGCTTCGGAATCACCTCGCCTTTTATATATAGACGTTGGGTAGCCACCGTGGCGTTAGAAGTAACGGTGATAGTCTTTTGGAAACGACCGGGACGACCATTGGGATTGTAGGTAACGGTGATTTCGCCGTTTTGACCCGGTTCTATCGGTTCACGTGTCCATTTGGGAGTGGTGCAACCGCAACTGGCACGTACATTGCTCAATACGAGCGGTTCCATACCTTCATTTTTGAATTTGAAAACCGTGGTAACACGACCGTCTGCCTCGTTAATCTTGCCAAAGTCATGCTCTGTCGTCTCAAATGTGATGACCGGCTGTTGTGCCATCATGGCTACTGCCACCAGAGCCATAGAGAGAGTTGCAAAAATCTTTTTCATATTACTATGTCGTTTGTTTTGTTAAATCTTCTTTGTTTTACAATAATAAAAACCTTCTGTCATAAGAGCCATCCCCCTTTCGTCTTCAGCATGAGTGTAGGAGGGGGGCTTTATCAATAGTTAACTATTGTTGGTTTCAATACGTTTCACCACTTTGATTTCTTCTATTTTTTTGAGGGCTTGGAACAGGTCTTGCAGTTCCTTGCGGTCATAGACATAGAGTTCCAGTTCGCCTTTGAAGATACCGTCATCGGCAGCCGCTTGCATAGAGCGGATATTGATATGGAACTCCTCGGTGATGATGGTCAGCACGTGGATAAACACGCCGAATTTGTCAATACCTTGTATCTCAATTGTTTCGACAAACGATTGTACACGGTGGGTGTTCCATGTGGCGGCATAGATGCGTTTGCCTTGCGATGACTTGAGTAGCATCGCCTCGTCGCAGTCAATCTTGTGGATATACATCTTGCCGTCGTCGCCGAGATAACCGAGAACTTCGTCTCCGGGAATAGGGTGGCAGCAGTCAGCGAGGACATAATCGTGTCCGAGATTTTCATCGGTTAGGATGATTTGGTGCAACGTTGGTGTCGGTTGTGCCGGAGTCGGCGGCTGTAGTGCGGGGTGTGGTTTCTCCTTATTCGCCGATGCGAAAGGATTGAGTCGCGCCCAAAAACCTTTCTTCGGAAAGATAATATGCTGCATATCATCAAGGCGTATCACTCCCTGACCTATCTGTAGATAGAGTTGGCTCGGGCGGGTGAGTTGGTAATGGTTGAGCATACGCTGCAATGCCATATCTTCGTTGCCTTTTGCTTCCAGCATATTCCATGCATCGTGGAAGAGTTTGTCGCCGCGCTTGATGTATTGTCGTTCCTCGCGGCGGAAATACTCGCGCAGACACGACTGTGCTTTGGCGGTGGTAACAAAATCGAGCCAGTTCTCTTGCGGGTGTTGGCTGCCGGAGGTGAGAATCTCCACCTGGTCGCCGCCTTTGAGTACATAACTGAGCGGAACCAGGTTGTGGTTCACCTTTGCGCCGATACAATGCTCACCCAACTCGGAGTGGAGTAGGAAAGCAAAATCAAGAGCGGTTGCACCTTGCGGCATGGTTTTGATTTCTCCTTTCGGGGTAAAAACAAACACCTCTTGTGCAAACAGGTTCAGTTTGAATGTGTCGAGAAATTCCATTGCATCCTTCTCGGGGTGCTCCAGGATTTCCTTTATCTCGCAAAGCCATTTGTCTAATTCCGACTCGTCCGACTCGCCCGTCTTGTATTTCCAGTGTGCTGCCAAACCGCGTTCCGCCAATTCGTGCATACGGTCGGTACGTATCTGCACCTCGATCCACTCGCCGTCCTGCCCCATCACGGTCACGTGCAATGCCTCATAGCCGTTGGCCTTCGGGGTGCTGATCCAGTCGCGGATACGCTCGGGGTGCGGGCGATAAATCTCTGTGATTGCAGAGTAAATCATCCAACACTGATCCTTTTCCGACATCGATTCGTTAGGGGTGAAAACGATACGCACTGCCAGCAGGTCATACACGTCCTCGAACGGTATTTGCTGGGTGGTCATCTTCTTCCAAATCGAATAGACCGATTTGATACGTGCCGTAATGCTGAACTGATACCCCATCGCCTCTAATTTGCTACGGATAGGTGCTGAAAACGTCTCAAAGGTAGCCATTTGGGCGGTTTTGTTCGCCGCCAATTTGGCTTCTATCTCGGCGTAGGTATCGGGGTGTTCGTATTTGAAACTCAGGTCTTCGAGTTCCGTTTTGATGGGGAACAGACCCAAGCGGTGTGCTAATGGGGCATAGATATATTGGGTCTCGCCTGCAATCTTATACTGCTTGTCTTTGGGTTGGGCACCGAGGGTGCGCATATTGTGCAATCGGTCGGCTATCTTAATCAGCACAACGCGAATATCATCGGAGATGGTGAGCAGCAGTTTGCGGAAATTCTCCGCCTGCTCGCTGGCCCGCTCGCCGAATACACCGCCCGAAATCTTCGTCAGTCCGTCCACTATCTGGGCTATCTTGTCGCCGAAAAGGTTGCGTATATCGTCGGCGGTATAGTCGGTATCTTCCACCACGTCGTGGAGCAATGCGCTGCAGATACTGGTACTGCCGAGACCTATTTCCTTCACGCAGATACGCGCCACTGCCAGCGGGTGCATGATATATGGCTCGCCGCTCAGGCGGCGGACACCTTTGTGTGCCTGCTTGGCAAAATGAAAAGCATGCGTGATCAGTTCCACCTTCTGGCGGTGCATCGTATGGGCATAATCGTCCAGCAAAGCCTCGAACTCATGCTGAATCATCTGCTCTTCTTCCTGTGTAAACTCGCTTTCTGTCATTGTACTGAAAAGGTCTGCAAAATTACTAAAACTATTTCATATATGCAAACCCGCACGCGCTTTTTGTTCTAACTGCCTTTGCACTTCCCAATCTGAACGTATGACGTAAAGGGAACAGGGCATTTGTTTGTTTCCTTTCCGCCAACCTTGCCAACCAACCGACCTTTTTCTAAAATATACACTCCCGCCCGCGCACACGGGTATGTGGAGTTTCAAAAAAGGTCGGTTGGTTGGCAAGGTTGGCATTGTTTCGCGTACCCGCTATGCAAAAAAGTGCGTTTTGTTAAGATTCCATTACGCATTCGGCATTGTACATTGTGCATTGAAAAGTCGGGTGGATGTCGGGTGGATGTCAGGTGGATAGCGGGTGCTTGCTCGTCACTCAAAACATATCAATTTTTAAGATAGACCGGCAAACACTTGGTAAATTGAAAAAAATGCAGTAACTTTGCAGCAAATTCAGTCGGTATGTCTAAAAAAGTACTCATATATATTGTTTTATCATTGCTCGTTATATCGCCTGCCTTGGCGAAGGGCGTGCCCGACAAACCTTTTACGGTGGTCATTGATGCCGGGCATGGCGGCAAAGACCCGGGAGCCATAGGCAAGATTGCTCTGGAGAAAAATCTGAATCTGGATGTTGCATTGCTTACGGGCAAGATGATCAAGGAGCAGTTTCCCGATGTCAATGTGGTCTATACGCGCCAAACTGATATTTTCCTTCCCTTGCAGAAACGTGCCGACATTGTAAACAGCAATAGTGCCGACCTCTTCATTTGCATTCATACCAACTCATCTGAGTCCAAAGCCGCAGAGGGGGTGGAGACATTTATTCTCGGTACGGAGAAGATGGATAAGAACCTTGATGTGGCTATGCGCGAGAACTCTGTCATCAAATTGGAGGCGGATTATCAAACGGCTTACCAGGGGTTTGACCCCAATTCGATTGACTCGTATATTATGTTCGAACTGATGCAGAATGCCTATATGGACCAATCGCTTCAGTTTGCCACATTGGTGCAACGCCAGTTCGTGGAGAAACTGCATCGCGCGGAACGTGGAGTGCGTCATGCGGCGTTTTGGGTCTTGCTCAAGTCGGCGTGTCCGAGTATCCTGCTTGAGATGGGATTTATCTCCAATCCTGCCGAGGAAAAATATCTTGCCTCCGAGAAAGGGCAACGCGATATGGCGCAGTCGTTGTGCAATGCCTTTGCGCAGTTTACGCATCGTACCGCATCGGCGAAGGCAACGTCTGTCGAGACACAATATCCTGTCCCTATGCAAGATACGGTTCGAACTGCATCGCCGGACTCAGTCGCTGTGTCTCCTGCCGCTGCAGAGAAAAAAAACACTACCTATGCCATCCAAATCTTGGCATCCCGTACACCCGTTTCCGATAAGGATGCGCGTCTGCACGGCTTGAAATGCCAATGTTTGCAAGTGGATGGCTGGTATAAATACTACTATGGTGAATCGGCTGACCGTGAAGCCGTGGTGCGTACCCAAAAAGAGGTTCGCAAACAATTCCCCGATTGTTGGATTATTAAATTGGAAAAATAACAGAATATGAAATACGCTCGTGAAATAAAAGTCGGCGTCCTTGCCGTTGTTTGTATCTTCTTATTGTTTTTTGGCTTCAATTTTTTGAAGGGAGTCAATATCTTTTCATCGATGTACGCCTTCAACGGTGTATTCGATAATGTTCATGGTCTGGAGGAACAGGCACCCGTGATGATACGCGGTTATAAGGTGGGGCAAGTGAATAGTATCAAGTACGATTTTGCGCGTGATAGTGCCTTTACGGTAGAAATATCCGTCAATCGCGACATCAATCTGCCGCGCGGTACAAAGATGGCACTTGTAACGGACGGACTGCTTGGTGGTATGGTTATTGAGTTGCAACTGCCCGCTGTTTCCGGTCAGGACTTGTGCAAGTCGGGCGAGATATTGCCCACCGTCTATGTCCCCGGTTTGTTGGAGGACCTGCAAGTGAACGTGCTGGCTTCCTTGGGAAATGCTGTTGACGGTATTGATTCTTTGGTGGCACAACTCAACACGCAGTTGGACAACGACCACCTGGCGAACACATTATCAAATGTGGACAATATATCATCTGATTTGACGACTGTTTCGCGCGACCTCAAAGGACTGATGGCACACAAGGTGCCGCAGATTGTAAATAATGCAGACAGCACTATCAATAGCATTAAGCAGATAGCATCGGACATCAATGGAGCGGACATTGCCGCTACGGTGGCACGTGTGGATTCGGCTGTGGCACAGGTGAACACTACATTGGCGGACGTCAATTCGGATAATGGTACACTCGGGTTGTTGCTCCACGACAAATCGCTCTACCGGAACATTGATGCCACTGTCGTTTCTGCTGATTCGCTCCTTACCGACCTTAAGGCGAACCCGAAACGCTATGTCCATTTCTCCATCTTTGGTCAAAAAGACAAGAAAGATAAGAAGAAATAGCAAAATATAGAAAAGTAGGATTTGCAAGTTATTTTAGTTTGTACAAACGAAAAATTTATCATAACTTTGCAGTCGGATAGTAATAATGATTAAAGAATAAGTATAGTTTCTCTATTGTTTCGTACCTTGTAGAAACTGACAGATAATATGCCAACACAACCATTCATAGAGCAACTGAAAGCCCTTGGCAAGACTGTTCTTCCCAAGGACGCTTCGTTGTGGCTGTATGGTTCTCAGGCGCGAGGAGAGGCTACAGAGGATTCTGATTGGGATTTGCTGATACTGCTCAACAAAGAAAAGCGTGAGTTTGATGATTTGGGTCGATATGCTTCTCCGTTCACAGAGATAGGCTTTGATAATAATGAGTACGTTATGCCCATAATCTATACGCGCAAAGAATGGGCATCAATGTCCTTTATGCCCTTTGCCAAGAATGTGGAACAAGATAAAATTGTATTGGTATGAGTTTAAGTCCCGAAGAAAGACAAGTGATGAGTAACCTTGAAATGGAGCGTGCAGAGCGCATTCTTCGCGAGGAAGTTCCTGTGCAGCAACAGGCTCATTTGTGGAATATGCTTGCGAATAGATTGTACTATGCGGTGTTTCACGCAGTAAGTGCTTTGTTGATAAAGAATAGTCTTTATGCTAACTCACATAAAGGGTTGCATATGCTTTTTAGTGAAAAATTTGTGCGTACGGGCATATTTTCAGTGGAGGATAGAAACATATTGTCGCAATTGGAATTGCTGCGTCATAAAGGAGATTATGATTGCTTCTTGGATACAACTGAAGAAGAGATTGTTCCATACATAGAAAAAGCTGGCGATTTAGTGAAGAAAATAAAAATGGTGATGGTTACAGGGGAATAATGTCTGTAATGGTTCTTCCTTATTGTTGGAAATGAAATACTTAAGTCCTTTTGTTTATGGGACTATAAACCTATAAACACATCCTTAGTCTCTGGATGTTAATAATGAGACAAAAGGAAGTTCACGCAGAGGTGTGGGGTGGGTGTTATGGCTTGCGCAAGCGAGCATTAAGCCCGCAAGACATCAATGGGATGGGCTTCGCAGACATAATGAAAGGCGTTTATTGCGCTCTGTTCTGACGAATAGAAATCTCGCAAATTTCTCGGAAAATCAGGACTTAGCAACGATAGATGTCCTCGGAATATAAGTATATTTCGCAACCTGTGTAGGGACGCGGGCATTTTGCTTGTAGGTGGTACGCAAGTACCATTGCTAACGTTCCCTATCTATACTCTTGGGTAGAGTGTGGTTTTGTTGTAGGTATGCGTATCGTCTTATATTGGCGTGAGCTTCGCGTTGTCGGTTCTATTTTCCAAGGCAATGCGAGAGCCTCTATTCGTGGAACGACGACGGTCGAATTCCACGTTTTTTATTGTGCTTAGTCTAATCCATTTTTATTGACGCATAGTTGGGAGTTCCTATGCAAAAACAACTATAGCCTATGAACAAAACGACACCGACACCAAGCCAACAGCCTCCATTATGTCACACCCATAACGGAATCACCATGACACGCACCTTCCACCCTATCGGGCATGGCGCGTTTTACACAGAACGTTTCATGCAAGGCGGGAAGTACAAATTCACTGCAGTGTTTGATTGTGGCTGCTTTGAAGCCCGCAAAAAGGGCATGTCGTATGCCAGATATACCAACCGCATCAACAAGGCAGTCGATTCCGCATTCTCGCCATTGGAAGAGGTGGATTTGCTCTTCATTTCCCATTTCCATGCCGACCATATCAACGGCATCAAGCACTTGACGGGAAGATGTGATGTAAAGCATATCATTGTGCCTCAACTAACCCCGAACATAGTTATCGAAGCGTATGTGTTCAACTACATACAAACCGCTACAGGACAAGGGGACAATAATACCGCCAACAGCAGCGTCAATCTTTGGATTCGGGAGTTGTACAACCATCGCGGGAACGACAACACGGAAGCCTTTCCGCGCGTCATAGAGGTAATGCCTGCCACAGAGATACCAGAAGAACAAGAAGGACAAGAAAGAGGGGGCGAAACACCCCCCACCCATTACTCTAAATTGGATTCAAAGGGTGGTGTTCTTTCTCCACGAGAAACCATAGACTATTGCCCATCTGAAGAGCCCGACAGGCTTTTGTGGCGATATATCCCATTCAATCCTCCTTGCAGCAATGCAGAGCAGTTACTCAACGTATCACCATTCAAAGAGGCTGTTGTTAATGGCAGAGTTGATTTCGAGAAATTAGACATTATTCTCAAAACCACGGATATTGAGGAAATCAAGAAAGTCTATCAGAAAACCTATGGCAACCACAATTCGTACTCTATGGTGGTATTCTCGGGCATCGGAGCACCTGAATGGTGGGACATACATGATTGCTGTCTGCTATGTGGTAGGATACGGTATCATCGTAGCCTCTGCTTTTGTATGTACAATTGTCTGTATTGCGGTGATTTTGAAGCCAATGCCAACTATCCGAGGGCAAACAACAATTGCGACCAACTGAGAAGATTCTATGGAGAGCATTGGTTTGAAGTGGGGATATTGCAAGTCCCGCATCATGGTTCGGAACATAATATGAATGTATCTCTCTACGAGCCCGAAAAGGTATGTATCATCTCGGCAGGCGAAACCGACGAATATGGGCACCCTGACGAACCAGTACTGCAGGCGATTCGTCAGGCAAACAGTATTCCCATCATCGTTACTGAGAACCCGAAAACCCAACAGGAATTTACCTACCCTATATGGTAAATCCGTCACATTGTATAACCAACAAAATTCTATAATAGTATGAAGACAAAACTTATTTGTTTATTGATTGCAACGCTATGTATCGCATTGAGTACCTATGCGTATGATTTTAATATAAGGTATGCTATACTACAATATTACTTGCCGTACAGCACCTAACTACTCTGTAAAAGTAGTACCCCATAGTAGTTACTCAAGATACAAGTACATAGTTATTCCCTCGACAGTAACTTACAACAACATTACGTACAAGGTAACTGGTATCGGGCAATCCGCTTTCAGCGGTTGTACAGAACTGCAAACTATTATTGGTGCAGAAAATATAACCTATATTGAAGACTTTGCCTTTTGGGGTTGTAAAAATCTAACAGAGATACCCTTGCCTGATAATATGAGTAGTATCGGGCAGTATGCCTTTAGAGAATGCTCAGGTCTTACATCGTTTACCATTCCTGAGGGGATTACAGATATTTCATTCAACACATTCCAAGGCTGTACAGGGCTGACATCTGTTACTATTCCTTCAACTGTCGAAATTATTAGAAGTCACGCCTTTGATAGTTGTGTTAGTCTCTCTTCCGTTACCTTTCCGCCTAGTTTGGATTATATTCAAGATTGGGCTTTCTGGGGGTGTGAAAATCTAACGTCAATTACAATTCCTGCAGTTCTTGGCGATGCTGCATTCGGCAATTGTCCCCAATTGGAGTCTGTTGTAATATCTACAGAATGTCCGGGGATTTCTGTTGATGCTTTCTGCGGTTGTCCGTCTATTACTTCTATTGTCGTAGAAGAAGGAAATAGTAATTATGATAGTCGGGATAATTGCAACGCAATGATAGAAAAACAAACAAATACGCTTGTATTTGGATGTCGTACTACCACCATACCCAATACGGTTAAAAAGATTGGAAAACATGCTTTTAGCGATTGTATTGGTGGTCCTAAGGTAATAATACCTAATAGTGTAACATCAATCGAATCCGGTGCATTTAGTTGGTGCGAAGATATTGATATTACAATCCCTAACAGCGTAACAGACATTGGAGCCCCTATCATGTATGGATGCACAGGGGCTGTCACATGGAACATCAAGACTCATAAGGATTGGAAACAGAAGCAAAATTCCCCGCTTTATGGAGCCAATATCACATCTTTTACCATTGGAGAAAATGTACAGACTCTGCCTCTTAATCTTTGTACAGGAATGGATAGCCTCAATACGTTAATATGGGAAGCAAGGAATTGTAGCAAATGGAGTGACAAGTCTGAATGTTTCAAGTATATAGGTACGTTTATTGTCGGTGAAAATGTGCAGAACATTTCCTGCTGCACCTTCAAATACCCTACAAAGGTCATAAATATGGTGTGGAAAGCCCGTAATTGTAAAAACGAGAATGGTACTCCCCTAGTGGATGGTAGTTATGTATCCTCTGTTTCTTTGGGTGATAAGGTGGAGCATATCCCTGCTTATATGTGCCAGGATATGTCAAAGTTGACATCTACATCAATAATCATTCCAAAGAGTGTAAGTAGTATCGGAGAATACGCATTTGATGGTTGCAATCTGACATCCATAGTATGGAACGCAAAACAATGTGCCCCCGTTGAAAAGTGGGAGAAGTGGGGTAAGTATTACTATGGTCCGTTTGGAAGCATTGCATCATCAATCACATCTTTCACTTTTGGCGATGAAGTGGAGAGTATTCCGAACTATTTATGTTATAATATGGGGAATATCACAACTATAACTATCCCTAAAAGTGTAATTCAATACGGAAATAGTACTTTTTATAATTGTGCAGGTTTGACATCCATAATATGGAATCCCAGGAAATGTACCATTGTCAAAGGGGATTATGAAAATTATCGCGAAGTCTTTAGTTGCTACAATACATACGAAGTACATTCACGCGTAAAGTCTTTTACTTTTGGTGATGAAGTAGAGCAAATTCCTCCTCGTTTGTGTAGTGGGATGGATAGTCTTCCGGCAATAACATTGCCGGAATCTCTGACAAATATCGGATATAACGCCTTTTGGGGGTGCAGACAATTGACATCTATTGTTATTCCGGAAAAAGTAGGGAGCATTGAGGAAGAGGCATTTTATGCTTGCTGGGGTCTTACTTTTATTCGTATTCCTAAAAATGTAAGATATATAGGAGAGCACGCTTTTTCTCGAACAGGCATATCATCTATAGAGTATGATGCAAAAAGTGCAAAATTTGGTCATCCTCGCGAAGGTGGTGGGGCTTTCTATGGCATCTGTGACAAAATAGAATCTTTTGTGATAGGTAATGATGTAGATAGTCTGCCAATGAGTTTGTGTGAAGGTATGAATAAACTCACATCTGTTACTATTCCCAAGAACGTGAAATATATGGATTACTACATCTTCGGTTCTTTACAGTGTAATTATTGTACCGGTTTGACCCATATCACAATGGAATCTCCCATTCCCCCTGAAATTGCAGATGGGTGCTTTGGATTAGGGGGCGTTGAACACCGTTTCTTGATTTATGTTCCTTGTGGAAGCCAGGAAGCCTATCGCGAGGATGAACATTGGGACTATAAGGCAGATTGGATATTTGAGCCTGCGGCTGCATATACATTGTCCGTTCAATCTGCCAATAAAGAGCAAGGCACTACTACTATTCTGCGCCCCAATACGTGTAGT
>SAMEA104315435__coassemble_708_pt1 | contig 21754 bp, 14 predicted proteins | sample SAMEA104315435__metabat2_high_PE_041 | metagenome-assembled genome bin SAMEA104315435 (sample SAMEA104315435) | gut metagenome | biome: Monkey gut; feature: monkey-associated habitat; material: faeces | place: China | collected 2013
CTCTTCCTTGATCATGCTCTCGCCTGACATCGAATGGAGTGCCTCCTGTGCGGCTTTGATGTTCGCCTCGGCTTGCTGAATCTTGCCGTAGCGAATCTCCGCCACCTTGCCGTAGTTGCCCTCGCGCTCTGCCACTTCGGCTTCGTGCTTCATCTGTTCGATATGGGCTTTCTCGTTCTGGATAGTGGCTACATAGCCTTTCTCCTTGTCCCAACGGGCTTCCATCTCGGACGACTGTGCCTTGAGGGTCTTGAGTTGCTCCTCGATACCTTTCAGTTTCTCGGTGTCGTTCTCGCGTTTGATAGCCTCGCGCTCGATCTCGAGTTGCTTGATTTGGCGGTCGAGGTTATCCAACTCCTCGGGCTTGGAGTCCACCTCCAAACGCAGTTTGGCAGCGGCTTCGTCCACCAGGTCAATAGCCTTATCCGGCAGGTAACGGTCGGTAATATAACGGGTAGAGAGCGTAACGGCGGCAATCAGGGCATCATCCTTGATACGCACTTTGTGGTGCGTCTCGTAGCGCTCTTTCAGACCACGCAGGATAGAGATTGTGGCTGCCTCGTCCGGTTCGTCCACCATCACGACCTGGAAACGGCGTTCCAAAGCCTTGTCCTCTTCGAAGTACTTCTGGTACTCGTCCAAGGTGGTGGCACCAATCGCCCGCAGTTCGCCACGCGCCAGAGCAGGCTTCAGGATGTTGGCTGCGTCCATCGCGCCGCTCGACTTGCCCGCACCCACAAGGGTGTGAATCTCATCGATGAACAGGATTATCTCGCCCGCAGCGGCTACAACCTCGTTGATAACGCCCTTGAGACGCTCCTCGAACTCGCCCTGGTATTTAGCACCCGCAATCAGGGCACCCATATCCAGCGAGTAGATTTGTTTCTTCTTCAAGTTCTCGGGAACATCACCGCGCACGATACGATGTGCCAACCCCTCGACGATGGCGGTCTTACCGACACCCGGCTCGCCGATGAGGATAGGGTTGTTCTTGGTACGGCGGCTCAATATCTGCAGCACACGGCGAATCTCGTCGTCGCGCCCGATAACAGGGTCGAGTTTGCCTGCTTGCGCCCGCTCGCAAAGATTGATAGCGAACTTCTGCAGGTTCTCGTTCTGCTGTTGTTGGTTGTTGTAGTTGTTGTTGGTATTCATAGTTAAATCTCCTTTCTTGGTTTTGTAACGCCTTGCTATTGCAGTGCGTTCGACCATAGAGAGTCAAAACTTGTACCAATGCGCAAAAGACTGACAAAATGTCAGTATATGTATTCTTTTTCTGCCTTTTTGCCGACACAATTACAGGAGGAATATACGGATTATGCAATATGCAGGGTGCATAAACTGTATATAAGGACGGCTCTTTTCGCCGTGTCGTTGCCGTCTCGTTGCCGTCTTTTTAGCGTGATTAATTGCATGTATAAACAGTGTATAATTGACAATTTGCGATGTACAATTGCACAATTCCGAAAAAAATAGTAACTTTGCGGCGAATTTTATTATGGCGTAATATATATGTACAGACTGCAAGATAAAATGTGCGAACTGATGGCTAAGGAACCCGATGCCATTCGAATTATCAGTCGCTTTGGACTCACTATGGGAGTCGGTGATAAGACTATAGAAGAGGTGTGCCGCGAGCATAGCGTACACTGCCCTACGTTTTTGGCTGTAGTCAACTATAAGACCGATCATGTGGCAGACTGCAACCCCGAGGATATCGATATTGATACGCTGCGCATGTACCTACGCAATGCGCATGCTTATTTCGTTGATTTTCAGATGCCCCGTATCCGTAGGGACCTCATCGAGGCTATCAATCCCGCAGATACGACAAGCCAGATACCTATGCTCATTTTGCGCTTCTACGACGAATACGTGCAGGAGATTCGCACACATATTGAGCATGAAAACGAGGGAATTTGGGAACAGCACGCCCAAGACGACCAAAACATATCTTCCAAGTTCTCGGAAATAAAGAACCTGATTATCAAGTATTATCCGAGTCAGACCGATGATGTGAAGCATACCTATGCCATCATCAGCGTGATGAATGACCTCTTCGACATCGAGCAGGATTTTTCTACACACTGCTCCATAGAGGACGACATTCTCGCTCCTGCCATTGAATTGGACAAAAAACGCCGCAACAACGGCAAGACCGGCGAGAACCAGGGCGGAGAGGAACTGAGCGACCGCGAGAAAGATGTACTTATACAATTGGTTAAGGGGCTGAGCAATAAGGAGATAGCCGATGTATTGTGTATCTCTACTCACACTGTCATCACCCATCGCAAGAACATTACCCGCAAACTGAATATCCATTCCACAGCGGGATTGACTATCTACGCGATAGTAAATCATCTGGTGGATTTGGAGCAACTGAAAACAGGCGAATTTTAATGCTTCGGCGGGTACGCAAATATATAGAGGCAGAGGGACTGCTGCGCAAAGGCGACCGTGTCTTGGTGTGCATTAGCGGAGGTGCAGACAGCGTGGCTCTGCTCGATGTATTGCTTCGTGCGGGATACGACTGCATAGCGGCACACTGCAATTTCCACTTGCGTGGCGGGGAGAGTATGCGCGATGAGCAGTTTGTACGCAACCTGTGTGAGCAGTTGCATATACGGCTTTTGGTGCGCGATTTCGACACGCTGGCGTATGCAAAAGAAAACAAGGTGGGGATAGAAGTGGCGGCTCGCAACCTGCGTTATGACTGGTTCGACAGGGTCGCACAGGCTGAACACTGCCAAGCCGTAGCAGTGGCACACCACCAAAACGACCAAGCCGAGACGCTGTTGCTCAATCTGCTGCGCGGTACAGGTATCCGCGGACTCTGCGGTATGCGACCCATTGCAGCCAATCCGATGCACCCGGAGGGTGTGAAGATAATACGCCCGCTGCTCTGTACTACGCGCGACTACATAGAATACTACCTGCGAAGCAAACGCCACCTTGCGTGGGTGGTCGATTCTACCAATGCTGACACCGCCATTGCACGAAATGCTATACGGGCGCAGTTGGCACAATGCAGCAAAGCCGAAATTGAAAACATTGCACAAACGGCGGAGCGTATGCAAGGCTATGCCGACTGGTTGGAGCGGAAAGATACGCGTAAGGCAGGTATTGCCAAACTATATGAGCAAATGCGGCAGTACGGTTTCCCGGAAATAGAGAAGATGTACGATGCTTTGCAGCGCGGAGAAGGGGGGAAGATATTCTACGCACCGGAGTATGTAGCAACTATCAAACACCACCAATTCGTCATCACGAAACGCCCTGAACCGTTGCGATTCGGTATTGTCGGTTATCCGTTGGAACATAGTTTCTCCGCACGCTATTTTGCGGACAAGTTCCGACGCGGGCATATACGCGGAGAGTACCGTCTCTACCCTATCGAACCTAACAGTTTTATAGAAGAGACCATTTGTCCGTTGCTTGATACATTGGACGGAATGAACGTTACCTTTCCCTACAAGGAAAAGATTATTCCGTATCTCGACCGGTTGGACGACACTGCACAGAGTATCGGTGCGGTAAATGTGATATGCAAGCGTGTGGGATACAACACGGATTGTATCGGGTTTGTAGAGGCATTGCGGCCGTTGCTGCTACCGGCAGACCGGCAAGCCCTGGTACTCGGTACCGGCGGAGCGGCAAAAGCAGTGCTGTACGGACTGAAGCAACTCGGTATCACACCTACACTCGTCAGCCGTACACCCAAAGCAGGACAACTGACCTACACGCAATTAGACAAGGAAACTATGCTGCAGCATACGCTTGTCATCAATTGTACGCCATTGGGTATGTTGCCCGATGTAAACACCTGTCCGGCCATACCGTATGACCTGCTGACCCCTGCGCATCTGCTGTTCGATTGCGTCTATAACCCCGCCGAAACACTCTTTCTGCGCAAGGGACGAGAACACGGCACACGCACCAGCAACGGTCTGCAAATGCTCTACGGACAAGCCGAAGCGGCGTGGCACATCTGGAATAATTTGTAATGTGTAATTAACGTTTTATCATCATCACTATGAAACGACTGACAATAGCAATTTTCGGGCTGTGCCTGACCATTGCGGCAAGTGCACAGATTGTGCAGGAGAACGAATTGGCATTGGTCTATTATATGCCTGAAAACCAACTGGTTTTTGATATCGAATACACAGAGGAAACCTTAGAGGCAGGTCCGTTCTTTCTCTTTGCAGAGAAATATCTCGGCACGGAAGATGTGATTCAGGAGAATCGGACAATATATCATTTGACGGGTGTGCAGGCACACCTTGTAACGCACCCCGACTATACACGCGCCTACAAGGTTGTACCCGAAAAAGGTATGCAGACCCAGTTGCTCTCGTTGAGCAAAGACGGACTGCTCTATGGCTACAATGTATGTCCGCCGGAGAAGAAACCGCGCAAACAGGAAGGCAAAGAGGAAAAAATACGTGCAGCCCGCCCCGATGTAATGCCCCTTTTGGAGGAGCAGATTGCCGCCCCCACCCTGCAGCAGAAAGCCGAGGGAGCTGCCAAACAGATTTATCGTATTCGCGAGACACGTATGTATATACTCGGTGGAGAGATAGACCATGCGCCGGCAGACGGCAGGGCGATGGAGTTGGTACTCCGGGAATTAGACCGGCAAGAGCGACAACTGACTGAGTTGTTTACCGGCAAGCGCAGCATCAAGCGTATGCACAAAACCGTAACATATATCCCTTCCAAGAGCGAGGAATATGCCCTGCTCTATTTCTCGGAAGACAATGGTATTACCACAGACGAAGACGCAAGCGGCAGTCCGTTGCTGCTTACCATCGTAGCACACAAGCAGGTAAAAAGTGCGGCGGCAGAGCAGGGAAAGAAAGCCCCACAACCTTCGCAATTATACTACAACCTTCCGGGGTCGGCAGACTACGCTGTTACCTATGGGGATGTTGTTCTTGTTGAGCGTACCATGCCTGTTGCACAGTTTGGTATAGCCGTTCCGTTGGCGCACGATCTGTTTACCGGTACTGCATTGCCCGAGATTTATCTCAATATACAGACGGGCAATATACAGTCTATACGCCTGCAAAAATAAGTTAATATACGGATTATTCATCTTTGTCAGGAGAATGTCAGGTGGATACCATGTGGATAGCAGGTGTTTGAGCCTTTGGAAACGGTGTGTTTTGTAACATTATTTTAGATTATTCGGTATGATTTTTAGAAAATTATTGCTTGTTTTGGGGCTTGTATGCACTATATGCGGAGCGTATGCACAGGAGTTGAACTGCACCGTTACCGTCAATTCAGACCAGGTGCCGGGCAGCAACAAGTCGGTTTTCAATACCCTGCAATCGTCCATTGAGGAGTATATCAACCAAAACCGCTGGACGAATATGACGTTTGCCACACGGGAGAAGATTGACTGCAGTATGATGATTATCGTCAAAGCCGTAGCCGACAATCTGTACACTTGTGAGATGCAGTTGCAGAGTCGTCGCCCTGTATATAACACATCTTACACCACGCCGCTCATCAACTTCAAAGATAACAATTTCAACTTCACCTACCAGGAGTTCGAGCGTATCGAATACCAACAAAATCAGTTCACCACCAACCTCACAGCAATGTTGGCGTACTATTGTTACTTGGTTATCGGATACGATATGGACTCATACTCACGCCTTGGCGGAACACCTTATTTTCAAACCTGTGAAGACATTGTATCCGCTTGCCAGTCTGCCTCTATGGAGAGTCTTGAGCAAAAAGGATGGCAGGCTTTTGACAGCAACCGCAACCGCTATGCCCTCATCAACAACCTGATGGACGAGGCATTTCGCAAATATCGCGAGTATCTCTACGAATACCATCGTCTCGGCTTGGATGAGATGCAAGCCAATGTGGCTAACGGCCGCGCACGCATTGCCAACGGAATAGGTGTACTGCGTGATGCCAACCGCGCACGCCCCGCTACGTATGTCATCAATACGTTTCTCGATGCAAAAGCAGACGAGTTGGTCAATATATTCCAAAAAGGCACCGATGCCGAAAAGAAATCCGTCTATGAAATTCTGATGGATATAGACCCTACCCGTCAAACTACATACGATAAAATAAACAATTAAAGTCCTTCATTCTTAATTCATAATTCAATTTGACCATGTTTGTTTTGCCGAGCCGTATCTGCTCCACCAATGAGATACGCCATATAGCACAAAGTAGCACCACACCCTATACTCTCATTGCACTTAAACCTGAAATAGAATGGATTTATCGTGCGCAGGAACGAATGGTGCAAGTATTGGAAATGACAGGCGCAAAGATGGTCTATGCCGACCATTTCCAAAAGATACAAGATGGTGAAACCGCCACAATAGCAGAAGCACCCGTAATTGACTATCAAATGGGCGCGTTGCGTGACGATTTCGATTTTGGCAGTGTAACACTCTGGCGCACAGATGTATTGCAGGAGATTGTCGCTCAAATGGATACCGACTATCAATACGCAGGTTTCTATGACCTCCGTCTGCGGGCTACACAAGGCGGAACAGGCGACTGCGGACTGGTGCATATTCCCGAATATCTCTACTATGAAGTAGAAACCGACACCCGCAAATCGGGCGAAAAACTATTCGATTATGTGGATCCGCGCAATCGTGCCGTACAGATGGAAATGGAGCAATGCGTTACTCGCCATCTGCAAACTATCGGTGCTTGTTTGCGCCCGGGAGAGTACAAGGATTTGTCTCAATTCGCACATCAAGTAAGCAGCGTAACAGCCAGTGTAATTATTCCTTGCCGTAACCGTGTGCGCACCGTAAAGGACGCCATAGAGAGCGCATTGCGTCAGGCGGTACATGCACCCTATACCTACAATGTTTTCATCGTGGACGACAACTCCACCGACGGCACACAGGAGTTGATTCGCCAATGTGTGGAGGACAATATCAAACGCCGTCAAACAGACGCGAGTGCACCCGAACTGATATACATCGCGCAGGACAAGACGTGGCACGCCATCGGTGGCAACTGGAACATGGCGATACACGACTCGCGCTGTGGCAAGTATGCTATCCAACTCGATTCCGACGATACTTACCACGACGAGACGACCGTTCAACGCTTTATCAATACCTTCGAAAACGGGCATTACGGTATGGTGATTGGTACCTATCAGATGACCGACATAGAGGGGCATATCCTGCCGCCCGGTGTGATAGACCACCGCGAGTGGACAGATGATAACGGGCGGAACAACGCACTGCGTATCAACGGATTAGGGGCTCCAAGAGGGTTCTATACTCCCCTGCTCCGCACGCTCGATTTCCCCACCACCAAATATGGCGAAGACTATGCCGTAGGACTGCGAATCTCGCGCGATTATCCTATCGGGCGTATCTACGATGTGGTTTATAACTGTCGCCGCTGGGAGGACAACTCCGACGCCAACTGCGACATCCCCGCGATGAATCGCAACAACTGGTACAAAGACCGTCTCCGTACGTGGGAGTTGATTGCCAGAATGAACAAGTTGTAATTTACAAATTCACATACTTATAGTTTTACAAATACCAAAATGAAAGTGCGCGTCGGCATACTTACGGCACCGCATATCGAATACGAAAAGCGGGCTGATACGTTCATTATCAAGAATGTACGTATAGGCATCGGTTTCCATTGGGACAGATATGAGGAGCAGGAGTTTGAGGGCGATTTAGAGATTTTGCACAACGCGGACGGCACCGAGACGGCAGTAAATATCATCGACTTGGAGGACTATCTGACCTCTGTCATCTCGTCGGAAATGTCTGCCGACAGTCCGATGGAGTTGCTCAAAGCCCATGCTGTCATCTCGCGCAGTTGGGTTGTGAATGCCATTCGGCAAGCCAACACAGGGCATGTGGGGTACGATGTGTGCGCCGACGACCATTGTCAGCGTTACGAGGGGATCCTTCGCTGTACTTCGCGGGCGGAAGAGGCTGTGCGTGCCACCACGGGCGAGGTGTTGGTGTTTGGAGACAATGCCGACATCTGCGATACGCGTTACCACAAGTGTTGCGGGGGAAAAACCGAGAATTTCGAGACCTGTTGGGAAGACAAACATGTCCCTTATCTCACATCCGTTGATTGCCCGTATTGTGCCAAAGCCGTTGGTAATGAGCGACTTCTGCGATTGGTACTGAACAACTACGACCAAGAAACGACGGATTTCTATAAGTGGAGGGTGATATACAGTCAAGCAGAATTATCCGATATTATCCGCCAAAAATCAGGTATCGACTTTGGTGATATCCTTGCTCTCAATCCCCTCAAAAGGGGTGCATCGGGACGTATTTATTCGTTAGAGATAGTAGGTACAAAACACACGGAAGTGATAGGCAAAGAACTGAAAATACGCCAGTGGCTCAGTCGCAGTTGCCTCTATTCGTCCGCCTTTGAATGTCAAATGCAATATGCTCCCGATTCCGATATTCCGTCTGCTTTTGTCTTGCACGGACATGGTTGGGGACACGGTGTCGGATTATGCCAGATAGGTGCTGCCGTGATGGCAAGCGAGGGCTTTTCTTACTCCCAAATTCTGCTGCACTATTACCGAGGTGCTACTCTTGCACAATTATAATTATTCTAATGCTTACTGCACCATTAAATTTATCGTTTAATGGTGCTTTTTTCTTTGTCTTTCTTTTAGAAAATTAAACTATTATTTGTGTAATTAAAATAATTGTTGTAATTTTGTGCCGTGAAGTTGAGGAGGGCTTTCGCGGGTGGGGCTGATGTTGTAAGAACAAACGATAGCCGCACGCCCAATAGCCGAACACTCAACTTTGCAGACATAATAAAAGGCGTTTATATGCGCTTGTTTTGGCACTTAGAAATCCGGAAAATTTCACAACCCAAAGCAAGAAGCAATAAATGCCCTCGTGGTATGTAATGACTGCCCGTGCCTTTCGGTGCGGTATTTCTGCATATCGGGCGTGGGCGTATATTGTTTATTCTTGTTGCAAGGGTCTTTCCGGAACCTCTAAGTGGAGAATAAGCAAAATGTAAGGCTCCACGCTTTCTTTATGTCCGTACCAAATCTATTTTTTATTACTTCATTCTGCCAAATCGAAGCCGTTTGGTCTAAAAAACAAACACATTTATGGAAAACGTTAAATTTACGGTTGCCAACATTGAAAATGAAAAAAAGAGTTTGCTAAACAATCTGGTTGGAGACAAGATTGTTGAGTGGTTCGGAGATGGTCATTCCACGGAATTCACTATTGAGGATGACATTCTGACTATCCGCACGACGAAAAAGAGTTTCAGTGCACCCATTGATGATGCGATTGTTACTTATGTAGTCAACACCCGCACAGGCATACCTACCTACACTTTCAAAAATACAAAAGGAGAAAAAATAACATTCACCCCCAATATAACCTATTTAGACCCTGATGATGCAAGTAAAATAGAAGATATCATTGAGCAATTGCCTGGCTATAAGGGAAGGGACAAGGCAGACAAAGCGATATATTTAATTTATGTGGCAATGTTTGTCGGGGGAATAATAATATATGCTTTATTATAGATTATACCTTGTAAACGAACTATCAAGTACCACAATATAATTTCAAAGTATTTTTTTATGACAAGAGAAGAACTAACGAGCGTCTTGCGCAAGACAAAACGCGAGACAAAAATGCAAAAAGTATTCCTGTGCGTAGCGTGCTGCGCTATTGTCTGTGCTGCAGTATTACTATTCCTTTCCATCTTTGTCGATTCTACAATAGATTGGGAACAATTATCAATGAACAACCTACTCGATGACAACTTATCGTTGTGGCTTGTTTTCGATATATTTATTGCATTTTGCTACGTGTTTGAATTTGTTTGGTATTGGCAACTTGCAGATATGAATACAGAAATAGAATATAGGAAACAGGAAAAGAGCATTTCGAAAACAAATATATACGGGCTGCTCCTTTCCGCCCTCCTATGTGGATTGGCAAATATAATCTCCTATTTCATGTCAGATATGGATGATTCCGAAATAGAGTCCATTGTACTTGTGTTTTTGGCAATAGCATTGTCACGCTTTGTATTTATGTTCCGCGTAGCAAAGGACATACATGCCAAATGGAAAATTCCTTATGGACTACCCAATTTGCCATATTCGCCGGGTGATGTGGTGAAATTCTATGCTATTGGTCAATTGGTACTTTTCGGAATAGTAGTGATATTGACGATAGTGGTAGAAGAAACAACAGCCATCAATATAGTCAATATTCTGGCGGCTTGTATAGACGGAGTTTTCTATATGGCAATATCCTATATTTCCATTCCTCGCCTGCGTGCAGGATTGCTCGGTATCAACTATCCGGCAGAAGGCAGCAGCAACGAGGCAGACAACACAGACAACGAAAACGACTTTGACGAAGAATGATGATATAATAACATCATCCGTGAAAATAACAAGTAAACTCTTAAATAAAATTGTATAAATAAAATGAGAAACAAAGTATTAAAGACCGTTTTATGGCTATTATGCATGGTAGGTTTAACCTCCTGCAATGCATTATTGGCACCCGAACATGCGGAAGACAACAATGTACGATGCAGAGTATATGACGAAGTCTCGAAACAATCCAAATCTGATTTTGAAGAAGGTTTAGATTTATTTTGTCTCGCAGCAGGAGGCTCTTTGCCTGAACTAACAGTTGCGGAAAAAATACAAAATACCAAGATGTTGGAATGGAGTCTCAACGAGCAAATGTTAGGTGATACCTACACAGGCTATTTTATAACGTACGAAGTACAAGTACAAAAAAGAAATGGCAGTGTTACGTATTACGCGTTAGTGGATTTTACAGAATTTGATTCCGGAAAATGGCAGTTCAAAGTATTGGATGTAGATGAATCTTTATCCGAAATACAAAGTTGGCTATACTAATGAACCTCAAATATAAACACTCTAAAATATCCCTAAAATGAAATGCCCTAATTGTAAAACAGAAATACAAGACAATGCCAAATTCTGTCCCGAATGTGGAGAAAAGATACTACCTAATGAACCATTCACATTGAAATTGGAAGAACAGGAAGAATATGGCGATGAAGATGATACGGAAAATGCAGAACTTGAAAACATAGAAGATAATGCAGTTTCTGAAAATAGTATAGCAACTGAAGATGAAACACATGAAGACGAAACAATAAGCGAAGACGACAGCGAAGATGAAACCACGAAGATAGAAAAAGAAAAAATGTTTGCTATAGCCGCTGTTCTCAAAACACAAAGTGATTATTCTTCGCTCGAGAAAAAAGCGATATGGTTCTTTATTCCTTCTGCATTAGTAGCCCTAATTGCACTATGTCTTGTATTAGCCGGTATTTTCTTACTAATTGGAATTGCCGGCATTCTATTGGAAGCGTGCGGATTAACTGAGGGACAAGCAGTAGGCATAATAGGTCGCCTCTGTATATTCGGGTTGATAATCGGATTCTATCCTTTCTTTAAATTTTTATGGAAGGTACTTGAAAATTCTTTCCTTTGGGCATATGGATTGATGTTCGGTCATGTTTGTAATGAGTATATTGATAAGTATGCGGACAAGTTACAGGCATATCCACATTCATACTCAAAAGATGACTTAAAACTATTTCGAGAAGAATATGTAGATTTACTTATGGGGGAATAATGAAAATACAACATATCAATATGGAAGCAAATAATACTACACCGGTAAAGATATCGGGCAAGGCAGATGGAAAGGCTATCATCAAACGTATTGGCGAGATTGCCAAACTCCTGCATCAAAAGCAAATGCAATACACTCGCGCGGACTTGGCATACGACCTTCGAGATTATGGGGTAAAGAAAGATTCTAATGTATTGGATAATTGGGTGTACGTAGCCTATCAGACAAAACCTTTCCCCAAAGAGGTGTTCTTGACGAACGACCATAAACATTATATGGTTGATGCTTATGAATTGCATGCTACCCTATCTGTACATGATGAAGAACAAACGACACAGGTTGTACAAAAACATTTGCAAGATAGTCAAGCGAAGTTAGATAGTACTCAACAGCAAGCATCTGAAAACATCAGTGATGAATTGGCAACGACATCTTCTATGCTCAGTACTATAAAAGGTACAAGTGGTGTGGAAAAAGTACATCATGAAGCGGATATGGTATTCGGCAAATACACTCAATTGGTGGATACGTATCATGAAGCACGGGCGAGTGTAGAAACCGTAGTGGCGGATTTTGTAGAACTACGCACACAGACGCAAGAATTATTTATGACGTACGCTTCGGCATTGGTAGACATATTCGGAGATTCCATTACTGTCATTAGCCCGAAACTCTTTGATTTTTCGCAGATACAATGGTTAGATGTGGATACAATGCTCGGTAATACAAAATTAGAGTATGACCATCTCGCATCTTCCTGTGAAATGCTCTTTAGCGAAATATCCGCAAGTTTTACCAATACTCTGAATAGTGCCAGCCAAACATATCGCCAAAGCCGCGAAAAGAGTGTTGCCGTTGTCGAAGCGAGTATGGCTATACTGGAACACTATGCAGACGCAGCAGAACAGACTGCAAAATTGAAAAAAGAGTTGCTCAAATTAAAGAGTTCCATGCGCCACGATGCAACCATCATAAAGGGTGATATTATGCGAACAGCAGTCATTTATAAGACTCTCAACGATGTGTATATACCTAAGGCATTGTGGTTCAATACATATGGTACAAATATATTTAAGCAACAGTTGGATGAACTTACTGCACAAATATACGATATTCCAAAGATAAAACCTCTCAAGGAGCAGCGTGATAAGACAATCACTACGCTCAAAAGTATCAATCGCAGTATTTTCGATGTACAAAATAATATAGACTATTATACGAAGCACATTGCAGAATCTCAAAAAACATTGCAAGATGAGAAAGAGCACTACAATAATGCCAAACGAAACAAACCGACCTCTCCATTTTTCCTCTTTAATCTCATTACGTTTGGTGCTTTAGGGCGTTCTTATCGTAGAAAACTATACACATGGTCGCAATCGGAGTTGCCTTTTATAGAGGCTTATGAGTCGTTGCAGGCCGACATCGAAGTGGAAAAAGATGACCTAAAAAACAGTAAACAGCAATTGAAATTCTATCAAAAGAAGTATGATGAATTGCGGAATGAATTAGAAACAATAAGCCGTTCTCTTCGTGAGCATCTATGCATTGACAAGCAATTGCAAACTCGCGTAGCAGCACATCTTTCTGATTATATTCGTTTGCTCTTTGTTGCCAAAGAAATATGTGAAAGCAGTCTGAATAATGAGTTGGTTAATACTGTGAACATAGAGAAAATAGAGGATGTTGTTCTTCCTGCAGAAATTACACACAATATCCATTCTTTTGTTGATACTATTGCCGGCAATATGCATATTTCTTCTGCTCAAGCCGCAGATATTGTCTCATTAGCAACTTCTGAAGTTCCAAAAGATGGCTACGATGAGGAAGGCCTGAATGTAGTAGCCCAACAAGCGAATCAACTGGTAGAACATGGAGCGGAACTATGCAAACAACTCATTGAGTTGCGTACTCAGATGCTACAAGATGCGCATGAAGAAGCGTATTATCAGCAAGAGTTGACAAAATTACAAAACAAATTTCAAACACAAATGCAGAACGCAGGCAATGCTGCACAATCTATTTTGGAGATTGCCGCACAACTCAATAGCACGGAGAATCCGGATATTGTCAAACAGGCACTTATGGATTTATCCGGAAGTAAAGAGCCTTATTCATCACAAGACTTGCAAGATTTCTTAGAAGGTAAACGAACAATAAATATCTAAATATATGGCAGAACTCAATTCTCGACGTGACCTTGTAAAACAGCAGGTTACAAATTTGGATTATGCGGAAATTAATCAAGACCTTCATAAGGAAGAAAAGCGCATGCAGCGCAAGTTGGACAAACGTAAAGATTTGGAAGAAAATTCGTTGTCCTATGGTGCAGTTAGGTGGATAGCCAAAGTAATGGATGATTATTATTTGGATGCTATACTTGGTTTTATCCCCGGAGGTATAGGCGATGCCATTACATCCACATTGGTTTTTCCGTCTATCTACGTCAGTTTGTTCAAGATACACTCTATCCCGCTCACACTGGCAGTCATCTCAAGGGCTTTGCTGGACACATGCATCGGATGTATTCCTTTCTTGGGTAATATCTGCGATATCTTCTACAAATCCAACAAAAAGAATTATCAACTTATCCGCGGTTTTGTAGAAGATGACAAGGAAACAATAGATAAAGTGAATCGTCAAGCCGTATGGATGCTTATTTTTATACTCCTGTTAGGAGTACTTATATACTATCTTATCATAGGAATAGGTAAATTGTGGACTTGGCTTGTTGGTTAATAAACGTATTAAAAACTATATCATTATGAGATTAGAAGCGAAATGTCGACTTTTAGAATACCTGCTTATGGTTCCAAGCTTTATAGGTGTCATTGTGCGACCGGTTGCCATTATTGGTATATTTGCAACCACTAAACTGCCATGGTTTCGATGGCTCTGTATAATAATGGTGGTGTTGGCTCTCCTGTTGGGACTTAGGGGACGAAAGTTTGGCTCTGATGCATGGCAATGCGGAATATCACCAAAAATGCGATCATGGAAAAGCGGTATGGAATTATATAATATCGAAAGATATAGCAAAGGCTATTGGTATCTGCTTTTTTCGGGGGTACCATATTCGATAGGTGCCATCATAGGATGGTTTCTGCTGTCTCAGTAAACTGAATTGCTTAGTACAATAAACTTCTTATAAACAATCAAAATTCTTTATAAAATGCACTCGTCGGGTGCATTTTATTGTTTGTAGGTCTATGTCGGTTGTATGGGGAACTAATAGAGATAAGGAATGTTATTAAACGGGCATAGTTATCTCGTACACACATAGAAAAAAACAGGTAAAAAAGTGGTATAAAAGAAGGGAGTGGTAGGGCAGTGGTAGGGCAATACATACGAGATTGGACGCTAAATGATTCATAAGGGTGTTTATGTCTTTTACCTTGAATTGTCTCTGATTTTAGTGTGGTTACGATGACAAAAAGAGCACTCTATTGCATATGTCAGAAAAAAGCAGTAACTTTGCGCGCATTGGATTGTGCGCAGTTGTTCCGCATGCGTATTATGTTATGTGCGAAACTTAATGAAACGCTTTTTCTACATATTAGGTGTGTTTCTTGTCAGTTTACTACTGGTAGGAACAATGCTCGTTTGCGTACTGACAAGCGACAAAGTGGAAACGGCGGCGGTGCGGCTTGTAACAAAAGAACTGAGTCGCGGTCTCGGTACGGAAGCCAAAATCGGCAGCGTGGAATACAAGTTTCCCGCTCGACTGCGTATCCGAAACATCTATCTGGCAGATCAACAGGGTGACACCCTACTCTATTTAGACGAAATTTATGCCCATTTTCGTCCTTTGCCATTGTGGCAAAACGAGATTCGTTTTTCCCATGTGGACATACGTGGAGGCGTAGCGAATGTCTATCGTTTGGACGATGAGCAGTACAATTATCAGTTTCTTGTTGATGCTTTTCATTCAGAACGGGAACGCACTCCGTTCCGCTCTTTTCTATCGGTACGCGATATACGCATAGAGCAGATTCGGGCGCGCTACAACGACTATCAGGCGCAGTTGGACCATGCATATATGGACTTGTACCATTTCACGCTTGATTCGTTGGATGCAGAAGTGCGAAGTTTGTCGTTGGCGGTACAGAATCCGACCGACCAACTATACGTGGAAGAGTTGCAAGCGCGGCTTGTCTATAACGATACCTTGCTGGGTATGCCACGATTGTATATCCGTCTGCCCCAATCGGAGTTGGATGCGAGCGGAGTGAAATGTACGCTAAGCAAAGGAGCCAGCAATCACGAGGAGCATAACGGGCATTGTACAATTGACCATTCTACGACAGCAGGGCGTCTGCTCACGGAGGGTAATACTATTCGTTTGCACATTACCCGTGCAGAGGTAACGCCTCGTGATCTAGCACTGATAGTACCAGCAGTGCGCAGTTTGGACAAGCCGATACGTATAACCGGCGATGTTTTCGGCACTGTGGATAGTATTCAAGCGCAGGATTTGTCACTCCACTACAATAACCAACGTTTTTTTGCGGGGTCATTGACAGCATCGGGCTTGCCTGACATCAGCGATCCGTATCTGAAAATGAGTTGCCAAGACTTATTTCTGAATGCGCGTTTTCTGCAGGATTTGTTGAGCGATCTCTATAACCGTCCTTACCGTCTATCCAAAGAGGTGCACCGCTTGGGTGATATCCACTACCGCGGGCAGATAGAGGGGCGTTTGCATGATATGATTCTGCGTGGTGCTTTTCGCACGGCATTGGGCGTTATCACCACCGACGGACAACTGCAATCAGACACCGTTTTCCGCAATATGACCTACAATGCCCGTGTAGCCACCAAGCGTTTCCAATTAGGCAAACTATTAGCTAATAGTGACTTAGGTCCCATTTCATTGGATGTCAGTTCGCGCGGGAAGGTGGTATCGGGCAAGGCTTCCGGCAACATAAATGCCCACGTGCGTAACCTGACTTACAAAAACTATACATACGAAGAACTTCGTGCCAATGGGCAATTCCGTCCACAACATTTTGATGGTACAGTGAGTATCAACGATGAAAATATAGAGATGTATTTCTCAGGTTTGGTAAACCTAACACAAAAGCAGCCCGATATAAACTGCGACTTGCGTTTGGTGCGCCTGCGTCCCGGCGTGCTGCAACTATCCCCAAAATTGGAAAAGATGGAGATTAGCAGCACTATGGCTATCAATCTGAGCGGCCGCAATCTCGATGATATGAGCGGCTATCTGGTTTTGGACTCTACACGTTTGCGGAACGGCAACGACAGTGTGCTGATGAATCAACTCAAACTCATCGTACAAACCGGTGTCGGCACGCAGAAACAGATTCATCTCACAAGTGACTACCTGACTGCCGGTGTGAATGGACAATTCCGCTACAAAGAGTTGCCCGATATGCTGCTGCGACAGACAATGCGTTACCTACCGAATGCGTTTACCGCCACGGAACAATACCGTATCCGTCAGACACAGCGCACCCATTCGCGCATAGATGTGTACGTATACGGGCATAAACTGCGGGCTTTGCAGCGTGTGCTACGTTTGCCCGCCCGTATCAGCGATCAACCCGTTATCAAAGGTTTCCTGCACGAGGACAAAAACATCTTCGGCCTAATGGCGTATGCCCCCGGCGTACGTATCAACGGCAAAACGATACAAGACATTACCCTTTCGCTGGATAATATAGGCAACAGCGCTAACCTGTCATTGGCGGCTGAAGCACTGAATATGGGAGCGATGCTGCGTGCGACAGCAGAAGGCGACTCGCTATCCACTCATCTCACGCTCCATCAAACCGACTCGGCGGCACACGTCTATGGCGGCGACATCAGAATGCAGACGCACTTCATGCAATATGCAGGTAAACCGTTGATAGATATGCATATACAGCCATCGGAATTCCAACTGCGTGACTCAACCTACACCATCAGCGACAGCCATATATCCTATTGTGTAGCCGACACAACCCTCGGAATACAGAACTTCAACATACAAGCCGCACACCAGTTTGTCCGTGCAACGGGTATGGCCTCCACACGCGCCACCGACTCGCTCTATGTCGAACTGGGCAATATCGATGCCGGCTATGTGCTTCCCTTTGTGCTGCCGGAAGATGCGCTCAAATTAGGCGGCAGTTTGACCGGTTGGGCTACATTGTACAGTCTATTCTCCAAACCCGTTTTCGAGGCAGATGTACGGTTAGATTCCGCCCAATTAAACGACACTTATGTGGGCGATGCGGTAGCAACCGTGGCATTAGACAAGACAACAAAAGATATAGTTATCAACGGCGATGTAGTCAAGGATTCGCGCCTGCTTGCCCATGTGGACGGCAATGTGGAAACCAACAAAGGTAAATGGGGCATCATGATTTATCCCGACTCTATCCCACTCAGTTTTATAAACCATTGGACACAGGGTATCATCAGCGACATTTCGGGCTACGGGAGCGGTGTGGTGCACGTGTTCGGAGAGCGTGAAGGCGACACCAAACGCACATGGGTAGAGACACGCGCCAAAGCCATTGATGCAGGACTGACCATCCCCTATACGGGCTGTCGCTACTATCTAAGCGACTCTATCTTCATGGACTCTACGTCCATTCAGTTCAATCATCTCAACCTCTACGATGAAGAGGGAAACCGTCTGCACGTAGATGGTAAGTTGACCCACAATATATTCAACGATTTCAGATATAAATTCGATATACAAGTCTTTGATGCTTTGGTATTTAATCTACCAGACAAAGCGGGCGAGATGTTGCAGGGGCGTGTCTATGCCAATGGCGATGCCCACATCAAAGGCAATACCGAGGAGGTGAAGATAAGTGCCAATGCCCGCACTGTAGGCAAGTCGCGTTTTCGTTTCTCGATAGACTATGCCTCCTCTGCCTCAGACAACAATTTTATTACCTTTGTAGATCATAATGCCGTCATCAAACAGCGCCCGCAGGATGAAGATGAAGAAGACGACTTGAGCAAAGAGTTGGCTAAGATAGAATCCTCTATCCGTATGCAAATAGCACTCAATGTTGAAGCCGACCAGCACCTGCTTTTCCAACTGATGCTCGGTGAGCGCAACGGCGATATGATTCAAGCACGCGGTGACGGGGCTATCCGTTTCACGTATGACTCGCAGAACGATGATATCAAACTAATGGGTAACTACAATATCCAACAGGGTTCACTTGATTTCACCGTTGGTAATGTCATTCACCGCCAATTCACTATCGCAGAAGGCGGCAATATCTTGTGGTCCGGCAATCCGATGACCCCGCAACTGAACGTTACAGCCAAATACCGCGTTACCGCCAGCCTAAAGGACCTGTTTGGCAGCGAAATCAGTCAGTTGGCCACAACGCGCACCAATGTGCCGGTTAATACGTGTCTCACAATGACAGGCAACCTAATGCAACCTACCCTGCATTTCGGTATAGAACTACCATTGTCCGACGAGGCCATACAGAGCCAAGTGCAATCCATAATCAACACCGACGAGATGCTGATGCGGCAGGTAGTTTATCTGCTTGTTTTCGGGCGTTTCTTTACTCCCGAGTCTATGTCCAATTCGCAGTATTCGGGTCTTAACGACACCTATTCGCTGCTTTCGTCCACCATCACGGGGCAAATCAACTCATGGCTGAGCAAACTGACCAATGTCTTCACAATGGGTGTGAATATCCGAACCGACGGCGAGGGGGCAGACGCTACTCAGGAATACGAAGCACAATTCCAGTTGCAGCCTATGGATCGTCTGGTTATCAACGGTAATGTGGGCTACCGCTACAATGACATCACCAACCAGCCTTTCTTCGGCGACCTCGATGCAGAGGTAATGCTTACCGAGGATGGCAAACTGCGTCTCAAAGCCTACACCCACACCGTGGATAAGTACTCGCTCCGTCAAGCCAATACAATCCAGGGCGTCGGCTTTGTATGGAAACATGATTTCAACTGGCCTACCAAAGAGGACTTGCAACAGCGCAAAACCGAGCGTGAGAAGCAAAAAGCCGAGCGAAAAGCCACAAAACAACAAACCGATTCAACGCAAATAACTCCCTATAAATAAATGCTGATTAAGACATACGGTGCAGCACCTGTAGGTATAGATGCTGTCTTGGTAACAATAGAAGTACATGCTGTATCGGGATTCGATTTTACCCTTGTAGGTTTGCCCGATAATGCCGTCAAGGAGTCGCATGAGCGTATTCTGGCAGCCCTCAATGTGAATGGTTACGAGTCCCCTAAACGTGCATTCACTATCAATATGGCTCCAGCCGACATCAAGAAGGAAGGTGCCGCCTACGACTTACCGCTTGCCATTGGTATTTTGGCAGGCGAAGAGAAAGTAAAGTCTGCTTTATTGGGTAAGTATATGCTAATGGGCGAATTGAGTCTTGACGGATCATTGCAACCCATTCGGGGCGCATTGCCTATCGCTCTTTGCGCCCGCAAAGAGCGGTTCCGCGGACTCATACTCCCTGCTGCCAACGCCTGCGAAGCGGCTGTGGTGGACGGTTTGGAGGTCTATGGTATGGAGACTATTCTCGATGTGGCGCGGTTTCTCAATAGCGAGCAGCAGTTTGAGCCTGTCCGCGTCGATACCGACCTGCTTTTTCGCGAAGAAGCCTTTTCCACCGACCTTGATTTTGCCGATGTGCGCGGGCAAGAGAATGTACGCCGAGCTATGGAGGTGGCGGCTGCCGGTGGACATAATATGCTGATGGTTGGCCCTCCGGGTGCGGGCAAATCCATGATGGCAAAACGTCTGCCCTCTATCCTTCCGCCGCTGACACTCGAAGAAGCCCTCGAAACCACCAAGATACACTCTGTGGCAGGCTTGCTCAATCGCCGTATGGGTAATACCGAGTCGCTTATCGTGCGCCGTCCGTTCCGCAGCCCGCACCATACCATCACCGATGTGGCACTTGTCGGGGGCGGAAGCAATCCGCAACCGGGCGAAATCAGTCTGGCGCACAACGGGGTACTCTTTTTAGACGAACTTCCCGAGTACAAACGTACCGCCCTTGAGGTTATGCGCCAACCGCTCGAAGACCGCAAAATCACTGTTGCACGCAGCAAGATGTCCATCGAATATCCCGCTTCGTTTATGCTTGTAGCGGCTATGAACCCATGTCCGTGCGGGCATTATGGCGAAAATAATCCCGCGCACCCATGTACATGTACTCCCGCTCAGGTACATAGATATTTGAGCCGTGTCTCAGGACCGTTGCTTGACCGTATAGACGTCCAATGCGAGATACAGGCTGTGCCGTATGACCAACTACGTACGCTCCAACCGGGCGAATCGTCTGCCACTATCCGTCAACGTGTCGTAGCGGCACGACGTATTCAGCAAGAGCGTTTTGAGGGTACTGCCGTCCATTGCAATGCACAGATGACCCCGCAAATGCTTCGTAAATACTGCCCTATTGATGCCGAGGGAGACAATCTCCTTTCCTATTCTATGAACCGCCTCGGCTTATCTGCCCGCGCCTACGACCGTATTCTCAAGGTAGCCCGCACCATTGCCGATCTATCGGGCGAACCGGATATCTCTGCAGCCCACCTCCTTGAGGCCATCGGCTACCGCTCCCTCGATCGCTCCACCTGGGCAGGATAATGCTGATAAAATAAGAAAAATGAAAAATTAATTATGCATAAATTATGCAGTATATGCAACGTATATACTTTGTAGTATCATTTACGTAGAAAAGACGTAGAAAGGACGTAGAAAGAATTGGCTTTTATAGATAGGATAAGCCTCTTTTTTATGCACTATATTCATCATTTATGCATTTTTATTGCATATCCGTTCCGCTTATGTTTCATACCCTGCTTTCCATATTTTTGAACATTTACTTTGTCAGTTTTACCGACAAAGCGGGTTCTGCACCTGTCCCTTTTTCGGAGCGGGCGCAGGAACAGCGTACCCGCTGGCACATCCCTACCGACTCACTCGATTACATCGTTTCTCCATTCTATCTCGATAGTATTCAGCGGCTTGGTGGAACCATCTGCCATATCTCCCGTTGGTTCAACGGCGCAACCGTTGAGATGGACACCGAGACCGCACAACGGGGTTCCGCCTG
>SAMEA104315435__coassemble_726_pt1 | contig 21122 bp, 7 predicted proteins | sample SAMEA104315435__metabat2_high_PE_041 | metagenome-assembled genome bin SAMEA104315435 (sample SAMEA104315435) | gut metagenome | biome: Monkey gut; feature: monkey-associated habitat; material: faeces | place: China | collected 2013
CGAAACTTGAAATTTATTTAGCAAATATAACTTTTTTTTTGTACCATTCATATTTTTGTAGTAATTTTGCTCCAAGTTTGTTGTGTGTATATGTTTTATCGTTGTATGGGTTGTGTTATGTTGCTGAATGAACCCCGATCTTTATGAATGGTAGATATTTGATTGTGTTTTTGTTGTTAGGCGGAGTGCTCTATGGGCTTACTACTGCGGTTGGCAATATGTTGGCAGAGGAGGATCCTATGTCGGTATATTCGGCGCAGGTGGACTACCCGTCTGTACCTGTTGTCGGAGCGTCTTCCCGTGGGGGCAGTCTGGTAGTGCCTGTTCCTGTGTCGTCCCGCACTGCCTCGTTGTTCCGCCATCCTGCTGTGTATAGTGTGTCTGTCCCGCAAGGCTGCGCATTGGCTGATCGTCCTGCGTATGCTGCGGTTTCGTCGGCTCTCCCGCTTGTTTCGGAGAGTTATTCCGCTTCTTCGGCTTATCCCGTTTCCGGTGGTTTGTACCTTACATCTTCTGCAACCTTTCACTCCTACGGCGGCGGTACGGAGAGTGCTGAATATATATCTTCGGGCAGCCATAGTGCTATCCCCTCCGCCTCGTCGCTTTCTGGCACCTCTATGACACCCCCGGTAAGCGTCCCCCTCTCCCCCGCACTCTCCCCGTCCTGGTCTGCCTCCCCGTCTGTCGCTACTGCTTATGCCTCGGCTGATCAGACCCTTTCAGCCCGCAAAGGCACCCAACGTAGAACGAATGGGATTACTATTGAAGATACGTATTATCAATGGTTGCAAAGTAATAGTTGGGCATTTGGTGCGGGGGCAGACAATTTGAGTGAATCACAAGTTCGTGCATTGTGGGATGCATTGTGTGCTAATAATGAAGACTTTGCATTAACCTATACCTACGAGGAATTTTATAATTGGTTTCTCTCCAAGCAAAGTGATGAAACATTTAAGTGGAAATTACCTATTGGGGAGGGAGTGCCTTATTTGTTATTATTGTGTGTAGGATATGTGATTGTTAGATATAAGCAACAGAAAAATCAGTGGATATGATGAAACATATACTTTCAAAATTGAGTTGTGCCATACTTGCAATGTGTGCAAGTATTTTGCTGTCATTGGCAGAAAATAAACAGGGAATGACATGCGATGACCCGATTGTAGTAACGCAAAATTTTGCTATGTATATCTCCGAGCCTGGTACCTATTGGTTCAAGGCTTCTACGTATGATTTGCCAATACATCTATGCTTGATACCAGATATGGAACGCTTTGGAGACTATGCAGATAGTTATTTCGATCCTACTGTTAATATAGATTTTTCTTGTGTGAACGGTGTGTATGATGACCCTAATATTCAAGAGATGATTACTTCTGTATCGGGTTGGGGCGTAAAAGTGCCAATTTTGCTAAATTTCGATGTTGATAAAAATGCTACTGAACCAAGTTTGGTATTGGATGTTTCGGATACCTATCGCACGCTAATGATGCAGTATGGCATTACTTATGATGTGGAGGCATTGGTGCGTTTGGATATCTCTTTCCCTGCTACTGCTTCATTGATTCCCGATACTGCTTTCCGTGTTTGTGCAGACAATGCATATTGGGTGAAATATCCTGATGCATTGACTATATCGCCTACCACAATTGATTCGGTGTATGTGTTGCCTGTTACGGAGTGGAGAAGCGACTCTATTCGCTTTCGTTGGACAGGAACGGAAAAAGCCCAACTCTGGATAGGTGCCACTTGCGGTTTTGAATTGACCAACGAAGATGAAAATGTATTGGAAATAGATACGCTCTATCCTGCTGGTGATACACGCTGCTATATAGATTATTCTGCGTCTGATCTCCAACAGATGGTACGCGATTGGGGAGATGGTAGCGGGGTGTTCTATGCGCGCATATTATCCTCGGATAAGGCACAATTTGTTATAGAACCCAAACCTATCCAAGGTCCGATGGCACACGCTATCGAATTAGTGCAGGATAAGACTACGGAGATTGCTGCAGATGATACAACGCAAGTATATTATTTCCGTAAGAAATGGGAACGCAACTCAATGCAATTGTTATCCAATATCAATGATACGATTACGGCTTATTTCGGGAAAACATTGGATTTTTATGCTTCTGTTACCGATAGGAACTATATCGGTAGTCAGATTTTTCATTCTGAAAACGGACAGATGGTACTCAATCTGACGCAGCAAAAACTATCTGAATATGCGAATGCCGGTGAGGCGGATTTTGTGTTTGTACGTTTCCAATCGCCGGTTGCTACCGAAATAACTCCTCGTTTGTGGCAAACCGATGAATGTATGGATAAATCGGTACGCTTGCTGTATCCGAATGATCAAGAAGCATTACGTTCGTCGCAAGCCGTGCGATTGTATGCGGTTGATTATGATATGTGGAAACGAAATGATGTATCGCTCAAATGGTCTGGTGTAGCAAAACTCTACGTATATCTTGGGGATACATGCGAATTTAATATGACTCCTAAGAACAAGCACGTATTATTCTATCGAATGATAGACCCGACAATAGACCCCGTATGTGTTGTTACGGCAGATACTTTGCGTTCTTTTGTAAAACGAGTGTCAAATAACAACTTATACTTGCAATTTGCGCCGAAGGGCAATGGTACTTTGTATCTTTCTCAAGAACTGGCACAAGATCCTCCTACAGAAATGAAGGAAGTGGAGAATTCTACCGATTTGCGAGTGGTATATACTATCTATGGTAGAGAGATATATGTGACAAAACCGCAGAGGCTCTACTTGTACAATAGTTTGGGACAATTGGTGCAGACTTGGTGTCAAGAGGCAGAGAATGTACGTATATTGAATACTATTTCTAATGGGGTATATGTACTGCGTGGAGAAAATAGTGTGATTTTGATTAAATATTGATGAGCATGAAAAGAAATATAAGGTTGTGTATTCTATTTCTATGTCTGGGATTACTATGTAGTACTAATGCGTGGGGTGTTGGACATGCCTATGGCAAAATAACTGTAAAATCAAACGATAATACAAGAGGATATGTTGCAGTTGGGAAAACAGATTATGTTTCTTCTGCTGATCAATATAGTGATGAAAAAGTAGATTTTGTATCTGATAAGTATACTAATTTAGGGGGAGATGTTGATATAACTTTTTATTTATCTTCCAGTTCGAGTGTTGGGTACTATTGTGTAGGATGGGGAACTACCATTGAGGCTACAGATGTAGATACAAAATCTCAAATAACTGTGACAAAAACTTGTAAGACAGGCTATGAGACCTTGTGGTCAAAAATTCCTACTACAGATTTCGGCACGTATTATGCAATATTCAAACCGGCAGAGGTAACTTCTCCTGCAAATGGTAGTACTATAGTAGGTGCCACGCTTGAGGAGCCGATGGGCAGGGCAGAACATGCACAAGTCCGTTTATCTGTCAAGGCAACTCGTGCAGAGGATTTTGTGGTTCGGATAACGGAAAATCAGTATATTCAATACAATAGTCATTCGTTTGATAATGGTAATTTGGTTATTGATTATACCTATTCGGCTCATAATGTGGATGGTACAGATAAGGCAACTATCACAGTTACTTCCGCTGGTGGAGAAAACGCATATACGTTCACATTGGTTTGTAAAACCAGTTTAATCCCGACTTTTACGCTGTCTCCGTCATCGGTTGCGTTTGGAGAGACATCTATTGTCGGGAGTAAAACAGAAAACATTGCACCTGCCACCTCTAATACAACGGCTAAGAATGCAGTATGGACGATGTGGATAGATGGCACACAAAAGGAATACTTCTCTATTAGCGGTACAGATGCTGATGGCTATGCACATCCCGCCAATGGACAAGCAAGCATTATCTTTTCTCCGAGTGCCGAAGGTCCCTATTCGGCTCAGTTGCAGGCATATTGTGTCTATACAGATGCTAAGGGTACTCCATTACAAAGTGAGACTACTACGGTGGAGTTGTCCGGACAAGGAGTTGCCCCCAAGGAAGCATTGCTGACCCTGTCGAATACATCTGCTAATGCTGGCGTTTATGATGAGACGACCGGCTCCTATACTTATCTTGACCAGTATGGCACGGTTGCACATACGGCTGATTTTATGGTTGGTTGGGCAAATGTAGATAATTTGCAGTACGATTTTGGTAGTACGAATGCTGCGGGAGTTTTTGTTTGTACGCCAAAAGATGAAGAAAGCGGCAAGGTGCGTTTGACTATTACTGCCAAGTCGCAGCAAGCCCTGACAGAGGCAACTACTTATACAGCCACGCTTACCGTTTCTGCCCGAAGTACCATTGCGGCGGATAACAGCAAGACACTTACACAGACTTTGCAAGTGTCGGTCTCTGTTTATCCCAAGAAAAAGAATACCTTGGCATGGGGACTGCCATTATATACTACTAATGTATATCTGCTTTATACAGATGATAGAGATGTATATGCATTGTCAGGTATAAATAATACAGATACCATTGCTTATCCGATTACTATCTCTTGTTCTACAACTGGTTATACAAACTATTTTAGCATAGATAACGCCCATCATACCCTATCTGCGGTTGCGTTGCGTGATGCAAATATGACAATCAATGCCTTACAACCCGAATCGGATGAATATGAGGCTGCAAGCATTACAACCAACCTGCGTGTGCGTAAGCATAATTTCGCATGGATATACAACCCGATAGATCCTTTGCGAGTGAATACACCACGTCTGTATAAAAATATGTTGTACAAAGATTTTATCAGTACTAATTCCATCAAAGCAGGTGAGGCAAAAGGATTCGCTATGCTTAAGTACCGTGATAATATCGTGCACGATTTTGGGCAGACTTTGGTGGAGAATGCGGATGGTACATACGATTTACAAACAGGGGATGTAAATACTACAGGTAACCATTTGTGTTTTACGGCTTCTGTGGATGCTACGGATAACTATTATGGAACATCTAATACAAATATCCAGTTCGTAGTTATCAAAGATCCAATTCATGTGCCTGTTAGTATTGGTGTCTCTCAATATACTTCCGGTGAGCATAAGGGTGAGTTCTATGGTCTGTGGTTTAATAATGCTTATGATATGTATGGCAGCACTTTCCTCGTTGATAAATATAATGCAGAATGGATCGGCTATGATTGGAATGGCACAACCAAAACGTGGACAGGAACGAATACAGGACGAACCGATTGGACAACGGTTGCAGGGCAAGGAAGTACGAATGCTTTTGTTTTGCAGAATGGAGGTTATGCAATATTTCATTTTAGAGGTGTTCCTCTACAAATGACTTTCAGTATGTATTTCCAAACGGCAACTGCGGATGGTGAAATCCGTATAGAAGAGAGTGAGGATGGCGCTACTTGGACAAAAGCCCATTTCCCGACCAATGCTGCAGATACCTATTTGTCAACTGCTGGATGGAGAGCGGTATGGTTGAAAGGCAGTAGCCGGTATGTCCGGTTGTCATATATGGGCAATAATCATGTGGTGGTATGTAATCAATACATAGCCGAGAACAATTATATATATACCGATTTTACTCCTAAGACCACATCCTACAACTATAACAATTACAAAGTATTTGCCGATACAACTGCCTATCACGAAATGGTACGTAGTGATGATGGTGATTGGAATACGTTTGATTTCTCTATTTGCGTTGCTAATTGGAAAGAAAATGCAGTAGAGATAGAATGTAGCAATCCTCATTTTTCGGTTATTACGGACGGTACTTTTGAATCTGTAGGATTGGACAACTATATGGAACATACGGCACATGTAAAATATAATGGTACTGCTTTGTATGATGAAACGATAGTCCGTCTTAAGTTGCATAATTTTTATGGTAGCACGGCAACAGATACACTTCGTTTTTATTCGTTTAAAGTGCGTGCTATTGGAACAGGTGCTGCTATGCCGCAGACTATTACAAACATCACTAAATCAACAAAATACGCAACGGGAACAGTTGGACCTATCCGGAATTATAAAATAGATGCAAGTCATCCGTATGGGGATTTGCAGACAACGGAGTTCAGTTATTCGCAAGGAAATATATCTCCTAATTCGGGACTGCGCGAGCATACTTTTGAGCATTGCTTTGGAAACGATGGAAAACCGTTGTTTGATGTGTTGTATATATTTGGTATGACGCATAATTCGGATGGTGCAGTAGAGACCTATACCTCCTATTATGAGAACGCCGCTGGAGATACGTTAAAAGTATTGGGTACTTATCCAAAAATATCGGAGTCTGATGCGAACAACGGGTCAAATGCTGTAACACCATTATATATATATAATAGGAGTGGAGAACAATATGTTCTATCTCAAACTATTCCTAATACAAATATATCCGATGCGTTGATAAAAATCGAGGCTAAGGGACAAAAAGTCTATTTTAGCGGACATTGCCCTGCTTTATCTACGGGATATAAAAAAGATGAAAACGGCGGCGCAATCTTTGTTTCCGGTGGCAAAGGGGCGAAAATAGATCTGTATTTTGAAGATTGTGTAGTACGTTCGCGTACTCACTCACAAAATGGAAATAGTGTGCCGGTGGACAAAGATGATGTGTATGATAAATATGTGCTTATTGGTAACTCATTTCCAAAAAGTTCTGGTTCAACATTGGTATTTCAGTGTACTGCCTCCCAAAATAGCGATACGCCTTTTAAGCCCAGCGTGCATTTTATGGGAGAAAATAGATTACGTAGTACAACAGGAAAACCTCTCTTCTTTATCAAAAAGAATGTAACGCAAAGTTGTTCTCCTGTGCAGGTACTCATATCGCACACAGACTCCTATACGGAATTGACTTTTGATGATGTATGGCTGCAAACAGCAAATCAGGATGGAATGCGTACAAATGGTTATTTTCGATTTACAAAAGGTGGTGGTTCAAATTGTCCGTCCGTTGATTTGGGAAATGCTAATACCATTCTCAATTTTGCAGGAGGACGTATTGAATTACAAAATTCCAAGAAAGGTAGTTCTCTATACACGAACACTTTGGCAATTTCGTATAGAAAATATATGAAAGCCTATGGCGTTGGAAGTGATCAAGAAGGGGGAACTGTCTATTTCTTAGATGGTACTGTGTTTGCTTCTCCGTTGGAGATTACGGAAGCAACAGAACGTCCGTGGTATATATACTCAGAGACTAATTCTATGGGGGAGACCTTCTCTTATGGAATAGATACTATAAGAATTATGGATGGTAAGGGAGGAACTACATATGGGTATTTTACTACTACTTTGCGCTCTCCTAAGAATACTTATATTCAAGGTGGTTCTCATAATGTGCCTATTCGTGTTTGTGCGTTGAGTGGTAGTTATAAAGATTCTGAGGGTGTTGCTACTATGCCCGGAGGAACTCCTACCGATGGGGAACCGAATCCCCAAAAAGTCGGACGTTTGGATGTGGAAATACCGGTCTCGGATATTGACGAGAAAGGCTTTGCAAAGTTTGATTTTCCGGAGGATATGGGTAACCCTACCACTAAACAGACATTGGCTGACTATTATAAACAGAAAGGATGGTACTATGGTTTGAATAGTATGGCACCCGACAAAGAAGGATATATCCATTTATGGTTACCATTGGACTGGCTCGGCCGCGTAGAAAAAGAGACTCAGAAAACGCAGAACTGGGTGGTATGTATGACTCCTATATGGGTAAAAGTGCCTACTACCGAGAGTGGTATAAGTTTTCCTCTGAAAAAAATAGGAGGAGCTCCAACGGTTGATGTTACAAAGAATAATCTCAATCTGATGTATTGTGTTATAGATAAAACTATGCGAGATTTAATGGATGAGAAAGACTTTAAGATGCCTGTCAAAAACCCGATCAATTCGGAATATGAATTGCGTGGAATAGAGGACATTGGGACTGATTTGCAAAGTCAAATTGAAAATACGGATGATTATACATTTACCAATAAATTATATTATATTACAACAGTTGAAGCCGATGTTTGGAAATCGTTTACTCCGCCATTTGATGTGAAAAAGATGTATGTGGTCAATACATATCCGGATAGCATCTATAGTAAATCAGTAGAGAATGGGCAAATGACACGTGCTGCCGCATTAAAAGAACAAGCACAGCAAAATGCAAACTTTGCAGGATTCATAGGTGTGGGTGTTATTATGGGTTGGTATGGCGGCACATTGGAAAGTTACACCAATGAGTTTTTAACGTGGGCGTATGGTGAAGATACTACGAGTCATATATATCCGCAAAATGCAAATTCAAAAGTTATTGATGGCGTTGCAGTAAATTATTATCCCCAAAACTATAGTAGTGCTAAAGGCTATACCAAAGACTATCGTGGTATGCAACGTATTACCAATTTTAAGGGCAATAATTATGATGCCAATTTCTATCTCTACCATTCGAAGAACAAGACTTGGACTTATGATGGTAAGAAATTTTCTACTGATTGGGAGTTGGTGATACCACAAGCAGATAGCATATTGTTACACGCAGGAGAGATCTATGCAATGCAATTCCCGTATTGTCCGGGCTGCGATGATCCTGAGAATAGGGATTATTGGGACTATTGGACAGGCAAATTTATTATTATGGAAGGCACTGGTCCGCAAACTATCAAGGGCAGCAATGCACAAGCAGAACAGTTTACTGCTTATAATGTAGATAATTCGGCATCCTTGCGTGGTAATGCTACTTTTGCAAAGATGCAGGTGCCTAATTATAGTGGTGCCACAGGCTATCTCAATAATGTATTCTTCCATACATCTGGAACAAGCAAGTTTACGCCATCTACTGATGCTGTAACAGGCAAGATAGAACCTACGAATGTGTTTCTGTTGGCAAACCCCAATACGCGTTTGCAGACTCCGTTGCGTAGCATCAAATCTATCGCAGTAGAGACCGGCGTAATCACATACGAGGACGGGGACAACACTACCACAGGCAGTGTGCCGACGATAGCAGGTGGGCGGACACTGATAGTGAATAGTGTGGACGGAGGACTGACGGTGATTCCGGTCGTGGCGCAGCAGGTAGGTATCTATGGCTCGGCAGGGCAGTTGATAGCCTCCGACTATATGACCGACGAGACCACTTTGTCGCTACCCGCCGGTATCTATATGGTGCGTGGCGAGAAGGAAACTGCCAAAGTGATAGTGCGTTAGTCTGCCAATTTTTCACCTCTCTGCATTGGGATATATGCAGAGGGGTACATCGGTGCGCTGTGGCACAACATTTGTTATACCTCCTCCGCACAATAAGCGACCTTTGACATATTGAATTACCGTTTGGAGTGTAATTCTCCGTTAATTTTCTTCTCCAAATATGGTCAAATATGAATCAAATATATTTGAATAATGTTTGAATAATTGTTGGCAATATTTGTTGAAAAGAAAAATTCTAATGACTATTAGTGGTGGCAAGAAATTAATGGTCAATTACATACTTCTCTCTCATAGTATATTTGTCCATATTTGATTTAATTTTTCATGTATTTGTTTCCAAGCGTAGCGTATATTTCGAACTTACGTTATGTTACTCATATTCAACGTGATAGGCGTTGTATATTGACAGCAGTCAATGACTTTTTGAAATTTTATGGATTTGAATCGTTGCAAAACGACCGATCATGTATTATCTTTGTACCGGCTTTCGAGAGAATAGATTAATGGTTAATTAATGGCAATTAATGGAGTCTTTCCCCTCACCAAATATGGTCAAATATGAATCAAATATTTTTGGAATATATTTGAATAATGTTTGGTTATATTTGTTGAAAAGAAAAATTCTAATGACTATTAGTGCTGTAGGAGAAATTAATGGTTAATTAATGGCAATTAATGGAGTCCTAAAAAGTAATGGCAGTTATTGGAGGAAAAAATTAATGGTTAATTAATGGCAATTAATGGAGGAGAAAAGGGCAATTAATGGAGCCCCCCATCAAGAAACGGTGATTCAATAGATCGGTGTCTATAAATAATTTTGTTAATGGGCTTTATATGTTAAGTCTAAAACACATATTGATGTTTGTTCTGCTGCTGTCGCTGACGGCAGTTCCGTATAGCAGTGCGCAGGAGGCGGATACCACGGCGGTGGCGGCGGAGATGGAGAAGGCCAGTTGGACATGTAGCAGACTGCAAGCCTCGTTGAAAGCCCCCTACTATTTCTGTGACTGCTACGAGGGGGCTTCTACGTTTCGTTTTCCCCTTAGTACGCAAATCAGTGATACCGTGTGGTACACCGCTTCGGTGGATGATGTACGCAAGGGGCTGACCGCCTACTGGTTTGCCGACTGCTCGGTTACGCTTGAGGTCTATGCCCTCTGCTCCAGCAAGACGCCTACTATAGCCATGACTATCGGGCGCGACCAGATGCGTGAGATGGACGCCGCCTCTATCAACCAAAAGATAGACGAGATGGGCGACGTTGCGGGCTCACTGATCAGTGCGCTGACGCCGCATATCCGTGTTTATCCCAATGACAAAGGCAGCGGGCATGTGTATGTGTTCCCCTACAACGAAGGTCCTCACTCCACCTGCGAAGCCACACTGCCTGTCCGGGCGAGTATGACCTACGTGAGCAACCACGCAGACGATGTCTATGAGTGGGAAGCAAGCCGCCTGCCGCAAAGCGGAAGCGCGTTTGTACAATGGAAAGAGGCGAAAAACAGCCCGTGCCAAGTATGGGTAACGCAAGGCAGTTGCACAGGTATAGAGGTGGCACGCACCCTGTTGTCCGATTCTGCCAAACTCTTTTTCCCCGACCCGGCTCTGATACAGGATGCCCGCAAGGCGGGCGAATCGCTGTTCTTCCATTTCAGCCACGATGCCAACAAGGTGGGGCGTATCCGTTTCCGCACCAATCCGAAGTTCGTGCCGCAGGTTACCGACACCGTTATCTGTCAGGGCAAGGGGCTTCAGTTGGCAGACACATTGCTCACCCGAACCACCCGCTACAACAACGATACTACGTGGTACAGGGGCGATACGGTGTATGTCCGTGCCTACAACCTGACCATTACCGCCCCCGAACCGCAACGCGACACTATGCGCGTGAAAGCCGCCCAACTGCCGATGGTCTATCGCAATCAAGAGTATATCGCCAAGGGCGGGTACGGCGACTATGATTTTACGATCCATACTGCCGGGCAATGCGATGAACGCTATCTGCTCAGCGTGGAGCACCTTACGGCACACACTTCTGTCAACATAGACACCACTGTCTGCGAGGGAAAGACCATAGAGGTGAACGGCATAGTATGCAGTAGGGACACCGTCATTCAGAGTGCGGGTTGGATAGACGACGATACGTATGCCGATATGGATATACGGGTGTCGTTCTCCGCCCCCGAGACGGAATTTGATACCGTCTATGTCCTGCCGACGGATATGGCGGAAGGCTATTTCTACGAGGTGGCTAACAAGTGGATTGATGCCTATGGTGATTATAGTTATACCATTACAGGGCGCAACCAATGTACACGTTTGGTGGAACTCTCGGTGCGGGAGCAGACCCCTACGGCAATAGCGGATCCTCGGCAGACGACACCTGTCTCCCGTCTCTACTGCACGCCCGATGGTACTATTTATGTGGTGCGCAGTGGCAAGCGATATACCCTGCTCGGGCAATATATCAAGTAACAGATCACGTACAAAGTAAGGTGGATATAAGGTGGATATAAGGTGGATAGGCATTCTTTCCGATACTTATTTATTATGGCTTGTACGTGAAATGTGAGCAAACCTGAAAACGTAAAAATACAAATATAGAATGAAAAAAGTTTATCTTCTAATTGTGACCGCAATGCTATGTTGCCTTCCTTCAATGGCTATTGGCAAAGGCGATGGTTCTACCAAAGCCAATGCCATAGAGTTTGATTGGGAGAACGGCAACATACAAGGAGGCAGTGCCTCCGCGGTGTGGTATCGTGTTTCGTTAGACCCCGTCTACGAGGAAGAAACACCCACTTTGGCTATTTTTCTGACCAACTTGACTGATAACACAGCCAATGTGCATATCCAAGGTACATTGGCGGGGCAGACCGAGAAACGCGATTACGTGCTATCGGGCAAAGAGTACCGCGTTTGGACAGTGGACGGCGGAATGCTTATCCAGATGAAGCAAACCGAGGTGTACCTTTGTCTGAAAGTTGACCAACGTGTGGCTATCTCCACCAAAGTGTATGCCTCCGCAGATGTGGACGATGCGTGTCTCCGTGCCAAAGACCTCAATGAGGCGGGCGTGTCGCAGACCTGGGAAACCGAATGGTACAAATTGGATTTGAGCGCAGCCAAAGCCGCTTCGGATAAGGAGTTGGTGGTTACGTTCCTTAACCAAGGGACGGAATCCGCGTTGGTAACATACGGATTCAGTTACGACTGTCCGAGCACGGGGTTGACAACACACAATGCGTCTATCGGCACAGGAAAAACCTATACGGACACCATCAAACGTGCTGTATTGGCTGCGCTGACGGTGGACGAGGTCTATATGCGTGTGAATAGTGCGCAACCGGTGAAGATAAGCGCGCAACCGGTGAATGTGGCTGCTTCTGCTACACCTGTCTTCGATGGCACTTCGGCTACCGAGGTTTCTCTTGACCAAGATTATAACGTGGGGGCAGGACAGTATATCTACAAGATTAAACGCTCCTCGCTGTGCAAGAAAGGTATGAAACCCGAACTGACATTCAAGAACACCGGTGATTCTGCTGCTATAGTAAAAGCCGAGATTGCGTTTGTGGAGAAACCCGTTTCCGTCATCATACGCGAGATGGAGATTGAGGCTGACGGGCAGACAATCAGGGTGGTAGAACCTAATTTCTTGGAGGGTATCGAGGCGGAATATATCTATGTACGCCTTACTACCAATATGCCTCTCACTTTCTCGGGACGCCTCCGTCGTTTGCACGAGGGCGAGGCTTGCAAGACCGCTGCGGACTTTGTGTGGAACAAAGAACATCGCCAATCTGCCAACACTACGGTGTGGTATGCGGTGGATATAAAAGAGGCAAAAGAGCAAAAGAAAGATATATTGCTGCACGCTGAGAACGTAAGCAAGCAAGTGGCAACGCTGAAAGGCAGTATCGCTTTTGAATGTCCCTACGGCGATTTGCAGGTTGTCTCACGCTCGTTGGCAGCGCAGACACAGGTGGATAAAACCCTGAGTTGGAACCTGTTCGGCATGATGAGCAGCGACATTGTATATATAGGTGTCGAGACCAACCAAGAGATTGTCTTCAGCGCAGAGATGGTGTCGATGCCTACTAAGGAGAAAGATGATGCCTGCCTCCTTGCTACCGAGTTCGATTGGACATACGGACACAAACAGGCGGCAAAAGATACCGTTTGGTACAAGGTCGGACTGGCTGACGTACGCAATACCACCCTCGTCCCGACACTCACCATCAACAACCTCGGTGCGGCAAACGCACAGATAGAGGCGGAGATGAGCCTTGAGTGTCCCGACAATGTGGCGAATACACAGCGCACGATGTCGCTCGCTACAGGCGGCACGTATGAGAAAACATTCGGACGTGATTTCGTCAACGGTATAGACAAAACTATCGACACACTCTATTTCCGTGTCATCTCGTCCCAGCCGATTGCTTTCTATGTAAAGATGGTCAAGGAGGACGAGGGCAGCAGTTGCCGATCGGCGGTCCTCTTCAACTGGGTTAGCGGAAACGACCAGAAAGCCGATGCCGCATTGTGGTATATGGTGGACCTGCGTGCCGCTAAACAGGGAAACAAAGATATCCGCGTCAGCATCAGCAACAAGACCAACGCAACAGCCGATGTCGAGGCGCAGGTGGCATTCACTTGCCCCTGCGATGTGCCGCAGACGCAGACCACTACGCTTCGCGGCTTGCAGACCAAGAGCACAACGATTGCCCACTCTACATTGGAGACCCTGGGCGATACCGTCTATGTGCGCTTGAGCAGTTCGCAGGCTGTGCATGTAGAGGCGGAACTGGTTGATCCGGAGCCGTTCACTGCCATCGACTGCCCCGATGATATGGTGGCTTTCGCATGGGGACAACGCTATACCACCACCGCTGATACCACATGGTACTATGTCGGCAAGACGGTATTGGACGAGATGATGGCATCGGCAAAGACCCCGCGTATCTATCTGACAAGTGCTACGAAACAAACCGTTACGGCACAGGTGGCTTACCATTGCCCGGTTACGGAAACCATGCAGAGCAAATCGGTCAGCGTAGGCGCCGGACAAGAATTATATAAGTTGCTGGAGCGCGGTACGGCAGAGCAGTTGGCGGTTAAGCACGATAGTATTCTGGTGATGCTGATTGGCAACGGAATGCAGTTCCATGTGGACCTGGTGGACCCGAATACCGGTGAAGACTGCTTGCACGCTGTCAACTATACCGTTGGCGACACGTGTATCCAGGACGAGACTACTACTCGCTGGTATCGGCTGGATAAGAAAGCCGTGGTTGCCCTCGACAAACTGATTACTTTCAGCCTTGAGAACCTCGGTACCGCAGCCGGAACACTGCAGGCAGGACTCTATACGAGTTGTGATTCCGCAGCGATTATGGCAGAGCAGGTTTCTCTCGGTGTAGGGCAGAAACGCAGCAAGGAGTTCAGCAGCGACATCTTCAGCGCATTCGGCAGCGACTATCTCTATATGAAGATTACCACTCGCGCAGCACAACAGGTGCGTATTACATCTTCGGTTCGCGATTATGCTGTCGTAGAGCCTATTACGGCTTGTGCAGACGCTATCGAGGCTGTGCCGAATGCTACATACAATGTAGAGGCGAATGTGCCGACATGGTATGCCGTAGATATCCGCAACCTGCAGGAGAACACCACAGGCAACGGTACACTTACTATTCGCAACCTGGACAACAGCCCCGTTGTTGCCAAAGCGGAAATCAGTTGGGTATGCCCCGTAGAACACGAGATGACCTATCGCCAACAGACTATTGCGGGCGGAGAGGCACTGGTATATACCGTAGAGCGTACACAATTCAACGCTTTCGACAGCGCACGTGTATATGTACGCATCAGTGCTGACCGCAAGATTTCTTTCCGCTTCGATATTACCCTGAGCAAGGGCGACGACTGTCTCAATGCCATCGATTTCGATTGGATTAACGGAAATGTACACCCGGGAAGTACGGAGCAGGAGAAAACCAACTGCCTGTGGTATCAGGTGCTCTTGGACTCCACCTCTATCCCCGAGGGCTACGATATGCAACTCTCTATTGTGAACCTCGATAAGCAACAGCCTACCGAGACAAGCGCACGTATCATGTGGGAGTGCAATTCGGAAATCAAATCCTTGGAGCGCACTATCACTGCCGGCGACACTATCCGACAGACTATCGACCGCGATGTCATCAAGCAAGCCGGTTGGCCCAACTTGCAGATACTCTATTGCTCCGACAAGACCACAAAGATATTTGCCGACTTCGTACCCGAGGCAGAACGTGTACAGGGCTTCGACACTATCTATGCTACGGTTTGCGATGGCTCGGCATACATAGATTCTATCTTTGTGGGTGATAAGTGGTATTATATCAATATGACCGTGTTCGACGACGATGCGGCTTCGCAGCAGTTGGATACCGTAATCAGTTGGCGTGACGGCGCTTCTATGCGCGACTTGGTGCTCACCTACAAGGTAACGCCGCTCGTTGCTGCCAAACAGATACCGGCATCGCAGTTGCAAACACTACAAGCCATGCCGCTGCTCGTAGAGGGTATGAGCCTGTTCGTTGAGCCGTCGCTCGATGCGCTGCGCCGCTACTATAGCAGTGTTGATACTATCGCTAAGATAGACACTATCTATTGGTCGGACAATGCTGCCGGAAATACATGGGCAAACACCACAGCCATCCTGCCAAAGGATATACATACCAAGACGCTCTATCTGCATATCGAGGACTCGTGCGAAAACGCACTGACCTATCCCTATACGTTTATGGTGGCGCCGTGGCGCACCGATAGTGTGGTCCTGTATGATACGGTTTGCCCGAATACCGCTTCGCAGTTGTTGCCGGGTACTGTTATTCATCAAGATACCGTTATCCGCGTTACGAAACAACTGATCCTGCCGGATACGCTCGGCCGTCCCCGCACAATGGATTCGGTATATGTTTATACGCTCAAGGTAAAGACCGATCCGGTTCTCTATACCGTATTGCCCTACCAACCGACGGTGGCTTGCGGAAAGAGCATCGCTACCACGCATGCTACCACCTCTCTCCTGCGTCAGTTTGCACAAGACAAGGGCGAAACCGATATGGCAGTGGAGTCTGTGGTATGGCAGCGCAAGGATACCCTGAACGGTACGTATAGCGATCTTACTGCCGACCGCTTGGGCAAAGACGAGAAGAAAGTAGTCTTGCGCTATGTGGTAGTTACCGAATGTGGCAACTCGCTCTTTAGTCAGGACTTTGATTTCGTTCCCGAGGCATATATATATAAGGTGGCTCCCGAGGTACAAGACAATGTTTGCCCGGGCAGTGAGTACACCGGTCGTTTGGGAGCACACATCATCCTCAATGACACCACATGGAATGATACGCTTACAATCCATGATACCGATATGGACTTCGACTCGGTATATGTTTACAATATTACAACACTCCGGTTGCTCAAAGATACCATTGAGCGTGATACCATTTGCGAGAGCGATATGTATCCGTGGCATGGTTTGCAAATTACCAAGACGGGTGTTTATCACGATACCGTTTATTATGAGTCAGGCTGCGAAAAAGAACGCTATACCCTCTATCTCACTGTGCTGAAGGCTATCGACAAACCTCAAGAGATGGCTACTATCCGGCAAGGACAGACCTACACGTGGCATACTTGGCGTGACTGGACACTCACCGAGGCAGATACGTATTATGATACCGCATATTATGCTACGGGATGTGATAGCGTACGCTATACGTTGGTGCTGACGGTTACTCCTAAGCCCACCGAGGAACTAACTATCACGGATACGGTTTGCGCCGGTAGCGAGTATATCAGCCGTATGCAAACTCTCACTATCCGGAAGGATACTGCTTGGACCGAAAAAGTAACGGTCAACAATGCCGAGACCGGTGATGTGGACTCGCTCTATCATTATCAACTCTATGTCTATCGTTTCTTTATGCCGGCTATCGCGCAAGATGACGTCTTGGCGGTTTGCGGTCAGACGGTAGATACCACCCGCGCTATGGCTGCCGTTCAGCAGGCTGTGGCTGCCGAACCGCTCTTTGCACCGAATACCGCTATCCGCTGGTTCTTGCTGCAGGGCGATGCTTGGAAAGGTGTTGCAGACAAGGCGTTGGACGGACAGATGACAGAGGTTACCGTACGCTGTGAGATAAGCAGCGATTGTGCTACCAAAGATACTACACTGGTCATCGCTGTAGAGCAACCTGATGCCGACAACGATGCTGCATTGCGCAACCTCCCTGCCAAGTCGATGTATTCAGACCGTCTGCTGATGATCAACCTCAATGGCATACGTGAGCAGTTCCCCGATTGGAACATCACAGAGGCGGACGTACATTGGTATAAGATGGTCGGTGAGAACCCCGACGTCAATGCAGATACCGAGGTAGCCACCGGATTCTACTATACCACAGAAAATGCGGATGCATTGGTGGGTACATATTACGCACGTATCGTACATGCGGCTTCTTCCGAGAGCGATTGCGCTGCTGAGGCCCGCACGGTGATCCTTACTTGTGCTAATAGCACCAAGGCTCCGCAGTTGCGTCCGAATGTTGTTCTGCCGGAGGAGCAGATACAGGTGGTAAACCTCAATCCGGATATGGAAACCGACATCGTGGTTTATACTTCTACCGGACAAAAAGTTGCTGCTTATACCTCGCGTGAGGCAGAGACATTCCTGATGAATGCGGCTTCTGATACGGGCTACTATATGGTGGATATACAATGCGATGGCGAGAAGATTACTTTGCGCTATGTGGTTAAGTAAACGGACTGACAAACAAATAATTACGATACAATGAAAGAGATTAAAAATAAGATATTCGGTGGTGCGGCGCGTCTCGGCAAGGCTGCATTGGTTATGATGCTGGTATCTGTGGGTGTTTGTGCTTCGGCACAGACAACCGCAGACCATACAGCCTCCGATTTTCAATGGCAAGTGGGCGATACGGTGGTCATCAAACGCGATAACTTACGCTATCTGACAGGCGAGCGTATGAGTACGTGGGTCTATTATGTATCGCACCCTATCTTGCAGATAGGTACGAAACGTTTCCCCGATGGGGTATTGCTCAAAGGTATTATGTCGTGGGTGCGCCCTGACGGCATTATGCTCAAGGGGGCGGTTGCACGCGAAGACACCGTAGCACAGGCTGCGGCTCAGCAACAGAAGGAGCAACAGAAGATACAGGTCAATCAGCAGGCGGAGGAGAAAGAACAGATGTCCGAACTCCAGCAGCGTGAGATTGAGCAGCAAGCACAACTGCATGGGAACGAGACACTGAAAGCCGACACTGCGATCTCCAAACACGATACGACAACGGTTGTGGAGCAACTGCAAGAGCCGGTAGTTGAAGAGAAACCTGCTCAGGAGACGGTATATACCGTTACCGCACAGCCGAAACGTGAGAACTACCAACGTTTCTCCATCGGTATTCGGGGCGGTTATGCCAATATGCTCCATGCTCTCAACCGCGACAGCAAACGCCCCGGTGGCTTTGACGCTATGCTCGACCTGCAGTATGCCTACTATTGGACCAAGTTCGGGCGTCCTGTTGATTTGGGTATCCTTACCGGCTTGAGTCTGGGCTATGCGCAGAGTAGTATCAATTTGGAGGTCAACGACTCTTATACGGTCAATACCGACGAGGGAGCGGTGGATTATACCCTTACTGCCGACAAGGTCTCTTCCTGCGACCGCCAACTGCAACTCGAAGTTCCCCTCTTGTTCTCTTTGGTTACCGAGAAAGGCTTGTTCTTCAATGTGGGTCCCAAACTGCTCCTCCCGCTCTATACGCCGTATCAGCAGACCATCACTTCGCCTACCGTGGACGCATATTTCCAAGAAGAGGGAGTTCACGTTACCAACGAAGCCATCACCGGTCGTTTGGATAATGACCAACTCAACGACAAAGGCAAGAATCACAACCAGTGGAAAGCCAACCTGCTCCTGACTGCCGAAATCGGTTACGAGTGGAGCCTGCGCAATGGTGATGCTCTCGGTTTGGGTGTATATGCCAACTATAGCGTTGTCAGTGCCTTCAAAGGCGAAACCGCCAACAAGAGCCTTATCAATGTAACACCCCCGTCGGAGGGCAGCAAGGCTACGGCATCGGTTGTCTCGGCTACGGACACCTATGTCAACAAATTGGGGTATGTCGATGCCGGCATCAAGGTGGCATACCATTTCAATTTCCCGAAACAGAAACGTACTGTCACTAAATAATACGGTAGTATAATAGCAAAAAAAGAGATTGCCAAATGCGGCAATCTCTTTTTTATCCTTCCCTATTATCCTTTATGCTAACCGCATCGGGTGTCTATCGGGTGCTTGACGGGTTCTCGGCGGATAGTGGCGCAAAGCACCGCTTTGTGTGGCAGTACGCGCCGCTATTAGCCGCTATGGCTTTTGTTTGTACCAATCCGATAGCAAATTCGCTACCTATGTTGTTTGTTTCGATAAAAAGTAGTAACTTTGTCGGCAATATGAAAAAACTTATTTTGCTTGCCGAGGAAGGCGAGCGCAAACTTGTACACGAAGTGGGAGCACAACTTGGTTGTGCCGATTGGCTCGCGCAGTATGACGTATTGGTTACCGGCGTCGGGGCAATCAATATCATTCGCGCTTTGCGCCATATACCCACCGACACCGAGATACTCAATATCGGCTACGCAGGTAGTGCGAACTTCAATCTGGGTACACTGGTAGCGGTTACCGAAGCGCGGTTGAACCACCCCCATGTGTCCTATCCTGAGCCTGCTCTCCCCCTCGAGACACCCGCCTGCGCCACATTGCTTACACACGCTGTCTGCTACAGCAACACCGATTTTGTACTCCAATCCGACTACCACGATTGTGTTTTTGATATGGAATTAGCCTACATCTGCAGTCTCGGCTTTGAGCATATCAGTGCCATCAAAGTAGTGAGCGACAACCTTTCTCTCCACACTTATCATACCGTTGCCAACGGCGTAGAATGACTATGACCACCATCGTTCTGAAACCCCATAAAGACGAATCGGCACGCCGTTTTCACCCGTGGATTTTCTCGGGCGCGATAGCCAAGATTCAGTTGGACAAAGACTATCCTTTCGACGCGCCGCAGGAGGGCGAACTCGTTGTGGTTCAGAGCCATAGCGGCGAAATCCTGGGCGTTGGACACTATCAGATAGGCTCTATCGCCGTGCGCATTTTAGCGTTTGGTATCAGTCAACTGCCTGACCGTTTCTGGCAGGACAGTATCGGCGCGGCGTATCGGATGCGCGAGTCGGTCGGTTTGGTTCGCCCTGACAACAACACCTATCGCCTTATCCACGGCGAGGGCGATTTCCTGCCCGGACTGATAGTGGATGTATATGCCGATACGGCAGTGGTGCAAGCCCATTCGGCGGGAATGCACCTCCATCGCCAAGAGATAGCCGACGCCATCGTGGAGGTTGTGCCAAGCGTGAAAAACGTCTATTACAAGTCTGACGACACACTCCCGTTCAAAGCCCGACTCACAGGCGACAAAGTCGGCTATCTGATACAGACGTCCGACCACGGCGACTCGCACACAGACGAAGAGTTTTGGAGCAAAGAAAACGGATTGGAGTTCCGAATAGACTGGTTACGCGGACAGAAAACCGGCTTTTTTGTGGACCAACGGGAAAACCGCGCACTATTAGAACGCTATGCCAAAGGCAAAGATGTCCTCAATATGTTCTGCTACACAGGCGGTTTCTCGGTCTATGCCCTGCGTGGCGGTGCCAATATCGTCCATTCGGTGGACGTGTCGGAAAAAGCCGTGGACCTTGTGCGCAAGAACGTGGCACGCAATTTCCCCGCCTGCACCAACCACGAAGCATACGCCGTCGAGGCATTTGAGTTTCTGGCAGACATCAAGGATAAATATGACCTTATT
>SAMEA104315435__coassemble_732_pt1 | contig 20895 bp, 16 predicted proteins | sample SAMEA104315435__metabat2_high_PE_041 | metagenome-assembled genome bin SAMEA104315435 (sample SAMEA104315435) | gut metagenome | biome: Monkey gut; feature: monkey-associated habitat; material: faeces | place: China | collected 2013
AAAACCAACGAGGCATACGCTTTGGCAAAGATTTCGGGCTTGAAATACTGCGAGTTCCTCAATCGCCAATATGGTACTGACTATATCTCCGTGATGCCGACCAACCTCTACGGACCCAACGACAACTACCACCCCGAGCACTCACATGTGCTGCCTGCGCTCATTCGTCGTTTCCACGAAGCCAAGGAGAGTGGGGCGGAAAGCGTTACCTGTTGGGGGGATGGTTCGCCGTTGCGTGAGTTCCTCTATGTGGACGATTTGGCGAACCTGTGTGTGTTCCTGATGAACCACTATTCGGGCAACGAGACCGTCAACGCCGGTACGGGCAAGGAACTGACTATCAAACAACTGACTGAATTGGTAGCAAAAGTCATCGGCTACAAAGGTCGTATCGAATGGGATACCACCCGTCCGAATGGCACCCCGCGCAAATTGTTGGATGTATCCAAAGCCACTGCCCTCGGCTGGACCTACAAGACCGAATTGGAAGACGGTATCCGCCTTGCCTACGAAGATTTCCTCCACAACCCCATGCGTGCCGAGAGATGAGAACATTCTGGTTGGTAGTCTATTACGCTTTTGCACGGCACTTGCCTAAGTCCACCATGCCGTTGTTGGGTAGGATGGCATATCGCCTGCGCTATCGTTGTGCCAAACACCTGTTTGCCGAGTGCGGCACTTCTGTCAATGTGGAGCAGGGTGCATATATCGGTAACGGCAAGCAATTTCGTGTGGGCAACAACGTGGGTATCGGCAAGGATTTCTGTTCCCACAATCGCCCGCTTTTGATACACGATAGGCTGTTAATGGGTGAGAATGTGCTTTTCCTGGGGGGGGGCACACTCCTTCGCAGATCCGAATACACCTATCGGTTCTGCACCCGAAACGGATACGCAGACGCCATTGGAGATAGGGGGTGATGTATGGATAGGTGCGCGTGCTATTATCTTGCCGGGGTGCAAGCGCATAGGCGCACATAGTATCATCGGCGCCGGTTCGGTAGTTACCCACGATGTACCCGATTATGCCATCGTTGCCGGCAACCCCGCCAAGGTGATTAAAATGCGAAAATAACCTCCACTAATTAACGCTTAATTACATGATAATTAACGTTCTTCCCCAAAACGCAGAGCAGAGGAACTTAATGGTTCATTATATGGTCAATTATATATTCCCCAAAAATTAACGTCTAATTGATGGATACATAGGAGAACTAAAAAAGGCTACCGTTTTATTTCGGGTAGCCTTTTTTGTATGGATTATGCGGAAAATCTTACCATGCAAACAGTGGGTGCTGGTTCATCTCGCGGTTCACTTCCTCGCGCACACGGGCGATTGTGGCGTCTGATTCGGGCTGTTGCAGTACCTCGTCAATCAAATCCACAATCCACGGCATCTTATCCTCTTTCAGTCCACGGGTGGTGATAGCGGGTGTGCCGAAACGCAAACCACTGGTTTGGAATGCAGAACGGGTATCAAAAGGCACCATGTTTTTGTTGGTGGTGATATCCGCTGCTACAAGGGCTTTTTCTGCCACTTTGCCCGTCAGGTCAGGGAACTTGGTGCGCAGATCCACCAACATTGAGTGGTTATCCGTACCGCCTGAAATAATATTGTATCCCTTATCCATAAACGCTTGTGCCATCACAGTTGCGTTTTTCTTCACTTGCTGCTGATAGGTCTTAAACTCTGGTGCCAATGCTTCGCCGAAAGCCACCGCCTTGGCGGCAATCACGTGTTCCAATGGACCGCCTTGCGTACCGGGGAATACAGCAGAATCAAGCAGTGCAGACATCATTTTTACTTCACCTTTAGGAGTGGTTTTCCCCCACGGATTTGGGAAGTCTTTTCCCATAAGGATGATACCGCCACGAGGTCCGCGTAAGGTTTTGTGGGTGGTAGAAGTAACAATATGTGCATATTTCACAGGGTTATCCAGCAAACCGGCTGCAATCAATCCGGCGGGGTGCGCCATATCCACCATAAAAATTGCACCAATCTCGTCTGCTACACGGCGGATACGTGCATAGTCCCATTCGCGGCTATAGGCACTTGCCCCGGCAATGATGAGTTTCGGGTGCTCTTGGTGGGCAATCTGCTCCAATTCGTCGTAGTCCACACGCCCGGTCTCCTCTTTCAGGTTGTATGCCACAGCGCGGAACATCAGCCCCGAGAAATTGACAGCACTACCATGAGACAGGTGTCCGCCGTGCGATAGGTTGAGACCCATAAACGTGTCGCCCGCTTTCAGGCACGCCATAAACACTGCCATATTGGCCTGCGCACCGGAGTGGGGTTGTACATTCACATACTCGGCTCCATAGAGTTGTTTGAGGCGGTCGCGGGCGATATTCTCCGCCATATCTACCACTTCGCAACCGCCGTAATAGCGGTGCCCGGGATAGCCCTCGGCATACTTGTTGGTCAGTACGCTGCCCATCGCTTCCAAAACCTGGTCGCTGACAAAGTTCTCACTGGCAATCAGTTCGATACCTTTGGTTTGACGCTCCCGCTCCATGCGGATAATGTCGAAAATTTGTGAGTCTCTCATATTATTATTAAATTTGTAAATTGTGAGTTCGCAAATGTGGAAATTACTCGGTCTGTAGTGCTCCAATAACCAGCCCCGCAAGCATAAAACCGAAGATAGCAGTGATATGCGCCACGGTGCCGTTAATTTGCGCCTTGCTTGTACACCACTCATGGTTGATAAGGTCGGTACGTCCGAGGAGTGATTTCTCGCCTTGGGCTTCTGCCTGTTGTGCGGTTTTCAGTTGGGCTTCTGTTACCTTCGGACACATACAATGTTCCGTCCCGCAGGAGTGGTTCTGACCTTTGTTTTGCAGCAGTTCATCGCTATACACGCATTTGAATTTATGTCCGGGAAACTGTTTGTCGCGTTTGAAACGTTGGCGCAATGCTCGTGCCAATGGGTCGCCTGTTACCTGCCAAAATTCTGCTACTTTGATTCGTGTCGGATCCATTTTCAGTGCCGCACCCATCGAGGATATAAATGTAACGCCTTTTAGGTGTGTGGCGGTCAGAATCAAGTCGGCTTTGTCTTTTAGAGAATCAATGGCATCAATGATAAAATCGTATTCTTCGAGATGATAATCCTCTCTATTCTCCGCCGAATAGATGCCTTGTATGGCGGTGATTTCCGCATTCGGGTTTATTTCTAACAATCTCTCGCGCAGTACATCGGTTTTTACACGCCCTACGGTTTTCATTGTGGCCATTAGTTGGCGGTTGACATTGGTGATACATACACGGTCGGAATCCACTATGGTCAAGTGCATAATCCCAGAGCGAATGAGCGACTCGGCACACCATGAACCGACACCGCCCACTCCGAAAATAATCACTTTCTTCGATGCTATGCGGACCATAGTATCGGCTCCCATTAGCAGTTCACTTCGGCGCAGTATGGCTTTTTCTATATGCGACATTAGGCAGAGGTATATAGGAAATAATTTTGTGCAAAGGTACATCTTTTTCCTCACATACACAAGTGTCTCTGCAACCTCATTTTCTTTTGCCGTCCTTTTGCTACAAACAAGATAAGATATGTTTTCCTTACATAATTATGGGGGATTGTATTATCGCTTGGAGCCTCACTTCCTTTCTGTTTGCTTCATATCGATTTCTCAATATAGCGAACGGAGAAATTTTGCAGCGTCTCCGATTGAGTTCTTTGATGTAGAACGCGCTATACAAACACAAAAAGAGGATATGCCTCTTGTGGCATATCCTCTTTTGTTTTATCCTTGCAGATAGCAAACCTATCTATGAGACTATTTTTTTATTTGATTGTTGTACCTAATACGTTGAATATAGTACCATCAGCCATAATGAGTTGCAACTGACCGTCTGCGGTAATCACTTTTCTTGCCACTTTCGTTGCCGTGGTGTTCTCCAAAGCGGTTAGTTCTTCTCCTGTCAGGCAATCAAGAGCCTGTATTGTACATTTCTGCTCTTTGTTTGTTGCATCAAAACCGGTAATCTGGTAGCAAGCATCTGCCGTGATACCTTCGATATTAACGGTTTGACCGTAGTTTCCTTTATAACCGGTAGCAGCATCCCAACCGGTTACTTTACCGGCCAAGAAGATAACGTTGAATTTTTTCATTTTGTCCACTTGGAGTACATAATACGAACCAGATTTAGACATTGCAATGAATTGGGGATCAACTCCGTCAGCCCATACATAACCGGTCATATTGATGCTTGCTTTGATACCACCTTTGCCATCACTGACACCGGTGTTCCATATAGAAATAGAGTCGCATTTCTCGTTTGCAGGAATCTTGGCACGAAGCATAATCGGCTTTTCCGAGCAGTCTTGTTTTACCAAGTATTTAGCATCGGTCAGCAATACATCTTCATAGTTGTCCTCACCCGTATAATCAGGCTTTTGGGCTTTAATATTCTTGCTACCAATAGCCGTTATAGCCACCTTCTCCTCCGAGAAACCGAAACCGCAAGCCATCATCTTCGAACCTGCTGTACCTACAATGTAGTTCTCTGCGTCTTTATAAACCGGTACACACAGAACACCGATACCATTGGTGGTGTAGTTTCCGCCCAATACGTTGCAAGGCATAGCCGGAGGAGCCATCAACTCGTTATATTTGCCCGTACCCACATATTCTACGCATACACCGCCATTGGGGTTACCGAACGCTGCACCCGTATTACGCGACATCGACAGGTATTGGAAACCTACCATCGTGCCTGCAACCACACCATTACTCTCTACAACGCCTTCGAATACAAATTGTTGCTTGTTTGGAGTGGACTTGACAGCCACATACAGATAACCGTCTTTTTTTACATTCACTTTGAAGCAGGCACCCGCATTCGGACATTTCATATCAATTACAGGGTTAGCACCACCTGCGGTCGGATTGTCCTGACCTTGGATACGCTGTGTGGTGTAATCTACCGTTATATCACCAATCTGGAGATGACTATAGGCGGTGTCCGTCATCATACCCACCACTTTATAGGTGGTTTCGTACGCATTGTAAACGGTGAAATTAGCACCTTCTACCAATTTCTCACCGGCAGCCACTTTCACTTTGTCCTTGGTGGTAAACTCTGTACCGGCAGTATTTTTGTCGCCTGCCTTAGGCAGATAGTGGAAATCCACAGCTGCCGTCATGCTCATACTCATTGCCAGAGCAGAAGCAAAAAAGAATAATTTCTTCATGATAAATTTTTGTTTAGTAGTTAGTAATAAAATATAGTGAGATTAACTCTGTTACTTCTTTGTCCCCGCAAAACTATTGTTGAAAATAACTGTTTTACGTCCTTCTTTACCCGTACTGGAAAAATACATTGTGGCTCTTCCGTCTCCGCTCAAACGACCATAGAACTGGGCATTCAGCCCATTGCCCCCGGCTTTGTCGTTGTTAAAGACAATGTCATCTCCAGCGTGCGATACATTGGTCAGTCCGCGTAAATCCCAATTAGCTTCCTCCGAACGCACATAGATAAAACTCTGATTGGACAATGTGTCCTTAAACACTTGAAACTCAATCGTTCCGTTATAGGTCGTCTCTTTTCCGGAAAGCGAGGAAACGCTTGTCCACGTACCTTCATATACGCCTGCTGCATCTTGTGCAGCGGTGTTCGCGTAGGTGCGCACCTCATCTTTGGGTGTACATGCTATACACATTGCGGCGATTGCAGCCAATACATATCCTATCTTTTTCATATTCAGCAATATTTATTCGATTAATATCCTTTATTTTGGTCAGCCTCGGTCAGTGCATTATTTGCATTGATTTCGGCTTGAGGAATGGGTTTGTACCATTTGATATCCCCGTTGGCATTGCTCATACGCATCATAGCATTGCCGGCTAAATCGGCATTGAAAATGTTGTTGTAGCGTACCAACTGATGTGTACGGCGTAGGTCCATCCAACGATAGCCTTCGGCATATAACTCACGCGCACGCTCATCCAATATAAGGTCTATAGGCGTGTTGGTGAAGGTAGAATATACATCCGAGTAGGGCGAAACATAAGAAGCGAAATCTGTTGCAGCCACACCGGCACGCGCACGCACATCATTGATATACTTCTCTGCTGTACTCTGATTGCCCGACATCAAAGCGGCTTCTGCGGCTACCAAATATAAGTCCGACAAGTGCAACACCACTATATCACGATAGCCGTTCGTCTTATTCACTGCAATGGCGGATGAATTAGGGTCGTCAAACTTCTTTACCACCGGAGCCGCAAACATACCGTCTTTTACATAGGTTACGTAGTCGTATTCCGTTCCGTTTGCCCATATTTTAGGGTAACTCATTACAATCACCACCGGTTCGTTGATGCAATCGCCTTTCTCTAAACGTTTGGCATTGGCACTTTGGAAAGTCGTTGCATTCGAAATACTTGCCGTACCTGGATACACGCGCAACATAATAGGCAGCGTGTCCCGTGCTGCCACATCGGCATTATAGTACGCATAGTAACCTTCTGTACCCCAACCGCCTTCGGTCGAGTTGTACATCGTGGTCATAAATGTAGCGTCATAGCGTTTGTCGTCTGCAGTCCATAAATAACTCGACTTTGGATTGGAGGCGTGCATCCCGTCCACATACTTCTCGCCCGTCGAGGTGCAATCGCCGTAATAACTGCCAAATGTGTTCTGCAAACCGTGTCCACCCGTTTTTAGTTCTCCTGGCCAACCCGCACGATCATATTGTACGGCAAAAATCACTTCTGCATTACCTTCGTTGGTTGGTGCCCATTTGTCCTCAAAAGGCATTGTCAATGCCTGACCATTGATCGTCTGTTTAGCCCATTCCAATGCTTGCTTAAAATAGGTGTCATCCGTAATGGTGTAGGTGCCCTGCAAAGCATCTGTAATAGTTGTACCTAAGTCCCAACCTGCAGCCAAACACACTTTTGCCAATAGTGCTTTTGCTGCACGTTGCGATGCCTCACCCATGGTGTTCTCTGTTGCCAAAGAAGCATCATCAGTAATAGCAGTCAAATCAGAAATCAAACTCTTGTAAAACTCAGACAACTCTGTGCGAGGATAATTGCGTTCGCTATTGTTGATATAAGTCGTATTATACGGCACACCGCCAAACTCCTGACTCAGTACATAGTAGCAATAACTGCGCACAAACGTCATCTCTGCTTTATATTTGCCGTCTTTATCGTAGAAGATTGTAGCATTGGCCATATTGATACATGCGTACAAATCGGAATAAAGCGATTTTACATCCGCATTCTCAGGTGTCATCGTGTACTGGTCAAAATCTGTCCCTGTTTTTTTATTGCTCGGCATATACAAGTCAACTCCCTCTTCATACACATCTACACGTGCTACAATGGGTTTTAGTAACGAATATGCATACACACGCAGAGTGGCAGGATCTTCGCTAAAGTATTTTTCGGCAGATTGTCCGCCGGCTGTCTTGTTTTCAGGGGTCAGAAAACTATCACAACCCGTCAACAACAGTCCCCAAAGAAGTAATGTACCAACAAATATATTTCTTGTTTTCATAATTGTTCTTTTTTAGAATTTAAGACTCAAACCTACTTGTGTATTGATGGTAGCAGGCGCATCATTCTGTAAAGACGAACTTGCCCACTCCGGATCAAAACCTTGATACTTTGTAAAGCAGAACGGATTGGTTACCGTACAATAGATACGCAACTTTTGGATATGTAGTTTGTCCAATGCTTTCTTGGGCAGACTATAAGCCAAAGTGATATACTTCACCTTTAAGAAACTGGCGTCCGTAATCTTGTTACAACCGTCCAACCAGTAGGAGTTACCTATACCAGAATTGCTTGTCGCATTATTCGGGAAAGGATACATTCCATAGTGGGTCGTCTCTTGATAGACAGGGTTGATAAACGTACCGTTTTCGGCGATACCGTCGCAGTCAATCAGCGTACCTGCGGGGATATAATAGTCCATATTCATGCGCATACGCCCGCGATCTGCATAGTTGAGATACTCACCATAGAATTCCGATTCCACGGTTTGCCCGTATTTGCCATAAAGCGAAAAGGCAAACTCAATACCCTTCCATGTCAAAGTTGAGGTCAACGAACCGGTTATCTTCGGGTCTGATGAATACACTTTCTTATCTACATCGGAGAACTTACCATCACCGTTCTCGTCCTTGATAATCGGCTGTCCCTCTGTCCAACCGTAGCAGGCATAGTAATAATCCGCCTCTTTCATCTCCTCACCGGGAGTCAAACCTTTCTGCTTGGCAATATCATTATCGGGTATCGTCATCATCTTATCACTTACGATGCCATCCCATTGATAACCATAGACGTTGTTAATCGGCTTACCGATAAACAAACCGTCATTAGGCAAGTCGGTACCCGAACCGTTGATTTCTATAACCTCATTATGGTTGTGCGCCAAGGTAAAAGCGGTTTCCCATCTCCAACCGTTTACATCCACATTTACGGTTCTCAAACCTATCTCAACACCACGGTTCAATACCGATCCTACATTCGTTACTACAGGTTGTCCGCCGGCTTCCAAAGGTAATTCCACTGAATATAACAAATCCTTTGATACCTTGTTATAGAAGTCAATCGTACCGGTTACGCGATCGCGGACAAAACCAAAATCCAAACCGGCATTCCACTCGCTACTTGTCTCCCATGTTAGGTCTGGATCTACAATGGCATTCGGATAATACCCCATAGCGTATGAACTGCCAAATGGATAGTAAATCGGGCCGGCTACACTCTGCTGGGTGGCGTAGTTGCCAATGCCGGAGTTGTTACCCGTAATACCGTAACTCAAACGCCATTTCAAGTTGGTCAACCATGTTGCCTCTTGCATCCAACTTTCCTCTGACATACGCCATGCAATCGCCGCGGAGGGAAACCAACCCCACTTATGTCCGGAAGCAAATTTACTTGACCCGTCGGCACGTACCGTTGCAGTTACCATATACTTGCCCGCATACGAATAGTTGGCACGCACTGCAAAAGACATCATCGAGTTCTCTGTATAGTTTGTCGTGCTGTTGCTTGCATCATATGTACCCGATGCCAAATTATACCACAGCGTGCCATCCATCACACCCGTATATTTCAGATAATTATAGTTGGTTTGATATTTAGCCATTGAGAACAATCCCATTAAGTTCACACTATGCTTTCCTGCAAAAGTCTCAGCGTATGTAATCGTGTTGTCCCACGTATAAGAGAAGTTCTGATTTTTGGTTAGTTGCGCTATGTTCTTGTCATAATCTGTTACTAATGTATTGTCAAATTGCCCCAAAGTGTAGTTGTCATAGTTAGGCGCAAAGAGCGTTTTTATCTGCAATCCTTTTATCGGCGTTATCTGCAGGTAGATATTACCCAACGCACGCCACGTGTCTTTCTGTTTGGTGCGGTTTTGCATATACAATAACGGAGTAACCTGATCCGAAAATTGGTTTTTGCTTATCGACCCCATCGACTCATAGTTACCGGGTTTCTCGTTGAGGTTTCCGTCCTTGTCGTATGCTTGCATAAACGGATTCATACGATAGGCTATCTTAATGGCATCGTCGTTGGCATACTCGTTACCCAACCACGACAGATTAAAGTTAATGCCCGCCTGTACATACTTGTTGATAGAAGCATCTATCGACCCCTTCAGATTGATACGCTTCTGCTCATCACCTACATAGATACCGTTGTCCTGATTAAAACCAACACCCAAGTGATATGACACATATTCACTGCTACCATTTACTGCTACATAATGATTCTGTTGAAAACCTGTGCGGGTAACCATCTTCATCCAATCGGTTGCCCCACCTTCTTGCATTATAGTCTTCAATCGATATTGTCCGGCATAATCTGATGTGGAAGCCGTGTTACCATCGTTGTAGAGAGCCATCTGCTCATAATTCGTTATTGTATAGACCGGTTGACCACTCGATGCTATACTGCTACCGCCCGCATAACCCAAAAACTTCAGGAAACGATAATTATAGAACTGCTGTGCGTTCATAAACATATCCATACGCGTCGGACTGACTGCACCTACATACATATCATAACTGATACTCGGTTTCTTTTCTTTTCGTCCCTCGCTCGTACCGGACTTGGTGCTTACCTGTATCACACCGGCAGTCGCACGAGAACCGTAGATTGCTGTACTCGACGCATCTTTCAACACATCAATACGGGCAATATCCTGCGGGTTGAGCCAGTCAATATCATCACAAATAATACCATCCACCACATAAATAGGCTTTGTATCCGAATTGGTGGACGACTTACCGCGTATCTCTATGTCAAAACTGCCGCCAACACGCCCTGTAGTCTGCGAAATATTCACACCGGCGACAGAGCCTTGCAGTGCCTCAACTACACCGGTGGTACCTTTGGCAGTTAGAGCCTCGTTGCTGACCGATGATACAGAACCTGTCAAGTCGTTCTTTTTCATTTGACCATAACCTACTACCACCACTTCGTCCAATTTCTTTGTATCCTCAGCAAGCGTAACCCGTATTGTTTTCTGATTGCCGACCGTGATCTCCTTCGATCCGTAGCCTATGTAGGAGAATATTAATACGTCCTTTGTTTCAACGCCGGTAAGGGTAAAGTTGCCGTCGAAATCCGTAATAGAACCGTTGGTAGTACCTTTTACCAAGATACTTACACCAATCAATGGTTCACCCGCTTCGTCCATAACCACACCGCTCACTGTCTGTTGCGCATACGCCACAAGCGATGATACTATCAATAAAAATAGTACCATACCTTTTCTAAATGGAATAATCAATTTGTCCATAATAGGAAAAGAGTGTTTAGATATTAGTTTGTTATTTAGTAATTAGTTGTATTTCTATATGGTATATGGGGCGAATTGCAGGCGGTAATATTATGTCCTGGTGGCGATGAATAGGCATGCGTTGTTGGCGTTTCAAAATGTTCAGCCTACCTTTCATCGTTCAAAACCACTTCTCTATGTGCATTTATGGTTTCTACCAATGGCAACTTCAACTTGTAAGGGCTGAGGTGGCAAAATTATCGTCCCCAATTAATGCAAAAACGATTTTTACACATAGCAAATATAATTTTTACACACCATTATCGTTATTCACCTTGCACAATACTTTTATTGTGAATTCTATGGCAAAGATAATGTTTTTTCACGATAAGTGCAATAGCATTTGCGATTTTTTTTGTTTTTTACAATATGTATTATGGTCCGAAATGGAAAAAGTGATATTAAGTACCATAATGCTTGTGGTCTGTTTTTTTCTTGTCATAATGCTCTGCAAAATTCAGCAAGTTGTTTTCGGCGAGGTATAGGAAACATTTAGTGCTGCAGGTCGGGTAACTTTCGAAATTCTTATCTTTTGGTCTATGGGGCATTTTTTAATACAAAAAAGGACTATCCGACAATCGGATAGTCCCGTACAACAAAAGGAATTGTAATCAGTTATCGTATAGTAGCACCTGATTGTGCATCCGTTGGAGTCTTTGTTTGCTCCGGCTGTGGTTCCTCACAGACCGTTATGGGCGCAGTTGTGGCGGGTTTACCTATCTTGGCAAAGGCTTTTTGCAATGTAGGCACATCGGTTTTGTTGGCATCGTAGGTTACTACCACTGTCTTTTTGTTCAGGTCGCACTGAATATCCTTTACGCCTTTTTCGTATGCTATATTACTCATTATCTTGTCAATACAACCTTGACAATGAATATCCACATACAGGGTTACTTGTTGCTTGTCCGCTTTGGCAGACGCACTTGTTGCACACCACAACATCGGCAGTAGTGCAACCAAAATCATTAATAATCGTCTCATATTTGTATTTTGTGTTTATTATTTGTTTTGCAAAGGTCATTTAATTTCTGTTTGCCGTTTCACGTTATTGGCTTTGTATTTGTTTGTGTTGCTGTACTTCCTCCTCTGAAGGAGAGTAGGGGAGAGGTTTAAAGTTTCCACCTAAATCCCGCATATATCTTCCACCCTGTGGTTGGAGCCCATGCCATTGAGGCATCAAAGTCTTTTGCAAACGGCGTATCCGCTCCTATAACAGGCGAGTCTTGACGGAAATTGGTCATATTTTCCGCTCCTATATAGATACTCCATGTGCGGAAGTACTTGGTTATCTGTGCCATCAGTTGAGGATACCATTTATAATACAGGTCTCCGTCCCGTTCCTCGTACTGTTTCGAACCGAGTGTATTGATGAAATAGTCGTTGAATCCGTCAGGCATACGTCCGCCGCCGTTGAATTGTGCCGTGATGTCGAACTGCCACGTCTTGAGTGGTGTTTGGTAACTGGTGGTAATCAGTCCCTTGAAATGGTTGGTCAGCGGCTTGCGGCGCAAGCGGATTATACCGTCGCTGCCGTACGAACTCTCCCGCACATCGGTGTAGCGGAATGCCGCCGTCATCGTCCATCCGCGCAGTATCTCCATACTGGCTTCTATCTGTGCGTTGTGCGCGAACGATTGTCCGCCGACATCGCGCAGGTTGTAGAAATAAACCGCATGGGTGGAACGGTCGTAGTCTGTCACTACACTATTGAGAAACTGCGTGTAATAATAGTCGGCAGTCAGTTGCAGTTCGCGCCCTGCAATCGGGATATAGAACGTGCTGCTTACACCTGCATTCACCGCTTGCTCCTGTTGGGGTTTCCATGAGGATACCGAGAGGTTGACCTGACGATGAGAGGGTAACATCGCCGCATGGTCGGCAAGGATATTGGGCGAGCGGGATCCCATACCTTCCGATGCACGTATCGCCCACCATAGCCATGGTGTATAGCGTATATTCAGCCGCGGAGTAAAGAAGAAACCATATCGGGTGGAGTAGTCAGCCCGCATACCGGCTACAAATGACAACTTGTCTCCCGCTTTGAGTGCATATTCGGCAAACACACCGGGGGTCAGTTCCTGACGCCCGAAATCCATCACCTCCGCACTTGAAATCGTATCCCGTAGCGTCTCATCATATTTGTCATAATTGAGCGAAAACCCCGCTGACAATTTATGTTCTAATCCGCTCTGCAAAGCCCCTTCTCTGAGTGAGAGGGTGGCGAGGTTCTGCCAGTTTTTCTCAAATATTACATTTAGATATGCATTGGTCTGTGCAGCATCCCATAGTCGTGTGCCATAGATATTTTGCTGATTGTGATAAGATGCAGCAGCAATGATACCGAGGGATGTGCCGTGTATAGGGTCAAAGATAATACCGTTTTTTATCCATCCGTCCATGCGATACGCTTGCAAATCAATCAAATAGGCGGATAATGGTTCTTGACTCTTAGCCATTTGTCTATTCTCTATGGTGCCGCCTCGGCGATGGTCGTATAATCCGCGCACCAATGCCTGCATTATGTATTTGTCTTGTTTGTAGTACCAACGGTTGGCAATGTTCACATTCTGACTTTTTGGCATATCGGCAAAACCGTCTTGGTTGTCGTCCATTGAGAGAAAACCCTGCTCATAATGCGCCATCAGCCCTGTCGCCAATTCTTTGTTGTTTATTTCCAACTCGTTGTCCTTAATCGGTATTTTCCAACCGCCTTCCACGTTCAGTTCTGGGTGCAATTCTGTGTTGAGCATTGCATTTATCGACACAGGGCTTTGATTTTGCGGCTTGAGGTATTCCACGTTGATTTGTCCCGTAACCGCCTCATAGCCGTTGATAACTGACGACGCACCTTTGCTCACTTGCACTGACTGCATCCACGTGCCGGGGATATAGGCAAGACCGAATTGTTGCGCCAATCCTCGCACTGCGGGTGTGTTCTCTGTGAGCAGTTGTACGTATGTGCCGCTTAGTCCTAATAGGCGTATCTGCTTGGCACCCGTTGCCGCATCAGCATACGCTACATCCACCGACGGATTGGTCTCAAAGGCCTCGCTCAGATTGCAGCATGCCGCCTTGAATAGTTCGCCAGTGCCGAGTGATTGGGTGTCGAAAGCCGATTGCCGGCTCCTTAGCACTGCCATCTGCCGTTCCGTGATGGTTATTTCGCCCAACACGAGGTCGCTCACCAATACAATCGTCAGTGGTTCGTGTTTGTCAACCTCGGTCGTATCATTGTGAAATCCCATATACGATGCCACGAGCAAACGGCTACTACGGTCGTTTTCGAGAACAAAATGTCCGGCTGTGTCAGTCGTGGTACCGTGTGTGGTGTTCGCCCAATAGACGTTCGCGCCTACAAGCACTTCGCCTTGGTCGTCCAATACCACGCCTTCTACACGCGCGTATGCGCACGTGCATATAAATAAGAGTAGAATAAATGAAATTCGTTTCATAATAGTTGTTTAGAGTAAACCATATTTTGTTCTGTCCGCACCTCTGTACAGGCGCGGAAAATTCAAATCGGCTCTCTAAAGCAACCAACGGCAGACACGCCGCAATACACCTTTGGTGTCATCTGTATTTGTCGCCAATGGAGGTGGGTAAACGTGGCTCGTCTCATTAGGCGAAAGTAAGGTGGATACAAGGTGGATACAAGGTGGATAGAATAGTCCGAACAAGTCGTTCTCGGCTCTGTCCGGCAAGCAAAATGCAGGTGTCGTCTCGGTAGTGTCCACTTCAAAATGTTGTACCCAACAGCATTCGCAATGCTTTGATAATGTATTATGCATTGTGCATTGTGCATTATGCATTGTCTTGCATTTGTTGCAGCAATAATGTGACAATGTAAAGCCCGCTCCGCCTATAAGGAAGAACACACTAAACACCATTGCTACTATATATTCTGCAATCTGCTTCATTGCTTAACCTTCAAATTAATGGTTAATTTGTGGATAATTATATGTTCTAAAAGAATTAACGTCCAATTATACGATAATTAATGTTCTAATTCCTTTTTCTTGTTGCATTTGTCTGCCAATGGACAATCTTTGCACCCCCCGTCGCCCTCGCAAGGCTGGTGCCGTTGTTTGTGTACCGACCACCACACGCCCGCTACAGCGCACAGAACCACTACTATGACCACTATCTCCTGCCACATCTCTTTCTACGTGCCGCAAAAACTATACCACGAAGGTTCAGGTTTGATGATGAATTAACGGAGCATTTTTATGGGCATTTATTGGAAAATCAGGTTCCCTACTTGATACACCACAAATGCTGCCAACCACGCAACAACGATGGAATTAACTACCGTAAATGCCGCCCATTTCCAGTTGATTTCGCGGCGGATAGTCGCTATCGTGGCGACGCATGGGAAATAGAGTAGGGTGAATACGAGAAATGCGTATGCCCCGACAGGCGTCAGAGCCGTTGCCGACATATCTCCGCCGAATAGGATGGCAAATGTGGCGGCAATCGCTTCTTTGGCAGGCAGACCTGTCAAGAGGCAGACCGACATCTTCCAATCGAAACCTAACGGACGCATTACTGGTTCGATAAACTGCCCGATAGCCGCCAACCATGAGGTTTCTATATGGTCAAGGTCGCCTGCTGGGAAGTACTCCAATGCCCAAATAATTACCGATGCACATAGCACCACGGTCGAAATTTTCTTCAAAAAATCCGATACACGGTACCATATATGTCCGCCGATACTCTTCCATGTGGGCATACGGAAAGCAGGCAATTCATTCACTTTGTCGTCTGCCGGTTTGCGGAACCATTTGGTTTTCTTCATGATAAATGCAAACGCAAAACTCATCAGTATGCCGAGCAGATAGAGCGAAAGCAGTACCACTGCCTTGTAGTTTTCAAAGAATGCGTCAATAAACAGGATATACACTGGCAATCGTGCCGAGCAGGACATAAACGGTACCATCAGCATAGTCAGGGCACGGTCTTTGGGATCCTTGATATCTTTGGCTGCCATAATAGCAGGTACGTTGCAGTCGAAGCCCATCAGCATAGGGATAAACGAGCGACCATGCAGCCCTAATCGGTGCATCATTCCGTCCATTAGGTATGCTACACGTGCCATATATCCTGTGTCCTCCATCAGTGATAGGAAGAAAAACAAAATAATGATGTTGGGCAATGCTGTCAGAAGCGACCCAACACCCTGTATGATGCCATCGCCCAACAGACTGCTGAGCCATCCCGCAGGCAAGGCCCCGATACAGAGGTCATAGAGTGCGTCAATGCCTTTTTGCATCAGGTTTTGCAGCGGCTCTCCGAGTGCAAAAGTGCATTCGAATACAACTCCGAGTATAAGTGCTAAGATGGGAAAACCGGTCCACTTGTTGGTGAGAATCTTGTCTATTCGTTCCAAGCGGGTGCAATGTTTATCGTCTTTCGGGTGTACGAGAGTCTGCATCAGTACGCCGTGTACATAGCCCGCATAAGCATCTTCATCATGCTGTTCCCATGCGTGATAAACAGGGTGGTCTGTAGATAGAGGAGCGGCATCTGTCTGCTCTATTAAATGCAGTATCTCGCTTATTCCCAGCCCTTTGCTTGCGCTCACTAATGCCAATGGTACACCCATCAGGTCTTGCATCTTCGGCAAATCCAATGAGTGTCCCGTCTTTGCTAACAGATCGTAGCGATTGAATGCCAAAACAATCTTTTCTTGCTCATCAATGATGTGGGGAGTCAGCAATAGACTGTTTTCCAAATCCGTCGAATCTACTACTTGCAGCACAACATCGTAGGCGTGACCGTGTAGGTTGTCAAGGTTGTGCTCCTCCTCAAAATCTATCGTTTTGCCGGTCCAAGCCGCTTCTTGTCGCAGCGCCTCTATGAGCGCACTCTTGCCGCTGTGGGCACTACCCACTACCGCTACTTGTATCGTTTTATTGTTTGTTTCCATTATCTTTTGGCCTGAAAATATGGAGACCATTCCAAATGACCTGCAAAATTACACCTAATTTTTCGGGCGTACAATACCTAATAGTAGGGAAATATAATATAAAATGGCAATAAAATTACAGAAAAATGCAATTATCTGTACCATATATTTGCATATATCGGAAAAATGTTGTAACTTTGCATACGTTTTAGAATAAGTCAAAAGTAATAATGCTTTCTAAAACATTTAATAGGAAAATTAAATATAAAAAACAAGGATAATGAGTGCACGCGAATTGTTGAAAATATACGGGATGCAAGTTACTATGCCACGTATCTTGGTGATTGAGGATTTGATGAATAATCGGTTTCATGCCACGGCGGATGAGATTTTTCGTCGGGTAAACAAACGGGATGAATCTGTGTCGCGCGCTACTATATATAATGTGTTGAATGCCTTGTTGGAAAATAAGGCGGTGCGGGCACTCACGATAGACGATAAACAAATGCACTATGATATCGACTTGACACCGCATGCGCATTTCCGTTGCACGCATTGTGGACGTATCATTGATATGGCAATGCCGTCTATTGGCGAGGTGCATTTGCCGGAGGGATGTACCTTGGATAATGAGGAACTGTACTATATGGGACTTTGCCCTGATTGTACAAAAGCAACACATATATAACTTCGTAATTAAAACATCATTCAATAAACATTTCAAAAACAAAAACACTATGAAGAAGAAATTTATCTGTCCGATTTGCGGATTCGTATTTGAGGGTGAACAGGCACCGGAACGCTGCCCGCAGTGTAAACAAGTGGTTACTTGGAAAGAAGTAGATGAGAACGCAGGTATTGCTTTCGCTTGTGAACATGTTATCGGTGTGGCAAAAGATACCGATGAACAAATGAAAGCTGACCTCAATGCACACTTTATGGGCGAAGCTACCGAGGTGGGTATGTATTTGGCTATGTCGCGCCAGGCTGACCGCGAAGGCTATCCGGAGATTGCAGAGGCTTTCAAACGCTATGCCTTCGAAGAGGCTGAGCACTGCGCCAAGTTTGCCGAACTGCTCGGTGAGGTCGTTTGGGATACCAAGACCAACCTCGAGAAACGTATGATGGCAGAGGCTGGGGCGTGCGAGGACAAACTGCGCATTGCCAAACGTGCTAAAGAACTCAACTTGGACGCTATTCATGATACCGTTCACGAAATGGCTAAGGACGAAGCTCGCCACGGAAAAGGCTTTGAGGGACTCTACAACCGCTATTTTAAGAAATAACTGCCATTAAAACTAACCTCTAATCAATGCAGGCTGTTTCCTTTGGGAAGCAGCCTGTATTTGTATATATGCTATATATGGATATGCTATCAAGAGTAGGTGATTAGTAGGTGATTAGTGGGTTATTAGTAGGTGATTCCCGATAGGATAGCGGGCGTTTAGCGGATAGTGGCGCAAAACATTGCTTTGTACGTAGTATGCGCCACCGTCATCCGTTATCGCTTTCTTGGATTCTTCTATTTTTCTTCAGGCAAAAGGCTGGAAAGGTAGGGTATATCAAAATTGTACAAAACAGCGAAAAAACCGATTGTGTAATAATTGCGTCAATTTTTACACACTTTCTTCATTTTTCCGTTGTACCTTTGCAGTCGTAAAATTCTGCAAACTACACTTTGCAAATTTAGTAACGTATAATCAAGATATAACTAACCTATAACAAAACGCAACACAATGAAAACCTTTATGGACAAAGACTTCCTTCTGCAGACCGAGACTGCACAGGAACTCTATCACGAACATGCGGCAAAAATGCCGATCATTGATTATCACTGCCATCTCATTCCGCAGATGGTTGCCGAGAATAAACGCTTCGAGTCGATTGCACAAATCTGGCTTATGGGCGACCACTACAAATGGCGCGCTATGCGTTCCAATGGTATTGACGAACGCTATTGCACAGGAAAAGACACCACTGACTGGGAGAAGTTTGAGAAGTGGGCGGAGACGGTGCCTTACACATTCCGCAACCCGCTTTACCACTGGACGCATCTCGAACTGAAGACTGCCTTCGGTATCGACAAACGCCTCAATCCGGAGACAGCACGCGAGATTTACGACGAGTGCAACCGTCAGATTGAGAACGACCCGAAATTCTGTCCGCGTGGTATGATGGAGCATTACAATGTGGAGATTGTCTGCACAACAGACGACCCTGCCGATAGTCTGGAATGGCACAAGGTTGTGGCTGCCGACTCCACTTGCAAGACGCGTATGCTCCCCGCATGGCGTCCCGACGCTGCAATGAATATCGAGGCGACCACTTGGAAAGCATATATCGAAAAACTCGCTCAGGTAAGCGGTATGGAGATTCATACGTTTGCTGACTTGACCGCTGCGCTCCAAAAACGCCACGATTTCTTCCAATCTATGGGGTGCCGCTTGTCCGACCACGGTATCGAAGAGTTCTACGACGAACCATACACCGAGGCGGAAGTAAGTGCGATTATGGACAAAGCACTATCCGGTAAGTCGCTCTCTACCAACGAGATACGTCAGTATAAGCACGCTTTCCTGCACATGCAGGAAGAGATGGACTATGCTGCCGGTTGGACACAGCAATACCACTATGGGGCTATCCGAAACAACAACACCAAGATGTTCAACCTCCTCGGTGCAGACACCGGATTTGACTCTATCGGCGAGTTCACCACCGCCAAAGCGATGGCACATTTCCTTGATGAGATGAATATGGAGGGCAAACTTGCAAAGACTATTCTCTACAACCTTAATCCGTGTGCTAACGAGGTGATTGCCACTATGTTAGGCAATTTTCAGGATGGCTCTGTGGCCGGCAAGATTCAGTTCGGTTCGGGCTGGTGGTTCCTCGACCAGAAAGATGGTATGGAGAAACAGATGATGGCACTTTCCAACCTCGGTTTGCTTAGCCGTTTTGTGGGAATGCTCACCGACAGTCGTTCATTCCTTTCCTATCCGCGCCACGAGTATTTCCGTCGCACGCTGTGCAACATCCTTGGCAACGACATCGAGAATGGTCTTATTCCATACACAGGCTACGAGAAAGCCCGCGTACAACAAATGGTAGAAGACATCTGCTACAACAACGCAAAACAGTATTTTAATTTCTAAATATATAAGGGGAAAGGGCAATGCCTTGTGTGTTGCCCTTTCCTGCTTGCTTTTGTAATGAAAGTGCGGTTCTTAATAGGTTTGTTGGTTGCCGTGTCTGTCACTATGCAAGCAGAGAATGTGCCTGCTGTGAAGATTGACACGGTGGCAGACGGCTATGTGGTAACAAAATGGGAACTGGACGGACGTTTCACGGTGGCACACTTTGAGACATTTGATGCTTCGCGTTTTCAAAAGAACAAACCGCACGGAGCCTTTGCGCGTTATTATGCCGACAGTACCTTGTATAGTCGGGCGACTTACGACCATGGCAAGAAAAACGGGCTGTATCAGGAGTATTATCCTGATGGGCAACTGCGTGTGGAGATGACTTACTGCCAAGGCAAACTGGATGGAGAACTATTGAATTACCACGCCAACGGACAACTGAAACGCCGGGAGCAATACAAAATGAACGAGAGCCAAGGCGGGCAGTGTTTCGATGAGACGGGGGTGGAAATGGTATTTACGCCGTGGCGGACAGAACCACAGTTCGTAGGTGGAAGCGAAGCCCTGCGCTTGTACTTGGTTTCGCAAATGCGCGTACCTAAGACTTTGCAGCACAAGTGCGGCACGAAAATCAAATTCCAAGTGCAACGGACAGGGAATATCGCCAATGCGAAAGTAATGGAGTCCAGCGGGTACGAGGAGTTGGACAAACAAGCCTTGAAGATTGTGGAGGGTATGCCTGATTGGATATCAGGAACGATAGATGGAAAACCTGTCCAAATGAATACCTTTGTCGCACTTTCGTGGGTTCCCAAACGCGATGGGGCGGTAGTCCGCAAAAGCAAGAGAAAATAAAGCAACTACAACAAAACAATAACTACTAAACATGTCAAAGATTGTAACTTTGGGCGAGATTATGCTTCGCCTTTCGCCTGCGGGCAACGACCGTTTTATTCAGACAGAGAACTTCCGTATCATCCCCGGTGGCGGTGAGGCAAACGTGGCTATCTCATGTGCCAACTA
>SAMEA104315435__coassemble_735_pt1 | contig 20854 bp, 20 predicted proteins | sample SAMEA104315435__metabat2_high_PE_041 | metagenome-assembled genome bin SAMEA104315435 (sample SAMEA104315435) | gut metagenome | biome: Monkey gut; feature: monkey-associated habitat; material: faeces | place: China | collected 2013
ATCATTGGCTACTTGAAACGCATCAGCAATTTCTCCGAGGCACGCCAGCAAGAGGCTTCACGCCGCTACTATGCTCACGTGGACAATGCGTAATGCATAATGCACAATGCGTAATGAAAAAAGAACAGGAAGACGCAAGTAAAATCCACTCCAACCTCAAGCAGTACACCAATTTCCTTTCGGAATATGCGGTGTGTTTGCTTGCCGCAGGAGTACATACAACACGTATAATCCGCAATACTACCCGTATTGCGGATTCGTTTGATGTGAAAGCGGAGATGACGGTGCTGCATAAGACGCTCACACTGACCCTTTCATCACGGGATGGACAACATGTGTATAGCAAAGTTTCCACGATTAGGCATCGTCCTATTAGTTTTCGATTGAATACTGATTTGAGTCGTCTCAGTTGGGAGGCGTATGATGAGCACCTCAGTCTGGAGGAATTGTGGCGCAGGTATGAGGTAATTTTGGCTAACCATAAAATCAATGATTGGGTGGTATTGGTGTTGGTCGGTTTTGCCAATGCAGCTTTCTGTGGGCTGTTCGAGGGTGATGTGTGCGCATGTGCTATGGTGGCGGTAGCTACATGGATTGGCTATGCGCTGAAGATTCTGATGTTGCGCAAGCACTTGAATACATTGGGCGTCTGGTTCGTATGTGCTTTTCTCTCTTCGATGATTGCTTCATAGTGCGGCTATTGGCATTTGGGGCATACTCCTGATATTGCTATTGCCACCAGTGCACTCTATTTGGTACCTGGTGTGCCGCTTATTAATAGCGTGATAGATGTGGTTGAGGGGCACGTGTTGGCGGGGTTTGCACGCTTGGTGGATGCCGTGTTGCTGATAGGTTGTTTGGCAATAGGTCTGTTGAGTACAACATTAATAATTGGATAGTGATGGGTGATATGATGCTTTCTTTGTTGCGGGACGGGTTGCTCGCTGCGGTTGCCGCTATCGGTTTCTCGGTCATTTCCGATCCGCCGGTACGTACCATTCCGTTTTGTGCACTGCTTGCCGCTGTCGGGCATGCTACCCGTTATTTGTTGATTCATACTGTCAATTTTGATATTATGACGGCTTCTTTCTTCGGGGCATTGGTCATCGGTACGATATGTGTCTGTTTTTCCTATTGGTTGCATTGCCCGACCACAACGCTGTATATTCCCGCTCTGTTGCCGATGATACCGGGTATGTATGCCTACCGGACTATTTTTGCCATTACGCAGTTTATGGGGTGTACGGGGGATTCTGTCAACGCGATGCGCTATATGTTAGAGGTATTCACCAACGGCATGGTTACAGCAGCGGTAGTGTTTGCTTTGGCGGTAGGGGCAACGTTACCGACACTACTGCTGCGCAAGTGGTGCTTCCAAATGACAAGACGCAGAAAATCATAATGTCTAATTAGTAATGTGGATTTAGTAAATGCTGAAGTTTGCAGACTACGATATTGTTTTTCAGGAGGTGCCGGACGAAACTACGCTGGCACTCAATTTGTCGAATTGTCCCCATCGTTGTGAGGGGTGCCATAGTCCGCAACTGCGGGAAGATATTGGCACGCCGCTGACACCAGAATCTCTGGATAGTCTCTTGGCACGCTATCCGTATGTAACGTGTGTAGGGCTGATGGGGGGAGATTGCGATCGAAATATGTTGTTGGATATGGCACATTATATTCGCTCTATAGGCAAGAGAGTGGCATGGTACACAGGGAGTGATGTCTTACCAACAAATTTTCCTGTTGCTGATTTCGATTTTATCAAAGTAGGTTCGTACATTGCTGCTCTTGGCGGACTGAAATCATCCGCAACCAATCAGCGTTTCTTTCGTATTGAAAATGGAGAAATGATAGATGAAACTTATCGTTTCCAACGCAAATAATACCCTAATAATACTAACAAAAAGGCAAGCGGGGCAGCCTGCTTTGGAAGTATTAGACTTTCTTGCTCATTGTGCGGCATACATCGCAGTGTCCGCAGGCGGGAGCATCGTTTTCTCCAAAATAACCTAATAGTAGTTGCTCGCGGCAGAATTGTGTTTGTTCGGCATACTCCACCATGGCTTTCAGGCGGGTGGAGTAGCGGTGTTGCCGCTCTTCATATACTTTTGGCGAGAGATATATTTCGGTTTGTCTGTCGCGTAGGGGGGTAAAACCACAGGCTACGGTTCGGGGCAGGTACGTGATAATCCCACGTTGCGCAAGGCTTACCAACAGGTCATGAAAGGCTTTTTTCCCGCCATAGGAGACAGAAAGGGCATCTTCGTCAATATATTGGAAATCCGTAAAAATCCCCGTATATTTGCGCATCAGGAAATCTAACAAGTGTACTTGCTCATGGTTGAGTGTATAGTGTGCCAGTTCGGCAGGCGATTGGCGGATTAGTACGCGTGTAGAAATCTCCCGTGCTTCTTCAAAATTGATGTAACCGGCTTGCGACAGCAAATGTAGCGCGGAGTAGGTTTGCAAGACAGGCAAATGCATTACTTGGCAGAGTCGGTCAATATGGAGAGCATACGTTCTGCCGGCACCGCAACCGAGAGCAATTTGCAGAAAATCACAGGTCTTGTGATAGACGGTTTCGATAAAGTCTTTAGGCGGAAAATTGTCTCCGATACGTTTGCGGGCTTTGGTTTTGTCGGTAGGATTGTAGAGCAGTACGGCAAAAGCCGTTTTTCCGTCTCGTCCTGCACGTCCAGCCTCCTGGTAATACGCTTCGAGAGTATCAGGCAGGTCGTGATGTATGACAAGCCTCACATCTGGTTTGTCTATACCCATGCCAAACGCATTGGTACATACCATGATGCGAATACCCTCTTTGCCATTGTAATTTTTCCACGCTTTTTGTTTTTGTGTGCGTTCGTGTGTGGTCAGCCCCGCATGGTAAAAATCCGCCGCCATCCCTTGTTCAATGAGCCATGCCGCCACCTCTTGTGCCCGTTTACGATTGCGTACATAGATAATTGACGAGCCTGGTACGCGGCTGAGAATATGCAATATCTGTTCGTCTTTTTTTTCGGTATAGCGCACCACATATCGCAGATTATCACGATGAAAACTCTTTTTGAATACATTCTTTTTGCGGAACCCCAACCGCTCTTGTATGTCGTCCACTACATCAGGTGTAGCCGTGGCGGTAAGGGCAAGAACGGGTACTTGCGGGAATAGTTGGCGGATATCCGCAATACGCAGATAGGATGGTCGAAAATCGTAGCCCCACTGACTGATACAATGTGCCTCATCGATAGCGATAAGGCAGATAGGCAGGTCTTTGAGTCGGCTTCTAAACTCCTCACTCTCAAGCCGTTCCGGCGATACGTATAGGAAATGGTATGGTCCGAATAGGCAGTTGTCAAGCGCAATGCGTTGTTCTTCGCGAGTCATTCCCGTATAGACCGCAGCCGCTTGTATGCCCCGTTGATAGAGGTTTTCTACCTGGTCTTTCATCAGCGCGATGAGGGGTGTAATCACCAAGCACAATCCTTGTCCTTCCTCTCCATACACCGAACAGCGTTGGGCGTTTTCGGCACACATCACCATAGTGGGAACCTGAAAACAGAGACTTTTGCCCCCTCCCGTCGGCATAAGTGCCAGCGTGTCGCGTCCTGCCAAAACAGAATCAATGATTTCTGCCTGCAGAGGGCGAAAATCGTCATAGTGCCAGTATTTTTGCAGAATTTCGCGGGGAGTCATATCATTGAGCTATATGTTGGTAGCAGCCGGCATCGGGGCAGAGAGAGTCGATACCGATACGGGGAATACCCAGGCGGTCGGTCGGGTAGGAGAGGGCGGTTATGGAGTCGGCTATGCCAAGAGCAGGCGAAAGGGAATCAAGTTGAAAATCAAAGTAGCGATAGCCGTTGCGGGAATAGAAAGCGTTGCGGAATACCTGCACGCTATCGTTCTCCTGCCAATAGACATTGCGGCAAGCATTAGGGAGAGACAGGGTATCTGTTTTGAGGTAGTTGCCGATGAATGTACCTGGGTAGTAGCGCGATAACGGAGTGGCTACAACCAATTGGTTGCGGCGGACACCTGTGATGATTGAGTTACAAAACGAGGTGGTTGTCTGACATTCTTTGTTGAGGTTGTCAATATAGACTGCAGCTTGGTCTTTGCGTGTGGTGTTTTGCACATAGATGTTTCCGTTGTTGAAATAGGAAGCGATGGTGGTATGTACAAATTGTTGTTCGCCGCCCGAAAGATAGACGCAATAGGAAGCGCAGTTGCTGATTTCCGTGTTGGCAACAATCGCATTAATATGCTGAAGTACAAGCCCATAGAGGGTATGGTTGTGTACGCAGCAGTTGGTCATTGTAAGCACCGGCAGGTCTTTTTTGCGCTCGCTCTGTACATATAAACCAATGTTGCCGCTCAGGATATTCACATAATTAAGGTGGTATATGGCAGCAGGTGCATCAGCATAGTTGATGAGGTAGAAACCATCCCATTGTCCAGCAGCGTGAAGATATGGTACACTATCCCACAGGCGGTCGCAGCGATCGCCGCGTATGAGGATAGGTTGCTCCAATGTACCTTGTGCATCCACATCGCCCAAAGCCCAAAGGGAGGCTCCCTCGTGGAAGTAGATCCTTGTGCCGGCGGGCAAGATCAGTTTTCCGCCGACCAGGACGGTATCGTATAGGAGATAGGGCTTGTCGGCATTGAAGATGGCATCGTGCGCAAATTCGGTGCGCCGTTTGCCGGTGCGAATGATGTGTACGTCTTGTCCGTAGGCTTCGAGGAACACATGCTGCACCTTTCCATTGACGGCAAAACAGAGCGAGTCGCGCAGCAGGACAGGTGAGTTTTGGTTCAACGGATCGACATATACACGCACGAACACATAGAGACTATCGCCGCCATTGAGTTGATAGTTGGTGAGATTGGACAAGGTAGGTTCGCCATCAACATTGGCACGGAAATATTGACCGTTTTGCATCCAAATCTTGCTGATAGATAGGGCGTTGCGATTTCCGTTATGTACCATTAGTCGCAGTGTGGAACTGCCGATCTGGGAGAATACGGTATCAAATCGCAAGGTGTCCTTGGAAAAAGTAAGTTGCAAAGCAGGATCGTCCGACACCACCGACTCGTGGCAACTCGTCAATAAACAGAGTATAGCACAAATATAAAATATACGCTTCATAAATTAAAACATATTATATATCAGACACTGCTCAACATAAGTCTATCCACATGTCATCCTACTCACATCTACCTTACTTTTCTATATTGTTTTTAAGAGAGCGAAGACATGAATTTGTTAAGATATTTTTATTCAAAATTGAAGGTCAACACGATGGCACGGTTGAGCAGTTTGTCTATAGCGCGTGTATAGAATTCGTCCTCTTTGGGCAGTTCGTTGCGTCCGTCCACGGGAGCGAGTTGGTTGGCAAAACCGATACGGTATGTAATTTCCGGACACCACTTGAACCATTGGAAATAGAGATCGCATCCGAAACCGACTTCTACAAAATAATCCCACCCCTTGAGCAAAACAGGTTTTTCACGATCGAGGCTGACATTGTACGCTGCACCGCCGCCGCCAATGAGATAGGGGCGATAGTTTCCCTCACGCTCGGCTGCCCATTTGAGGTAGAGCGGAATAGTGATGGGAATAGCCAGCACCTCGGTCTTTTGACTTTTGTCGAGCGGGAAAGTGTTACCTGACTCGTTGGTGTAGGAGATAGTACGTGACGAGAATTGCATACCCGGTGTGAAACGCACACAGGCTGAGATGGCGCGAGAGACGTAGGTCGGTAATGAAACCCACCGAAAAGCCCGGCATCATACTGCTGACGCGGGCATGGTAGATTTCGCCATCTATGTCCAGTTGTGAGTCGGTAACGCCGAAACTCATAAAATTGATACCCAATGAGAAACCGAAATGTACGAGACGGTCGTCCACGTAGGGGCGGTTTTGTGCATGGAGCGAACCTGATAACAGCAGCCCCAACAGCACACTATATATATATATGGTACGTTTCATATTTGTATCAGTTTTTAATCTAACATCTAACAACGCAGCGACTAACATCCAATAGTACTACCGTCTAAACATTATTCCTCCATTTCGCTCTGTTCGTAATTCATACTATCATCGCTCGGAAGGTCCCCATTGTGTTGGTCGCGCCCTGTGCTGCTACCAAAATTGTAGGTGAGAGTGAGACTGATGGTGCGGGAATGCCAACGGTTCTCCTGGTTTTGCCAGAATCCGTCGCCCCATGTGGTGTTGCGGCGTGCACGTGAGTCAAGAATATCGCGGGCATTGAAAGCAAGAATCAGTTTTCGGTTGAGGAACGACTTGCGCAGTCCGAGGTCAATAGAGTAACTGTGTGTCGTCGTACCTTGTGCTACCACGCGCGGACTGCGGTAGCGTGCGGAGAGTTGTCCTGAGAAAGTTTTGGTAAACATAAACTGCGCATTGATGCGGGCAGACCACGCCAAGATATTCTGTGCCGGCAGAGTAACGTCCACTTCTTCGCCGTTGACGAAGTCGTGATATTCGCCTTCAGTAATGGTATTCCAGTAGATATTTGCGCTGGTGGTGAGTTGCAAGATGTCTTTGAAAAGTCGGTTTTTGGCAACGATTTCCGCACCGAGGTCCTGTCGTTTTGCTACGTTGATATAGGTGTTTTTCATTACATTGCCACTCATATACTTGACATTCTGTACAATACCATCGCGATACCGCCAGAAAAGCCCTGCCGATAGAGTATGCTGTTCCCAAGTTTTGAGGTAGTTGAGTTCCAACGATGACGAATAAGCGGGCAGCAGGTCTGGGTTTCCGTACGTGATATTGGTCGAGTCGCTGAAATCCATACGTGGGTTGAGTTGTCCTCCCCATGGGCGATTGACGCGACGCGTATAGTTGAGTTGTAACTCGTGTCCGTGTCCGAAATCATAGGAGAGATAGGCGGACGGGAAGAGTTGAAAATAAGCGGTATCGCGCTTGTTCTCTTTCTGTGTGTATGCATCTTGTTCGGTACCGCCATTATCTTTGTAGTAGGACTCAAGGTGGCGACGGTAGTATTCACCACGAAGCCCCACTTGCAGGGATAGTTTATCCCAGAAGCGGTTGCCGTAGGTGAGGTAGAGGGCATAGTTTTCAGTGCGCCCCTCGAAACGTGTATAGTAGTTGTAGAGTTCTTGTGTGCGTCCGTGGTCGTTGTAGGCTCTGGCATTTGAGCGATTCAACGAAATGGTGGTTTTCATACCCGCCTCAAGGCGTGAAGACTTGGTCGGTTTCCACTCATAATCAACAGCCAAATCGACCGTTTGGTCGCGGTTGTAATTATCCTGTTCCTGACGGGTGGTGTCGGTGTTCTCATACTGGGTATAGCGCGTTTCCTGATTCCATGTAAAATGGTTATATTGTGCTGTTACAATCACTTGATGGCGGTCGTTTTTGTAGGTATAATCCACCTGTGCCTGCCCCCCGGGATGCCAACCATTGCCGTCTTGTGTGCGGTCGTAGAAACGGAGTGTGTCGCCTGTGGCATAGTCTGTGAGCAAGTAGAGACTTGTATTGCGATTGTGTTCACGGAAAGCCTTCGGATCGGACACCATCCCGAAGCCCGATATACCCACCGATGAATGTTTGCTTGCGCGTATATTCAGCCCCGCGCGGAGAAATATTCCGCCGCCGATATTGTTATTTTGCCCATGCTTGGTGAGATAGGAGACCTTGTCGGCAGCAGGGATGGCTGCAGTGTCTTTTTGTCCCGTACCATGGATATTCAGTCGTTCAATGTTGCTCCCGCCATTCGATGTCCGGATACGGTAACCCGCATTGACATAACCGTCCACAATACCTTTTGAGAAATTGAGATTGAACCCTATGTTGCCTCCTGGTGGTATATTCCACGGCTCTGCCAAGCCATATTCGATACCGGTGGTAACGCTGCCGTAGTAGCCCGCTTTGCGGTCTTCTTTCATTACGAGATTGATGATACCTGCTGTACCCTCAGGGGAGTATTTGGCACTTGGATTGGTGATGAGTTCAATCTGCTTAATACTCTCAGCCGGCATTTGACGCAGGATGTCGGCACGGTTGTCGCTATTAAGTCCGGCGGGCTTTCCATTAATCCAGATTTCGACATCTTCGCTGTTGCGTAGCGAGATATTACCCTCTTGATCCACATCCACGGAAGGGATATTTTCCAATACTTCCGATACGTTTGCACCTGCGGACATCACGTTCTGATCTACGGTAAAGACTTTTTTGTCGAGTTCAAAACGCATCGTCGCCCCCTGTCCTACAACCTCTACTTCTTGCAATGCTTGTGTGTCTTCACTGAGCAGAATTGTGCCGATATCTATTGTCTTTCCTTTGACGGATAGTGTCTTGCGCTGCTCGCGATAGCCCATAAAACTGACTACCAGTGTATATTCGCCGTTGCCAATATGCTCAATGCGGAAACGCCCGTTGGTATCTGTTATGGAACCGCCAGCAGGGACGCTTTCGCTTGATTTTGTGATACTTACGTTGGCGAAGTCAATAGCCTCTCATGTGGCATTATCCGCCACACGCCCCGTAATGGTGCAATCCGCCCACGCCATAGCGGTTATCACCAAAATTCCTATCGTGCTAATGACTTTCTGCATATTTGTTTAATGTCCTACGCCGCTCATGCTGCGCGGTGCGAGAGAATTTGAAGAAATAAAGGTAAAGAGAAGAATTATAATTAACGGTTAAATCATTATTGTGTTCCTGAAAAATGGACAATTACACACTAATTAATGTTCTTTCTCTTTTACAATCCACGCTACAGCCTCTTCATAGCAGCGGGTGCCGATACCCATAATTGTATGGGCACATACATCGGTTAACAGGCTTGTCTGCCGAAACGGCTCGCGCTGACGAATATCCGATATATGTACCTCTACTATAGGTACTTGCGCCATGACTACCGCATCGTGTAATGCCACACTTGTGTGTGTATATCCGCCGGCATTCAATACAATCCCAACACACGGCAACTCATTGTGCATTGTGCATTGTGCATTGGGTATTGCGTATTTTTGTAACCAATCAATCAGATCCCCCTCATGGTTGCTTTGCAGATAGGTGAACCGTACATCGGGATAGTGGCGTTGGAGGCAGACCATAATCTGCTCCATTGACACTGTTCCATAGATACTTGGTTCTCTCCGCCCCAACATATTCAGGTTTGGACCATTTAATATAACAATATGATTATCCAATTATGAATTAAGAATTAAATGCACAGAGCAATTCTGCATATTGATTTTAACTGCTAATTTATCTTGCCCCGTTCACTACAAGCAGAAACTCGTCGTTGTCGTTGGTGCGTTCCATATAACTTTTCAGCTTCTCCATCGCCTCGATACTGTTCATATCGCTCAACAACTTACGTATCTGCCACATACGGCTCAGTACATCAGGCGGTAAGAGCAGGTCATCGCGGCGGGTACTCGATGCGGGTATATCCACTGCTGGGAATAGACGCTTGTTTGCTAACTTGCGGTCAAGTTGCAATTCCATATTACCGGTACCCTTGAACTCCTCGAAAATCAAGTCGTCCATCTTGCTGCCCGTATCAGTCAGAGCAGTGGCGATGATGGTCAGACTACCGCCGTTTTCGATATTTCGTGCTGCACCAAAGAAACGTTTGGGTTTGTGCAGTGCCTGCGCTTCCACACCGCCGGACAATACTTTTCCGCTTGAGGGGGCCACAGTGTTATAGGCGCGTGCAAGGCGGGTAATCGAATCCAATAGAATAACTACATCGTGTCCGCTTTCTACCAGACGTTTGGCTTTTTCGTGTACGATATTGGCTACTTTTACATGGTTCTCTGCGGGCTCGTCGAAGGTAGAAGCAATCACCTCGGCATTTACCGATCGTGCCATATCCGTTACTTCTTCGGGACGCTCGTCTATCAGCAGCACAATCATATATACCTCGGGGTGATTGGCGGCGATGGCATTGGCTATCTGCTTGAGCAACACCGTCTTACCTGTCTTGGGTTGGGCAACAATCAGTCCGCGTTGACCTTTGCCAATGGGTGCAAACAAGTCAATGATTCGTACAGATAACGGGTCGGATAGGTCGCCTTTGCAGAGTTTGAATTTCTCATCTGGGAAAAGCGGCGTCAGGTTTTCAAATGCTACACGCTGTTTGGCTTTTTCGGGTTCTAAACCGTTGATACGTATCACCTTATCCATTGGAAAATACTTATCAGGATCGCGGTTTACGCGAATGGTGCACTCCACTGTGTCGCCGGGTTTCAAACCGTAGTTGCGAATTTGCTCTTTGCTTACATACACATCGTCGGGCGAGGGGAGGTAGTTGTAATCCGCCGAGCGTAGAAAACCATATCCGTCTTGTGTACATTCCAACGTCCCCATTGCAATCACATGTTCGCCGAGGTCTATCTGTATGCGAAATTGGTTCTGTGGCTGTTGTGCGGGTTGCTGTACTGGTGTGGGATGATAAGCGGATTCAACTCCTTCCGTCAAGGCTGCTGCCGCTTCTGGTTGTGTAGAACCCTCTTGTTGTTCGGCGTCTTCTTTGTTTAATTCGGGGTGCAAACGCGCATATTCCGCTGCCTTTTCCGCTGCGATACGTGCCAACTCCTCTTTGGTCTTGCGTCCGCGTTTTTTCTGTGAAGTCTCAGCCGGTTTGCTCTCGGTGGCTGTCTCTGTGGGTGCGGCTGTTACTACCTCTGCCGCAAACAGGTCCCCCTCAATAGGTATCTGCGTTGCATTATTGTTATCGTTGCCGCCGTTATCCTTCGTTTGCTCTACAGATCCCTCTTCTATAAGAAGGGTAGGGGAGGGCTTTGGGGGAGTCTGCCCATTCAGCGGTTTCCTTGCTTCTATCGCACGCACCGTCTTGTTCTGTTTATGATTGTTTTGTTTGAGTTGCTCCTGCATCTCATCCAACTGAGCTTTCTCCGAACCTACAGTCGCCATAACATTGTCGCTAATCATCCCGTTGGTGCTGACTTTGCTCACTTGTTTTACTCCGCGTGTTCGCGTGCGTGTTGTGGGGCGTTCTGTCGTAGTGGTTTCTAAAGAGACGACATTGTCTTTTTGCACCGTTTCTGCAGTTTCTTCTTTTTCTGGTGTAGTGGAAGTTTGGGTAGAAGATGTTGTAACTTTTCTTCTTGTCTTTCTTTCCGCTTTGGCATCTTCGCGGGCTTGTACTTCTTTGGCGCGGTTGTCTGCCTGCGCATCGAGAATGCCATAGCAAATTTCACGTAGTGATTGTGTGCGTTTAGGTTTCAGACCCATTGACACAGCAATCTCTCGTACCTCATCAAGCGTCATACGCTCGAGTTCATTCAAATCGTATTGCATAAAATAATAAAATGTATTCAGAAAAAATCATAATTGTGGAGAGACCCCCACTAAATACGCTGCAAAGGTACTAAAAAAAAATCATACCTGCAATACCTGCCGTAATTTTCACTCCTATATGGTCAGTTAGTGCCGTATATCGGATATATCACCCTACCACTACCCTACCACTACCTTCTTTTGTAATACTATTGTATCTGTTTTTTCATGGTGTGTCTTTTCCAAAATCAGGTCGAATATTATGGTTATTGCACAACAAAAAAACAGCACCTGACATAGGATGCTGTTTTTGGGGATATTACTATTATTTGAGCAAAATTTATTTTTTCACAGTATAGGTAGTATAATTGCCATTATTTTCGGTGATGACGAGAGATTGTAAAACACCGCTTTTTTTGTTGTAGGTCAGTTGCAGTTTTGCAATACCGCGTGTTCCGTTTGTTTTGTTGGCAGTAACGGTGCAAATATACGTGTCGCCTTTCTCTTGGTAATTCGCTTGAGCCTCGTTTAGGGTCGTTAGGGCTTCTGTATCACCGGCAAAAGCATATAGCAGACTTTGGCGGAATACCGACATTCGTTGCTCTGGATTGCTGATATTGAAATGTTGTACTTTCCCGTTTCGGCGCACCTCAAACACATCTTTGCTAATCAGTGTATAATCTCCCGCAGGGTCTGTATAGTCCAAACGCAGGTTGGACGGATGGGTATAAGTGAGGTTCCCTGATTTGGAAATTTCCTTCTTGGCGCGTGGCATAGTTTTCACTTCTGTAAAAGAGCATTGTAGAGTCTCTCCTGCGTGGTGCAGTGCGGATATGTCTTGTGCCGTTACAGCCCATATACTACTGCAAAATACGGCTAAAAGGGTAGATAAAATGGTTCTTTTCATTGTTTCTTATTGCGAAAATGTTGATATAATTTGTATAAATTAGGTTCTAATGTATAGGTCAGCAGCAGCGTGGTAATCATACCTACCACTGAGGCAAAACTGATGGAATAGAGAGCAGGATGGGAGGCAAAGAATAGGGAGAACATACATAGTACGAGAATAAACGCCGATATTGTGATGGCTGTGCGGTGGTAAACCATTGTCTTGCTGTTTTCCCCGCTAACCAGTCCTTCCATTACGAAAATACTATAATCCACGCCTATGCCGAATACAAACGATGATACTACTATATTGATAAGGTTAAACGGTTGGTGGAACAATGCCATTGCGCCTAATACTGTGTACCACGATAATATCATCGGCAGGAAAGCTATGAGCGCAATCCATAGGTTGTGGTAGGTGATGAGCAGAAGCACCAATACAAACACCGAACTGATAAGCATAATCCTGTCAAAGTCATCGTGTATCAGTTCCACTAAATTGGTACTGTAATAGTAGGGGTCAAGTACCATACATCCCGTTGCAGTGGTCATCACATCGTTGATATGCCGGGTATCTGTAGTGATGTATTTAAGCGGGAAATAAACCAAGACTTCGTTGTGTGTCTCCTCTACAAAATTGCCCAATATCTCATCGGGTATCAATCCTGCTTGGGCTATCTGGTCGGGGGCTGCAGGAGATTCCATAGCCTCTTTAAATGGCGCAAACATCTTCGCGTCTATACCTTCTTCTTGGCAGACTTGCTCTATATTGTGCCATACTTGTTGTTGCTTTTCGGGGGAAAAATAAGCCTTCCAATGGGCTATACGTCTTTCCTGCTCTTGTAATGAGGGAAGAATTCCGCTCATCTTCATCGGGCGGGCTATCTCTCCTGCTCGTGCCAAACTATCGGCGGTCTGCTCTATGGCGGGCAATTGTTCAAGGGCTTCTTCTAATGTCGGGGCCACTGAAGCATAATATTGTGCCGTATGTCCGTTGTTCTGTAGATGGTTCCAACTATCTATTGCTCGTTGCGTGTTTGGTGCAATATAGCCGATGTGGCGCAAGTTGCTGTCGAAAGTGTATCTGTTTGAGAAACAGATACACACTACTACCCAAATTAGCACTGCGCTGCAGATATACTTGTTGCGATCGATGTTGTAGGAGTTAATGCGCTCCAGTACGCTGAAAGCGTGCCTGTTTGGCGTATTTCTGTGGGGAAAACAATGGGGCATTACGAACAAACTGACAGCCGTCGTACCTGCTACTGCAAGCAAAGCAAATATGCCAAAGTCTTGTAATAGGGACGATTCAGTGAATAGTAACCCCGCAAAAGCCCCGATGGTGGTTAGTGCCCCGAGAAATACGGGCTTACTCTGCTCGCGCACGGTCTGTCGTACATCCCCTGTATAAATATAGTGTATTACTACGTGCAGACAATATGACAAAGCCACACCTAATACAATTACACCCAATCCCAATGCCATCAGCGACATCCAACCTCGTGCCACGTAGATTGTTGCCAATGAGAAGAACGTTCCATATACTATTGGAACCAGCAGTAATACAAGATAACGTGGACGCTTGAGTGTGAAGGCAAGAAATAATATGATGATGGTCAGCGCAATACCAAGTGTTACCAATAGGTCGTATCGGATACGCATTGAGTTGTAGCCTGCCAACACTATCGTACCATGAAACAATACATCCACACCTTCATACTCGGTTAGCACTTGTTCTCGTGCCCGCTCCATATACCGCACCAATTTGGCTGCCGTCTGCGAATCATCCGTACCAAAAGTAGGGGTGATAAATCCGATGCACGCCTGCCCGTTGCCGGCAAAAATATGGTTGTATTGAAACTTACTTGTGCTATTTCCGTCTTTGGAGAAAAGCGAAACGGGTAGCCCCTTTGTGCTGATACCGCAAGGATCGTATGCCATTAGGTCGTAGAGGTTCTGTCCGAGGTCGGTCTCCAATAGGTCATCGTAGAGTTCCACTTGCGCCCGTATATGTTCCACGTTGGTCAGCGAATCCATCTCTTCATCGGTAAAATCGGTGTAGGCGGCTCCGTGTTCCATCAGATAATTTCCCGCATCAAGTATTAACATCGGGTCAATTTCTGATAGGGTGTTTAGGACAATGTGGGTTGCTGTATCTTGTTTTGTCACTAAGTAGATAAACCGCTCCATAGCCAACGCCATTGTTTCAGCATCGGTTGGTGCAGTGGAGTCCTTGCTCACAACCTGCACCATAATCTTATCCTTTAGTCGAAGATTGGTAAATGCCAAACTTTCGGTCCTCTCAGTATCGGTCTTGGGGAGTAGTTTGAAGATGTTTTCCTCCAATTTGCATTGCAGTCCGAGTAACACAAACGCAATAAATGTAACGCCAAACAGCGTCCAAAGCAGCCACTTATGGCGCTGAAAAAAATTGTATATTTTTTCCACCCTTTGTCTGAAAAATTTTTCTTCCCACGCACGGCAAAAACTATGCCTTACATATCATTCTCTTTGTCGTTTGGCTTCTTAGCACGTTCATTCTGCCATTTTGCACATTATATATGGTGCATTTCAATAACTTTCTTCTGCATTCGGGAAGGTAGTATCTTTTACAGTGGAGATGTACTCGCTCACGGCGTTTTTTACCTCATTGCCGAGTTCGGCAAAGTGGCGCAGAAATTTCGGTTTGAAACCCTGATTCAGTCCCAACATATCGTGTAGCACCAATACTTGCCCGTCGGTGCCATTGCCGGCACCAATGCCTATGGTGGGGCAACTTACCTGTTTTGTAACCTCTGTGGCAAGCGCTGCTGGTATTTTCTCCAATACGATGGCGCAACATCCTGCTTCATCCAATAGTTTGGCATCGTGTAAAAGTTTCTCTGCTTCGGCTTCGCCTTTCGCACGCAGTCCGTATCCTCCGAATTGGTTTACCGATTGTGGCGTGAGTCCCAGATGACCTACTACGGGCACTCCTGCCTGAATAGTGTGGCGTATTACAGGTAGCACCTCCTCGCCTCCTTCTAATTTTACAGCATCCGCACCGCTCTCCTTAATCATACGGATAGCGTTTCTTACCCCTTCTTCTTCACTTATTTGATAACTGCCAAAGGGCATATCGATGACCACCATTGCACGTTTGGCGCCGCGCACCACGCCGCGGGTCAGAAATATCATCTCGTCCATAGTGATGGGCAGGGTGTACTGGTTGCCGCATACAACGTTGCTTGCGCTGTCGCCCACCAATATCATATCAATCCCTGCCTCGTCAATCAGCGAGGTTAGAGTAAAATCGTAACTCGTAAGCATGGCGATTTTTTCGCCTGCTTCTTTCATTTTGCGCAACTGGGTAGTGGTTACGCGGGAAATCTGTATGTGTACTGACATAAATTTTAATGAATAACTAATGAAGAAACATTGTACAATGAAATTTGGGTACAATGAAACTTTCCTATATAAGGACTTGCAAAATTACTGCTTTTTCTGTGTCTGTGCAAATGATATTTGAAAATACGTTCTATTTTTTATTTGTCGGTTTCCGTAAAAAGCAGTACCTTTGTACCCGATATGCAAATAGCGTTTACAACAACATTACCTAAAAAAGGTTTTGCCCGTTTGGCGGCAGAACATAGTTTGTCTGTACCTCTTGAGAAAGCAGAGGTCTTGGTTTCTACATTTGATAAGCCTGTTACGCGCGAGATGATTGCGTCTGCGCCGAATTTGCGTTTGATTGCCAATTTCGGGGCGGGGTACAACAATATCGATCTCGATGCGTGTCGGGAGCGAGGTATTCGGGTTACCAATACTCCACGTTCCGTGGTGGAACCGACTGCCGAATTAGCCTTTGCGCTGATGCACGCTGTAGCAAGGCGAACCGTGGAATTCGACAAGAATATGCGCAAACGAGGTGGAGTGGAGTTCGGCGTGATGAACAATCTGAGCCATTCGCTCTATGGCAGGACATTAGGAATTATCGGTATGGGACGTATCGGGCAAGCCTTGGCACGTCGCGCTGTGGCAAGCGGAATGACTATTGTTTACCATAACCGACATCGCCTGCCCGAGGAGATAGAGCAGAAATACGGAGCAGCATACGTGTCGTTGGACGAACTGCTACGGACGGCGGATTTTGTGTCGCTCAACCTGCCTTATACGCAGGAGGTTTACCACATGATTGGTTCGGCGGAATTGCAGCTGATGAAGTCTTCGGCATACCTTATTAATACTGCTCGAGGAGCACATGTGGATGAGGAAGCCTTGGCACAGGCCCTTCGTACAAGGGCAATTGCGGGAGCCGCATTGGATGTGTTTGAGAACGAACCCATAGTACCGCCCACATTCCGTTGGCTTAACAATATCGTCCTTTCGCCGCACACGGGTACAGGCACATGGGAAGGTCGCCTCGCTATGTGTGACGAGGTCTGCGACAACATCCTTGCTTTCATTGCCGGTGATACCGACAAAATGAGTATTGTGTTGTAACTTAGTCGAATTATGTCGAATGAATCCGTCATAAAAGTCTTTGAAGACAAGAGTGTCCGCATTGTTTGGAACGAGCAGGAAGAGAAATACTATTTTTCTATTGTCGACATTGTGCAAATCCTTACGGATAGTACAGATGTGAAACAATACATCAAGCGTATGCGTGCACGCGACCCCGAGTTGAATTTCAGGTGGGGTACAATTTGTACCCCTACTCGGATGAAGGCTGCTGATGGCAAGTTTTATCAGACACAAGCCGCTGATTTAGAGAATATATTCCGTATTATTCAGTCTGTTCCGTCCAAGAAAGCGGAGCCTGTCAAGCAATGGCTTGCCAGTATCGGCGCACAGCGTATAGACCAGATGATAGACCCTGAGCAGACCTTTCAAATGGCTGTGGAAGACTACCGCCGTCAGGGCTATTCTGACAAGTGGATTAACGCGCGTATGCGCTCCATAGAGATGCGCAAGGAACTGACCGACGAATGGCAGCGCGCAGGCGTACACGAGCAGAAGGATTTTGCTATACTTACCAATATTCTCACCAAAGCATGGAGCGGAATGACCACACGCGAATATAAGCGGCACAAGGGTCTTACCAAAGAAAACCTGCGCGACAATATGACCAATGTGGAACTTGCGCTCAACACACTTGCAGAGGTTGCGACTACGGAGTTGTCCCGTCAAAGTAATCCGCAGGGTATAGCACAGACCTCTAAAACAGCGCAGGCGGGAGGAGAAGTGGCACGCAATGCACGGACTGACTTGGAGAACAAACTGGGTCGTTCTGTCATTTCGGCACAGCGTGCGTCCGACTATATTCACCCCATTGAAGATACCAATACCCGAGAACTACCGTCCGGCAAGGACAAATAATAATATCCGAAGCAAACAATATAAGACAATGAATATCACAGACCGATTTCTGAAGTATGTCAGTTTCTGCACCACTTCGGACGAAGAGACGAATATGACGCCCTCCACACCCGGGCAGATGGAGTTCGCCGAGTACCTGAAAGACGAACTGCAAGCCATTGGTATGCAGGAGGTAACGCTCGATAAGAACGGATATGTAATGGCAACACTGCCTGCTAACGTAGAGGGTAAACCTACTATTGGTTTTATTGCCCACATGGACACAGCCCCCGATGCCAGCGGAAAACACATCGATCCCCGCATCGTAAAAGACTACGATGGCGGAGATATTGTGCTCAACGAGAAAGAAAACATCGTTTTGGAGACGGCTAAATATCCCGAAATCTTGCGCTACAAAGGGCAGGACATCATCGTAACCAACGGCAAAACACTGCTCGGTGCGGACGACAAAGCGGGTTTGGCAGAGATTGTCTCCGCCTGCGAATATCTTATTCAACACCCCGAAATCAAACATGGCAAGATACGTGTCGGTTTCACGCCTGATGAGGAGATCGGGCAAGGCGCAGACCATTTTGATGTTGAGAAATTTGGTTGCGACTTCGCCTACACTATGGATGGTGGAGCTGTCGGCGAATTGGAGTTTGAGAATTTCAATGCCGCAAGTTGCAAGATACATATTCATGGTGTGAACGTGCACCCGGGCTATGGATACCACAAGATGATTAACTCGATGCGCATTGCTTACCAGTTGGCTGTTATGCTGCCCCGCTGGGAAACCCCCGAACACACGCAAGGCTACGAAGGCTTCTATCATCTGGTTGGGATGACAGGTACAGTGGAAGAAACGACACTCAGTTACATCATCCGTGACCATGACCGTGCCCGTTTCGAGAGCCGCAAACGCGAGATGGAGCACCTTGTGCGCAAAGTGAACCGCGAATACGGCGAGGGTACGGCAGAGATTGAGTTGCGCGACCAATACTACAATATGCGCGAAAAAGTGGAGCCTGTGATGCACATCGTTACGCTTGTGGAAGAGGCAATGAAAGAAGTGGGGGTTACGCCCCATATCCAGCCTATACGTGGTGGTACGGACGGCGCACGTTTGTCTTTTGAGGGACTCCCATGCCCGAACATCTTCGCCGGCGGTGAGAACTTCCACAGCCGCTTCGAGTATCTCCCCATTCCCTCCATGGAGAAAGCCATGCAAGTCATTCTCAAGATTGTTGAAAAGGCATAAGTTATGCAAAATTCCTCAATTGATAAACCATTAAATTATAATACAAATTATGAAAGAAACTCCGTTCACAGCGACCCATATTGCGTTGGGTGCGAAGATGGCAGATTTTGCCGGGTTCAACATGCCTATCCAATACCCGACGGGTATCAACCAGGAACATATTATTGTTCGTGAGGGCGTAGGTGTATTTGATGTCAGCCACATGGGCGAGTTTTGGGTAAAGGGTGAACGCGCCCTTGATTTCCTGCAGTATATCACCACCAACGATGTCAGCAAATTAGATGCAGGCAAGGCGCAATACACTTGTATGCCAAATGGAAAAGGCGGTATTGTGGACGACTTGATTATCTACAAATACTCCACCACCAAATATCTGCTTGTGGTCAATGCTGGCAATATCGACAAGGACTGGGAGTGGGTGAACAAACAAAATACATTTGGCGTCAGTTTGGAAAATGCAAGCGACCGCTATGGTCAGTTGGCAGTGCAGGGACCGAAAGCTACCGAGTTGTTGCAACTGCTCACCGATGCCGACTTAAGTGTAATCCCGTACTATTCGTTCCGCGAATGGTCGTTTGCAGGTGTGCAGGGTGTTATTCTGAGCAATACAGGCTATACGGGCGCCGGTGGATTTGAGTTGTATTTCCCTAAAGAGTATGGCAAACAGATATGGGACGCCATCTTCGAAGTGGGCAAGCAGTTTGGCGTGGCGCCTATCGGACTCGGGGCACGCGACAGCCTGCGTCTGGAAAAGTGGTATTGCCTCTACGGGCATGATATTGACGACACCACATCGCCCCTTGAGGCAGGTCTCGGCTGGATTACCAAATTTGATGCGAAAGATTTCATCGACAAAGACTTCCTTCTCAAGCAAAAGGCAGAGGGCGTAAAACGCAAATTGGTTCACTTCGAGTGCCAAGAGCGTGCTATTCCGCGTAACGGCTACGAGATTTGCGATGCCGACGGCAACCAAATCGGGCACGTAACCAGCGGTATCATGCTTCCTACAACCAAGGTGGGTATCGGTATGGGCTATGTGCAGACCGCTTTCGCAAAGAAAGAGACCATTATCTACATCAAGATTCGTGAGAAACTCATTCCTGCGAAAATTGTGTAATTCTACAATTGGATAATTTTCAGCAGATATGAAAAAAGCAATTAAAATCGGTTTGGCACTTTGCTTGTCTACTTTGACCATGGTGGCTTGTCATAGCAAAACCGGTGGCACGGATGTGGACAATGTCAACAAGGTCCAGAAATGGGCTGATGTCGTAAAAACGTATTCGATGTTGCAGGATTTTCCTGTGTATGAGTACGAATTGGAAAATGTACAATACAGCAACGATCACGGATTGGAGTCGGTAACATACTTTGATTACAAGTGCGAGAAATCATGTTATGACAACTATGTGAAAACCATTCAGTCGTCCAATTTCGCAGGTAATGACTATGGCACGAATGCCAACTATAGTTTGGAGAAAGACGGGGCTGCACTTAGGATTACGATGTCGTATTCTGGTGGCAGTTTCACTTGCCAATACTCCAAAGAAACCGACTAATCGCTGTTTTTCATTTAGTATTCAGAGGTTGCCCGAATTGTGGGTAACCTCTTTTTTGTGCATTTTTCCCTGTGGATGCCCTGATCTTACCCTGTGGATAGCCATAGTGCCATACACTATCCACCTGATATCCACCTGACATCCACCTTACTTTTTTATATAGGGTGTACTTGCAAACATCGATATTTTTCCGTAAATTTGCGCCGTCAAAACAGAATATTATGAAAACAAAACATGTGGCCCTTGTGCTTGGTTCGGGCGGCGCACGCGGAATGGCGCATATCGGTGCAATCGAAGAATTATTGGACCGAGGTTATGAGATAACGAGTATTGCAGGTACATCAATGGGGTCAATGATTGCAGGTATGTACGCAGCGGGGCGACTGCAAGAAGCCAAAGATTGGTTTTTGCAGGTGGACAAGCAGTTGATACTTAGGATGATGGATATTTCGCTTTCGCTCAACTCGGTCGTGAAAGGCGATCGCATTATCAATGAGT
>SAMEA104315435__coassemble_738_pt1 | contig 20754 bp, 17 predicted proteins | sample SAMEA104315435__metabat2_high_PE_041 | metagenome-assembled genome bin SAMEA104315435 (sample SAMEA104315435) | gut metagenome | biome: Monkey gut; feature: monkey-associated habitat; material: faeces | place: China | collected 2013
CAAGGACACATGGATTTTCAGTCCATTGCTCTACCACCTGAGCTAAGGTACCTTGCGCTTTTCTTGTATCCCCGCCCGCATTAGTTGGGCTTATTGGCGAAAAGCGAGTGCAAAAGTACTGCTTTTTTTTGACATAGCCAAATCTTTTGCTACTTTTTTTGCCTTTCAGCGCATTTTTCTATCAAAACAGGCTCAACTGATCGTCTTCGGACGGCTCTTTGTGAGCAGATTGCGTCTCTGTCTGTTGCTCGTTGGTAATCGTGAACGGCACTCCTTCAATCTCGGTCGTGGTGCTTTCCGGCTTCTCCTCCGCGGGTTCGTCTCCAGCAGGTGTTTCGTCGGCAGGCTCCTCTACAGGTTCGGGCGTAATGTCCTCTATCTTCGCTACCTCCAATGTGGTCAAGCGTTTGCCTTTCGCCTTCGGCGATTTGGCATCGATAAAGTCTGCCATCACCACATCCATCGGTTCGCGCGTCTCGTCCGCAAACAGCACACAGAACGTTGCCTCCTCACGATCAGAGAGTAAGACAATATGCGAATCCTTGTTATCTCCCAACATACTCTGCGGTTTGAAATTTGCATCGTCCGCCAACGAGAAACGCTTGGCATAGTAGTATTTTTGGTCGGCGTTCCATAGTGCCAACGACCATATTTTATCAGGATCGAATTTCTCTATACGCAGAATATTCTGGTCAAAATGTGCCGTAAGGTCAAACGTGGTCAAGTAGTATTCACCCGCCGTGGTAATGACCAAGATGCGGTCTTCGTCCCAGAATTCGCCGAGATACCTGCCTTGCGCATCGTAGTTAATGCGCAATACATCAGGGTCAAACCAGACCTTGCGTCCACCAAGGGTGGAATGACCTTTTTGCTTGAGTGTGACGGACTTTACCTCATATTTAGTCAGCACATTACCTCGTGCCGAACGGCTCTTTACCGCAAGGTCGCTCAGATCTTTGCAGACCTCCATCTTTTTAAGGTGCAAAGCAGGCTTGAGTGCCACACGTATTACTTCCGCCTCGCCGTTGGGGTTGGCTGTAAAATAAATAACTTTTGAGCCGGGCTTTCCCTGCGTGAGGTCGTATTCCTTATCACGCGAAACGCCCATTACGTTGAAGCGTTTCATATAATAGACACCACCCTTGCCGTCGCGGTAAACCACATTATAAACCGTACGGTCGTCATTCTTCTTAAAAATCGCAATATGCAGAATATCCGTACCGACAAAGAGTTTCTCCGCCACACGCATAATCTTGTATTTGCCGTCCTTGTGGAATACTATCACATCGTCGATATCCGAGCAGTTGCAAAGGAACTCGTCCTTCTTCAGCCCCGTACCGATAAAACCCTCTTCGCGGTTGATGTAGAGTTTTTCGTTTGCCTCCACCACGGTCTTCACGTTGATATTCGCAAAATTGCGCACCTCGGTGCGGCGCGGATAGTTGGCTCCGTATTTTTGTTTGAGCGACTCGAACCACGCGATGGTATAGTCAGTCAGGTGGTTCAAATTTTTGACAGCCTCTTTGATTTTCCGATCGAGGTCACGCATCAGTTCGTCGGCTTTCTTCGAGTCAAACTTGGTAATACGGATCATACGTATGTCAAAGAGTTTCTCTATGTCCTCCGTTTTCACCTCACGAATCAACTGCGGTTTCCATGGCGTCAAAGCCTTATCCACAAAGGCAATCAATTTCTCTTTGTTGGGTGCTGTCTCGTAGCCCGACTCCTTATATATACGGTTCTCAATAAAGATTTTTTCCAACGAAGTATAGAAATAGCGTTCTTCTAGTTCGGCTTTCTCTATCTCCAACTCCCATTTGAGCAGCGATTTGGTATTCTCAGTCGAGAGCCGGAGCAGGTTGCTCACATTGGTAAAAATAGGCTTTTTATTTTCTATTACACAGCAATTAGGCGACACGTTAATTTCACAATCGGTAAATGCATACAGCGCGTCAATCGCCTTGTCCGACGAACTGCCTGGTGCCAACTGCACCACGATACGCGCACTCTCAGCGGTAAAATCGTCCACTTTGCGAATCTTAATCTTTCCTTTCTGGTTCGCACGCAAAATGGTCTCAATAATCTTCGAGGTGGTTGTACCGAAAGGTATCTCAGTAATAATCAGGGTCTTATTGTCGTCTGCTTTCTGTATCTTGGCGCGTATTTTAATCACACCGCTGCGCTCGCCGTCATTGTATCTGCTGACATCTATCTCGCCACCCGTCGGGAAATCGGGGTATAGTTGAAACTCCTCGCCTTGCAAATACGCCAACGACGCATCACATAGTTCGCAGAAGTTGTGCGGTAAAATTTTCGAATTCAGACCAACTGCAATTCCCTCCACACCTTGCGCCAACAGCAGCGGAAACTTTATCGGCAAGTGCACAGGCTCTTTCTTGCGCCCGTCGTAGGACAGCATCCAATGCGTGGTCTTGGGGTTGAACACCGCTTCGAGAGCAAACTTGCTCAATCGCGCCTCAATATATCGTGGAGCCGCTGCTCCATCGCCGGTCAGGATATTACCCCAGTTCCCTTGACAATCAATCAGCAAATCCTTCTGCCCGAGTTGCACCAACGCATCGCCGATACTGGCATCGCCGTGGGGGTGGTATTGCATGGTCTGCCCAACGATATTCGCCACCTTGTTCATCTTGCCGTCGTCCACACATTTCATTGCGTGCAGAATACGGCGCTGCACCGGCTTCAATCCGTCCTCAATGGCAGGAACGGCACGCTCTAATATCACATACGAGGCATAATCCAGAAACCAATCTTGGTACATACCCGTCAGGTGGTACTTGATAGCGTCGTTGAAAGACTCCGGTTTATAGGTAGAGTGAGCCTGCGAAGCGGCTGCCGTCTCTTCGCCATATTCTTGTACATTCGCCGTTTCCCCGGTCATTTTCTCTTCAGGCCCTTCTCCCTGTGGGTTCCCTGTTTCTTCCCTGAGGTTAGCGTTCTCTTTTCCCTCCAATTCGTCGTCTTTCATATCATTGTGCCTTTCGCATTGTTGTCTGTATCAAAAATGTGCATTATATATACGATAAACCCTATCCTCGGTGGTTAGTCTGAGGATAGGCTGTATCTATGTACCTGCAATCCGTATATTGCAGGTCGGTAATCATCAGTCTATGCGTTTATTCAGAATGATATAGGTCAGAATACCTACTACCTCAAAAGCCAAGCCACAAACGAGCAGCCAGTTTTGTTGTACGGCAAACTGATATACCACAAAGAAAACCACGCCAATCAACAGCAGAATGACGCCTAAGTATTTGAGAAATGCTTTCATGTTGTTATATTCAAATAATTGTCTGCAAAGTTACTGCTTTTTTTTCATAATCACAAACCCACCCCGTTTTTTATCCGAAATCATTCCCGCTCCTGTAGGGTCAGTACAATCTTACCCACATTTGTCCCGCTTTTACCCATCTGTACCACTGGCACCTCTATGCCGTCTATATTACGGATACGCAGGTCGTCATACACCTTGTGCGTATGCCCGCCGATAATCACATCTATATCGCGCGTCTCTGCCGCCAACTCCACATCGCAATAATCCTGCTCCGTGGCAGGATAAGTACCCAAGTGGCTTAGGCAGACCACCACATCGCATTTTTTTTCATTCCGCAACATGGTTGCCAATTCTTGCGCAATCGGATACGGAGGATTATACACTATCGGTTCAAAGTTCTTATCCGCAATCAATCCTTTCGGTTGTACACCCAAACCAAAGATACCCACCTTCAGTCCGCCTTTGTGTACAATCGTATAGGGTTTAACCACCCTCTCCAAAGGTGTGCCTTTTACATCATAGTTAGCGCACACAATCGGAAAATTCGCCTGTTGGAGTATCATTGCCAATGTGTCCAAACCATAGTCAAACTCATGGTTACCGAGTGTAACGGCATCATACCCCATACGGTTAAGTGCATCTATCTCTACGCGTCCGTGATAAAAATTAAAGTACGGAGTTCCTTGGCTAAAATCGCCGGCATCCACCAACAGCAAGTTTGGATCTTGTTCCCGCGCCTTGGATACCAACCCCATACGGCGTGCATATCCACCTCGTCCGTTGCCATTGGGTTCCACCTGCGAATGAGTATCATTGGTGTGCAAAATTGTCAGCGTTGTTGCCTTATCAGCACATCCCGCCAACAGCAGCACAGAAAATACAAATGCAAAAATCTTTTTCATAAATCGGTATGTATATGGTATTATTTCTTGATTTTTCTTGTCCACAAAGCGGCATTAGACAACTTTCGCCTCAAAACCGTTTGTTTATTTCCTCATCGGTTATTACGACAATTACCCGTTTCCCATCCGGCGTGCACCGATACATCGGCAACGCAAACAAGTGTGTCAGCAGGTCGCGCATTTCTTCCTCGGTCAATGTCTTCCCGTATGGGATAGCCGTATCGCTTGCCAACGAGAGCGCTATCTTGTGCCGCCATTCGTCCCGCACATTTGTCCCCGTCTCGCGCACCACTTGCAAAATATGTTGCAATATCGGCAGCGCATTCTGCTGCCCAAGTTGCGCAGGCACACCATTGATACTATATGTTGTCTTGCCAAACTGCTCCATATCAAAGCCTATCGCCCGCAAGTCGTCCAACACAGGGGCTATAAGCAGCATGTCATCAGGCGTCAAGTCCAATATCTCAGGGAAAAGCAACTGTTGCATCGGAGCCTTGGCATTCTGCCATTCATGAATATACTGATTATATAGTACGCACATGTGTGCGCGATACTGGTTAATCAACAGTAAGCCCTGCGGAGCGGATAGTAATATATACTTGCCCATATATTGCCACGGCACCAGGGTGGCTATATCAATGTCAAAAAGTGTCGGCATCTCCGCTTGCGGCTGCGGTTCCCAACCAGATGTTTCCCCACTCGGCTGTATCGGAAACAATTTCTCCCAGCCGCCCACCGAAGGTTTCTCCGTTGGCACAAACGTATTACGCGTTTTGAACGGGTTATAAGTCGGGTCGAACAACACTTTCGGTGCCGATGCAGGACGCACATCATCCGTCGGCACTGGCATATCAATCTCCCCGTCCCTGTTAAAATCTATGGTCGGTGCAAGTGTAAACTTACCCAATGACTCACGTACTGAAGCAAGCAGTATCTGAAAGATTGTTTGCTCGTCGGCAAACTTAATCTCGGTTTTCGTCGGGTGGATATTAACATCTATCGCCTCGGGTGCAATGTCGAAATAAATAAAGAACGAAGGCTGATAATCTCCCGGGAGCATGCCCGAATAGGCCGTTTGCACCGCTTTTTGGAAATACGGATGACGCATATACCGCCCGTTCACAAAGAAATACTGCTGCGCATTTTTGCCCGCCGTTTCGGGTTTGCTGACAAACCCGCGGATGGATACCAAATCGGTATCGGTCCTTATATCCACCAACCCCGAAGTGTAATTCCGACCTGTTCCCTTCCCGAACACTGCCTCTATACGCTGCTTTTCTGTTCCGGCAGGCAGTTCAAGCATAATCTCGTCGTTGTTGACAAACGTAAACTGCACCTTCGGATAAACCAATACAATACGATAAAAATCAGTCAGCAGGTTACGCAGTTCGGTCTGGTCGGTTTTCAAAAATTTTCGCCGTACAGGTACATTATAAAACAAGTTCTTTACCTTAAAGTTTGTCCCCACCGAGCATTGACACGGCTCTTGTATCCGTACCTCCGATCCTGCAATCTCAAGCCGCGTCCCCATCTCGTCTTGTGCACGGCGTGTCAGCAGTTCTATCTGGGCCACGGCGCAAATACTCGCCAATGCCTCGCCACGGAAACCCATTGTACGAAGAGAAAACAAATCCGATGCAGTTTGTATCTTCGATGTAGCGTGCCGCTCAAATGCCATACGTGCATCGGTCTCACTCATACCGGAACCGTCATCCACCACTTGCAATAGTGTTCGCCCAGCATCACGCACAATCACCTGGATATGGGTTGCCCCCGCATCCAAACTGTTTTCCACCAACTCTTTCAAGCACGAGGCGGGGCGTTGTATTACCTCGCCTGCTGCAATCTGATTGGCAACACTATCCGGTAAAAGATGAATAATATCCATATTCAACAGCCTATATCCGGCAGTTAGACTATAGGATTACATAAAATGCAATAATCAACATTGCCAGCAACGCAATCCAAAAAGCAAGTTTCGATTTCTTACGCTGTCGCAGTTGCGTCATATTCTTCTCGTGTTCCTCACGAAAAGACCCGCGATGGAGGTGCTCCTTACGCTCCTTGCGTTCCTCCTTGTCCTTATCGTAGTAGATAGGACGATAATCCCACTCGCGGGGCTTGGGTACTTTCGGGAAAAGCACAGACATACTTAAGAATAATTAACAATAAACAAAAAGGGTCTGCCCGACCAATCCGTCAGGCAAACCCTTTTATGAGAGTAAACTTACTTTACGATTGCCTGGAATGCAGCATCCTCTGCATACTTGGCAAACTCAATATCTTTCTGTGCCTTGGCTTTCAACGAAGCGTCTTTGGCAACAGCCACCTTCATATTGCTGTAAACAGCATCGCGATCGTTGGTGCGAGCAGCCACTACTGCGGTCAGATAAGCAGTCGTAGCATTCGGCTCTTTTACGTTAGCCAAAGTCTGACGAGCAGCAGCGTAGTCCTCGTTCAGAATCTGCTGAACAGCAGCGTTATTGGTAGCCGCATTGCCGTAAGCCGACTTGGCAGCCTTATAGTCACCCTTCATCGTATAGAACGTACCCATGGCAGCCGACAGGTTACCTTGTGTACCAGCAGCCTTGCCAAGGTACTCCTCTGCCTTCTTCAAGTCATTGTCAGCCATTGCTGCCAAACCGGCGTTGTAGTTCACATCCGCATTGTTTGGAGCAATCTCCAATGCCTTGCCATAAGCACGACGAGCCTCAGCGATATTGCCCTGCTCAAAGTAAATCATACCCATATTGTTGTATGCGCGGTAGTCGCCGAATTGTGAAGCCACCTTCTGATAAATAGCAATTTTCTCTGCATTGTCGTTAGTCAATGTAGCAGCATAGAGCAACTCCTCTACGTTCAGTTGTGCGGGGTCGTTCTTTGCCAACTCTTTAATTTCATCGTCCGACTTACCAATCAAATCCGTGGTCAAAATCAAACGGCTGCGACGCAACTCAGGCAGAATCTCCTCGGCAATGGTTTTATACACACTGCTCAGGTTCTTAATCTGTGTCTCACGCTCCTCGGGGTCGCTATACATACCCAACACACGCAAAACCAAGTCCTTGTCTTGCATATTGCTATTCTCCATAGCAGCCTGAAAACCAGCCCAGTCCTCTGCGGTAATCTCCGAAGCAATATCGGTTTTCACCTTATCTTTCTTCAATTGTTTCTGCAAGAACTTCTGTGCGTTCTTCTGACGATCAGTGGCCAATTTCGTATTCAGATCAAGACCACCTTCCGGGCTGGCATAGCCGCTAACTTCAAGTTTGTTAATGGCTTTCTTCTCATTGCTATCAGCCTCCTTAATAGCCGCACGCAAATCCTTCATTTCCTGACTACCAGTCTCCGAATTACGGAGATTCGATTGTTGAATAAGGAACTTGATATCAGCCTCTTGCATCTCTTGGATAACACGCTGGAACTTATCCGGAGTGATAGCCGCTTTGTTGTCGCTTGCTTTTGCCAACTTAGCAGTAGCCATCAATCCGTCTGCCACTTTCAGATCCGGGATTTCAATCTCCTTCTTACCGATTTTTGCGGTAAAGCGCAGATAGAGTTCCGATTTATCCATTGCAGGAACGTAGTCGAAACTGCAAGATTGGCTGTATTTACCACCATTCTTTTTGTTCACTACTTTTCCATTCTCCTTCACCTTTTCTCCAACATAAGTAACGCTTTCACCTACCGACTCCTGACCGGCATATTTCAGCACGGGAGTAACAGTCAACACACCTTTCTTGGCAAATTTCTTTGCGGGAAAGGTACCGGTGATGTCTGCATTTACCTTGTCTCCTACCACGGTCAGCGGGTTAGGATTAACCGTAATCTCTTCCGGTTGAGGCAGAGTCTTACTGCAAGATGCCAACATTGCTACGGCAATGATTGACAAAAATAAACCTTTTTTCATACGTATAAATTTGTGTTTTGTTAATTATCAACAACACGGCAGTTCTTTGTCCATTATTCATTGTCCATCGTCCTACCATACTATTCGCGCTGCAAAATTACAAAACTTTTTCCATATCTGCAACATTCTTTCCTTTTTTCCTAATAAAAGGTGGTACGCCTACCATTATGAGCAGAAAAAAACACCGAAAAAAGATACTCACTAATTCTTTTTTTTGCGGCAATAGGACAATTTCAAAATCCGTACTTTTGCAAAGCCAGATAAACGCGATCGATCGGGAAACCCATTACGTTGAAATAACTGCCCGCCATTTTCTGCACACCGATATAGCCGATATACTCTTGCACCCCGTATGCCCCCGCTTTATCCAACGGACGGTAGTGTTCTACATAATAGTCTATTTCCGTATCTGCCAGTGTGCGAAACGTTACGTCCGTGCAATCGACAAACGACTCCTGCGAACCCGCAGTAGTCAGAGTTATCCCCGTATAAACTTGGTGAGTATGTCCGCTCAGGCTGTGCAGCATCTGTTTTGCCTCCTCCAGACTATGCGGTTTGCCGAACATTCGTCCATTGAACCAGACAATAGTATCGGCGGTAATAAGCAACTCATCGGCATGCAGACGCGGTAGATATGCTTGTGCTTTCTCGCGCGATATATATAGAGGTATGTCTCCTTCCGTCAGATTAGCAGGGAACCATTCATCGGCATCAATACTAATTGCCTCAAAAGGGATATCCAATCCCGCCAACAAACTGCGGCGGCGGGGTGATTGTGAACCGAGGATTAAACGCATCAGAATAAGAAAAAGTCAGGTGGATGTTATGTGGATGTCAGGAGGATAGCCATACTCATTGTGCATTGTGCATTGATTACAGTAGCCGCATAATCACAAAACTGAACAACATTCCGAGAAACATTATTAGTTTCATCAACCCTTGCGCACCACGATAGTCCGATGGAATACGCGCCGCCCACAACAGCCATAATTCGCACGCAAAGGGTATCTGCAGCCCGAACACCATATAGCGCGTGGAAAGCGATTGCCACACATGCGGGAAAGGCAGCAGTGCATACCACACATATACAATCAGTCCCATCGTCAGCACAATCAACAGGGTTACAATCACCTTTGTCCATGTCTCCCCGAAACGAATAGGCAATGTACGGCATTCCAACTCACAATCGCCTTGTTTATCCTGCATATCCTTGATAATCTCGCGTATCAACGTACAGAGAAAAGCAAACAAGGCAAAACCGCCTAACCATATATACAAATCATGTTCCAATGGGGTGTATTTCAACAGCACACCATATCGGCTGCGCAGTAACCCTACATTGGCAAAAGCAACCATCATGGGCGTTAATGCCGCCACAAACGCCACTACCATGTTACCTATTAGGAAACGCCGTTTATAACTTGACGAGTAGAACCACAACAATCCCGGCACAAAAACATAGATAATCGCCAACGACCAACTGCGCACCAACCAAGCACACACCAATCCGCACGCTATCCCCATTCCGCTCAACGCCCATCCGAGACGCACAGCTGCGGTTTTACTCACGGTTTGGGTTACAATCAGGTTACCCGGACGATTGATACGATCTATCTTTACATCAAAATAGTCGTTCACCACATAGCCTCCCGCAGCAACACAGAGTGTAGCCACAATCAGAATCAACAGAATATACCACGGCAGTTGTTCGCCGTAGTATTGATTATCCAATATCGGTACCGCCACCCATTTCTCCATTACCCACAAAAGTATAGCAATAAAGATCAGGTTTTGATATCGGACAAGTTGCAGAATATCTCCTATTTTTTGCACGTCTTCGTCATTTTGTTTGTTGTGGTCTTGTGTGTCATTCTCTGTGTGATACGCAAGATAGCCCCTTTCCATGCCGGCAAGGTGATACATGTCGGTTCCGAGGCGGTGAAAGTCAGGTTAGGATAAACCGTATCTGTCAGCAAATCAACCGCATCGGCGCGTTGAATTTCCTCTTGCTCCATATAAACAAACGCATCGGAAGGGATATTGATCTGCATATCCACCTGACGATCATCAAAGTTCAATGCAATCAAAAGCACCTCATCACCAGCCTTGCGCAAATAGGCATATTGTTCATGCTTGTTAAAGCCCTGCCCTTGTGCATATTCGAGGTCATACATCTTGCCGCTGTTGATAGCCTTGTTATCACGTGTCAAAGTCAGTAAGCGTCGATAAAACTCGCGCAACTGCCTCTGCTCATCGTCCAATCCCGCCCCGTCAAACTTACCGTGGTTTGCCCAGGTCTGCAGCGACTTCACACCCCAGTAGTCGAATATCGTCGTACGTCCGTCCATACCTGAAAAACCTTCCATATCCATACCCCGCTCCCCCAATTCCTGTCCTGCATAAACCAAAACCGGGTTTTTGTGGAGTGTGGCAGCGGTTATCATAGCAGGCTCGGCGCAAGCCCCTCGCCCACAGAAAAAACCACTGGCAATACGTTGTTCATCGTGGTTCTCAAGGAAATAAACCATACGATCAAGTATGTCGCCTTGCGCCATCCATTGCATACTGATTCCCTCTACCGCCCAATTCTTGCTCGTTACGCCGCGCAGATAATCATACATGCCTACTTTGTCGTACAGGAAGTCAAAACCGGCATTCAAATACGGGCGATACAATCCGGGATTGTAGCACTCTCCCATAAATTGCACATCGGGAAAGGCTTGTTTCACCTGTGGAATAACCCACGCAAAAAACTCCACAGGCACCATCTCCGCCATATCTACACGGAACATATCCACATGCTTGCCTGCCCAAAAAAGCAAAATATCGCGCATTTTTTTCCACGTATCCGGTATGGGTAAGAATTGTTTCTCGCCACCGCCCTGATAAAATACTCCGTAATTCAGTTTCACGGTTTCATACCAATCGTTATGCGTGGGGTGTGCCGTAAAGCAGTCGTTGCCTGTTGCACGCGCAGGATATTCATTATATCCCTGTATATCAAAATCAGGTTGGAATCTCTCGCCTGGAATATAATAAAAGTTATTGAGCGGCGAGAAAGCCCAATTCGGATTATCGTCTTCGCCAAGGTCACGCACACCGGCAGGCTTGCACACCGAGTGATATTCACGCGCCACGTGGTTCGGTACAAAATCAATTACCACTTTCAGTCCCGCTTTATGTGTGCGTACCACAAGGGCTTCAAACTCCTGCATACGTTTCTGCTCATCCATAGCCAAGTCGGGATCTACATCATAATAGTCGGTTATGGCATACGGGCTACCCGCCTTGCCCTTGACGATAGCGGCGGTATTATGCTCGGCAGTGGCGTGGCGGATGACACCTGTGTACCAAATATGGGTAGCACCCAAGTCAATTATTGACTTGAGTGCTTTAGGCGTTATATCCGCAAATTTACCACAACCATTCTCGGCGCGTGTACCATTATGTTTACGCGTTTCGTTATAGTTACCGAAAAGTCGAGGCAATAATTGATAGATAATCGGTTTCACGTTGTTTGAATTTTGGTTATACATAGCACACTACGAATACTGTGCCAAAATACAAACTCACGATACCTAAGAAGTCAATCGGTTCGTGTTTTGCGAACAATTACACAATAATAATTATGCATTGTGCATTAGATCAGTGCCTGCGTGTCAGTGGCAATCATCAACTCCTCGTCGGTCGGGATAACGCAGATCGTTACCTTGCTATCGGGAGTGGAAATAACCGCCTCTTCGCCGCGGATACCCGCATTTTTCTGCTCGTCCAATTCCGCACCGAGATAGGTAAAACCCTTGGCAATCTCGCCGCGGATATAGGCATCATTCTCGCCGATACCGCCCGTAAAGACAATTATATCTACACCGTTCATAGCAGCAGCATATGCACCGATGTATTTTTTCACGCGATAGATAAACATTTTGCGAGCAAGGTCGGCACGCTCATTGCCTGCCTTGATAGCCGCATCAATGTCGCGTGCATCGCTTGACACACCGCTCACACCCATCAAACCGGATTTCTTGTTTACCAAATTGTTAAACTCGGCAGTCGTCAGATGCTCTTTGTCCATAATATAAGTTGCCGCGCCCAGGTCAAGATCGCCCGATCGGGTACCCATCATCAATCCCTCCACAGGGGTCAACCCCATCGACGTATCCACCGATTTACCGTCCAATACCGCTGCGCACGAACCGCCGTTGCCGATATGCGCCGTAACAATTTTCTTGCCCTGCGGGTTCACACCGAGGTACTCGCACACGCGGGCGGACACATAGCGGTGACTCGTTCCGTGGAAACCGTAACGGCGAATGGCGTATTTCTCGTATAACTCGTACGGCAGTGCATACATATACGCATAGTCGGGCATCGTCTGATGGAAAGCCGTATCGAATACAGCCACCTGCGGCACACCCGGCAGGGTCTTCTCTATTGCCTCGATACCCTTCAGGTTGGCGGGGTTGTGCAGCGGAGCCAACTCGGCGCACTTGACAATCATCTCCTTTACCTCGGGGGTAATCAGCACCGACTTGTTGAATTTCTCGCCGCCATGCACCACGCGGTGTCCTACGGCTTCTATCTCCTTCAGATCTTTGATACAACCGATTTTTGTGTCCACCAATGTATCAAGGATCAACTGGATACCCACCGTATGTTCGGGCATTGTCTTCTCTATTTTCACCTTCTCGCCGCTGGGCAGTTTCACCTGCAGGAACGAGTCGGGCAAACCGATTTTCTCCACGCCGCCCTGTGCCATCACGGTCTTGCTCTCCATATCGAAGAGTTTATACTTTATACTACTGCTACCGCAGTTCAAAACCAAGATCTTCATATTCTTTGTATTTATGATTTTATGGAAATTAATGCTAAAAGAGGTCGCCTGTCTCCAAGACGACCTCCTTTATACCTTATTTTATAGCCTGGTTGGCAGTAATGATCACCATTTGTACAATATCCTGTACTTTGCACCCGCGGCTCAAATCATTCACAGGAGCGGCAATACCCTGCAAGATAGGACCTACTGCGTCTGCCCCCGAGAAACGCTCCACCAACTTGTACCCGATATTGCCGGCTTGCAAGTCGGGGAATACCAACACGTTTGCCTTGCCTGCTACAGGCGACCCCGGAGCCTTCGTCGCAGCCACGCGCTCTACCAAAGCAGCGTCTGCCTGCAGTTCACCGTCTATATCCAACTCCGGTGCCAACTCTTTGGCAATACGGGTAGCCTCCGTTACTTTGTCCACCAATTCATGCTTTGCCGAACCCTTCGTCGAGAACGACAGCATAGCCACTCTCGGTTCGAAGCCGCCTAATGTACGTGCGGTCTCTGCGGTCGAGATAGCAATCTGCGCCAACTGTTGCGCATCGGGATTGGGGTTCACGGCGCAATCTGCAAAGACTAAGAAACCGTTCTCGCCCAACTGCTTTGCAGGCGTAAACATCAGGAATGCACCCGACACGATCGATACACCGGGTTTGGTCTTCAGTATCTGGAATGCGGGACGGATAGTGTCCGCCGTCGTACCCCGTGCACCGGCCAACTCGCCGTCTGCATCGCCGTTCTTGATCATTAGGCAGCCCAGATACAACGGATCTTGTGCTTTCTTTGCCGCCTCTTCGGGAGTCATACCCTTGGCCTTGCGCAGTTCATAGAGCAGGTTCGCATACACCGGCATTTTCTCGTCGTGCAGCGGGTCAATGATAGTCGCATTTTTGATATACTCATATCCGTTCTCCTCTGCCATTTGGCGGATGGTTTCGGGATTACCGACGAGAATCAGGTTCGCAATTTTGTCTTTCAGGATGATGTTTGCCGCCTCGAGGGTACGCGGTTCGTCTCCTTCGGGCAATACGATACGCTGCAGGTTAGCCTGCGCACGCTCGCGCATTTTCTGTAGAATGTCCATGATTATATGTGTTATTAAATTCTTCTATTGTTCTATTTTTCTATCTTTCTATGCTTGTTTATGCACATTATGCAAAAACGTACCTCATAGTACCAATTACGTAGAAAAGACGTAAAAAGGACGTAAAAAAGATAAGGCTTTTCGTATGCACTTATACAATTTTAGCACTGCATAGAATGTATAATCAAAACGTCTTTCCCGCTTTAATAGTGCTGCAAAATTAAGAAATTATCGGCAGATGTGCAATACAAGACTATGAAAATGAAGATTTTTACACTTTTTTTTTGCCATTCCGAAAAAAAGTAGTAATTTTGCAGACCGAATCGGAGCAATTTGCATTTTTAATGGTTGGTATGTACAAGCGTTTTTTTATTATAGTATTGGCAGGTGCATTTGTATTGAGTGTCAATGCACAACGCAGCAGCAATGATATCAAGGGTACACACCCGTGGAAAACAGAAGAGAATAAGCAGATTGCTACCGATTATAGTCATTGGTCTTTGTTATTTAATGCGGGCTTCAACTCATTCGACGGGGATTTCGGTTCCGAGATGAAGCACCCTGTATATGCCCCCGCTTTGGGGCTGAGTGCGGAATATGCTTTTACCCCGTTCCTTGCATTGGGAGTTGATTATATGTTTGATATGTACCGGGTTACCGGTAATACGGAGTCGGAGCGTAATGCAGGTATCCTGCTCAACGGTATGATGCACAGAGCAGGAGCATACTTGGCGGTTGATCTGATGAATTGTTTCTACCCGCGTGCCGAGCGCAAAATCTTCGGATTCCAACTCCTCGGCGGTGGTGGTGCAGGCTGGTTCAAAAACAGCACGTATTACACCGATGACTCCCGCGGCAATACGGCAAGTGCCGAGGCAAAATCAATGGATAAGTACAGCGGCCGTCCGTATCTGATGGGAGGCGTGAATTTTGAGTTCAACTTAAGCCGCAGTATAGCATTGGGGGTCAAAGGCACATACTCCTACTTCACCAAGGACGACATTGACGGACGCGGCTACCAAGGCTTGAATGCTATTGCCAGCAAAAACAACGATGGTATCTTCGATGTTACACTCAATCTCCGCTACAAGATTGATGCCGTACACAAGACCCACGTGCGCAACATCTCGTCCGACCGTGTGGTTGAGCGTCAGTTAGCCGTTAACGGGAAAGCTAAGCAACCCCAGGTCAACTCCACCGCTGCCGGTCGTATAGACACAGTGGTCGTCGTGCATAAGGATACGGTGGTCGTGCGTTCCAACACTATAACGGTAACTCCGTCGGAAGACTACTATTTCGTTTATTTCGACACAGGGAAATCGTCGCTTTCGTCCGAGGGGCTGATTACCATTCAGCAGGTGGCTACCCGCTTGCAACGTGAGACACAGCGTTATGCCGTTATCAACGGTTACTGCGACAACACAGGCTCCGAGAGTATCAATAACGTTATCGGAGAGGCGCGCGCAGAGGCGGTTATGAACGAACTGATAGAGGAGTATGGTATTGATGTGGATCGTATCACGGCTTGCGGACGCGGCAAGATTGTCGGCAAGCGAAGCAAAGCCGCTTACAGTCCTAACCGTCGTGCAGAAGTGCGTTTGGTTACCCGCACCGAGTTCGAACAACTCAAAGCCGAGTGTGCAGAAGGATACAAACAAGCCGACAATACATCGGTTTCGGTGGTTGCTGCTCCCGCAAGCAATAATGCCAAGCAGGAAACACCGTCCGATAACATCATTGACGAGGTGGTGGTTGTCAAAGATATGACGCTTAGTCAGTTGGCACGCAAGTACTATCAGAATACACATTGCTGGGTATATATCTACCAAGCCAACAAGAAAGTGATTCCTAATCCGAATACACTCACAGCGGGCAAACATTTGGTAATACCGGAATTGACAGACACCCAACGCCCCATTACCAAGGACAAATGCCTTGATATGTACAAAAAACTGCGCAACAGCAAGTAATTTAATTGCAAACTACAAATTAGTATTAATTCATCTGATTAGTAATTATACATTGGCAAACATAGGTTCGTATCGCCTACAGATACGATGGTCTCATAGCTCAGTTGGTTAGTAGCACCTGACTCATAATCAGGGGGTCGTAGGTTCAAGCCCTACTGAGACCACAAAAAGGGGATAATCCGAAAGGGTGTCTCCTTTTTTGTGTATTTATCTCTTTACAGGTTTGGCGTAGTTTTTGCACTGATAATCAGCATTTATAAATCTGACGAACTATGTATTCTCTTTCTGTAATGATGCTGACTGCTGCACTGATAGTGGGGGTTTCTGTATGCCTTATTCCAAATGTAATATGGTTTCTATGGTGGGCTATAGCAGAGATGTTCCATTCCTCAACGCCGCGTTATGCTCCTTTTGCGTGGACGGCTGCCGGTCTGGTAGCAGCCGTGTGGCTCATTATGGCATACGGTTTCTTTGTAGGGCGTTTCCGTTTGGAAGTGAAACCGACCACCTACACCAATGCCCAACTGCCCAAAGCCTTCGAAGGCTATAAGATTGTTCATATCAGCGACCTGCACCTCTCCACATACGACGACCGCCCTGCGGCATTGCAACGCATTGTGGACTCTATCAATGCGCAGCAACCTAACCTGATCTGCTTCACGGGCGATTTGGTAACAATCGGCGTTTCTGAGGCAAATCCTTATACCGATATCTTGCGCCAACTGCACGCTACCGATGGGGTGGTAAGCATATTGGGCAACCATGATATGCTGATTTATACCCACCTAAGCGAACAACGACGTCTTGCAGAAGTGGAGCATTTGGCAGACTATGAGCGCACACAATTAGGTTGGCATCTCTTGCGCAACGAGCACCTGACCATCGAGCGCAACGGACAGCATATCAACATCATCGGTGTGGACAACTGCTCCTGCGAGGGGGAAGGTTTCCGTACTATCTATGCAGGTGATCTACAGAAAGCCAAAGCGGGGGCAGACGGGTTCTCCATTCTCCTTTCACACGACCCGAGCCATTGGCGTGCCGAGGTGCTGAATACCGATATACCGCTCACCTTGAGCGGACATACTCATTCGGGGCAAATGCGTATCTTTGGTTGGGCGGCATCGAGTGTCAGTTTTAAGGAGTCGGCTGGCTGGTACGAACAGAACGGTCATTCCCTGTACGTCAATTCCGGTATCGGTTGCACCCTCCCCGTCCGCCTCAACTGCCCGTCGGAAATAACGGTCATCACGCTGCAATGACAGCCATAGCGCAACTCGCTATACCCCCAATCAAAAACCGCCTAATCACATACGAATCACATACACCCGATAGGATAAGAATCGGGAGTCTATACCTACTTTTATAGTACAAACAACCTCGGTTTCCCGCAGTAGAAAACCGAGGTTTGTACATACAATATGCAGAAAATTATTAGGGTATATCTACCATATCATCAAACATTTTGACAATCAAATCATTTGCCTTCAGATATAGTTTGTAGGCTTCCCCTCCAGGATCTTTGCCCTTAAATGCCATCTGCGGATATTCACAATCTGACGATTCTGAATGCCGGTATGATTTACAAAAGTCCTTGAAATCTTCGATAAAGGTTTGATAGCCATCACTACCCAAAGTCGGTAAAATAGTTTGTTCTCTTTGTATCTTTTGTAGCCAATCAAGCATCTTTATGAATAGTCCCGAGTTTACATCACAACTTGGATTACCATCTATATCCAAAGAAAAGACAGAATTTATATTGCGATTAAACTGACTCACAAGTTGTTTTTGCCGCTCATATTTCTGATAGGATTCTTTGCGTCTGGCTATTGTGGATGTTAGTGTATAAAATACCCAAACATTCAAACCTGTAAACAGCATTGTGCCTATTGAGCCAACAAGAGTGGAAAAGGCTATCCAATCGTTGCTATCCGTGCTTAAACCTCCGCCGAATGTCATCCAATAAACTACTATGCTGACACAAATTATAACAAGAATTAGAGCAAAGGATACTCCAAAGATTATTTTCTGATATTTATTCATAATACATTTTGATTTGCAAGTGAACAATAATAACCATCTCTAAAATGGCAGGCAAATGTCTGTGCATAGCGTGTGATAGAACGGATTTGCCGCCTATTGAAAGGGTGTCCATTCCTATTAGCAAAGAATGATTCCACCATATCATAATCCGCTGAATTGGGCACACGAGATAGAAATTGCTCTATTTCTATTGTCCGTGGATTAGGCGGATATGTATAATCTTGCATTATACAATATGCATAGTATTCGCCCGCTCGTTTTAGAAAATCATTCATAAGTTTTTTAATCTAAATCTTGAACGAAACGAACTGCTTGCCCGTCGGCGCGACCGCCGTAGTAGTACGTGAGCGCCGCATCCGAACCGAAGCGCAGGTAGAGCGCGTAGTCCGAGTCGTCAGGCGTAGCAGCAGACCAATAGAGGCCGAGGAACTGCACGTCGTCCACATTCGACCTAAAGCGGTAACCCGAAGCAGGAAGGAAAACAGCACCCGCATCTTCCAACTTCTGCCAATCGGCAAGCGTGAAAGTCTGGTAATCGGCATAAGCCTGAACACTACACGTATCAGAGAAACCCGACTTGAAGGTTACACCCGCAGGGCAAGTCCAATTGTCGGGAAGCAGGACAAGACCATTCACATATTGGTTTCCGCCTAATTGGATACGTGCCACACCTATAAGGTCACTTGCATTAGTACGACTATAGAAAAGGTAATCCCACTCGTCAACTGTCAACGTGTACCACGTCTCACCATCACCGATATTCTTACCCCAATCCACAAAATCACCACTATAATTCGAAGTGCTTGTGGATGTACCAATACCCCACTTGGCTGTAGCGGTACTACCGCTCCAACCGAACAAGTCTATCTTGTCTGCCAAACCGGTACCTTCTTTGTAATAATACCCCTCCGAATCCATCTGTTCGGTACCGCCAACCACATTATCCGTACCCAACATATCATACTGATGCTCTGCAAATGCCCACGTCTGTGTACTACGACTGTACTGCAAATTGCCACGAGAGAAACGAACCTGCTTGCCTGCACTTACAGAGAATCCCTCATTCTTTACCACAGCAATTTCCGGTGTACTGAAATCCTTGATAGCACCGAACTCATACTGGGTCTCATTGAGAAAGACAAAAGCACAATAGTAATACTTGGTACTGCCTGTCAAACCGTCCAACTCTACGGTATAATTGCTCCCTATCAGCGTCTTGCCCCACACCTTGTCGCCCTTGCGATGGTTCATATCCTCCCGATTGTCGGACACCATTATACCAAACTCCACAGAGGTATAATCCTTGATATCCACATTCACCTTACCTGCCAGTACCGCACTTCCTGCGGTAATATCGGTCGCTTCAACGGTTGTCACCTTGTCCGATGTCGGTGCCTCGGTTTCTTCCCGGTCGCACCCCGTCAGACAAATGCAAGATGCTAACAACAGCATACCTGCCAAAAATTTTAATGTTTTCATACTCAAATAATTTTAGTGTTTTGTTTATATTGTTTTGTAATTTCACAAATATTTTAGTTGTTTTGATTGATTAATTGCATAATGCGAGCCATAATGTTTTGTATGATGTCATTAAATACGTTGCCATCACGAAGCGCATTGGGGTCTATGTCTATAGGTGCATTATTAGGTATTCTACCTCGTAGATTGATGGTATCCATATATTCATGTCCAATGCGTTGAAGTCCACCGCGCAAAAATTGCTCCGATAGTTCATTTACACTTTGCATACCGCAAACAATTATCTCCGCACCTTCTCCTGCCAACATTTCTATTCCATTGAGGATAGTGGTAAGTTGTGGTATACAACATAATACACCAACTTGTCTGCCTTGAATAGATAACAAGGCTTTGAATGTTGTAGGGCGATTTTGTGGTGCAAAGACTATCGGTTGCGGGGTGTCGCGTTCTTCGCGTTGACTGCCTAACCAAAAAGAATGAGGATTTGCGGCTTGTGGAGCCAACTGATGATACACTTGCCATAAGACCGCATTTCGGATAGGGTCTTTTCGGCATGGCTGACAAAAATAATCTGTGCCATAGTAGTTGATGTTTTTTGCTTGTCTGTCGGCTCCAAACAGACGATATACGTAAATTGGATTGTACAAAAAGAGCGTGGAACCCTTATTTTTACTTATTCTCAGAATAGAGGTTCCGGAAATGACCCATCACACAAGAATAAGCAACTAACGTCCACGCCGAATATGTATATCCGTTTTGTGTACTCGGAAGTACACAAAACGAGAAATACACGCCAATGGACGTTTATTGCACCTCTTGTTTCGGGTGTGTGAAATTTTCCGGATTCCTATTCTCCAAAACAAGCGCTAATAAACGCCTTTTTATTTATATGTCTGCCAACGGCTGCATTGCAACGGTTTGTAGGTCAGGCATATACGCTGCCCGCCCGCTTCCCCTTACCACGCAAGACGTTAGCAACCGCAAAAGTACAACAAATGTTTGAATTATGCAAGTGAATATGAAAAATTATTATATTAACAATGCGATGTCTTCTATGCGGCAGATAGTGGCGCGTGCTGCGCACAAAGCGATGCTTTGCGCCACTATCTGCCGAACCGTATGGCAAAAACGGCATTATCCTTCGTGTATCTCTCGTATATCCTTCGTATATGTACCGTAGTTGGTAAGGGGATGTCTTGTCCTAAAATAGGTTGACTGTTTTGTCTGTTAGGACGGGGATAAGTTG
>SAMEA104315435__coassemble_756_pt1 | contig 19763 bp, 17 predicted proteins | sample SAMEA104315435__metabat2_high_PE_041 | metagenome-assembled genome bin SAMEA104315435 (sample SAMEA104315435) | gut metagenome | biome: Monkey gut; feature: monkey-associated habitat; material: faeces | place: China | collected 2013
CTATGATGAGATAGAGGGGTATAATGATTCTCTGAGCGAACTAATCTACGACGACTTTGAAAATCTTGTTTTTCAAGGCCATTCGCTGGCAATGCCCATTCTGGGTACAAAGAAAACGCTCCGACATATCAGCAGTTCGTCCGCCAACCCGTTGGCATGGATGGCGCAGCATTATCGCCCCGAGCGAATGGTCGTCTTTTGCCAAGGCAACCTGTCCCCCGAGCGGGTTTTTCATTTGGCAGAGCGTGAGTTTGGCAGTGTGCAGGCGTCTGTCGAAACTGTCGAGCGGACTGCCCCGATGGCTATTCCGACGGCGGAAATATCCTTTCGCAAACATACCCACCAGACTCATGTAATGTTGGGCAATCGTGCTTATCCGTTGGGGCATGAATATCAGTTGCCGCTCTATCTCCTTAATAATATACTCGGTGGGGGCAGCCTTAATTCGCGTCTGAATATCAGTCTCCGTGAGTCGCGCGGATTGGTCTATACTATCGAATCCACTTATACACCCCTGTCTGATACGGGGTATTGGTGCATCTATTTCGCTTGCGAACCCGAATATTTCGACCGCTGTCTTGACCTTGCCAAGCAGGAGTTGTCGCACCTTTGTGATAAGCCGCTTACCGACACCGCCCTGCGCAATGCTCTCGCACAACTGCGCGGGCAGATGGCTATTTCGGCAGAGAATCAGGAGAATAACGCCCTTGCTATGGCAAAATCCGTTCTCTACTACGGCTATGCCCCTACGTGGGAGGAATCCTTTGCCCGTATCTCGCAAACTACTCCCACTATCCTTCAATCTGTTGCCCGCGAAACCCTCTCGCCCGATTCGTTGTTTCTCCTGACTTATCTGTAGAATTGTATTTCTGTGCCAATTCGCCCAATTGGACTTATTGGTCCAATTAGTCTCATTGGCATTTACGGCAAAAAGACGGCAACGAGAGCCGTGCTTGAGCGGTTGTTAAGTCTTATTTTTATGTTATAAAACATATTTTTGTGCCTAATTGTGCCTGATTTTAGTGCATAAACATCAAAATTTTGCATAAAAATCATATAAAATACACATTTTGCTGCTTTTTAACATAAAAAAGCAACAGAATGCTTGCGCGTATCAAAAATAAGCAGTACCTTTGCGCACTTGATTTTAAGTTCTGTGCAAGAATCTGTTTGTTTGCCGAACTTTCAGGTGCGAAAATGATTATTTATACAATATGAAACAAGTTTACAGTTTATTGATGAGCCTGTTCTTGGTGGCGACTACTGCTGTGGCGCAAACCAAGGTAACGGGTACCGTGTTGGAGGATACAGGCGAAGGTGCTATTGGCGCAAACATCGTTGCCCAAGGTACAACGGTTGGTACTGTAACCGATTTTGACGGTAAATTTGAACTGACAGTACCTGCTGGAGTGAAAAATCTTGTAATCTCATATATGGGTTACAAGACAGTTACCGTGCCTGTTAAACCCACTATGAAGATTCAATTAGAGAGCGATGCGCAGCAGATTCAAGAGGTGGTGGTTCAAGGTATGGTAAAACAAGACAAACGTCTGTTTACCGGTGCAACCACCAAGTTGGACGCTGAGCAGACGGTGCTCTCGGGTATGACGGATGTCAGTCGTAGCCTTGAGGGGCGTGCGGCCGGTGTGAGTGTGCAGAATGTGAGCGGTACGTTTGGTACGGCTCCGAAGATACGTGTACGTGGTGCAACGTCTATTTATGGTGCCAGCAAGCCGCTTTGGGTGGTTGACGGCGTTGTGTTGGAAGATGCTGTCGAAATGGACGCTTCCGATCTATCGAGTGGCGATGCCAAGACACTGATTGCCAGTGCTATTTCGGGTATTAACTCGGAGGATATTGAGAGTTTTCAAATCTTGAAAGATGGTTCGGCTACTTCTATCTATGGTGCACGCGCTATGGCGGGTGTGATTGTCGTTACTACCAAAAAAGGTCAGGCGGGTAAGTCGAAACTGAATTATACGGGGGAGATAACCTATCGTATGGTTCCGTCGTACAACGATTACAATATTGCCAACTCACAGGAGCAGATGGGTATTTATCAAGAGTTGGAGCGTAAAGGTTGGTTGGAGTATTCATCGTTGAACTCGGCGAAGAACTCCGGTATCTACGGTTTGATGTATAATCTGATTGATAAGGGTAAGTTGGCAAATACCGAGACGGCGAAGAATTCTTTCTTGCGCGAGGCGGAGTTCCGTAACACGGATTGGTTTGCCGAGTTGTTCAATCAGACGGTAATGCACAACCATTCGGTATCATTCTCTACGGGTACGGAGCGTGCGCGGGTGTATGCTTCTCTGTCTGCTTTGCAAGATCCGGGATGGTATAAATCCAGTGAGATGAGCCGTTTTACGGGGAATATGAATGCCAGTTACGATCTGTTGCCTTCGACAAGCAAGCAGAAACTGACTGCCAGCATTGCCACAATGGGTAGTTATCGTAAACAGAAAGCACCGGGAACCGTGTCGGCTTCAACCGACCCTATCACGGGTGCCGTAAGCCGTGAGTTCGATATCAACCCGTTCTCGTATGCGATGAATACGTCGCGTGTGCTGGATCCGAGTGCTACTTATCGCCGTAACTACTGCGATTTCAATATTAATGACGAGTTGGAAAAGAACTATATTGATATTAAGGTTACCGACTTGAAGTTCCAGGGCGAATTGAACTATAAGCCTGTTCGCGGCTTGGAATTCAATGCGTTGGCTGCTGTCCGTTACCAAGCCAGCCGTCAGGAACACAATATCTTGGATGATAGCAACCAGGCACGTGCTTATCGTGCAGGTATCGATCCGGAGGATAATACGATCCGTGAGAATAACTCGTATCTCTATACAGACCCGGATGACCCTACGGCCTTGCCCGAGACTATTCTGCCGAAGGGCGGTATCTATAACTTGACGGAGTATTCGTTGCTCTCGACCGACTTCCGTGCAACGGTTAGTTATAATGCCGATCTCGGTCGCAACGGAGACCATATATTGAGCCTTTTCGGAGGTGGGGAGTTAAACTCTACTGATCGTCAGTACACTTGGTTCCGTGGTTGGGGTTACCAGTATAACAATGGTGGAACACCCTATAATGACTATCGTCTGTTCAAACAGGCACAGGAGGAGAATACCAACTATTTCTCCAATTCGTTCTCGTACTATCGTAACTTGGCATTCTTCGGAATGGCGACTTACTCCTACAAAGGACGCTATACTGTAAACGGAACTATTCGTTATGAGGGTACCAATAAACTCGGAAAGAGCCGTACGGCACGCTGGCTGCCGACGTGGAACGTCAGTGCCGCTTGGAACGCACACGAGGAGAGTTGGTGGGCTCCCACCTTTGACAAATGGTGGACGCATGCAAGTCTGAAAGCCAGTTATTCGCTTACTGCCGACCGTGGTCCTACCAGTGTAACCAACTCGCTGGCAGTGTTTGAGAGTTACACTCCGTTCCGTCCGAGCACCAATGCTTCGGAGACAGGTATCCAACTTTCCGATTTGGAGAACTCGGAACTGACCTATGAGAAGAAACACGAGTTGAATATTGGTGTGGCTTTCGGTTTCGTAGATAACCGCATTAACCTTGAGTTTGACTGGTATAAACGTAACAACTACGACTTGATTGGTTTCGTACAGACGATGGGCGTTGGTGGTCAGGTTACCAAACTGGCAAACGATGCAACGATGAGTTCACAAGGTTGCGAGTTTACGTTCTCGACTGTGAATGTGAAAACCCGTGATTTCCGTTGGACTACCGACTGGATTTTCTCGTGGGCGGAGAATAAAATTACGAAACTGGATTCTCGTTCACAGATTTATCAGTTGGTATCGGGTACTGCTCTCGGACGTTTGGAGGGCTATCCTGTCGGTGCTTTGTTCAGTATTCCATTTGCAGGTCTGACCGAAGAAGGTCTGCCGACATTCTATATAGACAAGGAGCATACACAAGTGGTAGGTCCCGGTCAGTACGACCAGATCAACTTCCAAGATTATCAGAATGTGGACTATCTGACCTACGAGGGTTCTATTGACCCGACTATTACGGGTTCGTTTGGTAATACATTCTCTTGGAAAGGTTTGAAACTTAACGTGTTCTTTACCTATAGTTTCGGTAACGTGCTGCGTCTTGATCCGTTGTGCTACGTATATAAGAGCGAGTATAGCGACCTTACCGCAAGTATGAAGGAGATGAAGAACCGTTGGGAGGTACCGGGCGATGAGGCGATAACTACCATTCCTGCTATTGCTACTACCCGCCAGTTCGACCAAATCAGTAATTTGCAAGATGCTTATTCGGCATATAACTACTCTACAGAACGCGTGGCAAAAGGTGATTTTATCCGTCTGAAAGAGTTGTCGCTTGCTTATGACCTCCCTGCAAAAGTGTTTGAGGGGCAGAAAGCCGTTTCGAGTTTCGGTGTCAAACTGAGTGCTACCAACCTTTGGTTGGCGTATGCCGATAAGAAACTCAATGGGCGTGACCCTGAGTATTACAACGCAGGTGGTGTAAGTTCACCTGTTCCTCGTCAGTTTACTCTTACTGTTAAACTCGGTTTCTAACATATTGTAAGAGCAATCTAAAATAGAAAGGATACAAAGATGAAAAAGAATACATTATATATCATCGCATCGTTGGCTGTGATTCTGTCGGGATGTAATTTCCTGGACCATGAGCCGGATATGCGTGCTACGATTGATACCAAAGAGAAAGTGCGTTTGCTGTTGGTAAGTGCATATCCGTATGGAAATGCAGGACCCATCTGTGAGTTTAGTTCCGATAATATTATTGATAACAATGCGCCTAATGCTACCGGACACTCCAACTCGCTCAACCCGCTGGATCAGATGTACAACGAGATCTTCGGTTGGCAGCCTGTTGTCAGCAGCGGCTATCAGGACAGCCCGAAATATATTTGGGACGCTTGCTACAGCACGGTGGCTACCGCCAATCAGGCATTGAAAGCCATTGCCGAATTAGAGGCGCAGGGTATCAATATGGATGCCGAAAAGGGCGAAGCCTATCTCTGCCGTGCGTATGCGCATTTCGTACTGGCAAACGTGTTCTGCCAGGCATGGAAGAATGACGAACTGAGCAAGAACGACTTGGGTATTACCTATATGACGGCTCCCGAGACTACCGTTGCACCTCACTATGAGCGTGGTTCCCTCTACGAGACCTATAGTCATATTGAGGAAGACTTGGAAACCGGTCTTAAGTTGGTTTCTGACGAATATTATAGTGTTGCTAAATATCATTTCAATGTCAAGGCGGCACACGCTTTTGCTGCACGTTTCTATCTCTACAAACGCGAGTATGACAAGGTGCTTGAGCATGCGAATTACGTATTGGGTACTACTGACGAAACGGTGCTCAATTCGCTCTATGAGGCAGCCGCAGCATACGCATTGAGCAATGGGGAACAAGAGTTGTTGCAGTATTGGTCGAATGTAAAATCGGCATCCAACCTGCTTCTCTATACGACTAATTCGCAGGCATTTTATACCGCAATTCCTACTTATGGGCGTTACCAGTTGAATGGTGATGCATTTAATGATACATTCTATAGTGGTGGTCCTTGCTGGAGTTCGCTTTGGCCCGGATTCCCGATGTGGATGTTCAGCCAGGAGTATGGTAATTTCAGCGCAAAGTTCCGTTCAATTTTTGAATACACCGACAAGGTAAACGGGTATGGTTTCTTGCATGGCATTACCCGTGCATTTACTACCAACGAGACTTTGCTCTGCCGTGCTGAGGCAAAAGTATTCCTCAACGACCAACAGGGGGCGGTCAATGACTTACGTCTTTGGGCACAAGGCTACCAAGTAAGCAGTCGTATGGATACATTAGAGAATGGCAATGTAAATCTCACGTTGGCGAAAATACAGAATTTCTATACACCATCGAAGTCTGCAGGTTTGGTTCCGGTATTGCATAATACGGATATGAGCCCCGACTTTGTGGTTACGGACGCACAGAAACCGCTTATTTGGTGCGTACTCCATTTCCGCCGCATTGAGACCATCCATGATGGTTTGCGTTGGCAGGACTTGAAGCGTTACGGTATTGAGATTACTCACAAACAGGGTACTACACCGCTTAAGACTTTGGTCTGGAATGATGACCGCCGTGCTATCCAGTTGCCGCAAGAGGTTATCCAAAGTGGTATGACGGCTAACCCGCGCGAGATATTGGGTGATACCAATTCGAGCGATGTAGTGGCTCCGCTGTTGCCGGGTGCTGAGAGTTCTGAACTGCAGAAAACACCCAATTATTTGCTTACAGCAGGTGTGCCCTCGATGTTTACACCGACTACCGATAAAAAATAATCACTGATAAAAGGAATAAAACGTATGAAAAAGATATATCAAGTCATCCTTCTCGGAGTGTTGGTTGCAGGACTTGCTGCTTGCGACAGGGACGAGTTTACGGATACTATCTTTGTGGATAGCAAGGTGGACACCACCTCATATACCTATCAGTTTGACCAATGGCTCTACAAGTACTTTACCGAGCCGTATAATGTGGAGTTTATCTACAAATTGGACGACAATGGTACGGACGTCAGTTATAATATAGTGCCGGTAAGTATTGGCAAAGCCGATACGTTGGCACACTTGGCACTCTATCTTTGGTATGATGTCTATGACTCGATAGCAGGAAAAGATTTCTTGCCGCTCTATGGTCCGAAGAAACTGAAACTTATCGGTTCTTCTATGATCAATGCCGCACAGGGAACGGAGAAATTAGGTTACGCCGAGGGGGGTATTCAGATTACGCTTCTGAAGATCAACCTGATGGAGACCAACAATATAGACCAACTCAACGAGTATATCTTCAAAACGATGCACCATGAGTTTGCACATATTCTCCACCAGCAAAAAGCCTATCCTACGGAGTTCGGATTGATTAACCCGTCGGATTATAACCCATCGCGTTGGCAGGATCGTACTGATAAAGAGGCACGCCAGTTGGGTTTTGTTACCGCCTACGGAAGCAGCCAGACACGCGAAGATTTTGTGGAGGTGATAGCCAACTATATAGTCAAGAGCGATGCGCAATGGCAAGAGGTGTTGGATGAAGCCGGCCCTACGGGTGCGGCGATTATCCAGCAGAAATGGGAGATTTGCAATACGTGGCTTGAAGAGAAATGGGGTATCGACCTTGTGGCTATGCACAACGAGGTGCAACGCCGCCAGCAGAACCTTGATTGGGATATGATTATGCGTCTCGGTTTCTTGGATAAGTAAGTTCGGATTGTAGGACAAACAAAATAAGATACGGTTTTTTATGAAAACGAAATATATTGCAATAGCCGTTTTGGCTTTGACCACGCTTGTATCTTGCAATCGTGATGAGGATAATTTGTTTGAGAAGTCCGCTGCACAACGTGCACAAGAGGCTATTACCAATGCACAGACTATTCTTCCTGCGCCTGAGTATGGTTGGGAGATGGTTTATTTCCCCAACAAGGAAGATATGTCTTCCTCGCGCGGGTATATACTCATCGTGAAATTTTCTACCGATGGTAGCGTGAGTGTTACGGCGAAGAACAGCCTGACTACCAACAATGAGATTGTAACGGATGCGGGGAGTACATGGAAACTGATTAGTGATTATGGACCACTTCTCTCGTTTGATACGTACAATAAGGTGTTGCACGCTTGGTCTGATCCCCAAAGCGATGGCGATGGTTATTTGGGCGACTACGAGTTTCTGATTCTCAAGGCTACTCCCGAATTAGTGGTGTTGAAAGGCAAAAAACATAGTGCATATAGTGTGTTGCGACCTATGAAGACTGCGGATATTGCTGCTCACTATGCGGCTTGCGAGAAAATGCAGTCGGACTTGTTTGGTAATGGCAATATTGTAACTCTTCAGCAAGGCAACAAAGCTTATACTTTGTACAATGGTGCAAGCGGTATCTTCCGTATGGAAGATTTGGGTGAAGCATTGGATTTGGAGACGGCTGAGCATTTCCCTATGTGTGCTACGGCAGATGGTATTGTAGTAAGTTATGGTTTTGGTGATAATGCAAATGAACGTATCTATACCTATACCGACAACCGGTTGGTAGGCGAGAGCGGTAGTGTTATCAGCGCAGGAAATATGAACCAATCATTTACTGCCTATATCAGCGATAGCAAAGGTTGGTCTGCTGATATGTCGCTTACTACGGGTGATGTGCAATCCAAGGTTAGTGCTTTTGTCGCAGATTTGCAAACGATTTCCAAAGACAAAACTAAGGCGGCAGTTAGCAGTTTGATGATTGGCTACTCTTCTTCTGCCAATATGTACCAGGGCGCATATTATGTACGTGTCCGTTTCCAATATAAGGATGGTAGCAAAACCAAAACGGAAAATGCTGACTTTGAGGTAACATTGGTTACATCGGATAGCAACGTAGAAATTACGTATGTAAAACCGATGACGGACAATGCTATGGCATGGGCGAATGCTACGCCGAGTATAGAGGAGTTGGCTAAAATGCTTTGTGGCACATTTACAGCCACACCTGCTGCTGGGCATGAGTTTAATGCGGCTACAGGCTTAAATCTCAATGGTAACAACTCGCAGTTCTATTTGAAGAGTGCAACTGTAAGATAATAAACAAACAAGGATAGAAATCCTGACTTATGTATAAACAATAAAAATAGAAAAGAGTATGAAGAAGATTTCACTTTTCGTATGTGCTATTAGTTTGGCAACCATTGCCACAGCACAAGAAGCAGTTCAAAATGTAAACGAATTGCGCACACCTACCCAGCGAAAGATCAATTTCGTAGATGTGGAACAGGATCAGTTTATGACTTTAGAGCCTTTTAATGCAGAGAATGTAGCAAAGCAGAGAGCCGCTGCAGTGCAGTATTATGTTTCGGATTATTACTATTGTGACGGTATGATGCATGCCGGTTTGACTCCTGATTTTTATGGGTGGGTACCAATGATTCTTTTGCCCTATCAGGATAGTATAGTATGGCACAATGCTATCGGTGCTACCACTTGGACGGTTAATAGCAAAACTGTTGCCACGGATACAAATACTTATACTACCGGCTATGGGGTAAACGGGGCATATTATCTTCCTCAAACGTCGGCACATACTCTCACTTTTGAGATTGATACAGTAGCACATAGAGATACTACGGTTAATATCGCCGGTTATATCTATGGTGAAAGTGAGAAAAAACAATTTATGGCTTCTGCTTTGCACGATGACAAAAATATTGTAATGACGTTGTGTGGTATGTATACTGATACTATCAATGGCAATGATGGAAACGATTTCTATCGTATTGGAGCAGGAAAGAAGGGTACGTATGCATACGGAACAGGTCTTACAATTTCTACAGGAAAGACTGCAGATTCCATTGGCGTAATTGTTCGAAATCTCGGCGTTATGAAGATAGAGCAAATCAATATTCCTGTATATAATGCAAATAAAAGTATAGCTGCCATTATACCTGCTGATGGAAATATCAAACTCACTATCTATGCTGCTGATTTGATGAAAGGTGCTATTTATACGGATGAGGTTCTTGCAGAAACCACTATTACCGCAGATGATATTGTCATTGTTAATAATGCCGGCGTTGCAACTTTGGTCGCAAAATTCTATGAGAAGAATATTTTAGGTGTAGAGAATCAGGTTCCTGTCGTAATTGATGGCGATTTTTATGTAGAGTTGACAGACTTTAATGAGACCAAGTGCGACTTTGGTATCTTTAGTGATTACTATACCCCTGGTGGAACAACTCTATTCCACGTTAATGGTAAATATACCACTTTCTGGAGTGATGGCGGAAATAACCTGGCTATCGGTTTCGATGCTTATTATCCTACTTTGTTCAACGATACAACTGCTAATGAGTTGAACGTATCTCTGGCAGGCGGTGTGGCTGCGTATGACAATGGTCGGAATTATGTGGCTATGTTTACCAATGTAGACCCTGTTAAAGGTTGGGCAATTGAGGCTCCTGATTGGTTGGAGTACGCCATGGATACCACATTTTTGGCTAATTATGGATTGGTGGCAGTACAAATCACTGCAGAGGCTTACACCGATGGTGCAGGTCGTGAGGGCGAATTTGTGATTACCGCTGATGATGCTGTAGAGTACACTATTATTGTTAAACAAGGTACGGTTACCGCTATTGACCAAACCAAGTATCTGTTTGACAACAAACGTTACAACTTGCTGGGTATTGAGGTGGATGAGAACTACAAGGGTGTAGTAATCCGCAATGGTGAGAAATTCATCCAATAAGACAGGTGTTGAATAGGAGAGAGCCGTTGCTTTAGGGTACGGCTGCATAAGAAAGGAAAGGCTATCCTCTGTGCGGAGGTAGTCTTTCTTTTATTTTGATATATAAGAAAAAAGTCGTACCTTTGCGGTGAATTTAGTACATAAATATGAATCGATGAAGAATTTTGTAGAAGAATTACGATGGAGGGGCATGCTACAGGATATTATGCCCGGGACAGAAGAACAACTCAACAAAGAGGTTACTGCCGCTTATGTGGGTATTGACCCGACAGCGGATAGTCTGCATATCGGACACCTGTGCGGTATTATGATGCTGCGCCACCTGCAACGCTGTGGGCACAAACCTATCGCCCTCATAGGCGGAGCGACGGGTATGATTGGTGACCCGAGTGGAAAGTCGGCCGAGCGTAACCTGCTCGACGAACCTACCCTGCGCCACAACCAAGAGTGCATCCAACGCCAGTTGGAGCGGTTTCTCGATTTCCACTCCGATGCGCCCAATGCTGCTGAGTTGGTCAACAACTACGACTGGATGAAAGACTATACTTTCCTCGATTTCGCACGCAATGTCGGCAAACTCATCACCGTCAATTATATGATGGCGAAAGACTCCGTCAAGAAACGCTTTAACGGTGAGTTCTCGCAAGGTATGTCGTTCACGGAGTTTACCTACCAACTTCTACAGGGTTACGACTATGTCTATCTCAATAAGCACAAAGGTTGCAAACTCCAGATGGGCGGAAGCGACCAATGGGGAAACATCACTACGGGTACCGAACTCATCAAGAAGATGGGCGGCGGTGAGGCGTATGCCCTCACTTGTCCGTTGATCACTAAAGCCGACGGCGGCAAGTTTGGTAAGACCGAGAGCGGAAATATCTGGCTTGATCGCCGCTATACTTCCCCCTATAAGTTTTATCAGTTCTGGCTGAATGTGGGCGACGAAGACGCTAAACGCTACATTAAAATCTTTACTTCGCTCGAGAAAGGGGAGATAGAAGCCCTTGTCGCAGAGCACGAACAGGCACCGCATTTGCGCACGTTGCAAAAACGTTTAGCGAAGGAGGTTACCATTATGGTGCATAGCGAGGAGGACTACAATGCCGCCGTAGAGGCAAGTAATATCCTATTCGGCAACGCCACGGCAGAGGCACTGCACAAGTTGGACGAAGAGACGTTCCTGCAGGTGTTTGACGGGGTAACGCAATTTGAAGTGAGCCGTGATGAATTGGTAGCAGGTATTCCGCCTCTCGATTTGCTGGCAGAGAAAACCAATATCTTCTCCAGCAAGGGCGAGGCACGCAAGATGATACAAGCCAACGGTTTCTCGATGAACAAGGAGAAACTGACCGACCCGCAGACGCCTATCACTACTGCTGCGTTGCTCAACGACAAGTATATCGTATTCCAAAAAGGAAAGAAAAACTACTATATGGTAGTGGCAAAGTGATGTTTTGGGAACGCTAATTATCTTTGAACATATAATTATCCATTAATTTCCGAGTATAAAGGAGACTGTCTATATTTAGGCAGTCTTTTTTGTATAGGAACGTTACGGGGGCTCTTGTACATTGGGCGGGTAATAAATGTCAACCTTATCCGACAACCGAGTCTACCTTAAAACGTACAAAGCAGAGGATTATATCATAAGAGGAATCGCCTATCAATCACCTATCAATCACCTATTAATCACCTATCAATCACCTATACCTGATAGCATAAAGATAAGGAGAACTCTACTACAGATAAAGTACAACAAAAAGGACAGCCCCATAGCGAGGACAATCCTTTTGCTGTTTGGATAAGTGATGGCACTATTTATTCGTCACTAATGTACTATTTATTCTTCGTCTAAGAGGTCGGGGCGGCGTTCGCGGGTATGGCGGATGGATTCTTCGTAGAGCCACTCCTCTATCTTGGCTTGGTTGCCGGAGATGAGTATGTCGGGGACACGCCAACCTTTGTATTCCGCAGGGCGGGTATAGACACCGGGTTCGAGCAGGCCGTCTTGGAAAGAGTCGTTGAGTGCGCTCTCCACATCGCCCAATGCTCCCGGAAGCAGGCGCACGATGGCATCGGTCATGATAGCCGCGGGCATCTCGCCACCCGTCAGCACGAAATCGCCAATGGTATATTCTTTGGTAATCAGGTGGTCGCGCACACGCTGGTCCACTCCCTTGTAGTGCCCGCAGAGGATAATGATATTCTCTTTGAGCGAGAGTTTGTTCGCCTCCTGCTGTGTAAACCGTTCGCCGTCGGGGGCGGTGAAGATAATCTCGTCGTAGTGGCGTTCGGAGGTCAACTTACTGATAATGCGGTCGATAGGCTCTATCTGCAACACCATGCCCGCGCCAAAACCAAAGGCATAATCGTCCACCTTGCGATGTTTATCCAAGGTATAATCACGCAAGTTGTGTACATAGATTTCCGCTAAACCTTTGTCCTTTGCACGTTGTACAATCGAGTGGTTGAGAGGCGATTCCAACAACTCGGGACAAGCAGATATGATGTCGATACGCATATTTTAGTTTAGGAGTTGAGAAGTTTAGAGGTTGATAAGTAGTTGAAAAAGTTGGGGAGTTAAATAGTGTGTAACTATGGCACGGGGTCGTAGCCGGAACCGCCCCATGGATTACAACGCAGTATTCGCTTGATACCCAACCAAGTACCCTTGAAAATACCATATTTCATCACCGCCTCCACCATATATTGGCTGCACGTGGGCGTGTAGCGACACGACGGCGGAGTGAGTGGCGAAATGCAATAGCGGTAGAAATAGACCGGCAAGAGAAATATCTTACGAATCCACTTTTTCATTAATCTATTGTATTTTCTATGTTACCGAGTTTTTTGAGGGCTTTGCGCATGGCTTTTTCGATGATGGCATAGTCCTGCTGTTGGCGCTCCATATAGTTGACGGCTATCCGGTAGTGCCGGTCGCCCAACATGTGCTTTTGCAAGCGATAGGCTTCACGCATCTGACGGCGCAAGCGGTTACGGTCCACGGCATGTTTGAATAGCGACTTAGGTGCCCAGATGAGTACCTCGTTGGTGTCATCCACAGCAGGCAGGTACGTAATGCGCAATGGCCAAACGATAAAATGTCTGCCTTCGGCATACAATTGCTTGATGCGCAACTGCCCGCATAGTTTCTCGTTCTTGGGGAAGTCTCTATTCATTGTATGGGAACGTTAATTATCGTGTAATTAACCATTAATCATAGTATGGTCAAATAATACGATATGTTGTTTCTTTTTAGCCGTTGTGTTTCTCCAAGTAGTCCTCAATAGCGGCGGTAAGCGACTGGAACTCAGGCGACGGCACACGTATGTCGGCGTGCATACCGAGTTCCTCAAGCGCTTGTGCGGTATTGGCACCAAAAGCCGCGATGACGGTGTTGCCCTGTTCGAAATCCGGGAAATTTTCACGAATGGACTTTGCACCTGCAGGTGTGAATAGAGCAATCATATCGTAATCAAACGGGTCTTCGCCCCATTTGGTAGAAACGGTGCGGTACATAATAGCGGGTTTTACCTCAATATTGTTCTTGGCAAACACGTCCAACTGGCTCTGGTTGTGGATGTCCGAAAGCACCATCAGGTATTTCTCATTCGGCCGACGATGCATGGCGGGCAGCAAGTCCTCGAATCGATTGTTCTCGCTGAAAAAGACTTTGCGCTTGCGGTATTGGATAAACTTTTGCAGGTAGTTTCCCACTGCTTCGGAGATGCAATAGTAGTGCATTGTGTCCGGTACGTTGAGACGCATTTCTTCGCAGAGACGGAAATAATGCTCAATACCGAGGCGGGAATTGAGAATAACGGCGGTATAATCCAACGGATTGATGTGCTGTTGACGAAACTCACGTGCACTCAACCCCTCCACATGAATGAGTTGACGAAAATCGAACTGCACACCAAATTGCGCTTCCATCTCGGTATATGGGTTGCGCTCCGTGGCAGGACGTGGTTGTGAAATAAGAATCTTTCGTATCATATCGTTTAGTCTTTTTTAATCAACTATATAACCCGCTCCGACAATCAATACCAACATCGGCAGGATTTCGAGGGTAAGAATATACAATGCTATGTATAGAAGTGAACGTAAATCGGTATAGAAAATACGTATCCACTTGATAAGTATCAACACAATGGCGGCAACCGCCAATGCAAACAACAGCCATTTAGTTACCTCTGCATTATCTATGTTGATCAAGAAAAGCAGTGCTACATAGAATCCGCAACAGATAACCGTCCATAGGTTGTTGTAATGGGTAGAAATGAGGGTAAAGCGTTTGCTGATACGAAATGTATAGTTTACCAAAGCCGATGCCGCTAACTTTATTACATCTATGCCCAAAACCCAGGCAACGACCAGCATATAGGTGGTAAAGCGAAAATCTCCCGCACGATAGGCGTACAAATACAATGCCATAGCAAACGTGCCGATGCGAAAGATATTCATAACCAGTTCCTCTAACAGGTTTTGTTGCACATCACCATAGGAACGTTCCACCTTGGCAAAAATAGTGGAAAATGCTTGCAAGACCACACCCGACTGCACCAATTCCGCCACTACTCCGCATAGCAGCAGAAACAACATCACCCACGCCACCCAAGGCGCGGAGATAGGAGTCAGTATGTGTGGAACAGCGTTCAATCTATTCGTCTTTCATTATCAACCTACAGAGTATCAGTAGGTTTTAGTACGTACAACTTGTCCCCCCGATGAATGGTCTTGTCCGTCTTCAGGGAGAAATAGGCACCTTTCTGTATCACCTCTTTGGGGGCGCCTTTGGCATTGCGCATGTCGTGTACCACCACTTCATAAGCTCCTGTGGTTTCGCCCGTTACGAGCAATTCATCGCCCTCACGAATGGCGTCGGTGGCTTCGATAAAGAACTCCGCCACGCCGATATTCTTGAAGAAATTGGTGCATTTACCGGCAAACACTTTCTTGCGCGTTGCCTTGCTGCCATACGAATGGGTCCACTCGCCGAGACGTTGCCCCTGATAGTATCCGTCCCAGAAACCACGGTTGAACACTCGCGCAAGACGTGTGTTCCAGTCCTCGATACGTGGCAGTATAATCGCGTCGTCGGCATAGTCGCCACGCTGCCACGCCTCCACTGCCTCGCGATAGCACGACACCACCGTCTGCACATACTCCGCCCCGCGCGCACGACCTTCAATCTTCAGCACACGCACACCCGCATCTAACATCTTATTCAGGAAGTGGATGGTTTTCAGGTCTTTAGGCGACATGATATATTGGTTGTCCACCTCCAATTCGAGGTCGGACTCTTTGTCTTTCACGATGTATCCGCGCCGGCAAACCTGCATGCACGCCCCCCTGTTGGCACTGTAGCCGAGGTTGTTCAGGCTCAGATAGCACTTGCCCGACACCGCCATACAGAGTGCCCCGTGGCAGAACATCTCAATGCGGAGGAGTTCGCCTTTCGGACCACAGATATGTTGCTCCACGATGTCGCGATGGATGGACGCCACCTGCGCCATATTAAGTTCGCGCGCCAGCACCACCACATCGGCAAACTGCGCATAGAAGCGCAACGCCTCGGTGTTGGCGATGTTCAACTGCGTGGAGAGATGTACCTCAACTCCCTGAGAACGTGCATATTGCATCACGGCAATATCACTCGCGATGATGGCGTCCAAGCCTGCCGCTTTGGCATTATCGACAATCGTGCGCATCAGAGGCAGGTCTTCGGGATACATCACCGTGTTGAGCGTCAGGTAGGTCTTCACACCCGCCTCACGACAGATTCCCACAATCTTATGCAAGTCCTCGGTGGTGAAATTCGCCGACGACCGCGCACGCATATTGAGGTATTCGATACCGAAATACACACTCGTCGCCCCCGCCTCGATAGCAGCAGCCAACGACTCCCAGCACCCCACAGGTGCCATAATCTCGATATGTTCGTCTTTTCTACTCAACACTATATATTTTATAATTTATTTATCTTCATAAGTCCTGCTCAAGGGTCGTCTATCCTCCCGATATCCTCTCGGTATCCACCCGACTTTTATAATGAGGATTTACGGATGGCGAACCAAGAATTATTCACCCAATGCGACCTGATTGTTAATTTTTTGCATTGGCTATATACTCCGCTATCTGCACTGCATTGAGGGCAGCCCCTTTGCGAATCTGGTCGCTTACGCACCAGAAACTCAGTCCGTTATCATCGGTAATATCTTTGCGCACACGCCCCACAAACACCTCGTCGCGTCCGCTCAAGAAAAGCGGCATGGGGTATTTTTTCTCTGCGGGATTATCCATCAGCACGCACCCTTTCGCGCGTGCAAAAGCCTCTTTGGCTTGCTCCGCCGATATGGGTTTCTCGGTCTCTACCCACACACTCTCCGAGTGCGCACGCAGCGACGGCACACGCACGCAAGTGGCTGATACTCTGATGTCTGAGTGCATTATCTTACGTGTCTCGTTGTGCATTTTCATCTCCTCTTTGGTGTAGCCGTTGTCGGTGAAAACGTCCACTTGCGGAATGAGGTTGTATGCCAACTGATACGGAAAACGATCCACGGTGGGCGTCTCGCCGTTGATGATTTGGCGGTATTGGTTTTCCAATTCGTGCATGGCTTGCAAGCCTGCTCCGCTCGCCGCCTGATAGGTCGATACACGCACACGGCGTATATGGCTCAGATTCTCAATGGCTTGCAGCGCGACCACCATCTGGATAGTGGTGCAGTTGGGGTTGGCGATGATGTTGCGCGGACGCACCAACGCATCGGCGGCATTCACCTCAGGAACCACCAAAGGCACATCTTCGTCCATACGGAAAGCCGACGAGTTGTCTATCAGGACAGCCCCATAGCGCGTGATGTCGTCGGCATACTCACGCGAAACCGATGCCCCTGCCGAAGCAAACGCAATATCCACCCCGCGAAAGGCGTCGCCATGCTCCAGAAGTTGCACCTTGTGCGATTTTCCCAAGAAAAGATATTCGGTTCCTGCACTGCGTGAGGAACCGAATAATCGAAGTTCGGTAATAGGAAAGTGGCGCTCAGCAAGCACTTTGAGCAATTCTTGTCCGACGGCACCCGAGGCACCAACAATCGCAACGACCATATTGTTTACAGATTAAGAATAAAAGACAAAGAACAAAAGACCCATAAGCCTTTATTCTTTGTCCTTGTGAGTTATTCAATTATTGCAGTGCAATAGTTGTGTCGGCGTCAGTAACGGTGAAGGCAATCTTTCCTTCACGAGCGAGCCAACCCAGAGCCATATTCAGATCAGCTTCTTTCAGTTTGGTTGCTTTTTTCAGCGCTTTGGTTGTGAGCGCACCGCCTTGCAGTGCATTCCAGATAAGTCCGGCATTCTCACCAATTTTGCTTGTAATCATACGACAAATACCTTTAATTTATTTAGTTTTACAGAGAGAGGTGTTTCCTCTCCTTTGTGTAATGGATTTTCTTTATCTATGCCACATATTTATCTCCTTTGGCAAGGGTAGGGAGAACTATTTCCCGAACAACAGACAAGCATTATGTCCGCCGAAACCGAATGTGTTGCTAAGTGCATAGCGGATATCGCGTTTCTGCGCCTTGTTGAACGTGAGGTTCAGACGGTAGTCAATCTTCGGGTCTTGGTCCTCGGAATCATGGTTGATGGTTGGCGGAATAATACCATAGTGCAATGCCAGTATCGTTGCCATAGCCTCAACCGCTCCTGTCGCACCGAGGAGGTGCCCTGTCATTGACTTGGTCGAGTCGAGGTTCATCTTGTATGCGTGGTCGCCAAACACCTCCTGTATAGCGTGCAGTTCGGCTATGTCGCCTATTAAGGTCGAAGTGCCGTGCGTGTTGATATAATCAATATCTCCGGGTTTCAATCCTGCATCCTCTATCGCCATTCTCATTACACGTTGTGCCCCGTCGCCTTCCGGAGCAGGTGCCGTGAGATGGTAGGCGTCCGAAGTCATTCCCTCGCCCAGCATCTCGGCGTAGATCTTAGCCCCTCGTGCCACGGCATGTTCGTATTCTTCCAATACCAAGCATGCCGCCCCTTCGCCTAATACAAACCCGTCTCGAGAAGCAGAGAATGGTCGGCAAGCCGTTTCCGGAGATTCGTTGCGTGATGACAACGCGTGCATTGCATTGAATCCCCCTACACCACCTGGTGTGATACACGACTCGGCACCACCCGTCAGCAACACATCGGCATGACCGACACGTATCATATCAAACGCCTGCGCAATAGCGTGCGATGATGATGCGCAAGCCGACGAAACCGCAAAACTCGGCCCCTTTAGACCGAACAATAGCGATATATGCCCCGCACCGATACTTAATATCACTTTCGGAATAAAAAACGGGTTGAAATGTGGTGTGCCATCTCCCTTGGCATAGTCGATCATTTCATGCTCAAAGGTATTCAGTCCCCCCATTCCGCTACCCCAGATAACGCCTATTCGTTCGCAGTTTTCTTTCTCAAGATTCAGCCCCGAATCGTCTATTGCCTCTTTGGCCGCGCACACCGAGAATTGTGCAAAACGATCCATTCTGTGTGCTTCTTTGCGGTCAAGTAGCGCACTCGGGTCGAAATTTTTCACTTCAGCAGCGAATTGTGTCTTGAACAGAGTCGCATCGAATTGTGTAATCGCACCTACTCCGTTTTTGCCTTCAATCAGTGCATTCCACGTGTCTGCCACATTGTTTCCAACAGGCGTCAGTGCACCCAATCCGGTAACGACAACTCGTTTTAATTCTTTCATATTTGTTTTGTATAGAGACTCCTGCCCTCACGGTGGAAATCTCGATAAATTATGGCATCACGCCATTATTATTTGATCTATAACGGCATACGAGCCTACAGTATTCCCGTACGCTCGTAAAAACCGCTTTAATTGTGTTGCTCTCTATTAAGCAAGAGCCTCTTTTACATAAGCAATAGCGTCGCCTACGGTCGAAATTTTCTGTGTATCCTCGTCGGGGATAGTGATGTTGAATTCTTTTTCGAACTCCATAATCAGTTCCACAGTATCCAGCGAGTCTGCGTTGAGGTCTGCCTGGAAGTTTGCTTCAGCGGTTACTTGGCTCTCTTCAACACCTAATTTATCAACGATGATAGCCTTTACTTTCGATTCGATTTCTTGTTCAGTCATAATCTTTATTTTTATAAGTGAATAATTCGTTTTTGTAGTGCGTATAGTGCACATTAACTATGCTAATAGCACAAAAACGGTGCAAAATTACTGCTTTTTTCCGAAATATGCAAATTTCGATGTCCTTTCGGCATTTTTCTGCTATAAAATGGCGGTCTTAATTGTCTTTTTGCCAACTTGGTTATGCATATTCCAAACATTGTTCCTCCCTTTTTCCCGATTACGGCAAAAAGACGGCAACGAGACGGCAAAAGGAAATGCTTTCGTAGGCGTTTACCCAGCAGTTGCTTTGTCCGTTTTCGGGTTGACTCGTTTCCGTGTTTGTTTTGTTAAAATACG
>SAMEA104315435__coassemble_760_pt1 | contig 19685 bp, 17 predicted proteins | sample SAMEA104315435__metabat2_high_PE_041 | metagenome-assembled genome bin SAMEA104315435 (sample SAMEA104315435) | gut metagenome | biome: Monkey gut; feature: monkey-associated habitat; material: faeces | place: China | collected 2013
ACTACAACGATATGCAGATTATCGGTCAGACTATCGACGACGCGGCGGGCGAGGCGTTTGACAAGTGTGCCAAGGTCATGGGCTTGCCTTATCCGGGCGGACCGTGGATAGATAAGTTGGCAAAGCAGGGCGATGCGTCGGTTTATCATTTTGCCAAACCGAATATCGCAGGATACGACTATTCTTTTTCCGGCCTGAAGACCTCTTTCCTCTATACCCTGCGCGATATGATGCGTGCCGAGCAGGTGGATTCGGTGGACGCTTTGGCGGAGCGTGTGCCTATGTTGCGTGAGAATCTCTGCGCGGCCCTACAGCAGACGGTCATCGATATCTTGATGAAGAAACTCAAGAAGGCGGCTTTCGACCTCAACATACGTCAAGTGGCAGTGGCAGGCGGTGTGAGTGCCAATAGTGGTCTGCGCCAGGCATTTGTGGATTATGGCAAAAAATACGGTTGGCAGGTGTTTATACCGCCTTTCTCTTTCACCACCGACAACGCTGCCATGGTCTGCCAAGCGGGTTATTTCAAGTTCCTCGACCGCGATTTCTGTCCCCTTGACGAAGTCCCATACGCTAAAACGCAGATTTAATTCGATATAGTACGTATAGAAAAAGTCAGGTGGATAACCGGATGCGCAATGCAAAATTAACGTTTTATGACCACGCAGGAGAAAATTAAAGGTGTTTTGTCTCCCTATCTCGACATCATTATTTTTGTCGTTACCCTACTTGTGGCGAATTATTTCTGGAAGTTCACCATCCACGGCGATGAGGGCGACACATTAGTTACATGGTTTGGGTTGAATATCACCGCACCATTTGATTTTTTCGCACGCCATATCACCCGTGAAGTCTATTGGCTCATCGGACTATTCCGCGATACCTGCACCCAGACAAGCCCCACCTCTTATTATTTCGATTCCGGTGTCGGCACAAGCATCGCATGGAGTTGCACCCCTCTCAAGCAATCGTTTATCTGGCTCTGTCTTTTGCTCACTGTTCGCGGTGGCTGGAAGCACAAAATCTGGTATATTCCCCTCGGTTGGATATGCATCTATATATTCAATCTGCTCCGTATCTTTGCCATCTCGTTGCTCACCGAGTTCCACCCTGATTGGTTTGAATTGCTCCATACCTATATCTTCAAGTACCTGTTTTATGGTATGATGTTCCTCTTGTGGTTGCTCTTTATCAACAAGGTGCGCTATATCGGGCAAGAACAAGTATAAATTTTTTGTTCACTGTCTTCGAAAAGTACTTTTTGTTAAGAATAATCGTCCGCTTGTTTTTCTCCGGGCGGCTTTTGTTGCATATCTCAAAATAAAACACTACCTTTGCCGCACAAAATCAATTGCTGTATGAAACGTTTCTCTCTGAGCATATTCAGTGCCGTAGCGACACTTTGTGCCATGGCACAAGACATAATCGTTACCACAGACGCCACACGCATCAATGCCAAGATTGTGGAGATTTCCGCCTATGACATTCTATACAAACAGGAATCTGACCTCGACGGTCCTACCACACGCCTTCCGCTCTCGAATATTGTGTCTATCCTGTTTGAAGACGGGCGCGTCTCTGTATTTAACAACGATCTCAAGAATCCTGCCCTGTATGATAAGGTAGTACGCCAGCCGTTGCTGCCGGGCGTAATTACCAAGCAGAAGAAAACCTATTTTCTGACCGAGGACACGCAGGTAACAAAGATGAGCGAGGAAGCCTACTTGAAGTTTATCGAGAACAACTGCCCCGAGGCATGGCAGAGTTATCAGCGCGGCGAGCGTTGCTGGTCGCTCGGTTGGCGTTTCTTTGCATCGGGTTGGTGTCTTGAGGCGGTAGGTGTTCCCGTATTTTTTGTCGGGCTCAAACTGCAAAACAAAGGTAAAGACGGTGATCCGAACAGCAATTACGGAATGGGTATGTCGTTGGCGGGTATTATTATGATGGCAGGCGGAGGCGTATGCGAAGTGGCGTCTATACCGCTTCTCTCTGTGGGTAGCAAGAAACGCCGCAAATCGTATGAGGTGTACAACAACTGCTACTATCTGCAGCACCCCGTCAAAGAAGAAACAGGAATTGCAGCACCAGTCTCACTCAATCTGCAAGCCAATACCAACGGCTTCGGTCTGGCTCTGAAATTCTAAACACACACCATATAATAAAAAGAGGTTGCCCGCGGCAACCTCTTTTGTTGTATTTATTGATACCTATTGTTGTGTGCGGGTCTCCCTATTGCGTATTTTGTATGCCAGTCGGCTGAAATGCGACAATCCCATAGCCTGCAAGTCGGCAATGCTTTTCTCCACATCTTCGGCGGTGTTGTACTCGGGTATGAGCGGCACACGCACAAAAATATCTTCCGCCCTGCCCTTTTCTATCAGCCATTGCAGGTTGGCTATCACTTGCCCATTGTCGCACCCGGTATAGCGTTGATAGATAGCGGGATTCATATCCTTTACGTCCACAATGAAATGTTGCGTAAACGACTCCACACGGGCAAGGTCCTCTTGCGGCACATTGAGCGAGGTTTCCAATTGTATCGTCCATTCGGGTGGGCATACCTTGTGGAAATACTCGATAAAACGGCTTTGCAACAGCGGTTCACCGCCCCCGAAGGTAATACCCCCGTGCGTAGTGAGAAAATCAAGATTGTCCTCCATGGCTTTTTCCACCAACTGCTCCGCCGTATAGCGTTTGCGCGGGCGACGGGTATCAATAGCAAAGAGATTGACGCAGAACTCGCAGCGAAGCGGACACCCCTGAAAGATGACCAACGTGCGTACGCCGTCGCCGTCCAGCAAGGTGCGGTGGCGCGATATGGCGGCTATCGGCGCCGTCAGTTCCTGACAGATTCGTGTTTCGTCCATAGTACTTTTGTTTTGTGCGCAAAGATACGACAAATTGTGTATATCTGCAAATAAAGCGGTGTTTTTGTTTCCGGAGGTTGGCTACCTATACGCAATATTGCAATAAGCATGCCAATGTTCTATGTATGCGCGTATTGTGGCATTGTCTGCGAAAAACAAAACGCTTTTATCTTTCCCAGCCAACAGCAGAGAAAACGGCACGCTATTGGCTATTCCATAAATGGCTCGGTTTTTGTGGTGCTGCCGTCAAAGCCTTGGTTATGAACGGGTATAAGAAAACAGGGTTAGCGGCTATGAGTCTCATAATAAGTCTCTGTGCGTACGGGCATATTGATACCGTACGCATTGCGGCGCATGACTCCGTACCACTCTATATGACCGTTTACACCCCACCCTGCTATTCGCCCGACTCGATATATCCCGTGCTGTATTTGTTGCACGGAATACATGGCAATCAGTATTCTTGGGAAGAAAAAGGGCATATCAGCACGCTTTCCGACAGCCTGATAACAAACGACAGTATCCGCCCCGTGATTATCGTAATGCCACTATGCATTGTACACGACTCAACGTATGCCACCCGTATTCCCGACTATGTCCACTGTATGCACGACTACCTGCACCATATCAAAAAAGGTGAGTTTGAAGCATATTTCCCCGAGATAGAGACTTATATCACCCAACATTATCCCATACAGACAAACGGTAACGCCATTGCAGGTTTGTCCTCCGGCGCACGGCAAGCCGCCATCATCAGTCAAACATACGATTTTGCCGTAGTAGGGCTATTCTCGCCAGTATTGAGCAAGCACCAACTGCCTTACAAGAAGACCGACTGCGTATATTGGATTCGCAGCGGCAGGAGCGACCTATTCTATCCGCGTGCACGGAAAGCCAACCGCTACCTCAACCGCAACGGAGTGGAACACTATTTCGAGCGGACAAGCGGACACCACAATTGGAAAGTATGGCGCATATACATCGGGGATTTTTTGATTTTTGCTTTTGGCAAATAGCGCAATAGCAGATGTTGAACGCAAGCAAAAAGAGGCTATCTAACAATGCAGGTTAGACAGCCTCTTTTTGGAAAGGTATCCGTTAGCAAGGTTTAGCCCATGCTATCGGCGACTTGGTGCCAGACATACTGGCGGAGAGTCGTGTACTGACGCTGCGACTTGAACGCAGCCATGTCGGCGGGCATCTTGGTAGCATCGTGGAGGCGGGTGTTAACCGCCTTGCAGATGGCTCCGAAACGTGTGCAGTACTCTTGTTCAGACTGCGAAAGGGCAGTACGGCGTTTGCGCAAAACAGTAGTAAAACACGGATTATCCAACATAGCAGGGTTGGAGGTCGCCGCTTGGCGCACCATATAGGTTGTTTGATGACGCTTGACTATCTTGCCACTAAGGGTGGCAATAGGGTCGATATAAGTTACTTTCGCCATTGTGATTTGAATTTAGTTGAGTGCTGAGAGTTGAGTGTTGAGAGCAGTTTTTAGAGATTAGTGGTTAGTTTCGTAGCCACAATACCCCTATCCTCTATTAGGCTACACCAAACACCCAACTCCAAGCAGATTACAAATCAGGGTTTTGCGTATTCTTGGGAGAATATGTAACCGCGAAGCGTCTTGCACTTGGTTTGGTTTTTCCACTTGAGGAGATAGGCTGCGCGTTTGGCAGCATCTGCCATAATCGTGGCGACCTTTGCTTGCACCGTCTTCATCTTCTGCTGGGCAGTCTGCTGTCCTTCTGTGGGCGGCAGGTTGGTAGCAGGATGCTTGAGGGCAACGCCGATAATCTGATTGTCAAACTTGCGTACACGGGTGTACACTTTGTCGGTGCGGGCATACTTGCCGCTAACTGTATCAAAATGAGTCATGGGAGAAATCTTCGCCATGGTCGTAAATCGGTTGTGTATATCCAGCCGAGAAGGGTTGAAAACAAAATAAATTAAAATTCATAGTAGGTCGCTGAAAACAAAAGCCTTATGTTTCAATAGTCACCGAGGTTAGGTTTAATAGCAATGACTATTGGCATGTAGATATACCTTAAATAATCAACAGACCGCTGTGGTTGTGGGTGCAAGGTCTAACGTGTGCACCCGATGCACGTTCCTCATGGCAGTGCGTAACTGCGAGGGTTTTAGACAATCATAGGCGTAGAGACGATTGACCTAAGCATCGATGAGGTTTAAGCGTTTGTAAGTTAGAGTGTGGTTGTAATAGCATAGCACAAAGTGTATTTTTAAGAGATTTGTCTATTCGATTCGGCTTGCAAGCGTTGAACAAGCAAGTAGATGCGTGACGAAGGATTAGCCAAGTCGGTGAGCAAGGCGGCACGCTTGATGGCGACAGGCATATTATTTTGCAACAAGCGGGTCTGTTTGTCGGTGAGTATGCCTTTGTGGTAGTTGCGCCATTCGGGAGCCGACTGCTGCAAAGTATGCACAATATCACGGGAATTGACAACCGCACGTTGGTCGGCAGAGTGCAAGAGGAACCATAATTCGATAGTGGGGTTGGATGCCAATAACTCAGCATTGCAGTTTTGTAGCCGTGGCAGAATTTCCGCAACATCCAAATCGTACATCAGGAAAGTAGAGACGCGGTCGGAAGGATTGAGTTGCATAGAGCGTTTGTATTCGTCTATCAAATGTTTGGAGATAGACTGTCCTTGGATAGAAGACACGATACGTATGGGCGCCCGGAAATAGCGACGTAACATATCAATATATGTTTCTTCGGTTTGCCCCTCACAGAAGATGAGGAATACCTCTTTCATCTTACGAGGTGGTGCTTGTTGTCGTTGCCGATTACTCATGCTGCACCTCCCCTAAAAAAGATTTGAGAACAGCGGTGGACGTAGAGACAGCGGGTACCGCATCGAAACGCCCCTGCAGATAGCCCTTTTCTGCATCCATATTTTCACGGAAGTCCTTGAAATCATAGAGCGAATAAACCTCGGTAGAGCCGTCTGCACGCTTATTGACAAAGAGAATCTGATCTTTGCGGAAACGTTTCATATCAATGAGGTTGGTGTTGTGCGATGTGAAGAGCATCTGTGAATGGGGTGTGGCATGCACCAAATCTATGATAAAGTCCGCAAGGCGCACGTGGAGTTGTCGGTCGAACTCATCGAGCATCAGCGATTTGCCGTTGCGGATGATGTCGATAAAGCGCAGTACAATCTGGAACAGACGCTTGGTGCCTTCGGATTCCTCGGTTTCCATATCGAATTGCATTTTCGGGTTCTGCTTGTGGTAGGTCTTGAATACCGGTTCCTTGGTGGGCAGAAGGGTAATGGTAGGTTCGCCGTTGGGTTGCATGACTTGTACCGGTTGTAGAACGTCTTTGAGACGCAGTTCGATATTGCTGATGTCGCTATCGCAGATGGCCAACGCTTTCAAGATGAGAGGTTTGTAGTTGGTGAAAGCCGCCCGCACATAGTCGTTTTGCGCAGGGAAGAGGTCGAGCATAAAATCGTGCAGGAAGAAATCATAGACTTGGATTGCCAACTCACGATTCATAGCGGACGCACGAGAGAGATAGAGATTGTTGTAGAGCAAACTATCGGCTATCTCTTTAGGACGCAACAGCAGTTTAGAGCCAAAAGTGTATTTCTTCTCACCGGCTTTGCGCTCAAAAACTTTGGCACGGCGCGAAGAAGGATAGTAATACAGCGATTCAGACAGAATCTCATGCGTATTGAGCGTATATTGATACTCGTATTCTATGTTGTTGCACACGAAATTGATGTAAAAGCGGGTCGGTTTTGCCGAATAGCCGTCAAACTTGAAGGGCTGGAAATCAAAGACCTTCTTATTGACATTATATTGGTGCGAATCCAAGATAGTACGACAGAAAAAGATGATAGCCCGGATAATGTTGGACTTACCGGCAGCATTGGAGCCGAAAAGTCCGACGGTTTTGAGAATCTTCTGTCCGTTCCACTCGAAGATGTTGTCGGAAAGAAGTTTTGCCTGCGAAGTGTGCAGATTAGCCGCCCTAAAATCAATGCGAATAGGATCCTTGATAGAGTAAACATTCTCCATCTCGATAGCTAAAATGCAGTTGATGTTGGTTTGGTTCTTATTCATTGTTGTATAGTTTAATGTTTTTGTGTCTGTTATGTTTTTACAAAAAACAGCTATTTGGTTGCGATTTTATGATTGCAAATGGCTTGTTTTTGTAAATCCGCTGCAAAATTACGGCTTATTTTTGATATGTGCAAATATTTTTGCAAGAAAAACGCATTTTTTGTAGGATTATTACAAAAAATAGCAGTTTATGGTGGTATTACCGTCTGCTAAGAGACAATAGAGGGTAGAGGGGGGGGTATATTCTTCTTACAGAAGGAGAAGAGAAAAATACGAAATGATATTTATGTATCTTGTTGAAAAAATCAATATATCAACGTGAGTTCGAAATAACGAAAAACTATAAAATAAAACGAACAGAACTTTTCTTATGGAGCAAGATGTGCCACGATTTGGAAACAAATACACGAAAAATTAAGCCAAAAATAGACAAATATACTACGAGGGGAACGTTAATTCGTTTTGAACATGTGATTAACCATGTAATTGAACCATTTTTCATTCTACACGCTTGGGAAACAAATACACGAAAAATTAAACTAAATATAAACATATATATGGAGACAATAACTCAATATATATTATCAACCAAAATATACGTTATGTTTTATATCGAACTGACGTTATATTAGCACTGTTTATTTCATAAAAAGGTAACAAGTTACAAAAATCTGCAATAGCACACAAAAACAGCCTCTACTTATAACAGAGGGGAGACATTAGGAATGGATTAGATTTTGTGCGTATAGGGAGAGGATCATCAACCCTAAACAATACGTATTATGACTTATGGATACATCCGCGTGTCAACCGATAGGCAAACCGTAGAGAACCAACGTTTTGAAATCAATAACTTCTGCAAGCGGGAAGGCTTGCCGGTGGATGGCTGGATAGAAGAGACCATCAGCGGCACCAAAGCCTACAACAAACGCGCACTCGGCAAACTGCTGAAGCGAGTAGAGAAAGGCGACCTGATAGTCTGTGCCGAACTGTCCCGCCTCGGGCGAAACCTGTTTATGATAATGGAGATACTGAATATCTGCATGACCAAAGAATGTCGGGTATGGACCATCAAAGACAACTACCGCCTCGGCGATGACATACAGAGCAAGGTGCTGGCATTTGCTTTCGGCTTGTCGGCAGAGATAGAGCGCAACCTGATAAGCCAACGCACCAAAGAGGCACTCGCACGCAAGAAGTCGGAAGGAGTAAAATGGTGGCACGAGAAAGGGCAGCGGTTAAGGCTTAACCCCAAGTGTGCGGCACGGCATGAGTGGATAGTGGAACAACTTGCCCATGGTATGGAGAAAAAGCAGATTGCCAGACGCTTGCACGTCAGCCCTTGCACCGTGTATCGCTACCTAACCTATACAGGGCTTTATGTTCCGATGAAATGCAATCGGGAGTGTTGGATAAAATATGGTATTTTCCACTGATGGTCAGCAAAACAAGGCTTCGACATCGTCATCGGTAACCCGCCGTATATCAGTGTACGTACAAAGAGTTTTGATTTATCTTTGAAACCTGAATATAAGGCAAATTATTCATTGGCAGTAGGTCAATATGATTTATATACTCTATTCATAGAACACTCTAAAAGAGTATTGTCTGAACATGGTGTATCGTCATTTATTATTCCTACTCGTATGCTATCAAACGAGAATTTTATGTTAGCGAGACAGTTTGTAATGACACATATGCCTATAACTCATTATGTTAACGCCGAGAAACCTTTTGAAAATGCCAATGTAGAAGCAAATATAATGGTATGTCAAAAAGGAGTTTTAACGCCAAATGTTTCTTCTTTTGTATTGAATACTGATACACACACCTTTGAACATGTTGCTGAAATATCCTTTGATTCTATATCGCACATGCCCTTTAATATATTTCCCTTTGTATTCACTCAAAACAAACTCAATGTTCTATTCCGAATACAGGCAAATAAAAAAGTGAAGTTTTTAAGTAATTACCTTAAAATTACGAGAGGCTTTGAATGTGGTTATAATGACACAAGGATTGGCAAAGGCAATTATCCGTTTATAATGTCTGAAAGTATATCTGCTTATTCCATCAATCAAGCCACGCCATTGTTTTGTAACCCTGATTTTTCAAATGTATCTAAATACAAATCAAAGGATATATTCTGTAAAGTTCCTAAATTGGTTACAAAGTTTTGTTCTAATGAAATAAAATTTGCGTTAGATGAGGTGGGGTATTGTAATACAAATTCGGTTTATAATTGTGAATTAAAAGAAACTGCAAAGAATGATTTGCTATATTTACTTGGCGTTATAAATAGTAGCCTAACTACTTTTTGGTTTAATACTGCTTTTTTGAATATAGATTCTATTTTTCCACATATTCAAAAAAATCAGTTGGAAGCAATACCTGTTATTCAAGCAGATGAACAAAGTAAAAAACAAATTATCGCTCTTGTTGATAACATTATATCTGCCAAGCGTAAAAATGCACAAGCAGATATAGAAGATTTACAACAAAAAATTGATGAAATTGTGTATTGTTTGTATGACCTCACTACCGATGAGATTGCGATTGTCAAAGGAGCCCTCTAAAAGTAGTAACAAAAAACATCGCCACAAGCGTCATGCTTGTGGCGATGTTTATAAATAAAGGGGAGAAAAAAGTTACTGCTCGTGTTTGTAGTTATCGAAATTCCCGAGAATTTGCTCAATGTGAATTACTTCGGGACACGTGTCCCGAAGTAACCCCACCTCCTACGAGATACCATTTAGGGCGTTCACTTACAGGAACTTTTTTAATGGAAAGGAACGAAGATAGTGGAGCAATAATTTGTCTGCCATCTTCCAACTGTACAGACATCTTACCCCTAACAGGGAAAGAGACTTTTTTGATTTTCGGAACAACGTCCCAATATCCGTCAATTTGTGGTTGCATAGCAGTTTAGTAGTGTCCGCGCAAAGAGTGCACAGTAATAATCATTGCCGATTCATCTATGTCATAGACCAACCGGTTTTTGCTATCAATCCTGCGTGAATACTTGCCACTCAAATCAAAACGTAATGCCTCAGGCTTTCCTAATCCAGTAAGGGGATGTTGTTGCATATCAACTAACAGACGTTGTATTTTTGACATAGCAACCTTTTGTCCGCTTTTCTTCCAATATAGTACATCCTCATCGGCAGTCTCTGTAAAACGTATTTTGTACATCAGTCCCACATTTTAGAAACATCAACAAAATGCTTTTTACTCTTTTCGCTGTGTTTGATTTTTGCTACAAATTCTGGGTTATACGGACTTTTCTCTATAGTTATAAAGTCCATAAGTTTAAGTGCCTCTACCAACTTGGTGGCTCTTTTATCCTTTGGATCGATAGACACCATAAAGGTTTGCATAGGTGTATTTGCTACTGCTGTTGCCATAGTCGTAATGTATTAGTTGTTTGTTTTTTCTTACCCGAATAAGTCGGAATGTGTGCCGGTATTATTCCACATTGTTTGAAGAGGTCATTTACATTTTTGGTATGGAGTACTTTGCCTTCTCCTATTTCCTTCAGTGAAATCTCTGCAGACGACATCTTTGTTACTGTTGCCATAGTAGTAAAGTATTCGTTGTTTGCCAATTAGGCTACAAAGGTAGTGCCAAAAAGTGAGATTTGCAATGGGTTATAGTATTTTTTTATGACGGAAAAGCGAATCCCCGTTTCTTTTGCAGCCTTATTTTCCCTCTACAATCTGTATTTCCTGTTCGGTAAGTCCGTAGAGTTGATATACCAGTTTATCAATAGTATTTTCCTCAACCGTAGTATCGGCTTGAGGATTTGCTTTTTTCTTTGCAAGTATATTCAAGACAATCTCTTGTATTTGTTTCTGTTCCTCTTGTTTGGCAATAACTATTGGTAATGGTTTTAGTTTTTCTAATTTAACTTGCGGAAATACACGACCTGTTTCTTTTACATTCATAGCATATAAGTAGCGAAGATATTTTGAATTAAGAAGAGCGCACATATATTCATATGATACTATTCCTTTATAGTTATCGTTTATTATGCCACCTTGAATACTCCTTCCAAACCAAACTCCATCATAATCAATGGTACATATACAATATGGAGCAGTTTGTCTCCAAATCAATTTTGGTGCTATCTCAAAGTATCTTTTATTTAGAGTTACATGTTCATTGGGTTTTATCTCAATATTAGTCCGGCAAAATCTATTAGTATGAGGAGAACTGTAATAACTATTAATATCTTCACCTTTCCAATACTCAATATCAGAAGAATTCTCTTTTTTACCAAAATATAGTAATCTTTTTGCTAAATCAGATTTTGTTTTTTGACTTAAACCAACATTTACTCTTTGATAGTTAATGCCAGCATCTTTCATACTAATAATATCATTTAGTAATTTTGTTTTGTCTCCAAGTCTTACTGGTTTCACAAATATATTATTGATAGTTTCATTAAAAACACTTTGTTCTATAAAAGAGAATGAAATGTTTCTAAATGCAGAATGTAGATCCTGGTCTTTGGTTAATTCGGCTAATTTAACAATACTAGCATTCCCCTTTATCGTTAATGAGATTGCAACTGGCACTACAGCATCAAAGACATTCTCTCCTAAATCAATGATTTGTTCAATTTTATACTTTAACATAAGCCTACGTACATCACAATATCGAGGCTGCCTGATAAAAGTGCTCGGTGTAATATATGCCAATAAACCACTTTTATTTAAGAGCCTTATGCCCTTGTCAATAAAGTATTTATATATATCCTTGAAGCCATGAGAAGTATCAGGATATTCCTTACCATAAATTTCTACAAGATTATCAATATCTGCGCCATACGGTGGGTTTCCGATGACGATGTCGAAGCCTTGTTTTGCTGACCCATTGATACCGATACCAAACATCCACTCGGCATCAAAGAAACCATTGGAGTGGTTTTGGTTATATGGATCCCAATCCGTTACATCTTTGACTGCCTGCATAAATTTGTCCGATACCACTTTGTTTTGTTCTGTCTCAATGCGCGCTTTGGCAGTACGTATAGTATCAGATAGGCGTTCGCGCTCGCATTTATTCCGGTCGGTATAGGTCACTTTTTCGGTACCAAACAAGTCATATTCTACCACTTTCTGCAAACGCTCGCCTGCATACTTGGGCAGTTCCACTTCACAGTTACGTATTGACTCTTCACACCGACGGATAACATCTTCGTTGGGTTTGCCGGCATTGTCAATGATATACTGCTGCATACGCTTGCATAAAGCGCGGTCTTTGCGTCGATTCTCCATCTTGTCGGAGGTCGTGTGTTGCTGCAAGATAGACTTGCGCAGTGCAAGCAATTCCTCTTTCATCTTTTGCAACTCCGGTTCTTGCATAAGGGTATTATCAAACTCTTTCACCTTGGCAGGCAAGAGCGAGTTGGCTGCAACAAATTTTGTTTCAAGACTTGGGAGCGGTATGATGCCAAAGTTGTTGCTGTCGTAGGGGTTGTAGTCGCTATCGCAGATAAGCGAAATAAAGAAACGGAGTTTGCAGATAAGCATAGCGATAGGTTGAATATCTATACCATAGATACAATCTTTGATTATCTGCAATTTTGTTTCATATCGGTTGAAACCTTCTCCTTCAAGATGTTCTATGAGGTCAGTCATACGCAGGAGTATGCCCATGGGGAATGCACCAGAACCGCAGGCAGGGTCAAGTACTTTGACAATGCGCAGGTCATGGTCTATTTTCTCTGCGACAGCAGATGATGATACTTTGCCTGTGGCAAAGAGACTGTCAATCTCCGCCTTGTCGTTACCACACTCACCGGTAAGATAGGCTTTGAGCGATTCATCAACCATGTAATCAACTATCTCACGAGGGGTATAATAAGAGCCTGTGGACTTGCGAGCCGACTCCTGTGTTTCTGGATTATAGGCGGCAAGCAAATTTTCAAACACACGTCCCAACAATTCTGGGTCGAGTGACACTTCGGTGTCAGTGGTGGAGTTCTCCTCCACGGTAAAGTTATATTGTTTGAAGAGTTCTATCAAGCCGATAACAGTCACCTCATCTGTTTCCTCCTGCTTGTCTCCATCGGCGGCTTTGATGGTAACCATAACTTTCTTTGGTGATTGCAAGAAAAAAAGTTCGTTGGGGATAAAAGCACGGTATTTCAAATTTTTGCGATTGTCGGAGCGAGCATCATTGCTGCTGAATCCGTCATAATATGTGATTGGTTTGTATTTTGTCTCGTTTTCGTCCAAATCGTACTTGTCGAGGCACTCAAACAAACCGCCATTGAGGTATGGTACAGATGAGAACAAACGGATTACCTCTTCTTCTTTTTTATCTTCCGAAAAAGTGAACCATGATTCTTTGGTGTTATCCCGATAGAGATTCTTCACCCCATAACTCTCGCTGCTTCGTCTGCCACGCCCATAAAAATGCGTATTTTCGATAAAAGCCCGCTTGTCGCACTCTTGGTTGAGCGTAGCAAAGAACAGATTTTGCAGAATGGCATTATAGTAGTTGCCTTGCTTGGAAGATTGAGGGTCGAAATCTTTGAGTATGGTTTTGAGGTAGTCAATTTCAAACAGATTGTCTGGCACAAGGTGCTTCTGTTTGATAAACCATACAAAGAGCATACGGGTAATGAGACGTATGATTTTGATGTCAATCTTTTCGCGGTCATCGTTGTCGGTAACAGGGTCATTGGGGAAAGTAACGCCTGTGCGGTTGTCCCTTGCCCATAAATACCAATTATACAGTTTTCCATAGAACTCCTTGGTGAGGGCTTCGACGGAAAAGGCTTCACGGAGTGCTTTGAATGTAACCCCGCTTTGCTGTAAGGCAATGAAACGGCTTATAGGAGTGTGGTAGCCGCAGGCGGCATCGCCAAAGACGAAAGTAAAGCGCTTCGGGGCGGTAGCCTCGTCTTTGAGATCGCAAATCAAGGACAGACGCCAATTGTTTCCGTCGTCAAAGACTACCAATGCAGCATCCGTGAAATTCAGATAGTTTTTTACCAACTGCCGCAAGCCTACACGGCGTTTTGCCACAGAAGAATGCAGACGGAAATAATAGAACCCTATTTCGTAGTGGTCGGAAGTGGTTTTAGTTCCAAGGAAATACCCTTTTCCCTCATTAGCGGATAAGGACAACTGTTCGGGCGTAACACGCCAATGGTCGGGTTTCAGTACGTCACGTACAAAATCGGTATAGTCGTTGAGGTTGAACGATTGTTGGAACAATGTTAGGAGTTGTTGGTCGGAGTACATAGTTATTCAAATGTTTCGGAGGTGATGATTTCGGTTGTTTGTTGGTTGGTATCTTGCGCTTGGCGTTTGCCGTCGATATGATATCGGTCGTATAGTCGGGTCAGCATGTCAGACAGGATAGGTTTCATTTCGCTGACGGACATCGTCTTTCGCCGCTTGGTTACATCGCGGCTCATACGATTGAGCGAAAGTGTCAGATTGGAGAACATACCTTCGTCCACATATTGCTCCAGTGTAAGAACGGATTGATACAATTCGTCCGAAGCAAATATGCGTTTCATATCCCGCAGAAAGGCAATGGCTTTGGTAGTATTGGCATCCCGCTTACGCTCTTCCATCGAGGTATCAGTAGTTTCGGCATTATGCAGTTCGGTGATATAGGTCTGGTATGCCTTGCTCACGTGGGTATAGTGGATGTCTTTTACCTGTTCCATATTGCCCACCGGTTCGTCTTTAGCGGCACGAAGCAGTTCGGCAGCCTCTATGAATGGTATGGCTTTCGGTTTTTCATTGCCGGTGATGGTGTAGAACTGTTGGCGTTTGCCTGTGGTGATGTACACAACGGACGATTGTGGGGCAAGCGTCTTCGGGCGGAAAGCGGAAGAACGTACCGTACGGCTTTTGTACGGCAAGGCTTTGATATGCTCGTATAATTTTCGGTCGTGTGCATAGAGTTCACGAACTTCTCGCAGCAGTTCGAGTTGCTTGTCCACATTGTCGCGCACACTGTCATCAAAGAGTTGAAAATCGCGCAACATTTCCTCGTGGGAATATACTTGGGCGTCTTCACCGAGTGCGGAATGGAAACTCTGCAACTTGATGAGTGCATTGGTATAGAGTTTTATTTGTTGGTCTCCGTCTTTGGAGGGATAGAACATATAGTTGTAGATATGCTCTGAGGTGGAGCCTATACGGTTCACACGTCCGATACGCTGCATCAGGCGTGTGGCATTCCACGGAGAATCATAATTGACAATCACGTTGGAGCGATGCAGATTGACACCCTCTGCCAACACATCGGAGGCAATGATGATATTGTAGCGGTTTTCCTTTTCACCCGAATAGTTAGCATCGAAATTAGCTTTGATGTCTTTGAGTACGCTCTTGCGGTTGGCGGCACTAACCATCAATACATCTTTTCGTCCGAGTTCGTTGACCAGTTTGTCTCGCAGATAGGTTATGGTATCCACGCTTTCGGAGAAAACGACCAATTTCCCCTCTTTGTTGAATTCCTCCGTTTTTCCTTCAGCATTGATATGAACAGGTTGGAACATCTCGGTTTCCAAAAGGTGGCGGAAGGTATCAAATTTAGGGTCTTTGTCTATCTTTTCCCATTGTTCGGAGAGTTTGTTGAGTTTGTCGGCATCTTCTCTCAGACGCTCGATATATTCGGGTCTGAAATCGACTTGTGTAAAGAGTATTTCCTCTTTGGTGTAGCCGTGTTCGAGGGCTTTCTCCACGATGTCGTCCCATTCCATATCATTTGCCATCATACCTTTGACATCTATCTCTGGTGCGATAATGATATTGTTGTTTTCCCACATACTGATCATATCGTTGGTGATACGCAAGAACGTGCCCAGCGATTTTCGGAATGCATAGAAACTGCTTTCCAAGCGTTTTACCATGTGGGTGCGGAATATTCCAGAAAAGGTCTGCGCAAACTGCGTGGCATTGCGGTAATTGGCAGCCTTGTCACCAATAATATATTCGATAGCACGATAGCGGGCATAGTTCAAGCCAGTACCTGTCGGATTGTCGTTGTTCGGGGTGTCGGTCAGTATGGTGATGGTCTGGTAGAACAGGTCGCTCAACTCCGTATCCAAGTGGTACTCCTGCTCTATGGGCTGTTCCACATGAGGGAAACGGATGCCCTGACTCTTCAAATCGGCTTTGTACTCTTCGTTGTTCCAGAGGTTTGTACGGGTACGGCGTACCAATATCTGCTGCAGTACCTGCGTACGCATTTCCTCGTATATGCGGTCGGCTTCACGGGTGATATCTGCACGGCTTTCTTCTTTTCCGCGCTTGCTCATCAACTCCTTGTATTGCTTAATCCAAGGTTGGAAGAGCGTATTGATGTTGGTGATGCCGTTCAGTTGCGGGTGGCGGGCATTTTGGAACAGAAGTATCAGATTGCGGAAATCCTCAGGGCGGTTATTGAGCGGGGTAGCAGAAAGGAGCATCACTTTCTTTTGTGTACCAGGTATTATTCCCTCGCCCGTGCGCGGGGTCTTGCAGATACGTTGCAGTTCATCGTACCGCCCGGAGATGTCATTGCGGAAAGTATGTGCCTCATCCACGATAACCAAGTCGAAATCTTCCGCTCCGATACAATTATCTTTCCCGTCCAAAACTTTGTGAAGGCTTCCGTTGGTAAGGAATGTGGTGTATCGCTTCAGCCCGAAATCGCCGAATGTGTCCTGCCAGTTGTCTTTGACGGCGGGCGGGTAGATAACCAGAATATGGGTGTATCGCCCGTTCTCTTCCACAAAGCGTTTGGCAATCATTGCCGCCACAATTGTTTTTCCTGTTCCAACTACATCGGCGAGAAAGAATCCGTTGTAATTTTTAAGCATTTGGAAGCCCTGGATAACCGCATCGTTTTGGTACTTGAGCGACATATAGCCTTCGGGCATTGAGAGCGAGAAATTATCTTCTACCTGGCTGCCGAAGGTATCTATCAGCACCTTGATAAATATCTCGTAAGGGGTAGGCAGTTGCTCCAAATGGGTGCGTTTGCGTATTCGTTCAATATCTTCCGTCGTGATGGAAACGCCTTCATTCCAAAGGGTCTCAAATTCGTTTTTGCAGTAGGCTACATCGTCGTAGTCTTTCATTGCCACATTGAGTTCGTAGCGTGGAGATTGTGTAATCCCCAACCCCGAGTCGGAAATGTTGGACGAACCCATAATCACCCAACCGTCGGTATTCGGGTCAAAATCCTTTGGCAAACAGAGGTAGAATTTGGCGTGCAAGTTCTTGGATTTGTGAATGCGCATCTCTACCCTGCCTGAGATAATATCCTCGCATAGTTGCAGGATGCCTTCTTCCACCTCCGCAGAATAGGCGGCATCGCGTACATCCTGGATAAAATCTTTGGTATATATCAGCTTAGCCTCCTCATCGCCTTCCAAAAACAACATCGCCTGATTGTGTTTGCGAAAGATATTATCGATGTTGATACCTACCAGTATCTTTATTTCCTGTACATTGGTCAGTTCTTTTCTCAACTTGAAATAACCGGACGAGCGGAAATAGCCCACCACGGCAAGAAAAGAATGAAAATTTGGCATTTTAGCAGCAATTCCTTTGAATTTGTCAAACAAGGTGTGCTGCGGGGTATTGTTGAAGAACTTGGTACTCATGGTGTTTCTTCTAATTTAGGGTGCAAAGGTAGTGATTTTTAGGGAGATAGGCAAGGGGGCATGGATTTTTTACGGCGATGGTAAGCATTAAGGAGTTCTACTCAGTCCACCGGGTTTCGTTTCGCCAGGAACACCCCATTACGTCCACGGACTTATGGGGACCCTGCAGGCACTCAGTGCGCAAGCGCAGCAGCCTTACGCTTCACGCCGGATAGGGGACAATACTTTCTTGTTTTTGGGTAATTTTGCTTGCTAAGGGACTATACTTAACGTGAGTTCGAAATAACGAAAACTTATAAAATAAAGCGAACGAAAAGTTTTTTATGGAGCAATATGTACTGCAATTTGGAAACAAATACACGAAAAATTACACCAAATATATTCAAATATATAGAGTAACAACAACTCAAATATCTATTATCAACAAAAAAAATATACCAAACACTTTGAGTATATAGAACGGACTTAGTCGTTTACTTCTTGACCCGTAACGGTATAGATATTGTCGCCTTTCTGTATCAACACTTGTCCGTTGCGGATAATCTTCTGTATGGTAACGTTCTGATTATTGTCTTGGCTATTCTGTGTTTGCTCTACTGCGGTAGGCGTGGCACTTACAAACTCTGCCGTCAGAGTCATATCCTGCGAGATGGTTACCAAGCGCGGGTTGTCGGTGTTGCCATCGTTCCATCGGATAAAGCGGCGTTGGTCATTGAGTGGCACCGCACTGATATACACTTGCTGACCTACATTACACGTGAACACGTTTGCACTCTCGCAGCCGTCGGCATAAAGGGTGAGCGTACAAGAAGTGAGTATAGGTGCGAACTCGGCAGTAAAGGTTGTATTCTGCGAGACGGTTACCAAGCGCGGGTTGTCGGTGTTGCCATCGTTCCATTGTACAAAGCGTTGTTGGTCATTGAGTGGTACCGCACTAATATATACTTGCTGCCCCACGTTACACGTGAATACGTTTGCACTCTCGCAGCCGTAGGCATAGAGGGTGAGCGTATAAGAGGTGGCAGCATAGCAGCAACCAACTATTGATAATGCAATAGCACTGAAAAACAATTTTGTTTTCATTGTAAAAGTTGTTTACATGTGTATTTTTGTTATTTTGCGTGTGTTGCGTGTCCTTGCCGGTGTGAGAGGGTTCTACTGCTACGGGCAAACAGGACGGACGGAAAGACCGCGGTAGCGATAGTAGTAGAACCTGCGCACGTAGTCCGAATTGGAGTAGAGGCCCCACGCGTAGTTCGGGTAGGTCTCGTAGAGCGACGAAGACCAATAGTCGCCGTAGTAGCCGACACCGTAGAGATTCGTATCGCCGCGATAGCCCGCAGCGGGAAGAAAAATGGAGTTGCTGTTCGTTTTGCCGGTTACTTGATAGCCATTGATACCGTTTTGCGTGGTCCACGTCCAAGTGCAGTTGGCAATCAATTCCGCCCATTCGGCATCGGTCGGCATACGCCAACTACCACCCCAACTCACTTGAGCGGCATCGTCTTCGGGGTCCAAAGTAGTCTTGTTGTCGGTAAAGCCATTGTCACCGTAACTTGCATTATTGCAGTACTTGGTGAATTTGTTACCATTGCCATTGGCGTACTTGTAGGTAGCCCAAGAATAGTAATCTTTTGGTAAGACTTCACCCCACGCATAGTAGTTGCCGGAGTCTTCAGGTTTCTCGGCACCGATGTTGCACGACGCCCACTTAATGCCACTTGGCAGACCGAGGTCAACGGCTTGCACATTCTCCGGTTCTGTGGTGGGACGGATGTCTTCGGTTTTGCCGTTCTTGCTACAATCCTCATAGATTGAAACAGTTGGCACCTGCGCCCACGCTGACACTCCCACCAGCAGGGCGATACTCAAAGAGATAAATTTGGTTTTCATATACTGGCTTGTGTTTGTTGTTTCCACTTTGTTAATTCGGCTATTGACATTCTCCGTTTTTGTTTTGTTCACATACAGGCACACAAAAAACGCGGAGAATCCTTCTATATTTAACATGAGTTCGAAATAACGAAAACCTATAAAACAAAACGAACTTTACCTTTGCATCGTGAAAGTAGAGGTATCAAAAATTAAGATGGAGAGTC
>SAMEA104315435__coassemble_768_pt1 | contig 19441 bp, 9 predicted proteins | sample SAMEA104315435__metabat2_high_PE_041 | metagenome-assembled genome bin SAMEA104315435 (sample SAMEA104315435) | gut metagenome | biome: Monkey gut; feature: monkey-associated habitat; material: faeces | place: China | collected 2013
CATCTTAATTTTTGATACCTCTACTTTCACGGTGCAAAGGTAAAGTTCGTTTTGTCTTATAGTTTTTTATTATTTCGAACTCACGTTAATTTGTTGTTAAAATCGCCTTTTCTATTGCATATTTGTAAAAATAGCAGTACTTTTGTACCCGAGAACGTGATGATTGTTTTCATTGACCCTCCTTTGACAAACATCCCACACATGATACACCTCGCTTACATACCGCGCAAACGCCACACATCGTTTTATACGGCTGCTTGCTGTGTGTCTGCTGCTGTGGTAACTATAGATTTTCGTAAGGTATATTGGCTCCCTTTATTAGGATTTCCGGCTTTGTGGTCTGAAATCCTTTTTCTTTTTGGGTGCACTTCGGATAGGGCACTGAATCTTAACAATCGTACATTTTGGCATCTCTGTGCCAAACAGCATAGGATGTGCATAGGATACGCATAGGATAGGCTGACGATAGACCACCTCTTCGCACCACAAAATCTTAACAAAAAGCACTTTTTTGATACCTGATAATTTTGTTTGTAATTTCTAACTTTCTATATAATGAAACAATTTAGACTACTTCTCACCATCCTCACCCTACTGGTTGTAGGAAGTATGACTACTTGGGCAGAAACAGTAACGTATACATTTACGAGTGAAAGTTTTGCTGACGCAACACAATCTTGGACTGCAACAATTGCTGCATTTGGATTTGATGAATCGAAAGGTGTACAAAGAACAAAGGGAACTGCAGTTGCAACGACAAAAACGGAGATTTCTAATATCACCAAAATTAGCATCAGTGCAGTAACTACGAGCCGCGGTGTTGGTACATATAGTGTGAAGGTAGGTAATAGTGAGGTCGGAAGTAAATCTTTATCCAAACAGAAGTCTCTATCAACATACACTCTTTATGAGGGTACTCCTATTTCGGGCAAAGTGGCGATTACTATGAATTGTACTACAAACTCGCTCTACCTAAAATCTGTTACAATAGAGACATCTTCTACTTCCTGCACCATTCCTACATTTAAGATAGAGAACAAGACTATTTCGCTATCCGAAGTCCCAACGGGCGGCTATGATATGTCCACCAACCTGACCATCGATAACGGTGGTTCGACCGGCGCAATTACGTACTCTTGCGATAATTCGGATGTGAATATTAGGGGTGATAAATTCAATACATCTGTTGCCGGCACCTACACCATCAACGCCACTATGGCAGCAGACGCAACCTATTGTGAAGACACAAAATCATTCACTATCACGGTTCTGTCTACTCCTTGTACAAAATTGGAAAAACCTACGGAACTGAGTACCACAAATGTCACGGCAACCTCTGCAGAACTATCGTGGACGGCAGTACCCAACGCTACGAAATATCTGGTTACGTATGGCGATGTGAATGTCCCGGGGTCGAAACAAGAGAATGCCACTGCCACCACATACACGCTCACTAATCTCACACCTTCAACGCAGTATATTTGGTCAGTAAAAGCCATTGGCGATGGTACTACCTATTGTGACAGCGAGGAAAGTCAAACAACAGGCGACTTCACCACCGCTGCCCTACCGAAATATACTATCATTTGGAGTACGCCAACCGGCACAGATACTACACAAGTTACTCCGGGCGACAAGGTTGTGTTGCCTACCACTGACCCTACTTCGTGCAGTAGCACTTATGCCAACTTTGTGGGTTGGTTTACAGAGGCAGCCGGCAGCGAAAGCAATCCCTCTACCGCCAAACCCGCCACACAAGTAACGGCAGCCACCATCCCCACAGGCGATACCACCTACTATGCCGTGTTTAGTGATGCCGCAGGCGACGGCACTACAACCGTATTTTCAGAAACATTTAATAAGGCGAATGGAACGGGTGGTAATGATAATCGGTGGTCTGGCAGTATAGCCACTACGGCTTGGAATGTAACACAATGTGATAATACCTCTGATTGGACTGTATCAAGTGTCTATTTTGCAAATGCTTGTATCAAAGCAGGTTCTGGTTCTAAACAGGGTTCTGTTCAGACTCCATCTATTACCATTAGTGGAAATGCTACGATTACGTTTTTGGCTGGTGCATGGGATGGAACAGATGAAGAAACTACTTTGAATATTTCTGCCACCAACGGCAAATTAAGTCAGACATCCGTAACGATGAAAAAGGGAGAGTGGACTTCCTATACGATTACCTTATCTGATGTTACTTCCGGTACTACTCAATTAACCTTTGCGGCTGCGGATGCTACTAAAAACCGTTTCTTCTTGGATGAAATTAAAGTTGTTGTCAGTTCAACCACCCCCGCTACGGGCTATATCTCTTTTTGCACTCCGTACATCAAGGGAACGGATAATATTACCGTTACTTCTGCCAAAGGCATTTGGGTAGAGGCGGTAACCAAACTAAAAGTTGAGTGCCAAAATCTGACCCGAAATAGTGGTGAAACCACTGTTAGTATCACTGCCAAATCGCTGACAGACGGATTTTATATTAAAAAATCAGGTACCAATGATGAGGGTACGGCAGCAAATAACCCGTTAAGTTTGGTTACTAATCATAGAGATGATACCTACTCAACGGACTTAGTAGTAGTTTATAAGCCCACACAGGACAACGTAACAGAAGAGGGTAAGATAGCCCTAAGGGTATATCAGTATGATGGAAGTACAGATTATGCCACCGACACTATCATTGTGCATGGTAGGTCGTTACCGGCAGAGTTTGTACTTGCAGCCAAGACCACCAATGGTTGGGTGGCTCTCCCTGCCGATTTAGGCACCAGTTTAACCGATGCGGTTAAAGAGCCGTACACGATTTCCGTGGACGATGACGCAGCCCCGACAAAGGCTACCTTAGCCCCGCAAAGTGCGCTCTATTCTGCGGCTATGCGCTCTACAGCCAATGCCATACCAACAGGACTGCGCTTTGTGGCAGGCGAAAGATACCTGCAAGGCTCTCAGTCCGAAGGGGAAACCAAGGTGTGGCTGTCTTCCAACAACAGCAAGCAGATGCAGTCGTGGGAGTTGCATAGCAGCAATCTCACCGACTACTTTGTGCGCCTGCGAGCAGCGGAAGAAGGACGCTATCTATCCTACAACGCCACACAGGGCAAGATAGCCAACTACAAGCAGGACAGCCGCTTGCGTATTTTGCCTGTAGAGAATACCTGTATGCGCTACGACGCACCGAATATCAGTGTGCATGCACTCATCTCTACAAGCGTTACTTTTGTTTGGGAGGCAATAGCGGGCGTAACTGACTATGAATACAGCCTTGACGGTGAAAAGACGTGGCAGATTTGTAGCGACATCGAGACACTCGGCACGGAAGTTAAATGGACATTGGCAAACCTGACCTCCGAAACCAAGTACACCGTTTATATCCGTGCCAAGGTGGCAGACGACAAGATCAACTGCTCGGCTTCCGATAGTGAGACCTTCACCACCCCCACTTGCGACGATGTACCTGTTGATTTGTGGGAATCGGCTACCGCCAATGCCGCTACTATTATGTGGAGTGCCAAGGCGCCAACCGCTACCGTAAAAATCTATGCTGACGAACAAGGAACTAAATTGGTCAAAGAAACACTCAACGCAACCACACCTTGTAGGATAATCGGCTTGGAGCAGAATACGGACTACTATTACCAAGTGTTGGCGGGCGGTTCGTGTGCTTCGGCAATAGCGCATTTCAAGACAGAGTCAAACGAGGTGAGCGTTGTCGAATGGAAGAAAGATGCCGTTATCGTGGACATCAATACCGAAGTAACCGATGCCGACGAAGTCAGCATCTTGGTCGAAGGGCAGAAGACCCACGGTACCAACAACAATGTAGCCGATGACCTGTTCTTCAGCAAATACTATGAGGCAACGGGAAATGTGAAGTTGGTAGCAATCTACAATGGAACGAAGGATACATTGCCACTGACCAATGTGAAGATTAAACTTGGAATAACATCATGGGATACGGAGGAGATTTCTATGGCAGAATATGGTGAATACAAGCGTGGTCACATTGCTCCGGATGAGGAGATTATTTTGTGGTACTATAAGGAGAAAGACGCAACAGATGAGAAAATAGTTTCTTGTGTAAAGAATAAAATAGATGTTGATATGTTGAATTATGATGAGTCTAATGTGTCTTTTTCCGGTAGACAAACATTGGCTTTGGTTAGAGGTTCGGAGATTATTGATATTATGGGTGCGATTAATATCAAAGATACAAATGTTGATAATGTGAAGCCTATAAAAGGAAATTGTGAGCCTTCATGGGGCGATATTACAATCTATAATAAGGATCATAGAACATGGTGTGGTACAGGATATTCCCTTGATGACCCGACACAAGAGATTGAATTATCAATGAATCGTTGCCTTCTTGTACGTAGCAACAAAGTGCACTCCGGTGACAGTGCAGTGATAAAGAATGTTGGTGCATTTAAGACATTTACTAAGGGCGAATGGCTTGGGCGACAAGTTACGAAAGGCGATGATAACGGTGTCACGGAATCCTGCAATGGTTTTGCGTATGTGGCGGACTTCAACTACAACGACTATTATACCACCTACGATTCTATCGCCAATCTGGAGATAAAAGGCAATCGTAATGAGGACGGAACGTACACAATACCTATTCTAAAACTGGATACAATGGCTTGTACCAACTTGCGTCTGCAACTCAAGAAGAAAGGTACTATTCAGGCAACACGTGAGGAGAAAGTGCCAATTATCGTCAATCAAAACACCAATACCGAGGATCCTGCTTTCTTCGGCGGGAAACTGACCGACGAGATTTGCAAAACCTGCGATGTGGTAGTGCGCGACAATGTCAAACTGACACACACCACCGCCGGTGTGAGAGAGTTCCGCGATATGTATGTCTATGCGGGCAGTAAGTTGGAGATACCCGAAGGAACGGCAATGATGTTAGGTTCTGTGTATATGTTTGCCCTCAATGACAGTGTGTCGTATGCCATTGTCAACAACGCGGACGGGGCTACTACTCCTGCTATCACCATAGGTAATGTGGTGCATATCAAGCGTATCGACGGACGCTACTGGTACCCGTTCTCGCTGCCCTACGACTGCAACATCGCTGACATCGACCAACTCAACGGACAGCCGCTTGGTGTCTATGGTACCGATTGGGGTATCAAGTACTACGATGGGCAACGCCGCCAGAGCGACGGCAATAGTACCACCCACTATGGCGAGGTGTCCAACTACTGGACAATGATGCCCAAGGATGGACAACTGAAAGCCTATGCCGGCTATATCATCGGGCTGTTTGTACCTGTTGCCGATGAACCGCTGATGAAGTCGGTTAATTTCCCGCCTGCTACCGAGAGTGCTTACACCGAAAATGCAGACTCCAAGACAACACATATCACCAACTGGTCGGACAACCTGAGTGCTAAACCACGCCACCATGGCTGGAACTTTGTCGGCTCACCGTATATCTCGCTCTTTGGCTCGAATAATACAAAGGACGAAGGTCTTTACAATACCCAAGTGCAGATGGGGTGGACCGATGCCTTAGGAAACCAACGAGACAAAGACAATACCTATGTGTCTATCCCCAATGGTGGAAATACCAACACCTACACACAGGCACTGGCTTCGGGCGTTACGATTTATCCGTTCTCGGCATATTTCGTGCAGGCGATAGACCCGACCAATGGGCAAAGCAACACGCTGGAACTCAGGTATAGCAAGAGCCAACGCCGTCTGCCTACATGGGCTCCGGCACGCACCGCGAAGACCAATGCCCTGATTCTGACCGAGTTGGATATTACCAACGGCGCACTTAGAGACAATACCGGTGTATTGGTAAGCAATGTGTATTCCGCAGAATATGAGATAGGCGACGACCTGACAAAGATGTACGCCGCAGCGCAGAAACCGCAACTCTACACCATCGACGCGCACAACGACAAGATGGCATACCAAGCCCTGCCCGACGTGTTGGCACACGCTATCCCGCTGGGTATCTATGTCCCCCAAGCCGGCAACTATACCCTGTCGCTCAATCGCTATGTGAGCCGCTTGGAGGCTGCCGAGGCGGTTTATCTGCTTCACAATGGCGCTGTCGTAGCCAACCTGTTGCTGTCCGACTATACCGTTGCGGCTTCCGCAAAGGGGACTATATCCGGGTATAGTCTGGATATCCGCCGTGCGCCGGAGGTGGTAACCGACATCGTGCCTGCTGCCGGAGACGCACCCTATATCATCGCGCGCGATGGCGTGTTGGCGATTGCCAACCTGCCTGCCGATGCTGTCGTACAGGTATATGACGTACTCGGACATCAGTTGCTCCGTGCCGACACACCTGCCACCGCAACGCTGCAAGTGCCTGTGGCGCAGATAGGTGTCTATACTGTGGTGATTACCACCGCCAACGGACAACAGGTGCTTAAGACACTGCTCCGCTAACCGATACTGTTTTTATTGACCCTCAACATATTTGACCTCAACAATGAAAAAGATACCGTTCTTGTTTTGCTTCCTATGGGTGTTGCTCTTTCCCGTCTCGGCGGTGGCGCAATATGCCGGTGCAACACGCAGTATAGTCGAAGATATGACGTCCACATCGTCCTACACCCCTGTGCAGACCGATAGCAGCACGTGCAACTATCGGGTGTGGACACCGTTGCGCAATGGCTACCGTATTACCCAAGCAGGTTCTGCCTCACCGCAGAAGATAGGCAGTGTGCAGTATCTCGGGCAGTCATACGCCGAGGCAAACAGGCTGATGCCTACGCAGATAGCATTGCGTCCCAACCTGTATGCCATCGGGGCGGTCTCGCTTGATGACGCTTGCGAAGAAACCACACCGGAGACAATGTCCCGCCCCCGTCGGGTCAGTCCGGGTGGGGGAATCGGAGAACCCGGTGCCTTACCTGTAGGCGATGTGCCATGGTGGGTGGTTCTGCTCACCGCTGTGGGATATGCCCTGTGCCGCTCAAGGCGGGTGCATAAACAGAAATCTTACTAAGAAAACTCTTATAACCCAACCTGAGTCTGCGGTGCAATACATACCGCACTCTGTGGGAAAAATAGCAAAGGGACTGTCCTATAATAATATGGCAGTCCCTTTGCTTGTGCCACCCGATAGTCAATCCGATGTCGGACGAGGCACTTTAGTTGGTATCGAATGTGTGTGATTAGGCGGTCTCTCTTGATTTGCAGCGAGTGGCTGATTGCTGTATTCGGATAAATTTTTAGAGGGCATTATTGGAGAGTAAAATGACCTTAACGGTGTCGTTTATGCCAGATAGAGTTTTACGTTTTTTTCGCGGAGACGGGTAGCCATACCTTGCGGGAGATTGTTGTCGGTTACGATGGCTTGTATCTGCTCCACATCCGTGATATGGCAGAAACTGCGTTTGTTGAATTTCGACGAGTCGAATACGGCTATCGTCTCGCGTGCCTGCGCAATCATTGCCTGGTTGAGCATTGCCTCCTCCAAACTGGGAGTGGAGATACCCGAGTCAAGCGAGAACGAGTCCACGCCAAGGAATAGTTTGTAGTTGCTGAAATGGCTGAGCGTATTGAGTGCCAGCGGCCCGACGGTGGAGTGGCTGTTGATACGCACATGCCCGCCGAGGATAATCACCGTAAAACGCTTGTAGCGCATGAGTTCAACGGCGATATTCATCGCATTGGTGATAATGGTCAGGTTGGTAAAACGGTCAAGATGACGGGCTATCTCAAGCGTCGTGGTGCCGCTGTCGAGCATAATGTTGTCGCCGTCTTGTATGAGTGTGGCGGCAAAAGCACCGATACGCTCTTTCTCACGGAAATTGAACATCCGTTTCTGCCCGATGGCGGTATCCTCGTTCTGATTCTCTATGGGACGGCGGATTGCCCCTCCGCGGGTGCGCACCAATAGGTTTCGATCCTGCAAAATTGTCAGATCCTTTCGGATAGTTACTTCCGAAGTATGCAAAGTCTTGCTCAATTCTGTAACCGAGACTTCATTATTGCTCTCCAACAGGTTGAGAATCATCGCTCTGCGCGATTTGGCAGAGGTGCTTGTCAGTTGTGTCATACGCTTTCGATTTTTCGTTCGCAGGCAAAGTTACGACATATTTTCGAAATATGGTAATCGTTCTTTTTCTTTTCTTTCTTTCGAAACGTTACGAAATGCAAAATATGGTAATTTTTCAACACTAATGTATTGAAAACCAGTAAGTTGAATTACCCCCCCCCATAAACATGTTTTTCAACATATTTTGTGGCAAAGTTATTGATTTCGAAAGCAGTAATTTTGCAGCGTCTTAACGAGTAAATACACACAAAATTATGGATACATTTACACACAAAGAGATTCTGCAACAACCTGCAGCGTGGCGCAAGGAGTACCAACTATTGGTAGAGAAAAAGAGTGAAATACAAGCGTTTTTGGCAAAATATCTGACACCCGAAACCGACATTGTTCTCACGGGTGCGGGGACGTCGGCGTTTATCGGTGATGCAATTGCACCTGTGTTGCGCGGAGCATGGGAGAATGTGCGGGCAGTGGCTACCACTGACCTTGTTACCAATGCAGAGGACTATCTTGAGGCCAATAAGCCGCTGTTGCTGATTAGTTTCGCCCGATCGGGGAATAGCCCTGAAAGTGTGGGGGCGGTGAATTTGGCAAATCGTATATGCCCTAATATCGCACATATATATATTACGTGCAACAAAAACGGACACCTCGCTCAGACCGGCAAAGCAGAAAATGTGCTGACCCTTCTGCTGCCGGATGAGACCGATGACAAGAGCCTGGCTATGACCAGCAGTTTCTCTACAATGCTTCTTACTTGCTTGATGCTCAGTAAGATAGATACAATTGAGAATGAGAAAGAGGCGGTGGAACATACGGCGCAGAATGCACAGACGGTCATCGACATTTATGCCGCTTCGCTGCAAGAGATTGCTAATCGTAAATTTGAGCGTGCGGTGTTCCTGGGGTCGGGACCGATGAAAGGTATCGCCGAAGAGTGCCATCTTAAGTTGCAGGAACTCACCGATGGCGGCGTAGTTTGCAAGTTCGATAGTTTCCTGGGCTTCCGCCATGGACCGAAAGCAGTGGTGAATGAGCATTCTATCGTGGTGTACCTGATGCAGGACGACGAATACGTACAGCAGTATGAGCGCGACCTCGTGAAACAAGTGAGCGACAACAATCGTCTTGTGGCACAGGTGATTGTTATTGCGGGCAAACGTGTCGTGATTGAGGGCGTCAAAGAGGACTTGCAGGTCGTAATGCCGTTTGGTAGCGCGGAGACAAGTGTTTATGGGATATTGCCGTATGTGCTTGTGGGGCAGTTGCTTGGCTATTACACATCCCTGAGCCATGGGCTGTGCCCCGATACACCTTCCGTTTCGGGCAATATCCACCGCGTGGTAGAAGGCGTCAAAATATATGAATAATATGTGGTTAAGGAGTTTAGAAGTTAAGGAGAAGTTTAATAGGTTTGAAAGTTTATAGGTTTAACTATATCAAACCCCTTAACCATTTCAACTTCTTCTAAACCAATCAACTCCTAAACTCATCAACTAATAAACTAAAAACAAACAACTATGGCAAAGACAGAGAATATCCTCCGCGTGATGGAGGAACTGAAAGAGAAAACCGGTGTACCTCGCACTTTGTTTGCGGCTTGCCCTAACTCCTTGTCGGTAATCCGCGCATCGTTCCGCGCGGCTAAACGCAATAATGCACCTATCTATTTCGCTACCACCCTCAATCAGGTGGACTGCGATGGTGGCTATACGGGCATGACCCAGGCCGAGTTTACCAAAGTGCTTCGTCGCGAGGCAGAGGCGGTGCATTATACCGGTCAGTATGTAGTGGCTATCGACCACGGAGGTCCATGGCTCAAAGATAAACAATCCATTGAGCGTTGGGACACCGAGCGGGCTATGGACGGCGTGAAGAAATCCTATGAAGCCGCTATCCTTGCCGGCTACGACCTGATTCATGTGGATCCGACGGTGGATATCTTCTTGCCAAAGGGGCAAATTATTGATATTCATGTGGTTGTAAAACGCACCGTAGAATTGATTCTCCACGCCGAGAACTTCCGCAAGGCACATAATATCGCGCCTATTTCTTATGAGGTAGGCACCGAGGAAGTACACGGCGGATTGGCTGACGAAAAAACATTCGATACGTTCCTTACCGGACTGAAAGCCGGTTTGGCGGAGGTCGGATTGTCGGATGTATGGCCTTGTTTCATCGTGGGTAAAGTAGGTACCGACCTGCATACCACCACTTTCGACCCTGAGGTGGCACGCGAACTGACCGCCAAAGTGCGTCCGTATGGCAGTTATATCAAAGGACATTACACCGACGATGTCAGCAACCCTGAGGAGTATCCTCTGTCGGGTATGGGCGCAGCCAACGTAGGTCCGGAGTTTACTATGAACGAATACGATGCGCTTGCTGAACTCGAAGAGGAGGAGAAAAAATTGTTCGCAGAGGGCAAGATTGCACAACTGAGTAACATGACGCAAGTGCTTTGGAAGTGTGTGTATGAGTCCAATCGCTGGAAGAAATGGCTTCATGGCGAGGAAGTGGGAAAAGACCTCAAGGAGTGCACGCCGGAACGTCAGTTGTGGCTTGTCAAGACCGGTTGCCGATATATCTGGCAAAAACCGGAGGCTCTTGTAGCACGCCAAATGCTCTACGACAATCTCGAACGCTTGGGGATTCACGCCGAAGAAGTAGTCCTGATGCGTATTGAGCATAATATGGATAAGTACTATCGTGCTTTCAACCTCATCGACTTGAACGATTACATTAAATAAGTTGATGAGTTGAATAGTTGAGCAGTTTAGGAGAAGTTGAATAGGTTTAGGAGTTGAAAAGGTTGAACTCATTAAACTACTTAACTTTCTCAACACTTTCAACTTCTTCTCAACTCATTAACTCCTCAACTTCTCAACCCACCCCAAAAGAATATGAATTGTGCATTGTTTGATATCATCGCCCTTGGTGAACTCAATGTGGACTTGATTCTCAACCAAATCGACGGGTTTCCGGAGATTGGTAAGGAGAAGTTCGCACGCAATATGACCCTCACCCTCGGTAGCAGTACCGCTATCTTTGCTGCCAACGCCGCTGCGTTGGGCAGCAAGGTGGCTTTCTGCGGAATGATCGGCAACGACTCGTTTGGCGACCTCGTGGAGACAAGTCTCCAAGCCAAGCATGTCGATACGCGATATCTCATCCGTACCGATAAGTATGCCACAGGTGCCACTATCTGTATGAACTACGATGAGGATCGTGCTAACCTTACCTATCAAGGGGCTATGGACGCTATGGGGCTGTCCGACATCAATCCTGATGTGTTCAGAACCACTAAGCATATACATATCTCATCGGTCTTTATGCAGAGTGCCCTCAAACGCGACCTGATGCAGATCTTGCGTCTTGCCAAAGAGAACGGCGTTACCACTTCGCTCGATACGCAATGGGACCCGGTTGAGCAATGGGACTTGGACTATCGTGAGGTATTGCCGCTTATCTCTGTTTTTATGCCCAACGAGAAGGAACTTTGTGCGCTCACACGCAGCAAAACAGTGGACGAGGCAATCGACAAAATATTGCCTTATATCAATGCCGCTGTTATTAAACAGGGTAGCCGTGGCTCACTCTTGCTTACCGCAGAGGGGGTACGTCGTCAGCAAGAGGCTATGCTCAATACCCGGGTGGTGGACGCTATCGGCGCAGGCGACTCGTTCAACTCGGGATTTATCTCACGGTTCGTACAGGGCAAACCGCTGGAGGATTGCCAACAATACGGCAATATGACAGGCGCTGTCAATACTACCGCTGCAGGCGGTACGGGCGCATTTACCTCCCGTGAGGATGTCGAGCGCATCGCAAAGGAACGTTTCGGCTTTGAAGCCTGATGCTATCCTCTACGTGAGATATACGAATGATATACGAGAGATACACGAAGGATAAAGCATACCATAAGCATCTTTTAGAGATACATTAACCCAATAATATACTCTGCTTGTCCCCCTCTTTGAGGGGATGCGGGGGAGTCCCATTTGAATATGAAAAAAACACTAATCTTCGCTTTTGCTGCCTTGGCTATGGTGGCTTGCACAAACCAACCTGCACAAAAGCAGGTGAATAGTCCGATGGACACTATCTTGCTCAACGACTATCGTCCTGTCAATGTGAATAACATTCCCGAGACCTATGTTGAGAAAGGCAAGTTCCCTATCATTGACTTCCATTCGCACGACTATGCTACTTCCAAAGAAGAGGTTGCAGAGTGGGTGAAGACGATGGACGCTTGTGGTATCACCGAGACCCATATCATGCATTGTTCGTGGATTGGCGACCCATTGGAGAGCGTGATAGAGCGTTATGCCGATTATCCGGACCGTTTCAAGTTCTGGTGCTGTTTCGACTACACACAAATGCTCCAAGATGGTTCCGCTGACGAGGCAATTGCATACCTTGAGAAATGCCACGCCCTCGGCGCTATCGGTGTAGGTGAGATGGGCGATAAGGGAGAGGGAGACCTCTATGCACGCCCCACTGAAGGACGCGGAATCCACCTCGATGACCCCCGTCTGCACCCTGTGCTGACCAAGTGTGGTGAACTGCACATGCCCATATCCATCCATATTGCAGAACCCTATTGGATGTATCTCCCGCAGGACCGATACAACGATGGTCTGCCAAACGGTGCTGTCTGGCATGTGGACACCACGGCTGCGGGCTGTCTCGGATACGATGGTCTGATGACCTCTTTCGAGAATGCTGTGCGCGAGAACCCCAATACTATCTTTATCGCGTGCCACTACCTTAATATGAACCAGGACCTGCCGCGTCTGGGGGCATTGTTGGATAAATATCCCAATCTCTACGTGGATATTGCAGCACGTGTGGCAGAGGCTGCGCAGACACCGCGCGCTACACGCGACTTCCTTATCAAGTATCAGGACCGTGTTCTCTTTGGTACCGACAATGGTATGGGCGCAGATATGTATCGCAATATATTCCGCGTGTTTGAAACCGCCGATGAACATTTCTACATCCACGATTTCAACTACCATTGGCCATTGTCGGGATTCTATCTCCCCGACTCGGTACTTGAGAAAATCTACAACAAGAACGCTACCCGTATCTTGCAGGAATACAAGTAATTTCATAGTGTCTATAGTGTCTGTAACAACTATAAAAGCAAAAACAAATGAAAAAAGTTTGTTGGTTAGTAGTAATTGGTATTGTTGCACTCGCAGCAGGTTGTTCTTCGCCTAAACCTGAAACCGACCTGCTGGAGTGTGATGCGGCTACGATGACCCGGTTCCCGTATTCCGAGAATGGGGTCATCGTAGAAAAGCATCAAACTTCTACGCCTGTGGCTCAATACCCGGGGCTCACACGTATCGAGACCTACTACGTAAACAAAGGTAAACCTATCACCGTCCGTGCCTATGAGATGTGTCGCACACGGGTGGAGGTCGCTGACACCGTTCTTTGGAGTCTCCAACCCTCCTCCACTTCTGCACGCCTCGATTGGGTATTGCCGGTCAAGGAAGGTTTCTACAAGCAGAACTACCTCGGTATGAACAACTGCGACTACGGAGGCGGTATCCCGATGCTCGACCTGTGGACACGTGATGGCGGTGTGGCTATCGGCTTGTTCGAACCGGTCTTGCGTATGATTTCCATGCCTGTCGAGTGGAAACGCTACGACAATGCTGTAACAATGTCGCTTCGTTATGAGTACGAAGAACCGCTCCTGCTCAATACCGGCGATACTCTTCGCTGCTTCTCGGCGTTCCGATACAACCATCAGGGAGACTTCTTCAATGCCCTTCGCACTTTCTCTTCGGTGATGCAAACGGAAGAGGGGGTACGTATGCAACCGTCTGAGAACGAGGCGTTCGAACCGGTATGGTGTGCATGGGGATATGAGCGTCAGTTCACTATCAACGAGGTCATCGGCACACTCGACAAGGTGGCAGAACTCGGCTTCCGTTGGGTGGACGTCGATGATGGCTACCAGATTGCCGAAGGCGATTGGGAAACCAATAGTCGTTTCCCGGGGGGCGACCGTGATATGCGTCGTCTCACCGATGAGATTCACCGTCGTGGTATGTATGCCAAATTATGGTGGGCACCGTTGGCGGCAGACCCCGGAACACGTGTGTTGCGCGAGCATCCCGAGATGCTGCTCCGTACCAAGGAATATGCGCCTGAATTTATCACATGGTGGGATAGTTGGTATCTCTCGCCGGTCAATCCCGCTACTACGGAATACACCAACGACCTCTTGCACCGTTTCCTCTCTGTATGGAACTTCGACGGACTCAAGATAGACGGCCAGCATCTTAATTGCTGTATGCCAGACTACAACGATGCTTCCGGTCTCGACTATCCGGAAGAGGCGGTGGAGAAACTGCCGTCCTATTTCGAGAATATCTACAATCAGGCGCGTGCCATCCATCCGCACGCTGTCATTCAAGTCTGCCCTTGCGGTTGTTCTATGAACTACTATCTCTTGCCTTTTATCAATCAGGCAGTGGCGTCCGACCCTACTTCTTCGGCACAAGTGCGCATGAAACGCAAGGCGTATGCGGCTATGGTTCCGCAGATGGCATACTATGGCGACCATGTGGAACTCACCGATGGTGGTACCGACTTCGCTTCGCAAATAGGTACAGGCTCGGTCATCGGTACCAAGTTTACCTATCCGAAAGATAATCCTCATGCTTCGGGTTCCTTCCTCCTTACACCCGAGAAAGAACAACTCATCCGCCATTGGATGCGTATATATAAGGAGAAGGACCTCGCCCGCGGAGAGTATCTGAACCTATATACGTATGGTTTCGACTATCCCGAAACACACGTCATTCGCCAACATGGCAACCTCTACTACGCGTTCTATGCCGACCAATACACGGGGCAGATAGAGTTGCGCGGACTGGAAAAAGGCAAAACCTACACGGCAACCACCTACACGGCTGAGAATCCTATGGAGTTCGAGGTAAGCGGTGATAACCCGACTATCAATGCCGACTTTGTCGGAAACTATTTATTGGAAGTAAAAGAAAAAAAGTAATTTCTTTCATTTCTTTTATTTCTCTCGCACCGCAGGTGCGTAGGAAACAAAAAACTAATTACAAACCCTAAAATAAGTACAGATGAAAACATTTCATGTTATTTGTATGGCATTGCTCTTGGGTACCACATCCGCCTTTGCGTCAATTACGGTCAAAGGACAGGTAACCTCTGCCGAGGACGGTCTCGGTATGCCGGGAGCAAGTATCGTAGTCAAAGGGACAACAACGGGTACAATCACCGATTTCGATGGTAACTATGAGATTGAGGTGGACAATGGTGCTACGTTGGTATTCTCCTTTATGGGCTACAAGTCCCAAGAACACAAAGCGGTTCCTCACCTGAGCGTTACCCTCCAATCCGATGCCATCATGATGCAAGAGGTGGTCTCCCTGGGGTATTCGTCGGTGAAGAAAGCCGAGTTGTCATCGGCGGTGGTTACTGTTTCGGCTGACCAACTCACCGATGTTACCACTTCTGATGTGGGAAATATGTTGCAAGGTAAAGTGGCAGGTGTGCAGGTTACCAATGCGGGCGGTCAGCCTGGTGATGCAGCACAGATTCGTGTGCGTGGTACCGGTTCTATTACTGCTTCGAGTGACCCTGTTTATGTGGTCGACGGTGTGATGGGTGCTTCGTTCAACCCGCAAGATGTTGAGACAATCTCTGTCCTCAAAGATGCTGGTGCTACGGGTATCTATGGTGCTGCGGCTGCAGGTGGTGTCATCGTCGTTACCACCAAGCAGGGTAAGAAAAATGACAAACTATCTGTCGATATCAAGGCTACTGCAGGTGCCAAACAAGCCCTCTATAGCAATTATAAGATGATGAACTCTGCCGAGTTGTACAATTTCCACAAGTCGCTCTATTCGAAAACCGTCTTCAATAGCCAATATCCGAAGAGTCTGCTCCAACAAGACTACAATTGGCAAGATGAGTTCTTCAAAACAGGTGTGGTACAAGACTACTACGTTTCCGTCAAGGGCGGTTCGGAGAAAGTGGGCTACTATGCAGGTCTCAGTTACTATGGCGAGGAAGGTACTCTCAAATGTACGGGTATGCAGAAAGTGAGCGGTCAGTTCTCTATGAACGCAGACTTGACCAAGTGGCTCGATATGAGTGTACGTGCTTCGTTCTCCAAGTCATCGGTTGATTATGCTCCGTCATGGACTATGCTTGATGATGCGTTCAACAAGATGCCGTGGGATAATCCTTATGAACTCGATGCTGACGGCAACTCTACGGGCAAATATCTCTATGTAAATGGTGATACCCGTTCCGATAACGGCGGCAAATGGTGGTCGCAGAGTAAGTGGAATGCGCTCAATACAACCCAATACAACTATGCAAAATCAAATAATTTTGATTTTAATGGTACGCTTGTATTCAACGTACATTTCACCGATTGGCTCCATTTTACGACTACTAACACTTTCAGCACAGGCTACTACAAATCTACCGAATACCGCGACCCGCGTGCATTCGACTCCGAGTATGCCAATGGTTATCTGAGCAATAGTCTCGGATTGAGCAAAAGTTTCGGTACTATCAATATCCTCAAAGCCAATGGACAATGGGGGCAGCACAGTCTCAGTGGTATGCTCGGCTATGAGTACAGCACATGGAAATCGGAATATACTAACGCTGCCGGTACTGGTATGCCGAATGGCGTGGACGCACTCAACTCCTGCACTCCTTATTCTGTAGGTGGTTATGAGATTCCGGGTGCAAGTTGGGCAACGTTTATCCAAGCGCAATACGACTACGGCAAACGCTACTTCTTGACGGCTACCTTCCGTGCTGAAGCAAGCAGTATCTTTGCACCCCAAAATCGTGTAGGTTATTTCCCGTCGGTGGCTGCTTCGTGGCTCATCTCCAACGAGGAGTTTATGAAATCGCAAGATGTTGTTTCGTTCCTCAAACTCCGTGCATCGTACGGTATCACGGGTAACAACAATATCCCCGCATACAAATATCTGGCTACCTATGCGCTCAACAGCCTCTATCAAAATAAGGTGTCGGCTACGCCAAGTCGTTTGGCTAACCCGCTTCTCCATTGGGAGACTGCCAATATGGCGGCTGTGGGTATCGACCTTGCGTTTATCAATCGCATAGATATGTCTATCGACCTCTACAATACCGACAACACGGGTCTGCTCCTCAATGTGCCGGTGGCTCCTTCTACAGGTTTCTTCGAGGTTACCAAAAACGCAGGTTCTGTCCGCAACCAAGGTATCGAGTATCGCCTCGATGCAAATGTCCTCAATATCGACAAGTGGAACTGGAACATCGGTTTCAATATCGGTTTCAACCGCAACCGCGTTACCAAGACACCTAATGGTCCGTTCTTGCAGACCGCCAGCAGTGTAAGCCAACAAGTCAAAGAGGGACAAGATATCTACTCTTGGTATATGAAAGAGTGGGCAGGTGTTGATCCCGAGAATGGCGACCCGCTGTGGTATGTAGTGGATGCGAACGAACAATATGTCTTGGATGAGAACGGCAACAAAACCACTACCAACGATTACAATGCTACCAATGCGCATGTGGTAGGTAAGGCAACTCCGCTCTTTAGTGGAGGTCTCAATACCCAACTCAGTTGGAATGGTATCTTCCTGAGTGTGAACACCAACTTCACCTATGGTAACAAAATTTACAACTACACTCGTATGTCCACCGATGCAGATGGTGCTTATGTAGGTTACAACCAGATGTCTATCGAAAACTCCGTACAAGGTTGGTCGCGTTGGGAGAAGAAAGGCGATGTGGCTACTCACCCGAAGGCTATGCTCAATGGTAACAAGAACTCCAACGCTATCTCGTCGCGTTATCTCGAGGATGGTTCCTACTTCCGTATCAAGAACCTCACCGTGGGCTACGATTTTCCGACCAAACTTATTAAGAAAGCCTATATGACGCGTTGCCGTATTTATTTCTCGGCAGACAACCTCTTTACGGCAACCAAGTTCTCGGGTATGGACCCTGAAATTACGCTTACCACATCTACCTACGACCTCGCAGGTATGTACTCCAATACCTATCCTGTCGGCCGTACCTTCCAAGGTGGTGTAGAAATCAGTTTCTAATGCTAAAAAAGAAAGACGAATATGAAAAAGATATTTTTATCCATGACGGTTGTTGCAGGTTTGCTGCTTTCGAGTTGCAGCCTCGATTTCTTCCCGTCAGACGAGTTAAACTCTGATGCGTTGCTCCAAGATGAAGCAGGTGCAGAGTATATTATGGATGGTTGCTATGCTATGCTTAAGGATGAGGTAGAGTATGTCGGCTATGCCAGCGGTAATACCTATGTGCGCCACTATACTCAGTTGGCTGAGTTCCCGGCTGACAATGTCTGCTTGGCAGGCAAAACAACCGACCCCCTCTACGAGGCATTGGCATATATGATGACCGACAACCTCAAGAATGTCAGTACGCTTTGGATGTTGGCATACAAGGTGATCTATATGTCGAATACGGTTATTGAGACCCTTGAGAAAAAGGACCTGACGGATAAACAACTCCTCGGCGAGGCATACTACATGCGTGCGTTGATGCACCTGCACATGGTTACACTCTATGCCAAACCATATAGTCAGGGTACCGACAATATGGGCGTGCCTCTTATGACAAGCACCGCTTCTGTCACCACTCGCGAATCGGTAGGCAAAGTGTATGAGCAGATTGTGGCTGACCTTAAGTTGGCAGCGCAGTATATGGGAAAATCGCGTGGCAATGCGGGCTATCCGAGCCACGATGCCGCCCTCGGTCTCCTCTCGCGTGTTTATCTCTATATGGGTATGAACAATGAGGTCATCTCTACTGTAGAGGAAATGCTCAATGGTGCCACTGCCGAGAGCAAACTTGATCCGGATTTGGCTAACTATTTTGCTAATGCCAAGACCTCCTCGGAGACCCTTTTCTGTGTAGCCCATGAGTTGGTGGATGATAAGGGGCAGTCTTCTGCCGGTTCTATGTACAATGGCGACGGCGGTGGATGGGGCGAAATCTATCCCTCTGACCCGCTGCTGTATCTCTATGAGCGTTATCCGAGTGATGTTCGCTATACCGCATTTATCAAACCGCAGTTCCCGGAGACTGTTTCACCGGACTATAATGTCTATTTCCCGGATCCGGAAACACCCGATGATGCATCCGGACGTCAAAACATCGTTATGAAAGTTACTCCGAGTGGTGATAACTTCACGTTCCAAGAAGATGGGAAGACATATACGGTTGAAAAACGCACCGTGCAAGGTGAATATTCCGAGTATCATGTAGTGTACAAGGGCGAAGACTGCTTGGCACGTGTGAGCCACCCGATGACTAACCGCTACAACTATCCGAAGTATTTCGTTACCA
>SAMEA104315435__coassemble_780_pt1 | contig 19195 bp, 13 predicted proteins | sample SAMEA104315435__metabat2_high_PE_041 | metagenome-assembled genome bin SAMEA104315435 (sample SAMEA104315435) | gut metagenome | biome: Monkey gut; feature: monkey-associated habitat; material: faeces | place: China | collected 2013
AGAGGCTGATATTGTGGTAACTAACCCGCCATTCTCGCTGTTTAGGGAGTATCTCGCACAACTTGACCAATACAACAAACAGTTTGTGATTGTGGGCAATACGAATGCACTCACCTACAAAGAGGTGTTCCGTATGTTTCAAGCCGACAAAATACGCACGGGCTACACCAATTTCAATGTGGGTATGTATTTTGCCGTACCCGATAGTTATGAGAAATTTCACCATATAGAGAATGGTAGGAAAATAGCGCGTGTATCCACATCATGCTGGTTCACCAACTTGCCAGTAAAAAGGCATACCGATTTCTTGGATTTGTACAAACATTACACCCCTGAAGCCTATCCGAAGTATGATAACTACGACGCTATCAATGTGAATACCTATACCGATATACCGTGTGATTATGAGGGGGTTATGGGTGTGCCGATTACGTTCTTGGATAAGTATAACCCTGAGCAGTTTGAGATAATTAAATTCCGCAAGGGGGATGACGATAAGGATTTGACAATAAATGGGAAGTCTCCTTATTTTCGTATTCTTATCAAACGAAAGAAATGCCAATCTTAAAATCTGACACTTTTTATGGGTAGCCTATCCTATGCCTATCCTATGCACATCCTATGCTGATTGGAGCGACTTTCTGAAAGAGGTGGCAGGGAGAAAAATCTTAACAAAAAGCACTTTTTCGAGAGCGGGCAATCATATCGCTCTGCTAAGAAACAATATAAGAATTGGGGAATTAACGGTCAATTAACGAACATTAATGGAGAAAAGAAACAATAAAAACTTAACGGAATATGATGAAGATTGATTTGGTGCCGATTACGGTGCGGGAACTATGTGCGAGTTACGAGGACTTGTCGGTGAGCGAAGAGGGTATCACCGGTTATGGCGGGCGGCTGAATATCCGTCCGAAGTACCAACGCGAGTTCGTCTATGACGACAAAAAACGCAATGCCGTGATGGATACTCTTTGGCATGGCTTTCCGCTCAATGTGATGTACTGGGTGCGTATCGGCGAGGACGCCTACGAACTATTGGACGGGCAGCAGCGGACGATTTCGATATGCTCGTTTATTGCGGGGGAGTACCTGATGACCTTCGACGGCAACCTGCTCGGGTTCGAGAATATGACCGACACGCAAAAGAACCGTATCCTCGACTACACGCTGCAGGTGTATATCTGCGAGGGGACGGACGAGGAGAAACTGAAATGGTTTCAGACCATCAACATTGCCGGTGAGAAACTGACCGAACAGGAGATACGCAACGCCATCTACACGGGGCAATGGACCACACAAGCCAAGCGGCGTTTCTCCAAGTCGGGCTGCGTGGCATACAAGATTGGTTCGGACTATATGACGGGTTCGCCCATCAGGCAGGACTATTTCGAGACCGCCTTGCGCTGGATAGGCGATGCGCAGGGACTGACAATAGAGCAATATATGGCAAAGCACCAGAACGACACCGATGCCGACGAACTATGGCAGTACTTCCAGAACGTGATACACTGGGTGCAGGTGCATTTCACGAAACTCTACAAGAAAGAGATGAAAGCGGTGGAATGGGGGCTGTTGTACAATCGCTACAAAGACACCGCACTCACCGCCACGACGATAGGGGACGAAGTGGCGCGGCTGATGCGGGACTCGGATGTGCAGAAGAAATCGGGTATCTTCGAGTACGTATTCGACCACGACATCCGACATCTCGGTATCCGTGCTTTTGATGACAACACCAAGCGGGAAGTCTATGAGCGTCAGGGCGGTATTTGCCTGCTGTGTGGGAAGCATTTCGAGATAGAGCAGATGGAAGCCGACCATATCACGCCGTGGGTGGAAGGCGGACGGACGGTGGCGGAGAACTGCCAAATGTTGTGCAGAGAGTGCAACAGAAGGAAAAGCGCAAAATAAGAAGACCTATCCCGCATAGGATGGGGTCTGTAAAACACTTCTACCTTGATATTTAGCGAACTGGGGAGGCGGAGACCGGTATAGTAAAATGCTGACATTCTATACGTTTCTTCGTTTTTGCAAAATGAGCGAAAGTGGGTGCTGTAGCAAAGTCGTTTTCGCCCATAGTTTCCACGCCTATTGACAAGATTTTCTGGAAATCTCTTGCAGATGTCAAGAATTTTTGCGAACTTTGCAGCCGAGTTGTGCATGATGGTGGTGTTTTGGTTTTGTTACTCGATACTACAAAGTTACTAAAAATCAACGCATTGTACGACTTTTTATAAAAAACAATCAACAAACACTTTGTTTTAGTTTCACCAACGAGTAGAGGATTATAGAATGTATAGAGACTATAAGAAAATATAGATTTTATAGAGGATATAGGCTTTATGGGGTGGGATTAATTTAATATACCAAATAGACCATGATTTTGATTGCTGATTCCGGTTCGACGAAAGTGCATTGGTGCCTGATGGCAGCCAACGGGCACACGGCGGAGTTTATTACCGATGGTATTAACCCTCTGTTTCAGACCAGCGATGCTATGCGCAACTCGATTTGCAACCAACTGCTTCCGCAGATGGCGTCAATGCTCTGGGCAGGGACTGTCAGTCATGTCTTTTTCTATGGTGCAGGTTGCACGCCGGAGAAGTCTCCGTTTGTAGAAAAAGCCATCGAAGGTGTGTTCAAAAAGGCCAAAGTGTTTGTGGCTTCGGATATGTTAGGTGCCACTCGCGGATTGCTCGGACACGAAAAAGGGGTTGCTTGTATCCTCGGCACAGGGTCGAACTCCTGCCTGTACGACGGAGAACAGATTATAAAAAATGTGCCTTCGTTGGGATTCATCTTGGGCGATGAGGGGTCGGCTGCCACATTGGGCAAACGCCTCGTGAGCGACCTGCTGAAGAACCAATTGGGTGATGACCTGAAAGAGCGTTTCTTATCACAATACGCTATCAATCAGGCAGATGTAATAGAACACGTCTATCGCCAGCCTTTCCCCAATCGTTGGCTTGCCAACCTTGCCCGCTTCTGCGCAGAGAACATCGACGACCCGCGCATACACGACTTGGTATATGACCACTTTGCGCAGTTCGTAAAACGCAATATATCACAGTATTACACCACCGAAGAGCAGAAACAAAGCATGCCTGTGGGGTTCGTGGGGTCGATTGCGTTCTACTATCGTCCGGTGCTTGAACAGGTGATGAGCGACTACGGTTTCCGCGTGGGACAGATTTTGCAAGACCCGATTCCGGGATTGGTGGAATACCATCGCGGAGATGTAGTGCCGACGATGTAACAATAAAAACGTTAATTTGTTGGGAACATGTAATTGACCAACTCATACAATAGTAATGAAACAGACTTTTGATAGAGATACCATTATCCGAGGCATTATTTCGCTGGCGGTGTTTGTGGCTCTGTTCCTGCTAATCAAGCGATTAAGCGGTGTACTGCTGCCGTTTTTGGTCAGTTTTGTTATCGCCTACATGCTGGCACCGATAGTGGATTTTTTCCAACACAAATGTCGTCTGAAAAACCGTGTGCTGTCGGTAATTGTAACATTGGTACTGGCTGTCGGTATCGTTGTGGGGGCTGTGGCGGCACTGACACCGGCTATCAGCCGAGAAATGACCACTCTGTCGAAGAGCGCAAAAGAGTTTGCCGCCAACTTTGATGCAGACAAATACCTGCCCGAACATGCAAGCGAACAACTGACCGAGTTCCTAAGCAACACCGATTTCACCGATATTCTCTCCAACCCCGAAATTCAGCAGACTATCAAGAACTTGGTGCCGAAATTGGGCAGTTGGATTAGTAGCGGACTGAGTACGTTGGCGGGATTGGCAGTGGTGTTCGTTTGCCTGCTCTATATCATATTTTTGCTTATCGACTATGAGAAAATAAGTAAGAATTGGGCGAACTATGTGCCGGAACGCTATCGCCACAACATACAGACGCTGATGAGCGATTTAGACAAACACATGAACGGTTACTTCCGCGGACAGGCACTGATTGCGTTCATTGTGGGTATCCTGTTTGCTATCGGTTTTCAGATAATCGGTTTGCCGATGGGTATCGCGATGGGTTTGATAATCGGCGTTTTTAATCTGATACCCTATATGCAGGCATTGGGTATCCCGCCGTGCATACTGCTCGGATTGATACAGTCGGCGGAGACCGGAAGACCCGTGTGGGTGATTGGGCTGTGTATCACCGCGGTGTTTGTGATTGTGCAGAGTATTCAAGACCTCGTACTGACACCGAAGATTATGGGTAATGTAACCGGAATGGGACCTGCGATGATTCTGCTCTGCCTGTCCATCTGGGGTTCGCTGCTTGGTATTGTGGGTATGATTATCGCCCTTCCTATCACCACATTGCTCATTTCTTACTACAAGCGTTTTGTGCTACACATAGATGATAATCAGGCAGATATGCCATCCGTTCCGCCTACGCCGGAGCCCGCTACGGAAACGCCCGAAGACGCATTGGAAGTGTTTACTTCGGCACTTAATGATATTCCCGATTGCGGTTGCGAGGAACAGAAATAGCACAAAAGACGCAAAGAATTGTCAGAATAATAGTAAAAACAGGAATATACTTGTATAATTGTGCAGTTTTTCGTAATTTTGCAGTCGTTTTTGGGAACATTTGCAAGGAGATGTTTCCACTAAAATTGAGATTATTTTTTTTACTCTTAAAAATACAATTATTATGAAAAAGTTTGCTATTGCAATGATGTGCGTATTGAGCGCAGTTGCTTTTACAAGTTGTCAGAAAGATGTTGATGACATGGATCTCAACAAATGCGACAAAGAAACTTACAAATGCTGGAACTACACCGTTAAGTATGAAGGTAAATCCGATGATACTTATATGTGGGGTACTGAGTATGATGTTGTATTCCTGCTGAAGGCTGCTAAAAAGTCGGCAAGTGTTCTCGGCTACGATGCAAAAGTTACCTACAAAGCCGCATCGAAATACGATACCGCTGACAAATGTGCAGAGGCTGCTACTAACAACGCACTGAACTAATTCATTTAAGACATACAAAAAAAGACTGCTTAACGCAATGTTGGGCAGTCTTTTTTTGTATGTCGCCGCTTGCAGCATTGGAGCCGCAAATCATTCCATAAAGTGCATATAGGCGCGTAGGAAATGGCGGAGTTCGGAGAGGAGTTGTTGGCTCTCTTGGATGATATTTAGGTAGAGCAACGCTGTTTGTTGCGGGAGGATGTCTTGGTCGGCAGCCGAAGCGATCGTCAGGCGGTCAAGGTGTTTCTTACGCAAAGCGGACAGGTGCTGTTTTGCATCTTCTATCTCTGCCAACAATGCACGTATTTCCGGCTCAGGTTGCGTATAAGTGAGCAAGGCTTTGTCATAGTATCCCGCCGTCTCCTGTGCAATGAGGTGCAACTCTTGACACAGGTCTTCGGGCAGGGGGCGGAAACCGCTGTCTATATGGTCGCGACAAGGCACCGCGATACGTTTCAAACCATATAGCATCTGCTCGCCTGCATTCGACCCGAGATGGAACCACGTATTTTTCTCCAACACAAACGCTGGCGTGATACGACGCAATGCCATCAGTTCGCGTGAACGACTTTTGCGTTTCCATTGTTGCAGGTCGTCCAACTGTTTGCAAGTGGTGCGCAGTTCTTTTAGGTCGGCATGCTCAAACGCCATACAAGTATTGCTGTATATGTCGCGCGTCTGCTCCAGCATACGCCCCGAAGCGATTTGGTGATGCTCGCGGAGAAGTTGCCACATCTCGCTACTATCCTGCGTGGATAGCATACGGAGGTAGCACTGCTCCAACGGGGCGTTCTGCTCGTCTTTTTGTTTACGAGAACGTACATTGCTGACAATCAAGATGATAGCCACCGCTACAATCAGCACAATCATGGCAGCAATACCACCCCAGTGGAAGAACAGACATACCAATCCGGCAGTCAGAAATGCTACCGCAGCCGTCAGGAACCAACCACCGATAACCGACAACACTCCCGTGATACGATAGACAGCTGATTCGCGCGTCCATGCCCTATCTGCCAACGAAGTTCCCATCGCCACGATGAAAGTAACGTAGGTGGTGGAGAGCGGCAGTTTGAGCGAGGTACCCATGATGATGAGCAGACCCGCTATAACCAGATTGACTGATGCACGAATGAGGTCAAACGCTGCACCATTAGCCAGGATAACTTCATCTTTGTTGAAACGGGAATCTATCCAACGGCGCATTGGTTGCGGAGTAATAGATGCAACGGCTGCCGACAGGTGATTGGCTCCGCGCACGATACTTTTGGCAACCCGGCTGCCACCAAACATCTCGTCGCCCTCTGCCTGACGCGACAGGTTGACCGAGGTCTGCACCACATTCTGCGCTTTCTTCGACAGCGTCAGTGCCACCACCATTATGAAACCTGCACCGAGAAGGAAAAATGCAGAGGTGTGGGCAGGGGAGTTGAGAGCCGACATCATATAGGTAGAGGCATCTGCACCGCTTGCTGCATAGTCTTGATAAGCCGATAGAGCCGCCAGCGGCACACCGATGAAATTAACCAAGTCATTGCTCGCAAAAGCCATTGCCAACGCAAATGTACCAAAAAGGATAATAATGCGGAATACATTTACTTTTAGCAAGTAGAGCACCTCCATCAGCAATGTACAGCCTACGAAGATGATACCCATCAAAACCCCTGTATTCGCACTAATCCATTCATTTACACCCACAGGCAGAAGCGGACTTTTTGCCAACACTTTGATTAGCACAAAATACAAAATCGCCGTGATACTCAAGCCTCCGAAAAGACCAATGAAATATTTGAGTCGCGGTGTATAGTTGAATGTAAAAATCAAACGCGCAAGCCACTGGACAAACGTACCGACTACAAAAGCGATACCCACCGAAAGGAAAATACCGAGAATGACCTCAAGAGCCTTTCCTGTGTTCAATAGGGAGTAGAAATTGAGCGCACCTGTGGTATCACCGGCTATCTTCATACACGCAAGGCAGAATGTGCCGCCAAGTAGTTCAAATACCAATGAAACCGTAGTACTGGTGGGCATGCCCAACGAGTTGAACACATCCAATAGGATGACATCGGTCAACATCACCGCCATAAAAATGCACATGATTTCTTCAAACGAAAACTGCTCGGGACGGAAAATTCCATGCCGTGCAATATCCATCATGCCATTGCTCGCCGCCGCACCTACAAAAACACCGATAGCGGCAATAAAAATAATCTTTTTGAGAGAGGCTACTTTGCTGCCTACCGCCGAATTGAGAAAATTGACGGCATCGTTGCTCACTCCCACCCATAAGTCGATGATTGCCAATGCAAACAGAAACACAATCATCACTAAATAAATCGTACTCATCTGTTTTCTAATCTTTTTTCGCTGCAAAAGTACGGCGATTTTGTAAAGAAAAGATGTAGATTTTGTGAAGAAATTGTGAAGAAAACGGGCTATGTTTGTGCGTTTCGCAAAAAAGATGTAATTTTGCAAGTGATTTTTCAAAAGAGCCTACGCCACCGCAAGCGGGGCGAGAGAAAAAGAAAGAGATAAAGGAAATTGGGGTTCCCTTGCCGACTACGCGACAAGAAAAATAGAAGAAAATTGACAAAATCTCTCTTTAATTTCCTTTATTTCTCGTGAGCGCAGCGAGCAGGAAACCATCAAAATACGACACGTATGGCAGCACAGATACTGATAGTGGACGACGAGGACGATATTTGCCAAATACTCACCTACAGCCTGCAAACAGCAGGTTATGAGACGCGTATCGCCCACTCTGCCGAAGAGGCTATTCCTCTCGTGCGTGCGTGCGCACCCGATCTCATATTATTGGATATTATGCTTGACGGTATGTCGGGTACGCAGATGGCGGCTTATCTGAAGAATGAAGGGCTGATGACTATGCCCGTTATCTTCCTGACCGCCCTCGGCGGCGAAACAGACGTACTCAAAGGGTTCCAACTCGGAGCAGACGACTATATCACCAAGCCTTTCCGTATCACGGAGGTGCTGGCGCGTGTGGCAGCCGTGCTGAAACGCACAGGCGGAAACCGGCAACCGCAGACACCCGGTACGCTGACCTATCAGGGCATCGTCATCAACGACCAAGACAAGTCGCTCACCGTGGACGGCACGCCAGTGAGCATCACCCGCAAAGAACTCGAACTGCTCTCTTATTTGCTTACACATCAAGGGCAGATGCTCTCGCGCAGCCAACTGCTCAACGCCGTATGGCACGACGATGCGTATGTACTCGAACGCACAGTGGATGTGCATATCACGCACGTGCGTCGCAAAGTGGGCAAGTACGCCGAGCACCTGCAGACCAAATCGGGCTTCGGGTATATCTGGCGAACATAACAACTCTCAACTATAAACTGCACTAAACTCTAAACTCTAAACTTCTATCAACTTTCAACTATAAACTATCAACTGCACTAAACTCTCAACTCTCAACTTCTCTCAACTATAAACTATCAACTCTCAACTATAAAAACTGCACTAAACTCTCAACTAAATATGACCATTACCATCACAATCATTGTCTGCCTCGTCCTATTGGGCGGACTGAGTTTTATCATCTACCACCAATGGAGCGAACGCCGCATAATGAAGGCGCGTGAGCAGCAGCGCCTCGAACTGACGCAAAATATCTCCCACGAACTCAAAACACCTGTGGCAAGTATCCTTGGTGCATTGGAGACCATTCTGCTTCATCCGGATATGAATGATAAACAGCAACACGAGTTCTTGGAGCGTGCCTACCAGCAGGCAGGGCGGCTGAGCAACCTGGTGGAGGACATCTCTATGCTCAACAAACTGGACCTCAACACACAACTCTATGACCGTTTGGAATTGGAACTCAGTTCGGTAGTGAAAAATGTGGTGGAGGACGTTACACCGCGCGTAGAGGAACTCGGGGCAAAAATCACCTACTCCGTGCCCGACCATATCATCATCTCGGGCAACTATACCCTGCTCTACTCTATCTTCCGCAATATCGTCGATAACTCGCTCAGCCATGTGGGCAAAGGCGTACAGATACATATTGATTGCACAGGACAGGCACCGAGTTACATCTATTTCTCGGTCTATGACAATGGTCCCGGAGTGCCTACGGAGTGCTTGCCGCACCTCTTTGAGCGTTTCTACCGCGTGGACAAAGGTCGCAGCCGCAAATTAGGGGGCACGGGACTCGGACTCTCTATTGTCAAACATGCCGTTCAGTTCCACGGCGGCACCATCACAGCACTCAACCGCGAAGGAGGCGGATTGGAGTTCCAATTCTCGCTGGCACGCCATCTCGGCGAAAAATTGTAAATGCCCCTTTGATACACCGGAAATATACAGTTTATGCATTTTGCCTGCATCATAATACCAATTACGTAGAAAAGACGTAGAAAGGACGTAGAAAGAATTTGTTTTTTTGCGGGATAATAAGCCGCTTTTTATGCAGAATATGCACAAATATAGTGCATATTCTGCATATTTCTTTTAGACATAGCCCCGTTTGGGTATCTTTTTCAGCATATACTTGCAATTACGGCTTTTTTGTTGTACCTTTGCACACGTAAATATGGTGTATTAGGTATGTTTGCATATATAAAACGCTTTCTTTTAGGGTTGTGTATGGTGTTTGCCGTACCTTGTTTTGCGCTCCGTGTGGAGTGTGTCGGTACGGCGATACAAACTGTCAATCAAGGCGATACAGTGTTTGTCTTTGCCGAGGAGATCGCTATGCGTACCAAGGATGGTGCGCCCGCTGACTGGTACAAAACCGACGGCACTTTGGCACAATCCAATGCGGCGGATGTATTCCTCGACAACGGCGGATACTATGTAGAGACCGGCAGCACACGCGACTATTTCTATGTATTCTCGTATGCCGACTATCGTCCGGAGAACATTGTTCTGGAGGTAACTCCCAACTGCCGCGACACCCGTCTGACCGTCTCGGGTACGCTACCCGAGATGACCTACCGCTCGCCTGCGGGTATGCGCACCCTCCCGCGCACGTGTTCCCTATCCTATACCGACCTTAGTTGGAACTCGTCTGATTTGCAATGGCAGGACTCGGCGATCATACTGACCGACCAAACATTCCGTCTTGGCGAATATACCCTCCCCGCCATCTATAAGGCGACTGACATCTGCCTGTGCTATGAACCGATAGCCGCACAACTCGGCTTGGAGCAGGACTCCGTTTGTATCATTTTGGCTGAACCCGTAGCGGTGAAGTCCATGCCCACCACGCAAACCACCGTGCGTGGCACAGAAATGGAGAACGAAGTGGACAGACCTACCGATGCTTCCGTCCTGACGGGCTCTGCGCCAATCGACGTGCTGTTCAAAGCCAACCCCACACCCGCTGTAGATTATTTCTCATGGACTATATACAAAGGTACCCGTTTGGTCGTTTCTCGTACCGATGAAGAACATCGTTATACATTCAACGAACCGGGTTCGTACCGCGTGGTCTGCACCGTCAGCAACGCCACATGCCCTTGTCTGGATACAGAAGACCCGGATTGTGAGCTGGATTCCACTGAAATAACCATTGCCGTCAGCGAGTCGCAACTATTAGTTCCTAACGTTTTCACCCCCAACGGCGACGGCAAGAACGACGAGTTCCGCGTGCTGTACCGCTCCATACGAGAGTTTCATTGCTGGGTGTATAACCGCTGGGGCAAGTTGGTCTATGAGTGGACAGACCCCGCCAAAGGTTGGGACGGCACTATCAACGGTCGCCCTGCCGCCGAGGGGGCGTATTTCTATGTTATCCGTGCTTTGGGCACCGATGCCGCCCCCAATGCGCAGTACACTTCCAAAATCAAATATACCAAGGCCAAGAACAATGCGGCAGATACCTTCATCGGTGTATACCAACTCTCCGGCGACATCAACCTGATTCGGGGAAAATAGTTCATTGGAAGAATTTGACGATAATAAATTATACAATATGAAAAAATTACTGATTACTATGGCTATTGCCACATCTACAATGGCGGCTATGGCTGCCACGCCTGTTCAGGCTGACAACCCATTCTTCCACGAGAACGAATGGAAAACACCACATGGTACCTATCCTTTCAACGAGATTCGCCCCGAACACTACATGCCCGCTTTTGAAGAGGGTATGCGTCAGGGATTGGCTGAAATCGATGCTATCGTAAACAACACCGAGGAACCGACTTTCGCCAACACCATCGAGACATACGAGAAATCGGGACACATGCTTTCTTTGGTAGCCGGTTGCTTCTACAACCTCACCAACTCCGACACCAACGAGACCCTCGACAGCATCGAGACGGCACTGACTCCCAAGATGTCGGAGTACTCGGCAAACATCCGCCTCAATGAAGGTCTCTTCAAACGTATCAAGGCGGTGTATGACAAAAAAGACCAACTGAAACTCAACAAAGAGCAATCCAAACTCTTGGATGACATCTACGAGTCGTTTGCCAACAACGGTGCTAACCTCAACGCCGAAGACAAACAGACCTACCGCGAGTTGTCCTCCAAACTGAGCCAACTCACTTTGCTCTATGGGCAGAATGTACTCCGTGCTACCAATGCGTGGACCATGCTCATCACCGACGAGTCTCTCTTGGCAGGTCTGAACGACGACACCAAGGCTATCTTGCGCGAAAATGCAGAGAAGAAAGGTGTTGAAGGCTGGTTGCTCAACCTCAAACCGACCACCTATATCCCTGTGATGCAAGACCTCGACAACCGCGATATCCGTCGTGAGTTGTATACGGCATACAACAGTCGTTGCGTTGGTGGCGAATACGATAACACGCAGGTCATCATCGACATTGTGAACACCCGTCTGGCACTTGCCAACCTCTTTGGCAAACAGACCTATGCCGAGAAATCGCTCCACAAGACGATGGCAGAGACACCCGAAAAGGTTTATCAACTGCTTGACCAACTGCGCGACAACTATATGCCCGCAGCAAATGCCGAGGTGGCAGAGTTGCAACAATTTGCTATGGCTCATGGTTTCTATGCTACCATCCAACCGTGGGATTGGAGTTACTATTCCAAGAAACTGAAAAACGAGAAATATGCTATCTCCGACGACGACTTGCGCCCCTATTTTGAGAAAGAATCGGTTGTTCAAGGTGTGTTCGGTCTGGCAAAACGCCTCTATGGTCTGACTTTCAAGGAAAACAAAGACATCCCTGTGTACAATCCTGAAGTAAAAGCATATGAGGTATTTGACGAGAAAGGCAAATATCTGGCGGTTTACTATGCCGATTTTCACCCGCGGGATGGCAAGCGCGGTGGTGCATGGATGAACGATTTCCAACCTCAATACCGTGAGGGCAAAAACGACCATCGTCCGCATATCGTCAATGTGATGAACTTCACCCGTCCGACGGCAGACAAACCGGCGTTGTTCACCTATGATGAGGTAGAGACTTTCCTCCACGAGTTCGGACACGCACTCCATGGTATGCTCACTCGCTGCCAATACTCGGCTCTCTCCGGAACCAGTGTTCCCCGCGACTTTGTGGAGTTGCCTTCCCAGTTCAACGAGAACTTCCTCGGCGAGAAAGAGTTCCTCGATACATTTGCGAAGCACTATCAGACAGGCGAGAAAATGCCGCAGGAACTGATTGAGAAAATCAAGGCGTCCAACAACTACCACGCAGCGTATGCTTGCACCCGCCAACTCTCATTTGGCTATCTTGATATGGCTTGGCATACGCTTACCGAGCCGTTCACCGTTCCTGCTGACCTCACTCGCGAAGAGGCTGTTATCAAGTTTGGTAACGACGCCATGGAGCAGGTTCGTATTATGCCGAATGTGCCGGGCACACAGATGGAAACTGCTTTTACGCACATATTCTCAGGCGGTTACGCTGCCGGTTACTATAGTTACAAATGGTCGGAGTTGCTTGATGCAGACGCTTTCTCTGTATTCAAGGCGGCTGCTGAGAAGAAGGGCGGAACAATCTTCGACAAGAAGTCAGCACAGTTGTTCCGCAAGAACATCTTGGAGCGCGGCGGTAGCGAACCCGCAATGGACTTGTACAAACGTTTCCGCGGCGGCGAACCCACCATCAATGCCCTCCTTGAGCGCGACGGAATCAAGGCTATCACCATCAAGTAACATCATACATATCCATACCAAAAAACATCGCAACAGATTTGTTCTGTTGCGATGTTTTTTGGTATGTGATTAGCGGTTGGCTGAGTCTATCAAAATAGTTACCGGTCCGTCGTTGATAAAATCCACCTGCATATCTGCGCCAAATCGACCAGTCACTACACATAGCCCGTACTCGCTATGAAGCCGGCTGTTGAAATACGCATATAGTGGTTCCGCCTGCTCCGGACGGGCAGCCCCGATAAACGACGGACGATTGCCGTGCCGCACATCGCCGTAGAGCGTGAATTGGGAGATAGAGAGTATAGAACCGCCTATATCATGAATATTCAGGTTCATCTTTCCTTCCGGATCCTCAAATACACGCAGTTGTGCCACTTTTTTGGCTATATAGTCGGCATCATCTTGCGTATCCGTATGGGTTATGCCCACCAGAAGCATAAAACCTTTGTCGATATGCCCTACCACCTCACCATCTATCCGAACGCAGGCATTGGCGGCACGCTGTACAATCACTCTCATAATAGTTCGTTTTTTAGTAGGCATACTGCCTGTAAATCGAATGCAAAGATACATACAAAAAATGATATGCACAAATCGCCGTCTGTAACCATGCAGGCAGACAATGGAGAAAGTTTGCCTATATCGAAAAAAAGCAGTACCTTTGCACCTCGAAAGATGAAAATAGCGTTTACCACACTCGGTTGCAAACTCAATTTTGCGGAAAGCAGCGCGTTAGGAAAAGCCCTGACGCAGCGTGGGCACGTGCGTGCCAAGCAAGGAGAAGAAGCCGATGTTTGTATTATCAACACATGCTCTGTTACCGATGCTGCCGACCATAAAGACCGGCAGGCAATACATCGTATCCGCCGGCAGAACCCGAATGCTATTCTCATTGTTACAGGCTGTTATGCCCAACTCAAACCGGGCGAAATAGCCGACTTCCCGGAAGTGGATTACGTACTCGGGCAAGACGAGAAATTTGCCATTCCGGACCTTGTAGAGCGCTTAGAGCAACGCAAAGACAGAGCAACCGTCCGAATCTCCGCCATTCGTGAAACGGACGCTTTTCATAGTGCTTATTCTAAAGACGACCGTACACGCTGTTTTCTGAAAGTGCAGGACGGGTGCAACTATTTTTGTACCTACTGCACTATCCCCCTTGCCCGCGGCAAATCGCGTAACCCGAGCATTGCCTCGTTGGCGGACGAAGCCGCACGCGCCATACAGGAGGGTGCCAAAGAGATAGTTCTCACGGGCGTGAACATCGGCGATTTTGGTCGCACTACGGGGGAAACATTTATCGACCTTTTGCGGGCGTTGGATACCTTGTTTACCGACCGCCCCTACCGCATACGTATCTCCTCGTGCGAACCGAACCTGTTGAGCGATGAGGTGATTGACTTTGTAGCCAATAGCCGCCATTTTGCACCGCATTTCCATATTCCCTTGCAGTCGGGCAACAACGAGGTGCTGAAGATTATGCACCGCCGCTATACCCGCGAACTCTTTGCCGAGCGTGTGGAGCATATCCGCCGTGTGATGCCCGGTGCGTTTATCGGTGTAGATTGTATGGTGGGCGTGCGGGGCGAAACCGATGAGGATTGGGCGGATTATCTGCAGTTTATTTCCGCTTTACCTGTCAGCCAACTGCACGTATTTACATATTCGGAGCGTGCGCACACGCGTATGTTGGAAATGGATTTGTATATCGTGCCGCAGAAAGAGCGCGAGCGAAGAAGCAAGGTACTTCACCGGGTGAGTGCCGGAAAACTTGCGGCTTTTTATCACGCCCACGCAGGCGAACCGGCGACGGTGCTTTGGGAAGGCAAACGCATCAAAGTGTCCGACAGCGAATATCGTATGGACGGTTTTACCGAAAACTATATCCGCATCTCATGCCCCTACGACAAAAGCAAAATCAATACCTTCGAAAAGTTAATAATTCCTAATGATATTGCACCCTGACAAACAATTCAATTGGTTATAGGATGGTTATAGGATGTGCTTAGGATAGAAGGGTTTTACACTTCGTTTTTTTATAGTCTGTTTTATTATATTTTAATAAGAGGGTATCTTATCCCTGTATTGTGTTTTTATGCAAAACTTTTTCTCTTTCAAGGGCGTGTTCCGTCCTAAACTCTTTACGGCGATGCGCGGCTACAACAAAGAGCGTTTCCTGCAAGATGCCATTGCGGGTATCATTGTGGGCGTGGTGGCTATTCCGCTGGCAATCGCTTTCGGTATCTCATCGGGCGTGGGTCCCACAGAGGGATTGATTACCGCTATCATTGCGGGTTTCATCATCTCGGCTTTCGGCGGCAGCAAAGTGCAGATTGGAGGTCCCACGGGAGCATTTATTGTCATCATCTATGGTATCATTCAGGAGCATGGTTTGACGGGCTTGCTCATTGCTACCATTATGGCGGGAATACTGCTCATTATCATGGGCTTATTCAAACTCGGCAGCGTCATCAAGTTCGTCCCATACCCCGTTATCGTGGGGTTCACGGCAGGTATTGCGCTCACTATTTTTACCACCCAAATGAACGACCTTTTCGGACTCGGAATCACAGATGCACCTGCCGACTTTGTCCACAAATGGATCTGCTATGGGCAGCATTGGCAAGATGTGAACTGGTGGGCATTCGCCGTTGGTATTCTCTCCATTCTGATAATCATCTTTACCCCGCGACTAAGTAAGAAGATACCGGGTTCGCTCATCGCTATCATCGTGATGACTCTTGCCGCATGGCTGCTGAATAAGTATGCGGGTGTTACTGGTCTCACCACCATTGCCGACCTGTATGACTTGCCACATGGTATGCCTGCGCCGCACCTGCCCGCTATTCAACTGCAAGAGGGACAAACGCTGCTCATGCTCGTTCAAGACCTCTTTCCGGCCGCATTCACTATTGCTATGCTTGGGGCTATCGAGTCTCTGCTATCGGCTATGGTGGCAGATGGCGTGATCGGCGACCAGCACAACTCCAATACCGAACTCATCGCACAAGGTATCGCGAATGTAGTCGTTCCTTTCTTTGGCGGTATTCCTGCCACTGGGGCTATTGCGCGTACGATGACCAACATCAACAACGGCGGTCGAACCCCGGTGGCCGGTATCATTCATGCCGTAGTGTTGCTGCTCGTGCTGCTGTTCCTCGGCACACTTGTGGGTATGATTCCTATGGCATGCTTGGCGGGTGTATTGATAATGGTCAGTTATAATATGTCGGGGTGGCGGTCGTTCCTATGGCTTGCCAAGGCACCCAAATCCGACTTTATAGTGATGTTGGTTACCTTTGTGCTGACCGTCATATTCAACCTCACCATCGCTATCGAAGTGGGGCTGCTGTTGGCTGTAATCCTTTTTATCAAACGTACTAACGAAGCTACGGTTATCCGTACTTTTTCCGATGAACTCGACCCGAGTAAGAACAACGACATCCGTCTCCATGGTGACGACCTCGAAATGCTTCATATTCCGCAACATACCGAGGTATATGAGATTGATGGTCCTTACTTCTTCGGTATTGCCAATAAATTCGAGGATATCAGCCGCCGAATAGGAATGGACGGGCAAAAAGTGCGTATTATTCGTATGCGAAAGGTGTCGTTTATCGATTCTACGGGTATTCACAACCTCGAGCAACTCTATCAACGCACCCAATCATGTGGTATTCAGTTGGTTTTGTCCGGAGTTAACCACCATGTATTCCATGCTTTGGAGAAAGCGGGGGTCGTAAAACTCATAGGGCGTGAGAACATTCGCGACCATATCAACGGTGCTCTTGCCCGTGCCGCTGAAATCGTGGGAGAAAAGACGGACAAACACCAAAAATAACATTGTTGAATAGTAGTTCAAAGACAACAAATAATTAAGAAAAAGGCTTCACATTTTATGAAATGCAAGCCTTTTTCTGTTTATATTTGATAGTATGCACTATTTTTAGTAACTTTGCAAACTATTTATACCAATTAGACAATTATGAAACAACGACTTACGATTATCGACTTTGTCGAGAAGTACACCGCGGAGTATGCCGACCACGTATTCCTTCGCGAGAAAGTGGACAATGTTTGGACGGAAACCACATATCGCGAGACCCGCGAACAGGCACATGTCATAGGTGCGGGTTTGATGGCTCTCGGTATGCGGAAAGGTGAACGTGCCGCATTGCTTTCGCAGGGACGAAACCTGTGGGTAACGGGGGAACTCGGTATTCTCTATGCAGGGGGTGTCAATGTGCCGCTCAGCATCAAATTGGAGGAAGCAAACGACCTGCTTTTCCGTATTCAACACTCTGATGCACAATATATTATGACTTCGGAGCAGCAACTGCCCAAGATTCGTAAGATACTGCCTGAGTGTCCGAATGTAAAATACGTGATTGTCTTCGATACCCTGCCCGAGTATCAGGACCGGGAAATCTGTATTACTGAGGTTATGGACAAAGGTCGTGCCTTATTGGCTGCCGAACCCGAGAAGTTTGTAGAGCGTTACAAATCGGTAGGTCCGGACGACTATGCCAACATCAGTTATACTTCGGGTACAACCGCAGACCCCAAAGGTATCTTGCTCACCCACCGCAACTATACCGCCAACGTAGAGCAGGCGCGTTCTATCATCGGTGTGGATCCGGACGATGTAATGCTCATCATCTTGCCGCTTGACCACTGCTTTGCACACGTGGCAGGTTTCTATACGATGATGTCTTACTGCGGAAGTATCGCTACCGTACCGGTCGGCAAGACTGCTCTTGCTACACTCAAGAATATACCGCTCTCTATCAAAGAGGTGCGACCTATGGTGATGCTTTCCGTACCTGCATTAGCACGCAATTTCCGCAAGAGTATAGAGGCTTCCGTTAAAGCGAAAGGTGCGTTTGTGGAAAAACTATACACCTTCGCGCTCAACAATGCCATAAAATACAATAAGGAATATTGGAACCGAGGCGGTTGCCGGGCATGGCGCAAACCGTTGGTAAATCTGTTTGACAAACTGATTTTCAAGTCTGTGCGTGAGGGCTTTGGCGGACGTATGAAATTCTTTGTGGGGGGCGGTGCGTTGCTCGATATTGAGTTGCAACGTTATTTCTGCGCAGTGGGGATGCCGATGTTTCAGGGCTATGGCTTGAGCGAGGCTACACCTATCATTTGTGCCAACTCTGTAGGACACGCCATCTTCGGCTCCAGCGGACGCATCGTTTCCGACCTCGAATTGAAGATCTGTGATGCCGAAGGCAATATCGTTCCCGATGGTGAACGGGGCGAAATTGTCATCAAGGGCGAAAACGTGATGGCAGGCTATTGGAAGAATCCCGAGGCTACTGCCAAAACTATTGTGGACGGCTGGTTGCATACGGGCGATATGGGATATGTTACCAAGAAACATCCGGGCTATCTGTGGGTGGTCGGTCGTTTCAAATCGCTGCTTATCAGTGCCGACGGCGAGAAATATAGCCCGGAAGGCTTTGAGGATGGCTTGACCGACGGCAGCAAGTATGTAGAGCAAGTGGTGTTGCACAACAACCAGAACCCATACACAATGGTGCTGATTGTGCCTGCTAAAGAGGCCTTGCGCGAGTATGCTAAATCGAAAGGATTAGACCCGAAAAACGATGAAGGCAAACGTGCAATGCTCCAAAAGATACAAGATGAGATTGATGCGTATCGTGCCGGTGGAAAGCACTATGGTGAATTCCCTGAAGCATGGTTGCCGAAGGCAGTGGCTGTACTGCCGGAAGCATTCACCGAGCAGAACCATATGGTCAATTCCACAATGAAGATTGTCCGCGGCAAGGTGGAGCAGTTCTATCAAGACCGTATCGACTATGCTTATACTCCCGAGGGACGAGACCTCTTCAATCCGAAGAATATGGCGGCTCTCGACTAAAAAGAAAAATCTACAAAAGAAAGCAGACACTATCCACGTGTCTGCTTTTTTTTGTACCCCTTGTTCGTCAGCGAAAAGTCTTCAGATATGCCTTGTGCTCATCGCTGATGCGGTAACTCTCTATTGCTTTTTGTATAGTTGTACTGTCCAATAACAAATGCAATTTTGTGCAAAGTTAGGAAAAATATTTGAAG
>SAMEA104315435__coassemble_798_pt1 | contig 18524 bp, 16 predicted proteins | sample SAMEA104315435__metabat2_high_PE_041 | metagenome-assembled genome bin SAMEA104315435 (sample SAMEA104315435) | gut metagenome | biome: Monkey gut; feature: monkey-associated habitat; material: faeces | place: China | collected 2013
GAGTGCCTCAAAAACATCAAGAAAGCGCGCGGCATCGATGTGGATATCGACCATATTCCTATTGACGATGCCGAGACTTACAAACTGTTTCAAGAGGGACGCACGATAGGCGTGTTTCAGTTTGAGTCGCCGGGCATGCGCAAGTACATGAAGGAACTCAAACCGACCGTCATAGGCGACATCATCGCCATGAACGCCCTCTACCGCCCGGGACCTATGGACTATATCCCGCAGTTTATCAGGCGCAAGCAGGGACTCGAACCCGTGACGTACGACATCCCCATTATGGAGAAGTACCTCAAGGACACCTACGGCGTTACGGTCTATCAGGAGCAGGTCATGCTTTTGTCGCGCTTGTTGGCGAACTTCACACGCGGCGAAAGCGACAAACTCCGCAAGGCGATGGGTAAGAAGCAGATGGCTATCCTGCAAGAACTGAAAGGTAAGTTTATGGCAGGCGGAAAAGCCAACGGGCACGACGAGAAAGTACTCGACAAGATATGGAAAGACTGGGAGAAATTCGCCTCGTATGCGTTCAACAAATCGCACGCCGCCTGCTACTCGTGGGTGGCATACCAGACCGCTTACCTCAAGGCGCACTACCCTGCCGAGTTTATGGCAGCCAACCTGACCGTCTCCAAGGACGACATCAAGGAGGTAACGAAATTCATGGATGAGTGCAAAGCCATGAAGATACAGGTGCTAGAGCCCGATGTCAACGAGTCGGAACTGACCTTCACCGTCAACAGCAAAGGCGACATCCGCTTCGGCCTGGGCGGTATCAAAGGCGTGGGCGAAGGTGCCGTGGAGGCGATAATCAGCGAGCGCAACAAGAACGGCAAATACAAGGATATCTTCGATTTCCTCGAGCGTGTGAACCTCTCGGCTTGCAACCGCAAGACCGTAGAAAACCTGGCGTGTGCAGGGGCATTCGATTGCTTCGACGGACTGTATCGCGAGCAATTGCTTGCCACCAACAGCCGCGGTGAGAACGTACTTGAGACGCTGATGCGCTATGGCAATATGTACCAACAGGACAAGCAACAGCAGCAAAATTCCCTTTTCGGCGACCTCGGCGACGATGCAGTGGCGATACAGCACCCCGAATTGCCGCAAGTACAGAAATGGTCAACTATCGAGCGGCTCAATATGGAGAAATCGCTCATCGGTATTTTTCTCTCCGCACACCCGTTGGACGACTACGAGTTTGAGGTGCAACAGATGTGCAATATCGCCACCGAGCAACTGGCACAGTTCGACTCTTGGCGCACACCCGATGCCCGCAAAGCGGCTATGGCACAGGCAGATAACTCCGATGGGGAGACCGAAGAGGATATACAAGAAAAACTGACCCCGAAAGAGTTTTTGGAGAAATACAAAAACCAGACTATCCGTTTCGGCGGAATTGTTACTTCTGCAGAAAATGCCACCTCGCAAAAGGGCAATCCGTACGGGCGATATACAATCGAGGATTATTCGGGCAGTTACAAGATGGTGCTGTTCGGAGAAACCTACAAAAACAATTTGGCATATCTCCAGCCGAACCTGTACGTCTATGTTACAGGAACTATCCAGCAGCGCGGCACAGGTATGCGCTGGTTCCACGAGAAGAACGATGAGGAGGCGGAATTTGAGTTTGCAGTACAGAAAGTGGAATTGCTCAAAGACGTGCAGGATGCTTATATGTCCTCGCTCAGCCTCGCCATTCCGCTGGAAAACGTGACGCAAGAGTTGATTGATGAATTGGTGGCACAATGCGAATCGCACAAGGGCAAATCGCGCCTGCGCATACAGGTACACGACACACTCCACAACAACCGCATCATGTTCACCTCCAAATCGATGCAGGTACACATCACGCCCGATTTCTACAAGTGGTTGAAGATGAAAGAAATGGACAATGTACTGACCTTGCACGCAGATATGCAGCAATAAATAATATGACATATCAAGAGACACTCGAATATCTGTATGCGTCGCAGCCCGCATTCCATCTGATAGGTGCGGCAGCATACAAACCGGGGTTGGACAACACGCTCCGCCTGATGGAGCACCTCGGCAACCCGCACCGTCAGTTTCGCTCGGTGCATATAGCGGGTACCAACGGCAAAGGCAGCACCTCGCACCTCATTGCCGCTTCGCTGCAGGCTGCGGGCTTGCGTGTAGGCTTGTACACCAGTCCGCACTTAGTGGATTTCCGCGAACGCATACGCCTCAACGGACAGATGATTTCCGAAGACTATGTAGTGCGGTTTGTAGAACAACACAAAGCGTTTTTGGAACAGATACGCCCTTCGTTTTTCGAGACCGCTATGGCATTGGCATTCGCCTGGTTTGCTGATATGCAGGTGGATGTTGTGGTTGTAGAGGTCGGTCTCGGCGGCAGGTTGGATTCCACCAATATCATCACCCCAATGCTGTCAGTTATCACGAATATCGGCTTCGACCATACCGAGTTTTTGGGCGATACGTTGCCGAAGATTGCCGCCGAGAAAGCGGGTATCATCAAACCCGATGTGCCGTGCGTTATCGGAGAAACCGACCCGCTGACAGCCCCTGTCTTCCTGCAAAAAGCGCAGGCGTGCGGTATCCTCGACGAGGGGCTGGAGACCACCGGTTGCCGGCTTTGGTTTGCCGACCAATGCGGCTATCTGCGCCGTTGCCGGTTGCGCGACATACCCGAATGTCAGTTGCACGGTATCTACCAGGACAAGAACCAACAGACCGCCTACGTAGCGTTGCGCGTCTTGCAGAACTATAGTCCGATAGGCACGTATATCACCACTGCGGCTATCCGCAAAGGTTTCGCCGAAGTATGTACCCTCACGGGACTGCGCGGACGCTGGGAGATACTCGCCGACAAACCGCTCACTATTTGCGACACGGGGCATAACTCGCACGGATTGCGCTATGTGGCGCAGCAACTCACCGACCTGCAACAGCAGCACAAAGGCACGCTTTTTGTACTATTCGGTATGGTGTCGGACAAAGATGTGGATACGGTAATGCGCCTTCTGCCCGTCACCCGCATTCTGGACGGTACGACGCTGAATGTACGGTATTGTTTTGTGCAACCAGATACCCACCGCGCCATTTCTGCGGCGGAGATGTTGCAACGCTGGCAGCACATACACCCCGAGGACACTACGGCGGTAGCAATACCAGACATTGCCGAAGCATTGCGGCACGTGCAGTCCGTTGCTTCGCCCGATGATATACTCTTTATCGGCGGCAGCAACTACGTGGTCGGCACCGCACTGAAATTATTTGTCTGACCTCTAACAGCAGGGGCGGTCTAACCTCCAACAGCAAAGCGATCTAACATCTCAAATATATGAAAAAACTATTCTATGTCGCACTCATGAGTATGGCGCTCATCGGTTGCACCCAATCCAAACAAACTATGCAAACTCCTATCGACAACATTCTGACCCGCACCTCGGTGCGTCAGTTCACGGGCGAACCGCTCTCGCAAGCGCAGATTGACACCCTCCTGCAATGTGCTATGGCTGCCCCATCGGCAATCAACAAACAGCCGTGGGCATTCATCGTCATCACCGACACCGCACTCCTGCAACGCATTGGCAACGAAATGCCCAACTCCCGTTGCCAGAACCACCCCGCGTGTGCTTTTGTGCCTTGCGGCGACCTCACCAAAGCCATTCCCGACCTGCCCGAGTTTTGGATCAACGATGTATCGGCAGCAACGGAGAACCTGCTCCTTGCCGCGCACGCTATGGGACTCGGTGCTGTTTGGACGGGTGTTCACCCGTCAGCGGAACGCGTGGCACAAGTGCAAGGCATCCTCGGTTTGCCCGAACATATCATTCCGTTGTGCATTGTCCCCGTCGGCTATCCCGCTGAGACACCTGCCGTAAAGAACAAATACTCCGTTTCCAACGTCCACTACAACGGTTGGGAATAACCCTGCCAAACACAGGTGGATGTCAGGTGGATAGCAGAAAGTTCATTCATCATTTCTAATTCATCATTAAATGAAGTATTCCGTAGCCCGGTTTTCTTTTTCTTTTGCCGAGCCATGGCAAGAGGAAGTGTTTACCCAGTCGCTTTTCGACTTGGGTTTTGATACTCTGGACGGCAGCGATGCCTATATTCCCACCGATGTACTCGATGCACATCGTGCGGATATAGAGCAATTCATTGCCGATACCGAAGGCGTTACGCTGCTCTCTTTTGACGAATGTCCAGACGAGAATTGGAACGCTACGTGGGAGGCGGAACACCCGATGGAGGAACTGCCGCTCGGAGTGAAGATCATTCCCCATTGCGCTTTCGGCGCGGGGCACCACGAGACCACAGGAATGATGATCAGTGCCCTCTTGCAAACCGACCTCACGGGCAAAAACGTATTGGATAACGGCTGCGGCACTGGGGTATTGGGTATCTTTGCCGCCCTCCGCGGTGCCGCACACGTGCTGGCTGTAGATATTGATGACAAGAGCGTTCTCAATACGCAAGAGAATGCCACCCTCAATGGCGTACAGATCGAAACACGTCTCGGCGACACCCCGCCTGCGGGGCATTACGACCTGATTATGGCAAATATCCACCGCAATATCCTGCTGTCGCAAATGTCGCTCTATGCCCGAGACCTCAACCCAGGCGGGCAATTGTGGCTGAGCGGTTTCTATGCCGACGACTGCCCCGCCCTAACCGCCGCAGCGGAGAATGTAGGACTTACCCATACCGCCACCCGCACGGACGGTGACTGGTGTATGCTGGAGTTTCAATACGTATATGCAAAATGATACAAGTGCGAAAAGCAGCAAAATCGGCTTTTCGCGCTTTTTTTATCATAAATTTTGTGTATATGGTCGAAAAGTAGTATCTTTGCACGTTGTATGATATGCGTATCATATGCGCATCCTATAACAAATTGAATAATATAAAACTACATAATTATGTCTAAGAAAAAAGAAGAAGAAAAGAAATTCCAAGAAAAAGACCAACACTTGGAGGAAGTAAATGAAGGACTTTCAACGGTAGGTCTATGGATTGAGAAGCACTCGGCGGTGTTGAGTTGGACCATCACTGCTATAGTGGTGGTTATCTGCGGCATTATTGCGCTCAACCAGTACGTATTCAAGCCCAAAGCCCTTGAGGCAAGCGACGAAAATGCAAAAGCCGTAGTATATTTTATGGCCGGTGATTTTGAGAAAGCACTCAACGGAGATGATGCAGAATGTATTGGTTTCCAAGAAATTGCTGACTCCTACAAGATGTATCAACCGGGTAAGTTGGCTGCTCTGTACGCAGGTATTTGCTACTACCAACTCGGCGAGTACGAAGAGGCTGCCAAATACCTCAAGAAATTCTCTGCCAAAGATTTGACCATTGACCCCGCCGCTTCGCAGTTGCTCGGCGATACATACGTTGAGATGGAGGAATATGGCAAAGCAATCTCCGCTTTTGAGGCCGCTGCCAAGTCGGGTAACGACTTGATTGCTCCGATGAGCCTGAAGAAAGCGGGTTTTGTATATCTTGAGCAAGGTAACAAAAAAGCCGCAAAAAAGGCTTTTGAGACCATTAAGAACGACTATCCTGCTTCGGTAGAGGCACAAGATATTGAGAAATATATTGCTATTGCAGCAGAATAATGACTACAGATTTGTCGAAATATGATGCTACTACATTGCCCGGCGCTGACGTTCTCCGACGTCAGCGCTATGCAATTATTGTGGCAGATTGGAACTCGGATATAACCTATCCGATGGCACAAGGCGCGATAGACACGCTTAAGACCCACGGCGTAGATGAGGACAATCTTGTCGTTTTGCACGTTCCGGGAACTGTGGAACTGACCTATGCGGCAGCACGTACTATCAACGAATATGCCGATATGGACGCCATCATCGTTATCGGTTGTGTTATTCAAGGCGATACACCGCACTTTGACTATGTGTGTCAGTCAGTTACGCAAGGCGTGGCTACATTGAATGCACAAGGTCATGTGCCCGTGATTTTCTCTGTGCTGACTACGCTCAACAAACAACAGGCCCAGGACCGTGCCGGCGGAAAGTTGGGCAACAAGGGGATTGAAGGGGCAGTAACCGCCATTCGGATGGCAAATTTATAAAAATGATGTGTAGATGGACATTATATATATAATGTGATATATATTATAATGTGATATCCATTTCACATCTACCAAGAGACATGAAAGTCTATAAGTTTGGTGGTGCATCAGTGCGCAATGCTGACGGAATCCGTAACTTGGCGCATATTGTTTCCCTGGCAGAGGGCGACCTGATGGTCGTCGTTTCCGCTATGGGCAAGACTACCAATGCTTTGGAGCGTGTGCTGAACGCACTGATGGCGAACGATACGACCACCGCGCAACAGGAATGGAAAGTACTGATAGACTATCATACTGCCATCATTCAAGAGTTGGGATTATCTGTGGACATTTTGCCGATACACAATTTGCCCGCTCTACAAGACACAGCAAACTACGACTTGAGTTACGACCAGTTGGTCAGTTGGGGTGAACTTATCTCCACGACCATTGTGAATGCCTATTTGCGTACGCAAGGCATTGATAGTGAGTGGATAGATATGACACGCCTGCTGCGCACGGATAACACATTCCGTGATGCAAATGTGGATATGTCGGTGTCGGAACAACTGATTCGCAGTGCCATGGCGCAGTCCGACAAGCATATTTTTGTCGCACAAGGATTTATCGGCGGAACGGCAGACGGTTTGCGCACCACGCTTGGGCGTGAAGGTTCGGATTATACCGCCGCACTGTTGGGCAATATGCTTGATGCTGAGTCGGTTACGATTTGGAAAGATGTTCCGGGTATTCTGAATGCTGACCCCAGATTGGTGGAAGATACCATTTTGATACCCGAGCTGACCTACAACGATGCTGTGGAGTTGTCCTATTCGGGGGCACAGATTATCCACCCGAAGACAATCCGCCCGTTGGAGAACAAGTCTATCCCCTTGTATGTCAAGCCTTTTGCAGACCCGTTGGCAGCGGGGTCGGTGATTAGTGCTACCGCCCAAGGACCAATAGATGTGCCTGTATATATATGGCGAAAGAACCAGATTCTCATCACAATGCGTGCCAAAGATTTCGCCTTTGTGTTAGAAGAAAGTTTGAGTCGGATCTTTGATATTATTCACCGTCACCGCCTAAAAGTGTCTTTGATACAATCATCAGCCGTTACTATCTCCGTTTGCGTAGATAGTTCCAGATATGTAGAGGAGGCTATTAGGGAGTTGCAACGAGATTATCGGGTAACGTATAACGAAGGACTTTCGCTGCTGACGATACGCGGTACTACACCGCAAATTATACATCGAGAAACATACAACAAAACCATACTATTGAGCCAAACCACACGGCACACGGCTCGATACGTACTAAGAGACAACTAACTCTTAATACCATGAATGAATACACACGTCAATACTTCACCAGAGAGTATTGGAAAAATTTGTGCTTATCGTTTTGGCACGCTATGCACACACACAAGTTTTGGAAAGAATTGGTGCTAATGACCGCAGGTATGGTCCTCGGTGCAGCGGCAGTCTATTATTTTCTAATGCCCAGCCACTTGATTGTTGGAACAATCTCGGGTCTGAGCATCGTCATTAACACCCTCATAGGCGGCAATGCAGACACATTCTCCTATTTGGTGATGGGCATCAATGCCGTTTTGTTGCTTATGGCATTCTTGTTGATAGGCAATGAATTCGGAGCAAAGACGGTTTATACTGCCATGATATTGGGACCTTTGACACAATTTTGGGATTGGGTATATCCATACACCAATCTGACCCACAAAGTGATAGTTGCTCCGGATATTCAGGCACAACTATTGGCAGGCGAGAAGGTATTGGATGCACACGGTAATCCGTATCTGCTGAGTCGTGCAGGGGAGGTAATGGAACAGGTAAAAGACTCGGTAATGTCTGCCGGATTGGGTATGGGCGATGTGTGGTTCGATTTGGTATGCTTTGTCTTTTTGCTTTCCGTGTGTCAAGCGATTGAGTTTCGTATCAACGCTTCCACTGGCGGGTTGGACATATTGGCAAAAATTATCAACAAGTACCTGCATTTCGACATTGGCGCATCGGTATCCATAGGCGGGGCATTGATTTGCTGCTCGGCGTTTTTTATTAACGATTTTCGTATGGTAGTTATCGGATTGATTGGAACATGGATCAACGGATTGGTAATCAACTACTTCTCTGCTTCATTCAATCGTCGCAAGCGGGTATGTATCATCTCGCCCGACTACGAGAAGATACGGAAATATATCATTGGCGACCTTGTGCGCGGGTGTTCCTTATATAAGGTTATGGGTGGTTACAGCGATGAGGAATACATTGAGATACAGACCCTGCTTACACAGGACGAGTTCTCAGCACTAATGAAGTTTATGCGCAACAACGACATACATGCTTTTACCACCGCAGGCAACTGCTCCGAAGTATATGGTTTGTGGCTCAAGCACAAAAAACGCAATGGGCGCATAGAGATTGACACTGAAGAATGATATTGACAGTTAGCAGCGAGCCCGTATGGGTTCGCTGTTAGATAAGAAACGACAGATACACATATATGCATTACAAACTAAACTAAAAATATGAAACCTACACTTTTTGTATTGGCTGCCGGTATGGGTAGCCGTTATGGTGGACTGAAACAAATTGACGGATTAGGTCCTAACGGAGAAACTATTATGGATTATAGCGTATTCGACGCTCTGCGTGCAGGATTCGGCAAGGTTGTCTTCGTTATCCGTAAGGATTTTGAAGAGGATTTCCGTCGTGTAGTTCTATCCAAATACCAAGACAAAGTGGCTTGCGAGATTTGTTTTCAATCGATTGACAAAGTGCCTGCGGGCTACACCTACAACCCCGAGCGCACCAAACCATGGGGTACCAACCATGCCGTATTGATGGCCAAAGGCGTCATCAATGAGCCGTTCGCCGTTATCAACGCCGATGATTTCTATGGTAAAGAGTCGTTCCAAATCTTGGCCGATTACCTCAAGACCATTGAGGGGACAAGAGGAAAATATTGTATGATTGGCTATCGTGTTGCCAACACGCTAAGCGAGAACGGCAGCGTAAGTCGTGGCGTATGTGCTACCGACGAGAATGGTTATCTGACTGATGTAGTGGAGCGCACCAAGATTGAGGAAATTGGTGATAAGATTGTCTTTACAGAGGATGGTGTTGATACCATTATTGCGCCGAACACCCCTGTTTCGATGAATATGTGGGGTTTCACTCCCGAATATTTCGATTATTCGGAAGCGGCATTCCGTGAATTTCTTACCCAATATGGCAACGAACTGAAAAAAGAACTCTATATTCCGACCGTGGTCAATGACCTTATCGTGGCAGGCAAAGCCACCTGCAAAGTGTTGGATACGCCATCTAAATGGTTTGGTGTAACTTACGCAGAGGACAGACCGCAGGTGGTAATGAAGATAAACAACCTGATTAAAGCAGGAGAATATCCCGAGAAACTATTTTAACAGATCGGGCGTAAGCGTTCAATGCGCATAGTACGCTCATTATTTTATCAAATAGGAAAATCCCATAAACATTATGGCACGTATTTTAGTAACGGGCGGTGCAGGCTACATTGGTTCACATACTGCTGTTGAACTGATGCAACAGGGCTACGATGTAACAATTGTAGATAACTTGAGCAACTCGAATGTAGATGTTTTGGATGGTATCACTGCTATTGTCGGTCGCCGTCCCGAGTTCGCCAATATTGATTGCAATGATTTCGTCAATTTGGATAGTGTATTTCGTCAGTATCCTGATATTGTGGGCGTTATCCATTTTGCCGCAAGCAAAGCAGTAGGCGAATCCGTACAGAAACCACTGCTCTACTATCGCAATAACATAGGTTCACTTATCACCCTTTTGGAAGTGATGAAGCGTCATCAGGTACAGAACATCGTTTTCTCATCGTCTTGCACAGTCTATGGTCAGCCCGATAAGGCACACTTGCCTGTGGACGAGACGGCTCCTATCCAGAAAGCCCTCTCGCCATACGGTAACACCAAACAAATCAACGAGGATATTATTCGTGATGAGGCACACGCAGATACCAATCTGCATGCAACTATTCTTCGCTATTTCAACCCGATAGGTGCGCACCCGTCCGCCTTGATAGGCGAGTTGCCCAACGGTGTCCCCAACAACCTGCTGCCTTTTGTAACGCAGACCGCAGCCGGTTTGCGCAAAGAACTAAAAGTTTTTGGTAATGACTACGACACGCCGGACGGTTCGTGTATTCGCGACTATATCTATGTAGTTGATTTGGCAAAAGCCCACGTAAAAGCCGTAGAGCGTATGCTCAAGAACGAAGCCGCAGAGCAAGTAGAGACGTTCAACCTCGGCACCGGTCGCGGACTGAGTGTATTGGAGATTGTCAATGCCTTTATGGACGCTACGGGTGTGAAAATCCCGTATGAGATTGTGGGTCGCCGCGAGGGAGACATTGAGAAAGTTTGGGCCAACCCCGCCAAAGCCAACACCGTACTCGGTTGGAAAGCCGAGACACCTATTAAGGATGTACTCCTATCCGCATGGAATTGGGAGAAACGTCTTCGTAACATTCAGTAAAATCATTTTATAATCGGCGACTATACGGCTCTTTACGGGTTGGTATAGTCGCCTATTTTTCGTCTCTGCACCATAATACATTTTGTACATTATATATAATATGCCGTTATATCCGCTTAAATTCACGCCTCGTTTGTTCCATAAGATCTGGGGCGGACAACATATCAAACAATGGTACAGCCCGCAATCTGACAACTTTGAGAATGTGGGTGAGAGTTGGCTTGTTTCTGCACAAGAAAAATACCTGACCAAGGTTGCTAACGGACATCTTGCCGGCAACGACTTGCAAGAACTGCTTGAGGTATATATGAGCGAGTTGGTGGGAGACAAAGTGTACGAAGTATTCGGCAATACATTCCCCGTATTGGTGAAGTTTATCGACGCCGATGATGATTTGAGTATTCAGGTACACCCGGGGGACGACTATGCTTTTGAGAAGGAGGACTCGCTCGGCAAAACCGAGATGTGGTATGTAATGAACTCGGAGCCATATGCATCAGTCATTCGCGGGTGGAAGCAGCCCATGACAGAGCAGCAGATCCGCATAGCCATCGAGGAGGGCAATCTGAACGATTATCTGAATGAATATCCCGTGCAGGAGGGCGATGTGGTAATGTTGCCTGCAGGTATTGTGCATGCCATGAAACGGGGAACGATTGTGGCAGAAATACAGGAGAACAGCGATATTACGTATCGTTTGTACGACTACAACCGTGTGGGCAACGACGGCAAGAAACGTCCGCTGAAACTCCAACAAGCCTTGGATGTGCTGGACTATAGTCTGCCCAAAGAAAGTGCCGTTTTGCATATTGATTACCCTGCAAACGGTGTGGCGAACATTGCTCAAACGCCCTATTTTACGACGAATGTCATTCGTTTTTTCGAACCTATACAACGTGATTATGCACCATTGGATTCGTTTGTACTCTATATGTGCGTAGGAGGCTGTATGCAGATGTATGCTCCGGAAGCAGAGGAGACAGAACGGACTATCACTTTGCACAAAGGTGAGGCGGTACTGTTGCCTGCGTGCCTGAATGATATTATTCTTACTCCCACCGACCCTGAGTGCCGTCTGCTGGAGGTGTATATGGATACCAATTTGCTTTGATATGAATACAGAGGTTATCAAATATATCGGCTGCGATGATGCCGACTTGGATTTGTTTGAAAGTCAGTACATAGTACCGGAAGGTATGTGCTATAACAGTTATCTGCTCTGCGCCGGACATATTGCCGTAATGAATACGGTTGACCCGCGCAAGACAGAGGAATGGCTGTCGAAATTGGCTGTAGCATTGGATAGCAAACAGCCTGAATATCTGATTATTCAGCATATGGAGCCCGATCATAGCGGTTCCATTAGTGCCTTTCTTTCAGTTTACCCGAATGCGACATTGGTCGGCTCAAAGATTGCTTTGCAAATGTTGCCGCAGTTCGGTATCAATGCCCCCAACACCAAGGAGGTAAAAGGCGGAGATATGTTGGATTTAGGTGGGATGACGCTTTCGTTTATAGCCGCCCCGATGGTGCATTGGCCGGAAGTACTGATGACTTATGTTCCCGAACAAAAAGTGCTGTTCTCGGCAGACGCATTCGGCAAGTTCGGTGTATATGATGCCGATGCGGATGACTGGACTTGTGAGGCACGGCGCTACTATTTCAATATCTGCGGCAAGTACGGACGCCCTGTAGCAAATGTACTAAAAGCCGCGTCTTCGCTTGATATCCAAACGATTGCGCCGCTGCACGGACCTATTTTGGAAGGCGAGAAAATGCAAGAGGCAGTGCGTCTCTACACGATATGGAGCAGTTACGAACCCGAGACCGATGGGGTGCTTGTGGCGTATGCGTCAATCCATGGAAATACCCGCAAGGCAGCATTGCAATTAGCCGAGGTGCTCAGAGCCAAGGGCACAAAAGTGGCGGTTACAGACCTCAGCAGAGACGATATGGCGGAGGCAGTAGAGGACGCATTTCGTATGAGCCGTATGGTACTATGCTGCTCGACATACGATGCGGATATATTTCCGCCGATGCACAATTTTCTGCACAAACTGCAACTGAAGACTTACCAATCGCGCCGTGTGGGATTGGTGGAAAACGGCAGTTGGGCACCGCAAGCGGCACGCATAATGCGCAGTATGCTGGAGCAGATGAAAGACATCACCATCGTGGAGCCCGTAGTATCTATTCGCAGCACGCTCAAACCGACCGATGTTCCTGTATTGGAGGCATTAGCCGAACATCTCTTGCAGGATTAAGGATTTATAAACTATACACAAAATTTAGCGAGATATTTGTGTTAAGATGCAAAAAAACATTACACGACTTTTGTATATCAGAAAAAAAGTGTAATTCTGCAGACATAATTGATTATCCATTAGGATAAAATGATAGTCCTGACTTTGGACTATAAACAAGGTCTGTCCTTGCGAAGACGTAAAATTCGCAATAAGCCAGTCCGCATCGGAATAATATCAAGAACGGTGTGGCAAAGTAGAGAGGTGTCTCTACCAAGACATAGTATTAAGGCGTTTAACAACGCTTCGGATCTTGGCAATCGTGAATGTGAGAAGTTCAATATATCTACCAAGACGAAGCAACGAAACGTCTGCATGGAGTGTATTTCTATGCACATATTGTACCTTACTTAATAGTGGGGTGATAGATAATGTGTACATATATACATTCGGCAGACATGAGTTGCTCGTTTCAGTAGATAGGGCATTTCTTCTCACAGCCTACGATTGCAGGAACGAGTAATTCGTGCCTGCTTTTTTTATGTATATATATCAAAGAAAACATATAAACAAATACTAAATTCAACAGATATGACAAACAAAAAATCTTTTTTCGTTGCAGTGCTGCTAATTGCACTATGCTGTATTATGACGGGGTGTATTACCCAGTATCTTCCCATTGCCAAAATCGAAAAATACTATGCGCCAACAGTTACTGCCAAGATTATTTCTTCAGTATCTCCCGATATGGTATACATCGGGAAACTGAAAATGGTTCCCAGTGACAACTCTTTCTCTTTCGACAAAGAAAAAGCAATAGCCGCATTATTAAAAGAAGCGGCGAATAATGGGGCTAACTATGTGTATGTAAAAGGATTAAACAGTACGTCTTCTGACTACGAAGCCATTTCATGGGACCAAACATTTGGTGATGGCGTAACCATTGAGGCGGAACTATATCGTTAAACTTATTAAATCATTTTCAAGTATGAAGAAACTAATTATTGCATCCATTGTTACGTTGATGCTCTCCAGTTGTGCGGTTGGTACCTATATGCCGGGTGCATTGAACAATTATGGCACGCAAACCCAAGTTGTATTAAGCGGTGCGAACTTTCGTATTGTTCGCGATGTGGAAGTTGTCATAGAAGTTGACAATAGTAACCTAAAACGCCAAGATGTAGAACGCAGTGCATACGGTGAACTTTTGCGCCAATACAAATTAACCGGAAGCCAAGCATTTATCAATGTTTCCATAGAGGAAGTGCGTCGAGAAAGTATGGGATTTTTCAGAGCACTTTTTGTTGGTATCCCGAAGGTAAAACAATATGTGGCAGCACGTGCAACTATCATTGAGTTCCTGCAACCCAACGGCGAACCTATCAAGTCAGTAGAAACTCCCTATACAAAGAGCGTTGAGAGTACACCTGTAACAATGGTAGAGGAGCCGGCTAAACAAAATACAAAGACAGTTGAGGGCACACCAGTAACTAAAAACGAGTCCAAACAATTGACTGCCAGAGAACAAGAACAGGTGAACTATTACTACCTTACATACTTATACAAGAAAGGCGAATTGAATACCGAAAAATTAGACAAAAGTATTGATTTTAAGCGTATTCAGGAGACGGCATTTTCTAATACGATAAAAGACCTATTAAACAAGATACAAGGTTATGATGTTTCTTTAGAGAAATATAAAAAATAAGTATATTTACATACAACCAAGATTAGGTATATTGGTTGTATTTCATTACAAAAAGAGACTGCCCGATGACATTTGTCCGGCAGTCTCTTTTGGGGTTATGGATTATTGCTAATTAGACTAATTGACGGATGATATCTTCGGGGACTCCGGGTAGGAGGGAGATGGGGGAGAGTTCTATCATTGTGTATGCGCCGTAACGGGCGTCCTGACGGAGACGGTATGCAGCGCGGGCGCAGGAAGTCATTACCTGACCTGTCAAAGCGGGGTTGTTGATTTCCATCTTAAACTCAAAACGCTGGTTGTGCGTGGTTCCGGAAACTCCGTTGCGCACCAAATCGACGCCATGCGCCACATTGTTGAGGGCTGATACGGAGGGGACCTGAATGACGTGCGTCTCGTCGTGGGCGAAATAGTCGTCCTGCAACAAATCGCGCTCTACGGTTGCAAAATCGGCTCCATCTTCCAATTCGACATACACCATTCGGCGGTGAATACCCGTGCCAAGCGGAATGGTCATCGAAAGGGCGTCTTTCACGCCGCGTATGGCTTTGGCTGCCACGGTATGCCCCATCGACCGTCCGGGACCGAAATTGGTGTAAGTCAGTCCGTTAGGTGCAAGGGCTTGCAGAATGGCACGCACCATTGAGTCCGAACCAGGGTCCCAACCCGCAGAGATAATGCTGACCGACTTATGCGCCTGATTAACAGGCATTAAGCGTTGACGGAGGTCGTAGATTTGCCCATGAATATCAAACGAATCCACCGTACAAATCCCCCGTTGGGCGAGTTGCTCCGCAAAATGCGGCACCTCACGCGTCGGGGTACAGAGAAGAACTACATCGGCATCGATGGCATCGAAGTTGTCATTGTGGTGAAAAATACCGGCTAACTCCATATCGGGAGAAGCCAAAACCGCCTGCTCGGCAGCGCGACCTATATTACCGTAGCCGAGTACGGCTACACGAATGTTTTTATCCATAATGTTCTATATTTCCATTCATTATCCTATAACTATCCTATAACTATCCACCTTACATCCACCTTACTTTGCAGGCTCCGAGATATTCTATTTTTCCTTCTATTTCCTGCTCGCTACGCATCACGAAAAATAGAGAAAATCCTACGCGCTTGCGTTGCCGCGCGAGAGAAATGAAAGAAATAAAAGAAGATATTTTGCTTAATTTCTTTTATTTCTCGCGACGCGTAGCGAGCAGGAAACGGCAAAATCACTCCACGGTTACGGACTTGGCGAGGTTGCGGGGTTGGTCCACATCGCAGCCCTTCACAACGGCAATGTGGTATGCCAAAAGTTGCAACGGAATAACCGTCAGCAGAGGCGTGAGGCACTCCTCGGTGGCGGGGACAGTGATGGTAAAGTCAGACATATTGCTTACCAAAACATCGCCCTCGGTAACCACACTGATGACCCGCCCCTTGCGCGCTTTGATTTCCTGAATATTCGAAACCACCTTTTCGTATGTGCCACAACGTGGCGCAATCACCACCACCGGCATCTCCTGCGAGATAAGGGCAATGGGTCCGTGTTTCATCTCGGCTGCGGGATAGCCCTCGGCGTGTATATAACTGATTTCCTTGAGTTTAAGTGCACCCTCCAATGCAACCGGATAGTTGTAACCACGCCCGAGGTAGATAAAATTCTGCGCATAGGTGAATGTCTTGGCAAACTCGGCAATGGCTTTGTCTTGGTCAAGAATCATCTTGATTTTGTCCGGAATCAGTGCCAGTTCGCGAACAATTGACAAGTATTTTTCCTCGCTGAGGGTCTTTTTTTCGCGTCCGATACAGAGGGCAAGCATCGTGAGAGCAGTAACCTGCGCCGTAAATGCCTTGGTGGAAGCGACGCCAATCTCCGGGCCGACATGGGTGTAGCAACCGCTGTCCGACAAGCGCGGAATTGATGCCCCGACCACATTGCAGATAGAGAAAATGAACGCGCCATGCTCCTTGGCAAGTTGTATAGCCGCCAGAGTATCAGCCGTTTCGCCCGATTGCGAGATAGCAATCACCACATCACCCGGCTCTATCACCGGCTTGCGATAGCGGAACTCGCTCGAGTACTCCACCTCGACCGGCACACGCGCAAACTCCTCCATAGCGTACATGGCTATCAGCCCCGCATGCCACGAAGTGCCACACGCCGTGATGATAATCCGCTTGGCATTGAGGAAACGCTCCTTATTATCTATAAATCCCGAAAGAGCGATGTTGTTGTGCTCCACATTGACGCGCCCGCGCATAGAATCGGCGAGGGTGCGGGGCTGCTCAAAAATCTCCTTGAGCATAAAATGCGGATACCCACCCTTCTCCAACTGCGAGAGCGTGAACTCCAATTTTTTGATTTCCGGGGTCTTGCGCACATTGCCAATAGTAGTGATGTCAATCTCTTTGCCACGCTCGAGAGTAACCACTTCCTCATCATTGATATAGACCACTTTGTCGGTATATTCCACGATAGGCGTGGCATCAGAGGCGAGGAAATACTCGTCCTCACCGATACCTACCACCAGCGGACTTCCCTTGCGGGCAGCCACAATGATGTTTGGATTAGAGCGGTCGAGCACCGCAATGGCATACGCCCCAACCACCTGATTCAGAGCCAGTTGGACGGCTGTCTTCAGGTCCACTTGGTCTGTGCGTTTGGTATATTCGATGAGTTGTACCAACACCTCGGTATCGGTCTGCGAACGAAACGTATAGCCGTGTTGCTGCAACCCCTGTTTGAGAACGGCATAGTTCTCGATGATACCATTATGAATGATGGCGAGTTCCTCCGACTCGGAGTAGTGCGGGTGTGCATTGACCGAGTTCGGTTCGCCGTGTGTTGCCCAGCGCGTATGGGCAATGCCGATAGTGCCACTCACATCTTTGTCACTTGCAAATGTCTCCAAATCAGCCACTTTGCCCTTTGTCTTATATACATTCAGTTTACCTTGCGGGTTGATAAGCGCCACGCCGGCACTATCATAACCGCGATATTCAAGACGATGCAGTCCCTTGATAAGCACGGGATACGCTTCGCGTTTCCCGATATAGCCTACAATTCCACACATAAAAAAAGTTGGTTGGTATTTATAAAAACGGCTGCAAAGTTACGTTTTTTTCTCGAAAAATCAAAATACATTTTCTACTTTTTCACAGCATGAAACTATATGTGATGTGAATTTGATGTAAGACAGCAGACTATTGATAAAAATTATTCATCGGCGGACACGGCGTGGCAGCAGAGAAAGATGCTAACTTGGAAGATATTGTTGCCGACCGCAAACGCCAAAAGAGATAACACAAGAGAGGGCTATCAGCCACACCCGTTGGTAGTGCTGACAGCCCCGCAAAACATCTCCCCAAAAGAATATCAGTGTTTCTATGATGATTTGTGCCGAGTGGTGATGAACCTGCACTAACTCCGCAAGCCGACCATTTGCAATCGACCTACGGAAGAAAATACGATCTTCTTTTTATTATTTAACCTGCGCGCCTGTAAAAATATAAGTTCTATCGCCATGAAGGATATAGAATAGTCCGTCGCGGAATAATTTATATGGAATAGTATCCGTTGCGACACCTGTTTTCGCCTTGAACATAGCGGATACCGCAACATTGCTTGCCGGCATAATAAACGTATAGAGACCTTCCTGTGTTTTCAGCACATCTATTTCTGTTTTATCATCCGACACCGAGAGTTGGTCTAATTCATAATCCTTATCAGAGGTAACGGTCAGCGTTACCGTCTCGCCGTATTTAGCCGTTTCTTTGTCGGCGGTTACGGTGCCGTTCTCGGCAGGCGTGATGGTAACAGGGCGGGCTATATCCTGTGCGCGGTAGCCGGTTACAGGATTGAACTGCGTCCATGCGTCCCGGTTGTCGTCGGTCAGCGGCATGACGGTGTACTCGAACTCGCCCACTATGGTCTCGTCCGATGTGTCCGC